>ERZ650304.137-NODE-137-length-45535-cov-5.483201_pt1 | contig 45535 bp, 95 predicted proteins | sample MGYA00376240_ERZ650304 | MGnify/ENA primary metagenome ERZ650304 (study PRJEB26733, sample SAMN07839271) | wastewater metagenome | biome: small river; feature: stream; material: water | place: USA: North Carolina | collected 2016-03-01 ...
ATCTGTGAAGAAGTTTGTCGTTGAACTTCCAAGTCTTCTTACACTTAGAGCAACGGATACGTCGTTTACAATTCATCTTATTCAGAGAGAAATTAAACACCTTTGGAGTAGGTAGAGCGACGTTGCTCGTATTCGCGATCCTTGCGTTCTTTCTGCTCTTTACGCTGCTTCTCGGTGATCTCGATGCTGGCTACTTCATCTGCAAAGAGAGCCCAGCAGTTCTTGTACAGACACACTGCGTCATCCTTTTCCCTGTAGCTCAGCGTCTTAACGAGTGCATCAAAATCAGAATCAACGGCATGCTTGTACATACGCCAGTGATCAAGGTTGTTATAACGCAGTGGTCTGGCGCTCTCACCATCCATACCAACGAGGGTTGGCTGGCTGTTAAAGCAACGCAGAACCTTCAACTCAAGACTATTACCATCGGGGCAGCGCGCACGGTAGAGAGTGGCCTCATCAAAAAGACGTTGACGTGAGTAGTTAGGCATATTGCACCTTTGAGTAGAGTGTTTTAGCGGGATCCAAACTTAAATGAGTAAAAGTACTCTGCACCTTTTTTATCGGGATGGAAGCCCAGCTCCTGTAGTCTTTTAATATCTTCTTCGGACATGAGATCGGAACTGATATTGATCGGAGGCGCATCGTGTTCGCAGTGTGTTGAATGATCAGGATTTCCGTACTTCAAAAAAATTTGCAGAGCTTCAATCAGGTTTTTCATGTCTCACTCTGGTTGTGGGTTAATGGTGAGGATCAGTAAGATAAACTAGCAACATCATGACTTTGAATCGGTTTCGAGCTCAAGGTCTAGCTGGGCTATACTGTGGTTTGCGAGCAAAGCTCTGTGGAGGCCAATCATGATACACACACGCATAAAGACGTTGACGCGATGATCCTCAAAAGGTTGAAGGTCATCGGTCATGGCATAATCTTTAATCTTTTTTAACAGCTCAGCAAATCCTTTCGGACCTAACTCGTCAAAGTGAATGTTGAGCTTATCTGCACAGCAACTCTCCATATGATCCAAGCCGGTCACTAGTAAAGCTATTTTGTCATCAATAGAAGGATTTCGCACGTGTTACCGATCCTCTCTTGAGATTTTATGTGTCTGTAGGCTAAAGGAACAGGCCGGCTGTCTTGCGACAACCGGCCTGCGAGGTATAAGCTCTGGTTTTTTTAGTTATCAAAGCTGGTCACTTGACCATCGCTTGGATACATCAGCCGGGCAAGGTTAACCGTACCGCGCTGATTATAGGCAATTGACCGAACAGTCCCATCGGCAAACATGAACAGCACGCCGCCGCTGAAAGGACCACCAAACTGCCAATGCCACTGGGTATTAGGACTACTACCGCTCAGCTCGGTGTCGCGAAAGAGCCAAGGATAGCCAACCGTGGGGGTTGTGACACTAGCGCTGCTGGCTGTTGCGGTCATCTGGTGCCCGCGTGAGGTACCAGAGCCATTGACATTCAGGGTCTTCGTCGTTGTCGAGGTAATGTCCCAGCCATTCCCCGGCGAGAAGATACCGCTGTCACCGTCCTTGCCAATGTTATTGCTGGCGATGCTTGGCGGCAATGCCTTACCACCGACAAGGATAGTATTCGAGGAACCGTCCGTGATCCCCTGTACGGTCATACGACTTTGCCCTGCGGCATAGTCACCATTGGTACCTATGCCTACAGCCCCTTGAGCAAACCCAGTCGTCGGGTTATACGCTGTCGGTGGCGCATGGATAAAGGCATTGATGGCATAGTCGGTCATGACGCCAGGCATGTTACCTGAAGTTGCATCGCTCTTGAAACCGGAGCGACCACGACCGGGGCAATTGTAGTTCTTGATCGTGACTTGCCAGAAACTGGTGCTGGCAGGAGCACTGAACCAAGCCGGGGTTGCCGTTGTTGAAGTGGCAACAATCACGTTGTTCTTGACGAGAGCATCCTGCTCCAAGAACGCGCCGATCTGGGTAGCCCACGTACCACTATCGCTGAAGTTGGGATTGTGCCAGCCATAATTGATCGAGACCTTCTTTGCGGGGTCGTTACAGCCGCCATTCGTGGGCAGGCGGTTGTACACGTCATTGTGGTGCTGGAAGGCCAGACCAATCTGCTTGAGGTTGTTGGTGGAGCTGGAGCGGGCAGCCGCTTCACGCACCTTCTGCACAGCGGGGAGGAGCAGGCCGATGAGAATCGCGATGATCGCGATCACAACCAGCAGCTCAATCAGGGTGAAACCCTGACGACCATTCGTCTTCATGAGAAACTCCAATAAGAAAAAGAAAAGAGGGTTGTCGGATGTGTTGCGCTGACTAACAAGTGAAATGAGTTATGTCGCCAGTCACAAACCCCCACCGACGAGGGTAATTCTACTACAGAAAGTCAAAACTAAACATACTTGATGCCTATTATCAGGTTTTCCTTGTAAGCCTTATCGACATCCAGCGATTCAATAAGGTCTAGAACCTTTGCTTTAGCCTCCTCTCGTTTTTTATTTTTTAACTCGGTCGCCGGGTCTTTTGGACACGGATGGGCTATCTCCGATTCGCTGTAGTTGGGTATCCAAGCGATACGACAGCCATAGGCAAATTCCCGTGTCTCCCAAGCCTGACCATTACAGTGACGACGTGACGACCTGGACTCAGCGACAATGAATGACCCGCACGTAGGACACTCGGCGGCTGTAATATGAACAAGATTCACACTTGACTCCTTGGTTAGTACCTAAAAGGACCATCGGGAAGATGTTTCTCGACGGTCTCGACTATAGCGTCAATGGCAGCTAAAGCTGCATCACAACTCTCGCACAACCGCCTTTTCTCGCCATAGAGATCTTCTGGACCCTGCTCCAGCGCATGAAGAGCAAGACGGTCATCTATGTACTGAGCCAACCAGTAAGAAAGCTGCATCTCAGTCTCCCCACGGAAAACGATCCATCGTGGTACGCGATTCACCGCACTTACGACAGTACCAAGAGCACCCATACTTTGTCTCGAATCCGGACCAAGTATGATGGCACGGAAAGAAGCGCCTAAACCAGCGTTTGATCCAGCTTATCATGTGACAAGTCCTAAGGCATTCTGCCCGGTAATGTGGTTTTCCAGCGCCTTGGTCATTGCTTCATCACCGGCAAAGGTCCGGAATGCCTTCTCATGAAACTCTTCCTGAGGCAGAATCCTACCAAAGACCTCACGAATATCCTCAGGAGCCTCAGGGTCAGCCACGATGACACGGATCCGCTCTAGACGCATCTTCTCTGCATGGGCGGCAACAGCACAACCTGACTCCCACGAGTCAATCCCGGGTAGGGTGGCGTCCCAGTAGCGCTCCTGCTTGTTCGCGAGAAGCCCTGGCTTCTCACCACGAACTATGAGCAGACCACCAATCCACATTGCATGCATCTTTTCCTGCTCGGCAATCTCATTGACCGTATCCACCCACTTTGAATTCTTGGCGTTTTCACCGTAGAGCAGAATAAAATCCAGCATCTTCTGGGCTGCCGTCACCTCTCCGTGGTACTGCTTGCGGAGCCAATCCATCAACAACTCAGGGCTGGCTTTGACTGTCGCCCACCACTCCGCACTCGTTTTACCTTTTGACATGCCTTCTTCTCTTTTCTGAACTTTGGATTTGAACTGGGACCTATACCAAACGGCCTAGTACACCAGTCAGGCTTTGGTCGATCGAAACGGAACAACTGTAAGCGGAATTGATGCTCTTCCTCCTCTGTCATACAACGCCACGCGGCAGGCCCGTCACCCCTATAGTGATTGACCCATGTGTAGTCGCCAAGATCGCAACAGGTCAGCCAATCCTTCTTGGGATTAGGGTAGGTACAGAAGTACGAGTAGGTATAGGCGTGATGCTGTGTTAGATCACCTACATAGACCTTCTGCTCGGGAGAGTTGCGCCATATGTACCAGAAAACATAGAACCCCGGCTTAAGAATAACTTTATCCCTGAAGAGTTCAAAGCCGTACGGAATATCTCGGTGAGGCCATTGACCATAAACAGGCATCTTAACCCTTTCTTTACTCATAAGGGTTTTTAGGGCTGGCGGCAACAGGATGGTAGATTCCATCGTGTGACACACCTTGAATGACCTGTGTAACTTGACTGGCAACATGGTGGCGAGTATTGAGAATGTAAAGTCTAGCAAACACACTATTAGCGTCATCGGTCTGTGCGATCTGGGTACCCAGTACACAATCCCAGATTACATAACCATCTACGCCATCCCCCCAGTAGACGCGATACCGACCACAGTCACAATGCAACGCTCGTGTCGGGTCTTTGATCATTTTTATATTTCACCTCAAAAAGGGATAACATTGATAAAATTGCCTGTTTGAACTCTTCGATAGTATTGGTACGAGTGAATGCCACAAGCTTAGCTGCAGCAGACGAGACTCTTGGATCAAGTGCAATATCCTGCTCGTAACAGATGAGACGGTTAAGCGCGCTTCTCGCCGTCTCGTGCTCTCGTGGGTACATATCACAGACAACCATTGCGTCTATGACTGCATTCTTCCACTCACGCATCTCCAGCCATTGCCGATCGAGTACCTTGACCGCATCGATCCACTTGACAAACTTTTCAGCCTCTCGACAGTTCTGACAAAGACCAAATCCGTAAGTGCTACACTCACCCTCCCGACAATTACGCAGAAGAGGTAGCTTCTCTGCCTGTAACTCAGCAATCAGCGCATCAGCGGTCATGACACGTCCTTAAACTGTACAAGGAAAGTACGAAGGAGATTGAGCTCTTGGGTAGCCTGCGTATTGATTCGAGCCAGAGCTGTTGATTCTGATTGAGCGGCTCCATCACCTCGGGCAACATTGACGACATAACTCAGTATCGCTTCGGCGCTCCTTAGTCTGCCAAGTACTAAACTATCCGTAATATTGAAAAACGAACGCAGTCGCTGTGTTTCTTCACCAAGAACCTGCCAAGCCCAATCAGGCTTATCAAATACCGCCGTCAGCCTCGGATGGTTAAGACACGATGGAAGGCCTTGAAACTGCCAACCCGCGCCCCCATCATAAGACGCGAGGACAAGCCCAAGCCGTTTTGCTTCAGCTTTCCCCTCCGCTATCGATGTCTCGAAATCGGTTGTTAGCATTGCTCTTTTCCTAAGCTTGAGAAAAGATTGGCACGGTCACTATTGATAGCATCAAGAGCTTGCTTGAGGCTATCAAACTCTGACGGACCATAATTGATGCCAAACTTACCCGTGGTATAGGCGTCAATATGAATACGCAGACCACTCGAGCGGTGGACCCAAGGACTACCCGTTGAGGTGTTGGAGTACTCTAGATCGGCAAACGTCAAAGGACCTCTGGCCAGCTCGTGATCATTGCAGTACTTGATGGCCTCCGTGAGCTTCTCAAAGCGCTTGCCGGTGGCGATACCCTCATAGTCAATAAAGAACCACCCATCACGCTCACAGCAGATCTTCCAGAGACCAGCTGTCCAATACCCAATATGGTCCGCACTCCATTTTAAATCGTATTTCATACTGTCCTTTCTGTTATCGCGTCGTAAGCGGCTACAGCTTGTGCCAGAGATCACCTTGGACACCGTGCAGCCGAGCAATGGCACGGCTCTCTTTTTTATACGTATAGCACCACAGTCGTGCATACAGTCGATCGCCGTCAGTCAGAAGAGACTCTTCAAGAATTTGACCCATTAAACTCCTCGTAGGTTTGGGGATTATGCTCGCCAGATAGCGCGCAGGAGCGACAATAAGATGCGTACTTGGCAAGCTTGACACACCCAATCTGGGCATCAAGAAGCTTGTCGAGCGTCTTGAGCTCGCACAACTCCGAACCCATCTCGATGTCGTAGATCAGCCGTGGCTCTTTCCCAGCCTCCTTCATCATTCCGACAGTCAGTCCGCACGTCTTCAGGTAAGCAAGTTTGTCCGCGAGCTTGTCGCGTTCCCTGGTCAGATCCAATACGTAGGAATCAAGCATCAGGTGCAGCCGACCCGCTATGGCTGTGATAATGTCGTCACGGGTCCTGAAGTCGTTAATCGGATCCATGCCGAGGGAGCTCATGACACGACATGCAAGATCACGGGCTACGCTAGTGAATTGATCGTCAGAGAGCATCCATACGCCGGTCTCATCGCGACGGATTAGCTTATCGTAATTCGATTGTGTTTGTTCCATGCTCTGTCTTCTTGTGTTGTTTAGATGGTAATTGGAGGACGATCCTTAACCCAGTCAAGCAGTAACGCGCTGAGGGCCGGACGGCATGCTTTACAGATTTCCAGCTCACGAGCATCGTGGGGCCTACAAGGATCACTTCCGGGCACATATACGTAGATATGAGCAGATCCAAAGTCGTTGGCTACACAAGTTTTAAGGACTTCTGCTCCACACTTATCGCAAATACTTTTAGTCATTGACTTGTTTCCTTTTATAGTAGGAGATCGCCTGCTGCATCTCTTTAGCTTCAATACCTGAGATCTTAGCCCGGCAAATGATATCAGCGCGTACAGCACTGGCATGAATGTTGATAAGAGCAAACTGGCAGGTATTGGCGGGCATAATAGCCCCATCCTGAATGGGGCCTGTACATACTGTCCGATCGTAAGCCTCACATCGATCGTGATACTCCTTAGCCAACCTCAGTGACTGACTCACTCCTGCCGGCCACTGGCACAGCAGGAGTGCTTCAAACTCTTTCTGTGCTTCGGTCATGGTCCTGCTCTTACATCTGTGGGTCTGTCCCTAAGGGCAGTAAGAATCAACAAGATAACACCGACACTGACTGGCCAGATACAGCAGCCACGGACCACATCATCGAGCTTGTTTCGTTCTGCGGCCAAGTACCACGGAACAATGCCGAAAAGAATACACAAAATGCCGTAAACATAGCCTCTAGCCATGTTGTCTCCAGTTAGTCCTCATGACGGAGGATACGACCAGTCCTATAATCAAGAATGGTCGTTTTGAAAGGGTGTGTGAATGCGGAACGAAGGATGTTCCACATCAGTCTTAATGTTACCACTGGTCATCAACTCCATACTCATTGAGAGATTAGGGTTCGTTATAACGGGAATGCTTCTGGCTTAGCTTTGAAACGACTGACACCCAGCTGTAAAAGACAGTTACGACCTTCAGGATCAGAGCAGGTATACTTTTCGCATGAGCTCCCGTGGTGTGCGCAGCTAAGACACTCCGCGAACTTATCGTTCGTATAGCTTTCCGCAAGCACCAGTGGCGCGTCAACACCCTCGGCAAGAAACTTAAACGCACACGATGTCCGCATTGAATCCATGACTGCTTCTCCTTTTGCATGAGAGATTAGGGTTCCTTGTCTTCACGTAAGTTTGGTCGGGCGAGGCCGGCAATACTCAGCCAGATTATGCCCATGACGATGTTAAAACCAAAGCAAGCCTGATAAATGCCGTCTGCCTTTTCGGTCTCTGTGGATGTACACCACACTGCGATCATAGACACAATAGACCCAACACCGCAAAACGCTAATCCGATACGTTTCCATCTGCTCATTGTGTGTTTTCCTTTTGTGTGCAGATTGCTGTAATCATTTCCTGACGAATCGCAGGCCACTCCGGAAGCTCGTCCAAATCGTAGCTTGTGAGAATCCACGGCGTTCGATCACCCTCTTCGAGGCATTTCAGCCCATAGGGGTCGTCAGCGAGTGGGTTGATTTGACGGACCGGTGTTCCGGCTTTCAGATTCAACTGTGGGATATCGTGCTTCAGTTTATGTGTCGGAACAAATGCTGGCTTCTGGTGCTCCAGTGCTGACGTAATCTCAGGAGATATCGGAGCTCCCTCGTGAATACGTCGCTCAGCCTCAAACAAGGCATTCAAGATGTAGGTCTTGTCCTCGTTAGGAAAATGAGTCATGTGCAGCCTTATGGCCTCGCGCAGCGAGGCCTTGATATGCCATCGTGCTAGCTCGTCTGTCATTGGTAACTCACTTCTGTTCAAGGTAAGTTAAGGATTTTCTCAATAATAACCCGTTTTGTCGCATCTTCATCGACAAGGGTGTTGTAATTACCCTCACCATCATGAAGATAAGGATCCATCTCAAAGTCTGTCTGCTTCACAATCGCGACAATCTTTTGTTTCTGCTCTGCAAGAGCAGACCGGATCTCATCATAGACCCCAAGAGACTCCCGAAGATCTCGAATGATCTCAGCCATATGATCCGTCGCCTTGTCAAGCGACCGATAGCTCTCATGTAAAAACTTACTGACGGAAGCCGGCACTTCTTCAGGCCAACGGTAAAACTGATCCTTACCCTGTGATGGTCGGATATTAAACCGAGAGCACCACAGACTGGCTAACTCTCGATCCTTGGGTGTAAGTTCACACATAGCTCGATTTCGTCCTATGAAACGAAGGGTCATAAATCCATCCCTAACTGAAACGCCTTAACAATCATGTCAAGCTGCTTTTCAGTTTTAATTGTAGGAGCTGGGACGCGGTTAATTAACACAACAAACCCCTCACCAATGTAAGGTGTTCTAAACCCAATCCATGTTTGTGGATTCACCTCGTCCTCTATTCCCCATTGGTTTTCGTGGCACATGTCCCCACCACACCAAGGACGTCCATGCCTCCACGGTTTGCCAAGTTTAACAGCCTCGGACATGTACTGAACCATCCACGTCCTTGTGATGAGCTTTTTAGTTACTTTGACCATAACGTGTCTTGGCTCCTGATGGCGACATCCTCTTGGGCCAGTTGATCCGCGTAGCACTGATAGAACTCGTGGCGAGCGTCAAGCACCTGGTCATCCTTCTCCTCGACGCCAAGAACCTCTCTGAGATCACGAAGGACGTAAGCCAGAGCACCCACAGCTGCATCGTAGTCTGGGAAGAACGATCGCATCCAGTGGGTGATATAACCTGGCAGCTCCCACTCAAAGGTGCTGCCAGTATGCCACGCGTAGTTACCAAGCGCTGAGCTGTACATCCGCCTTGGCTCTTTTTTATTCTTCTTCATCCAAAGAACAGCGTATTCGCGGTCCTTGGCTGTAAGCTCAGACATAATCTGACTCCACCATTTGTTGACGCTTGATAAGCTCACATCGCCGGACTTGAGCTGGTGGTTTTGGACCACGCCCCCAGCCACAGTGCTTCAACGTAAGTACAGTCCCTTTAACAGGACTACTCACCGGAAGTACTTCCCCATCCTCAAAGACAAGGACGTAGGCGTAACCAGCGTAGACAGGGTAATCGTCAGGCAGTTCCGTCTCACCCTCAAGGATGAAGTTGCGGGCTTCACGGGCTGCATGTTCGGAGAGTTCAGACATTGACGGGATCCTTTGCAAGATTGAAATCTATTGGATTGAAACCCAGACACTTAACGCACATTGGCAATCCATCGCCATTTGTCATTGCGTAATCCATACGCTTATCTTCACAGAGATAGCAGATGAACGGCATGGGAATCGTACCGTCCTCGTCGAGCTGTTGACGTAATCGGTCGATCTTCTCACATCCTTTGCGATAGATCTCAACGACATAATCAGGCCACTCAGGACTGGGTGGCGCATGTGGCTTGAACCTCGACATTGGGAAGCTCCTGTTTCAGAGTGTCACGCAAACCACAGTTACAGCGGTAGTCTGTGGAGCTGATATTATACATCGGGATTATTCGGCACCCGAGCTCATAGAAAACATCACAGTCAAGAAGATGCTTGCCATACTTTGTCAAAGCATTTCTCAATGCCTCTCATTCAATCAACAATTGCTCGCATACCTTGGCAAGGGTAGGCGCAGCTGTACGATACTCTGCAAATGCCTCAGCATCAGCAAAGCGCCAGATGGCCTCAACATGCTCCTCATCACCCTTGACCACAATGATGGTTGCTATCGACATGCCTTTTGTTGACACCCAATAAGTTCTGCGGTGCCCGTAGTCTGCTTCAAGATTCTCGGCCACAAGAGGGCCAGGAGTCGCTTTCTCGTCAAGCTCACGGACACGAGCGATAAGAGACCTCAACTCGCCAACTTTATCCTGTGCTGGTTCAGTGCTCATCGTATCCTCCTGTGCGGGGGTTAAAGAACTTCGTAAGTATCGCGGTGCTTAACAACGCGAGTAAGTGGACGACACAGCTCGATACGGAGTGTGTCGTCGTAAGGGCTGCCCTCTTCGCGTATCCGTAGGACTTGGCCCACCTCAAGCTTACCTGCCTCCTCATAGGAGACAGGAAGCACAACAGACGATTGAAACGGTACAGCAAGCTGAACACGCCAACCATCAGAGGACTTGGAGATGCTAGTGACCTTAGCCTCAGTTGGCCCTTTGCGATGGGTTAGCATCAGTATCCTCCTTAGTTCATCTCTGCCGCATGTCGTCGCATCTCTTTGTGGTAGTCAGGATCAGCGTTGATAATCCCGACATCAGCCTCCACGGGCTTCTTGCTGTTACAGATGTCACACACAATCTCTGCCTTGCTATTAGAGACGCGTTCCAGCCTCTCGACGAAGCGCGGTGTGCAGAGTGTTGCCTCGCCACACACGGTGCATGGTTTTTCAACCATGTTTTTTATGAGCGCAGGGGATATCCTATGCGTGTGTTTTGCTTTGTTGGCGCCGATGTAAGTAGACGCTGTCAGCATTGTCTGTTCCTTTGTTTGCAAATGGAGTGGTAGGGTCAGTTATTGATCGTCAAACAATCGTGCCGTATTCTCAAAGATACGGGTCAGCTGCTGGGACATATTAAACCGCTCAGCATTCTTCTCGATGCTCTTGCGGATATTACCGTCATTGTGTCGCTCACTCGCAGCCTTCCAGTCACAAATCATCTCAAGCAGATCGACAAGGTCCATATCGTCTACGCCGCGCTTATGGAACTGCGGATGGTGCCTATTCCTGGCATAGTGATGCTCCAGCATAGCCTTCATATCTGCAGTATTGAGATTCGCTTTGTACTCCGGGCTGTCGTAAGTAAGTCCCTGCAGCTTGGAGGTATGCTCCGTAAGCACCTCAACTTCAGGAGAGGCTAGTTTGCTCTGATCGTGCGCTTCGCCACGGTCGAGAAGCTCCTTGGCAAAGTAATTCAACAGATTCCGTACACGCTCAATATGTCGGAACGTGTCAAAGTTTGTGGCCTTCTCTTCGAGTGTCATTTCAATCTATCCTTGTTGAGGGTGTCGAATGTCATCCGAGAAATCAATCAGCCCGATGCCAATATCCCTGTCTCGCAAGACGGTACGATTCCCAAGGATCTTGATCTTAATACTCTCGGCACCAAGCTCGTAATCGTCGAACTTTGACTTATCTTCCGGGTTATAGACACGGAAGAAGTGACGTTTGGTAAGTGGGTGGTAGAGGAGATAACCCTCGACATCTTCGGCTGGTTTAGTTTCCATGAATGCTCTGCTGTGTGAAAACAAGGCTCACGAGTACTACGCTTCCTCGTGAGCCTGAGTCATATCCTCGGTTGACGCAACTTGGACTCGTGGCAGCACGGACTGTGCAGACAGAGTGTTCCCGGTTGGCATCTCATGATGAACATCACCCCCTTCCAGACGGTAAGAGGTTGTATAGCTCAGTTGACTCCGTACGGACGGCCATCCTTATCCCGCAGTACTGTTGCCCGCCGCATCATCGGAATACCCGTTGTCGGGTCCTTGTAACACCAGTAGATACCGGGCGCCACATTAGGCCAAACCGTTCTGATGTTCCAGCAACCGTCGGTCGTTTGGTTGGCTACGTAATAGCCAACTCCGTTGTTGATAGTTTTCCAGACAAGATCTGGCGAGATGATTGGATCGGCTGCTTTCAGACTTCCACACAAAAACATAAATACGGCAAGAATAGTAATCTTTCGCATCTCATGCCTCACTTTATCGTGATAAAGGGTTAGTTTGGTCCTGTAAGATGGTAACCCGGACCTGGCGTATTCAATTTTGCGTGTAGCTCCCGCTCACTCATCAGTTTTTGAATAATCCGCAGGGCAGAGTTTTGTAACTTAACAACGTAGCGCGCATCCCTCTTACTAATGGATCCAGAGGGAATAACACCACGTCCATCCTCGCCCTCTCCGGCAATACCTACGACAGCACACCAGCAATCCCCATCTGCCATCTCAGCATGACAGGGTAGGATCTCCCAATCCCCTTGACGAGACTCTTTTTCCAGCGCCTTAAGAGCGGCGATATCTGCCAGCATCTGCTCATCGGACATTTTTGAAACCTTTTGAGTGAATCTGCCGCTGACTCAACCGCAGCGGTGGTTTGTAGGGTGGTGTGGGACCATAGATGATCACGCTAAGGAACACACCGGGCTCGATCTTCCGCATGTTAGAGCGAACCTTGTCGATGGCCTTTTCTTTAGCTGTCGTCACTTCTTCTCCTGAACAGGAATCGTGAAGGGAACTTGGATTGGGGCAAGTGCCCGTCGCCGCTCCTCAATCGTGACCTTGTGTTCCTCGTGTCTTTCGCTCAGGATATCGTCACCGTAAAGCACTACAAATCGTAATCCGGCCAGCAGAATGATCGAGATGACTACTAGCAGCCAGATTCGAAACTTTTCCCACTCATCGCTTGTCGGCATGGTTGATTAACTCCTTTGGGTTATGCTTTTCACTCCTTGGGTTGTTCACGTTCTGCGAGAATCTTGTCAATGATCTCCATACTCGCTTTGTCACGTTCTCGGTCAGCGTCGTTAGTGTACTTGGCGTCTGTGTCGTAGATCCAGCTAAACACGGCAGCGTAGGTGGGTATTGCCTTCCACCTACTTATGCAGTCGTGACGGTCGGTGTAGTAGCCAAAGATGCTATTAGCCGGAGCTTTGAGCTGCCCAAGCCATTGACGGATGGCAACGCGCCACTCCTCATCAATAGTTTCAGGCGGGTTATTGATGGGCCAATACTTGTTCGTGACTAATTGATGTCGGTAGGCGGTCCATAGCCATACCCAAATAGCCTGATAGTCCGCCGTAACGTACGTCTGGGCAAACACATCGATATGCTTGGCGCGGAACTCAGCAATGTGGGTGACGTAGTCTACCTCAATAAGCCATTGCTCGTTGAGATCCTCGCTGCTGCATTTTTTAACCATAGCCTCCGTCTCTGTCCGCCTATCAGTATACTGCTTCAGCATCGCCTCGACGGTTGCCGGCCTGCTGTCATTACGATAGGTATCAACAATGCAGCCATCCTGCCACTCGTAAGAGCTGTTTGTTAACAGCGTCGCCATCGCATCGAATCGACTGCTGTGTAGATTGGGATAGCGCAAAAGCAGTTCTTTGACGGCCACATCGACTTTGTTAAGCACTCGAGTCATCTTGCACGCCTTTCGGGAGCTTTGGATTAGTTACTCGGAATCGCGATCTTGTGTGTGAGTCTTGGCAGCCCATGCCAAGGACTCCTCTGTTGGTGGAAAGGGCAGTACGGGTATCCCTCTCTTTAAATCATGGGTATCTGCATTTGGCGCTTTGTGTGTACCTGCACGGATCAGGATACGCGCTTGTATACTTCCATTACACGGTTTATCTGCCTGATGGTGGCATGCATGAATCAGCACAGCCTCGCCATTAACTGCTGTGTGTAACAGCGTACCGCTAAGCCGTCGTCGGTGCGGGCACGAGCTGCATAACTTGGTTTTCACAGTTATCTCCTACTTGGGTGATCGAACATCCGGATCATTGGCGTCCTGCATGATTCTGAGGAATTGTTCGAACTCCTCACCGCTTACGGAATTGTAGAGCTGCTTGCACATTGCTGAGTGCGGTTCCCAGCCCTTACCTGACTGCACAGCTTCATGCACGTCATCCAAACCATTAATACACAGTACCATTTGACGAAAAAGAGCCACTGCCTCATCGGACAGTGGCTTGGGTTTACTCCTCACAACAAAACTCCTATGGGCATTTGCGGGCTCTAGGATGGCCCATCTGTCGAGGATCTGGGTCTGTACGGGAAAAGTATCAAGCTGAGAGGGACAACTCCTCTTTCCAGACCTGTGTTTAGTTCTCAGCCTTTAAATAACGATCAGACTGCTCAATCTCACGGTCAAGTACCTCAAGATCACCCAGAGCATCAAGGTCTGTCGAGATCACGCCGTCATTGTTGTACTCGACGTCAATCTTTTGCAGATACAACTCCCTCAACAGATAGAGGGAGTTCGTGGCAAAGACTTTGGGATTCTGACGCAGGTCCGCAACCCACTCCTGAATCTGTTTGCCGTTCAGCAGCAGTCGCTCAGGGCAGACAACAAGACGCGTACTGTAGATCTCAACCTTACTAAAGTCATGCGAGAGATAGCACCTGCTGCGACCGTTTAACAGCAGCTCATCGTCCTCGTATCGAAGTTTATCGGTCAGGGCCTTCCACACCGGATAGTCGTTAACAATCACGAGTTTGAAATTCGACTCGTCCAAGGGTGGAATCCTGTCGTGCTCTGCCTGACAGTATGCCTTCGCCTCTTTGAGTCGATCGCATTTGAACTCGACGTCACCGCCCGCTCGATAGGTCCTATAGGACCCATGCTCATCTAGATGGATCCTCCACACACCAGAAGTCCACACCATCCCACGACCTGATTTGCCGATGAAGTAATCTAACTCCCATTTCAGCTCTGGCATGTTATCACACCTCTTCGTTTGTTAACCTCGTCCACAGCGAGCTGGAATGTAGGGTAGATCGATGTAATCCACCCATCCTTAGTATCAAGAGCACGCTGACCAAATCCTTTAAGCGGTACGGACAGACCAATAAAGACGCCGTCGTTCTCCCACAGCGGAGTGTCGGACGAGCATCCAATCACCTTAAAGTCCTCGATCTTCAAAGGCTTGGCTGCATTGTCCATCGTCTGACAATAAATCTTAGCAGCCTCAAGAGACGTCTTATGCCGGTCTCGAAGCCACCGATCGCCCCTGTAAATGTGGTAGCGCTCAGTTTCCTCTTCGTCATCCTTGTCAATTCTCCAGTCATAGACTCCGTTGGCTCGCCATGTCTGGTAGCCAACTGTCGGCAGCTGTCGCCATTCGAGTTCCATCTTTCGTCCTTATGTGAAGGTTTCTGGTTGTGGTTGTTGGCAATAAAACTGCGCCGCTTCCAGCGATTCAAAGAAAAAGTCCAGATCATCTTCAGCGTTGAGGACCACAAACTTACCCACCTCGCCCAGCCAGATCTGATGTCGACCAGACGTCCAAAGCAGTCCCCCTGCTGAATGCGAGAACTCCCACCTCATGGGCAGTGGTTTACTCTCAATACGATCCTGTTTGAACTGACAGAAATCCATCGCATAGCGTAGCGAGGGACAGCGGGCGGTATACAGCCTCCCTGCAAGATAAACCTCGAACAGGGCGGTCTGCTGCTTGTAGACGATCTTCCAGCCCTTGGCGCACCACGCAAAGGGTGGCTCTGTATCACGAAACCATTCCAGCGGCATAGTCTGTCCTTGCGTTAAGGTTTATTACTCATCACTGGAATCAGACGCTGACCTGGGGGTACGACAAGTACACTCAGCCCGACACTCAGGACAATTGGCATTCCATACCAGCACATGCCTGTTGTACGAGACCTCGTGTGGGTGACATTCAAACTCACACCTACACGCTTCACACACAAAAGGAAAACAACTCTTATCGCCGTGTTTTTTAATCCTCATATCACTCTCTGGGGTTATTGATGCCAGTTCGTCACGTAAGGCGTCAGCTCGGGTCTTACCGTGACGCTTTGCCATCGCCTTATATGAGATATCGACCAGCATTGTGCTCTCCTGGGTTATCCCTCGACGACGCTCAACACATCGCCAAACTCGTCAAGGGTCCATTTGAAATTTCCAACCTGAAATGATGTCATCGTACTCTCGGGTTATTTGTTCTTAGGAACATCCTTGGGGACAGGACGCAGATTCACATCGTCATCCACGCCGGTATCGAACGCCTCGGCGGTACGACCACTTGTGACAATCTTGATCTCCATCTCCGGAACATTGCCGACGAACCATCTGGAAGGAGCTTTGGTCCTCAGGTTGTCGTGCTCACGCTTGATATCGATGAGCTGCTTCTGGTTGTTGAGGAACTCCTTGCGGCCAGCCTCAACAACACTCATGACCTTGAAGTAGATCTTGGAGTCAAACTTTGGGTTGATCTTGCTCAGCATGACAGTCACAGCGCCACCACGACCGGTCTGACTCTGAGCGCTCATGATATCCTTCCATGCGTTGCGGAAGTCATCCTTGTAATCGTCCTTGACATTCGCGGTCTGGTCTTCCACATGTTGTCGAAGACCGCCTCGTTTTCCTTTTCTTTAGCCACCTTACGGTTGACCAAACCCACCTCTGCGTTGGTTACGCTGAGATACCAGAGAAAGCCTCCACCACCGAAGAGGAGGACGAGGCTGAACAGGACAGCCAAGATGATCAGAAACGTTTTCATTGCGGTTCCTTGTGGGGATTGTTGTGAGTCAGTTAGTTTTTCGTTGCCAGTAACCATCACCCGCGTAGGTCCACCCGAGGTTGAGAAGATCTCTGCGATCCAACTCGTTGACTTTGTCGATACGGACGCTATCAACCACGAATGCGTCTTGGTTGAAATAGATCTCTTGACTCTGATACTTGACAAAAATGTTCAAGGCATCTCTCAGCTCTTCCGGTAACATCATGCAACGTCCTCTAGTTAGTAAGAGTTCTTGAATTCCTTGAGAGGAAAGAAGCCGCAAGCAGTACTGATTCGAATATTCTGATGCTCCTCAACTTTGATCATCGGAAAGACAATCGTGTTGCCAGAGAGTTTGAAAAGCCCGGCCTCAAGGAAATCCTGCATCAGATGGTCTTCAATCTGCTCATTGGAGAGCTTGGTCTCAAAGCGCTCACGGTAGCCATCGACAAGAACATTGAAGGTCTTTCTCCACTCTTCAATGCTCCTGAGGGCGATGATGTCGGCTGCCTCTGTCATGGTGGATCTCATGAGTTTTGATTACTGATCGGAACTTTCGAGCCACTTCACATTTTCAGGAGTAATAACGTTCTTGACCAGATCCCGTACAACATAACGACTGAGCAGCGTCGAGAGGAATGTAATGATCCAGAGGATCAGCAGCAGCGTAGCAGTCAGAAACGCCCCGCCAGCATAGAACAATGTAACCTGAACTGCGGTTATCGTGATATTGCGGAGCAATATCATTGTCAGGCCGGACTTAAACGAGCGGGCAAGCAGGTTCCGATAATCGGCTTTAGCCCAGTTCTTTCTGATATCTGTATCACGATCATTGACCTGCGACCGAAAGGTTATTCCTGTGATGATGCAACAAATTGCAACAATGATCAGCGAGAATGCTCCAAAGACATAAAGCAAAACCACGAAGATATGTGAACCCTCGATCAGGTTCTCGACTGGTTTGGGGAACAAACTCGGGTCTGTGGCCTGTGCCAGTGTGAGGAGTGCAGAAGTCCAGACAATAAGCTGGGCAGCCCACGCTGGCAGCTTGACCGAGAGCTTCATCGAATCCTTGGTTGTGTTGGCCTTGGCCCAAGCCTGCTGGAAGGCCTCATTTGTCATCTCGTCAACAGAGGTACTCATGACAATCTCTTTCATGTTGTGGGTTGTGTTAGGGCATTACGAACAAACTGCAACACCTCATAATCCTGATGGCTGAGAGCTTCTGGGGCGGTGTCATGAAGTCTGGCCAGCACACGCTCGGCAACAACGAGTGCTTCCCTCAGACTCTTAGCTTCCGCCTCGCATTTCTGCTTGAACTTGAACAGACCATCAGTTCGAGCATCAGCAGCTGTCCGTAACTGCTCATTTGAGAGGTTGGAACAGGCTCTGACACTCAATAGGGTACGCTCATCAATCTGCTCGGCCTTTGCCTCAGCTGCACGGATAGTGTATCTGAGGTTTTCGCCCTCCTGCATATGTTCAATAAGGTTGAGTGTCCCTTGCAGGTCATCCCGTTCGACAGTCATGTCATACAGCTTGGTCTCGCAGTCGCGCAGTTTACAGCCATCACATTGGCCCACGTTGGGACAGTCTTCACATCGATTCTCAGACATGCTGATCCTCTTGCTCGTTAATGATCGGCGTCTCTCGTTCTTGGATCGTAAGCATTTTTTCAACCCCTTTTGAGTATTAATCCTTTTGGAAAATGACAGACGCAAAAGTGCTTTACACCAGCCATGGCTGTAAAGCACCACATCCAGTAACGAAATGTATAGCCAAATATCATACATCCTCGCGTAACAGTGGTCTCTTAGTCTTGAAACTTCACTCGACACCCCGTATTCTCCTTGATCCATCGCTCAACGCTTTGTTTGTCAGAGAATCCGATCAGTGTCCATTGCAGACCATCAAGGCCTTCAAAATCCCAGTTACGGCTGCCTTCCCGCCAAGTAATCCTGATCGTAACGCACGGTCCAGCATCCTTTGGCACAGGAAACGCCAAGACAATTGAGGATGTCATCAAAAAAGCCAGCAATGTTCGCATAAGCATCATACATCCTCCCGTAGCAGCGGTCTCTGACCCGTTGCGAGGTAGTAAAGCCCCAGCTGTTGGACCCGGGCCATCCCAAAGCAATAATCGCCCGTATCAGGGTGCTTCGTGTTGTCATACCAGGCGACACAGAGCGGTGTGCTACCGTAGTCAGAATCGACAATCCCATGCCGAGCTAGGAATGAGATACTCTCACCTCGCTGTCCCTCAGCTGGTTTATACACCCAATAGTCGTATTGGAATCTAGTACGAGGATTTGTCTCGCTGCCAAGGTAAATCATCTGCGGATCGTCTATCCATTCCCTGTAGGGATAGAACATCTTTGATTCTTCTGTTTCAAAGGGCGTTATGACCCCATCGAGCATCATGAATGTACTAGAGGGCTGAAAGCCTGTCTCAAAGCATCCCAACTCCTCGACCGCCAGATTCTCTTGCTCATGAGGGAGAAAGCCTGTCTCCTCCTCACCCGAGACGATCAGGGCGGAACAGTCATCAGTTATCATGTTGTCTCCGTTTCGCAATAAGGAATTGGATTGCCCGTTCATAACGGGCAATCATGTGTTCACAACTTCTAAAGCCCATGCTAATTCCTTCGCATGCCGGTACTGCGGTTGAGATACATCTCAAGCCTTCTTCTGTCGTGTGTAATGTCGAAGATAGCTTCTCTTACTTTGGCCAATTCTTCAAAGGACATGTCAGACATATTATGCACAAGAGAGGCGATATAAGCCTGCCTGGCTTTATCCAGTTTCTCGAGGTGTTTTTCAGCGGTTGTCACGCTAACTCCTTGGTAGGCAAATGGTTATGTCGTTGAAGGTGCAAATCCATTGTCAGTATCCCAGCAACACCCAAGCTCGTGCATTGGTGGAGAGTCTTTTGGCGCAAATCCAGTATCAGATTTGAAGCCTACTGGACCAATTGGACCGTAGAAAGCCTGGCACGCACGATCAGCAGCATCAGCTCGCTCTTTTAAGATCTCTTCAAGCTGCTGGCTAGGCTCAGCCATATCCTCAAGCTCGATCTTAACCCTATACCCTACCTCATCGTAAAGACATGACTCAGTAAACGGACCGCACCGCTTGATATTAGGATAAGAACACCAGACCGTACCGCTCCCCAAGTACTGTATTGTCCTTGGTTTATAGCCAAATAGCTTTAAAAGCCAGCACGGCTCCCAGAGAAATGTCAACAAGCTCTCATCGCGACGATGACCCATTCTTGTTGAGATGTAGGGCTGAACGCTTAGTAATTTCATGGCAGTTCCTCGTATTTCCAATCTTGGGCTAGGCCCTGACGCTTCAATCTCCTCATCAGGGCGTTGGCGATATCCTGTGCGGGTTTACTGGTCTCCTTGGCAATTTTCTTTACATATTTCGTGGCTGCAACGTTTGCCAATAGGGGGCTATTGAGCTTAAACAGCTCAGTAATCTGTACTATTGGAGAAACCTTATCAATTGTGAAGATACTGTCAGACTTGTTGAATTGTTTTACCTTTGGCATAACTTTCACACCACGAGTTAAAAAGCTATTAGTGTGAGTACGTTCCCTGACCTTGGTTACACCAATTGTGATCATGCCTGCGCTCGTATCCGCGTAAACTGCACCAAAGTCATAAGCACAGCTATTGTCCAGAGCCGCCATCAAAACAGCGATGGTTTCCTGAGTATGGGAATCATCCGCATGGCTCAGAATGGTAACTGGTTTGTCATGGCCACTACATCGATTACGGAATGACGGGGAGTCAATAGCCCGCTTCAGAATCGTTGACTTGGTGCCTCGATAGTTCCGCATAAACGTGAAGGCCAGTCTCCCCATCAGAGCGCAATTATCGATGAGATGCTGCAGATAGAGAACCCTGCTATCCTTGAGAGGACCGCAGAAGTCCAGGTAGACCGTATCCAGCTTTGTCTTGTAATAGGTTGTCAGTTGATCCAGATCCAGCGTTTCCACATCCCCGGGATGTAAATGGGCTTTCTCGAAGTTGCCGCTGAGGAAACTCCTGATAGGCTCACGGATTGCTAGCTTCTTCTCAACTGCCACATACACCGTGTCCCGGTTGTATGCGTTTTGTCGCAGTCCTTCCTGAATACAAAGTCCTTCCTGTGCGGGAAGTCCTAAACCCAACCTGGACGGCCTCCAAGTTGAGAAATGCTGCATGACCAGGGTACGAACCTTATCCTTATTTGGACGTGTTCCGCTGTCCCAGTCCTCTATCTCAGTCATGGCCGGCCTTTCTGCTTTCCTTAGGGCTCGAGGGTTTCCAAGACATCGCCAGTAATCAGTTCCACCTCATCCGATGGCATGGATTCGCCATTGAGCTTGATTGTCATATTTGGATATCGCTCGCCAGCCCACGTCTTGGAAAAAACCTTTGAAATACGTAAGCATGCAGCATTGACAACAAACACAAGGTATCCCTCCTCGCTTTGAGGACGTTGTGCCTTAATCGCTGTAAACAAATTAACGCGATGAGGGTCAAAGGGCTCATCTCGGGCAACCCTGCGACCATTCAGACGAATGACATAATCTTCAGGTGCCGAGGACGATACGACAGCAGCCGCAAAAACAGACTGCGCTTGTGCCCACTCCGACATCGCGACCAGCGTGCTAATAGTATCAGTTACAATCCGTACATCGATCGACATCTTTGCCACCTTTCCTGCTGGTTTACTGTAATTCGATCACATCTCCATGAATCAAAGGTATATCCCCTTCGAAAAGGCAGCTGACATACTCGCTGTTCAAGGTGACACTGCTTGGAGGTAAGGACAGACTGGAAGTATTGCGAGCAATGAAATCGCTGAGAGTCTCATGCTCTGCTATGTGTAAAATCTTGCCGTTGAGGACGGCATAAGCCCAATTGCAGGGCTGCTGTTGCTGTTGCCGAAAAATATAAAGCTTGTCCCCGTCTGCAAGTCTCTGGTCTGCGAAGGGTCGCTTACCATTCAATCGGATAATGTAGTCATCCGGGCATACGTAACCACTGCCGTAGACACTGCATTGATTTATGAAGACGCCCTCGACTGTGGCGTGAGCATAGAGAACAAGAGGCTGAAGAGTAGGTCTATCCTGAACGCTAATTGATATCCTGATATATCGACGCATGGTTGCTCCTTACTGTTGCCTAGAGGACTGTTTCAAGTACATCTCCTGGGAGAATGATGTCATCCGGGGTCATGATCTCACCGTTGAGCAGAAGCCTGCGCTGAGATCCGTACGAAGTGTGCGATGTAACTAGATCCCCTGTAGCATGTTCAGCCCAAACCAGATAGATGCCATCAAACACAAAACCGACATAACCTGGGTCAGTATCTGGTTTGATGACTGTCAGGAGCGTCGGCTCGGGATGACTTGGAAGCAGCAGATAATCAGCAGGAACTCTATGACCGTCCAATCGGATCACATAGTGGTCAGACGGCTTGCACGGCATGACCCGATGAAAGAGATCATCCATTCGTGTTAGAGTGTTGATATAGAAGTGACCATGCTTTACTGGATCGTTCAAAGCGTAATTGACTCGATGAATCATCTCAGCCTTCTTTCAACTTAATGGTAAATGGATTGGATGACGTCCCCATCCAGAATCTCATCAGTGCTGATAATAGGCATACCGTTCAAGAGCATAGACCCACGACCAGCCATTTGTCGCACGTAATCAATCAAAACCTGCTTTCGATAACGCTCATTGGCACGGGCATAAACTACTTCCACCCAATCTGGATCCTCGCTGGGCCTGATGAGGGTCAATAAAGGAAGCTGATAGTCACTTGCTGTCTCGCAACAGACAGTAATCTCATGGTCCTCAGGAATCCTCGAACCATTCAAACGAATAACATACTCGTTAAAATTGGTAATGCCGATGCGATCTAAAAGCTGACGAACCTTGATGCTGTCTTCACCCTGAACTGGATGAAGTCTCCCATTGTAATTACTCAGTATCACATGATTAGTCACGAATCTTACAAAAGAAGCTGCCATGTTAGTCCTTTTCTGAGGTGTAGGCTACCACATCGCCATTGATCAAGATCTCATCCATCCCTACCGGCTCACCGTTCAAAGTCAATCGTATAAATCCACTCTCAATCGGATGACCAAGATCGCCAACTGTTGTTCCCTCGGGAAATACAGACAGCGTATAGAGGTCATAGATCGTAATCAGATCCGGAATGCGATGAGGTTTGATAAATGTAACATCATCCATGGGCTCAAACGTGTAATCACCCGGCATCCTGCGACCGTTTACACGTATGACAAACTCAGCAGGATCACAGTGACGGTAATAATTCTGAAAGAGGGTCATGACCCTCGTTGAGGGTGCAACAACGTGGTACCGAGGAGTAACTTCCGGACCTGTCACAAAGATAACGATTATTCTAGCGATACTGATATCATTGCCGTGTATAGGCATTGTCAACTCCGTATGATCTGGACAAGACAATCCCCATCAATCAACAACTCATCAGGATCAGCGAGTAGGTTATTGAGGTAGACAGACCTCTCACCGAAGGCAGTACCAAGCTGTCGCCTGAGAACGTCACGAACTTTTGTACCACTTTTTAGGCACAACGTTCTGTAGAAGTTACTGTTCCCGGAGACAGTTGCGAAGAATATCCTAAAAGCACCTTGAATCTCTGCTATGCCGCTGATCAAACTCTTGACCGTCTCGAGAAATGTGACACGGTCTCCGGACACAAGTATCTGATCAGACGCAACCCTAAGCCCATTGACCCGTATCACAAAGTCGTCAGGGTTCTCAGACGAGAGAACACGATTAAAAAAATCCCACACTGTGGTGGGATAAGGTAAGGTTCGAGTACCGCTCAACTCGCCGTCAGTAAGGAATGACGCAGTAAACCACACATCGACCATCGTTGGCCTCATTTGACATCCTTCGCATTGAGCTTGAGTTTTCGGATCTCACGAGAGCTGAGAGATTTCTTTTCGGCGCAAAAGACAGCCGCCCCATAGTAGCGATAACTGGCCTCATAGCCAGCGAGTGTTTTATGCTGAAGAACATCGTATGCAGGGATGCATTCCGTACGGTCAGGTATGTACATCCTGTATTTTCCAATGACGACTGGATTTTCACGTTGCTCGTATTTAAAGCCCCTCATCGTGCAGGAGAACCACAAACCCTCATGCTTGATGTAATAGAGATCCTCTCGGACAACGATGATGTGAGGGAATTTCTCCTCACGTGTTTTTGGTTTGTATCGCTTATCCTGCTTGTGACAGAGCACGCCAGATTCAGGGTGGACATAGAATCCCCAAGGCTCCGAGCCGTGGCGGACACTCACGCATTTACCCTCTTCGTTGATCATCAACTCGTCCTCGACCCTTCTGTGAATCCGATCGAGGAGGATCTTGTTCTGCCTTCGACGCATGTCCATGGATTCATAGATCTCGTGCAGCACATCATCAAACTTACGACCAAGCTGTTTTATCAGGTAGCGCTCAATAGGTCCGGAGAGATAACTTGACTCCTTGGTATCTGCCCAGTGCTCTTTCCACTTACGAGCAATAGACTCACTTTTGGGTGAATTCTCGTCAAACTTACCCATCACCTTCTTGTATGATTTGGGCTGCTTGAGTCTGGGACCGCGTCGATAAGGCTCTGCCACGACCTTACTCATATCGTTTCGCACTGAGTTACTCCTCGAAAAGGGGTTCGGTTTGGTATTCAAGCGTGAGCTGCTCACGTTCCGCATTGAAAACATCACCGCACCAATTTTCAACCTGAAAGATCCGTCGATTTGAGTTCTTGTCGAATGTACTTCCGATAACGGTACCTGAGAACTCAGCTGTCGGTAAGGTGACCTGAGCCATGCGTGAGATCAGTGCAATGTGGTCCTGTGTGTTCACAACTCTTATCCTTTTTGGGAAAATTGATGATGTAGAAAAGCAGACAGGCATAAAGCGAAAGGATCACCACAATACTGATTAACCTCTCGTCAACCTTGAAGTAAAGCATGGCTAAGTGGATAGATAGACCGCCAAGAACCGCACCAACGGCAACAGTACTGGTGAAAAACAAAAACGCTTTTAACACGTTACACAGCAGATCAAGTGATGTTCTCATACAGACTCACAATTGTGCTAAGGTTGATGGGTTTGTAGCCTGTCTGCTCCAAAGACACAAGATGGTGCCTCTCGGTATACCAATCAGGTTTGGCCCGATGATCGGTGTTGTGAAGGTGCCCATGGATATTGAGTTTGACGTGCGCCGGATCAAAAGGCATCGGCTTGTGTGAAAAGAGAATATCCTGCAAAGTGAATGTCTCGCAGGCAAAGTCAAAACCATTTCGCATGTACCAGCCAAGACTACGCTTATCGTGATTGCCTTTGGTCAGAACCTTACGACAGGGTATTGAGTCAAGCAGCAATTTAAGTTCATCGTACTTATAGAAGATGACATCACCTAAATGAATAAGCAGATCCTGAGGCGCAATAACATACCTACACGCGCTCAGGATCTGCTTATTGAAATCCGCAGGACGATTACACAAGTGTACCATCGCATCATGGTAAAAATGGGTATCGGTGATCACCCACGTGATGGATGGTCTTGGCATGATCAATCCTTGCTCATGAGCTCGCCAAGCGCCTCGAGGATCGAGTCGGCGATTAATGAGCGATAGAGGTGTTTTCGGGTTTCTGATTCCACAATCTCATAGCCGCTTTCCTGCCAGATCACCGTGTATCCTCGACCAAGGTGGTCATACACGGTGATAGAGTTGCGCGCCGTTGTTTTACTGCGCTGTGCCTTACTACGAGGCTTATCGGGTGCTTCTTTCGGTGGACCGAGAACGGCCAGCATGACTGGAGACATATCCTCTTTACGAGGAGGTGCTTTAATAACCTCAATAGGAGGAGGGGCCTCTTCATTGATCTCAGGAATGTCCCCCTCACCGACAATAGAGCGGTGGCCTAGGGTTTTATAGACCTGACCAGTGCTTGCCGTACCTGCCCAGTGTGTTGCACCTGTCTCAGTACAAGTCACCAGACGACGACCCTTGGGAACACGCACCGTATAGGTCTTACCCACCTCGGCAATGAATTTCGGAGGCACCGGAATCGATTGAGTGTCGAGGGTCTCGAGTCCACTGACCTGACGAAACGATCTGACAGTCACTTCAGACCCATCTTCGCGCTGACCGATAAAGCCCTTAACGCCTAAGCGCAAGCATTTGATATTCTTTGGTTCACCCTTTGGGAACCTGACAAGATACGTCTGACCGACCTCAACAGGGATGTTCATGACATTTCCAGATAAGCAGGATTGATGACTTTCAATTTGACACGACCGACAGCAGAATCGTATTTCTCTTTCATTGGGCCAACAACGATACCCTCGTTGATAGGGCAGCCCTCAAAGACGTAGGTCTCAGCAAGCTTCACAACTGCATCGAAGTTGAATGGCAAGTTCTCATGGATCACATGAACCATTGGAACACCAAACTTGGATGTCAGCTCTTTGACCTGTTCGAAAGGCAGCCAGTTGATTTTGTAAGGATTCTCTGGATCCTGAGGTGCCAAGATGTCAAAGACACGAACCTGAAATTCACCTTGCTTCAGTCCGTAGGTGAACTTACCACCTTGAGTATTGATGATTTCAGAATAGACACAGTGCCCGGGAATAGCCTCACAGAGTTGTCGCAACCCTGGAGTATTCTCAAATCCCTGCCACCAGTGTGACTTCTTGGATGTGAAGTTCTCGACCTTAGCTTTGTAGATTGCTTCAGCCTTCTCAGGATCGACACCTTTGTCAATCAACTCCTGCACAGTAATCTTTGGAGGGCATGTAAACTCCTTCTTCCAACCTGTACGAGAGCCAACATGCATTTGCCCATCTTTGCAAACAGCGCGATGGTTCTGACCGTGATATTTGACCGTAACGTAGACAGGCTCACCGTCTTCGAAGAGACGCCGTCCATACTTCAGGAAGGCATCAACGTCGTACTTGTAATAAACGCCATCAGGTGCAGAGGCATCGTCAACAGAGGGGCCAAGATTGCTGCCGCGTTTGCCGCCCTCCCCAAGAGATGGTGGCTCGTAGTGTCGAACCTCGAGTTCAGTTGCACCATTAGCTCGGTCTGGTAGCTCACCGGTGTATTTAACCATCAAACCATAGCTGACGACGCCACGAAGCCGCTTGGCTTTGACTCTTGCAAAGCCACCCTCTTTGAGTTTGTTGGAAAACTCGTCATATTTTGAGTCGACAGCTAAAAAAGAAAACTCAGGCCGGGAGACAGGAACGAGGCTGTCTGGTGGTACCCAGCAAACCTTGCCGACGTACCCATCCCAGTCAGCTAAGTTTAATACATATAGATAATCAGAATCAGGAATAGAATAAAGCCCGAGGCGATCCGCATTCTCGTGCTTGCGTACCTTTGCAAAGTCGAAGTGGAACACCGGACACTCGTGTGTTGATTTCTCTTCGACCAGCGTTGAAACATCTGTCATTGCTCAAGGGTCTTTCGTGTCTTCGAGTAATCTTGGAAGTTGCACCATGATATGTCTGGTTAGTGTGTGAAATCTCTCTTGCTCTGTCTCTGTATCAAATCCCCGCCAAGATGTCTTTGCCGGGTAACAGTTAGTAATCTCTCCGGTCTTGTCATCGCACTCGATAACAATCGACCATCCGAACGTGTGAATGATACGGTTAACCCACCATAGCATTCCTGATCGTTGAAACTCTTGCCAATCACTCTTGATCACAATAAACTCGCTATCTGGGATTTGCTATCGCCTCACGAATACGGTCAGCCCAAGCAGCCATACTCGTATCCACGGCTGTCGCCGCATCATTGTAAATATTCCACATCCGCCATCTCTCTGGTTCTGTCATCTGCCTCATGCCTTGGAATCGCCCAAAGGCGATCTTACGCTTGAAGTCCTGAGGTCCACGACAGAAATAGTGGTTGACGCACAGAGGCTTCCATTTCTCTGGCGTCATACCATCCCCGGCAGATATCAATCGAAATCCTGCTTTTGGCTTTGGCTCATGAGGATTTGCGATGGGTCCGACACGATCAAGTCTGAAGATTGATTTTGAGTGCTTTGCGACTGGAACCTCAGCTGGTATATGGTATACAAGCTTTTCCGTCTGCAATTCACCCTGAACGGTCTCGAGACCGCCTGAACCGAACAATCGCCACTTGCAGCAGACTCCTGCGAGATTCTCCATGGGAACATAAAGGGTCTCAATGAGCTCCTTCAGATCCGGATGGCTCGAGACGAGGTACTCATCAACATCCAAGACCGCCATCCAATCATGACGCTTCTTGTTGTTGTGAATAATGAAATCGTAGTATTCGTGCTGGCGTTTGGCAGCTCCCGAGGTGCGGCGACCCGGCTTGTCGGGCCAGTCATGCCACGAGAGAACTCCCATGTCGATGTAGGGTTGTGCGACCGCTTTTGACCGTACATACTCATCAGAATCTTTCGGATCGTTGCATCCCAAATGGATATGATCAAAGCCAAGCAGCCTGTGGTAGGCGATCCATTCTGCCAGCCAAGGCGATTCCGAACGACAAACACCGGTTAGAGCAAGTCTCACGTAAAATCCTCAAATAAGAAAAACCAAGATTTCTCACTTGGTCAGGTAATCGATTAAAGTTTACCATCACCGGGCTGGAAAAAAGCCATTATGACATCAGCGATCTCGGTCAGATCATTTCGCCATTCTTTATCTTCAAACCAGACACCGTCAGGGTAATATCCTTTTCGTATCAACTCAGCTTTACCCGATGCAGCCTGAGCAATCAAGATCCAGTTTTTACGAGGCATACTGCTGGTTAATACTATCACGTCAGCAACCAGAGAATCAATCTCGTCCCATTGCGAGTCAGACCACTCAAACTGATAGGTCTTGCACTCTATCTTGGCTTTTGGTTTAGTCGTGGTCATAGGCCTGCACGCTGACGCCATCTCGGGTAACAAGGACTTTAACGTGATCCCCGAAGATTTCTTTGTATTCGTCCCTCTCAAAATCTCCAAGAACTTCTGAGACAGAAGCTCTACAACCATCCGACACTGTCGGCATGTCTTCGGTGTACTCGCTGGACTCTTCACCGTACGAGTCAAGACCGTTGACGTACTGCTCGTTAACACTGAAATAACATTCACTACCGTCATTGAAATACGGCGTGTACTGTGTCCATGATACAGTCACAAGTTCTGGGTGTTCATTAAAGCAATAGAGCATTTTTGCAGCAAAAAGCTCTCTGACAAGACGAACACGATCAACATTATATCGGTTAGACAAACTTCTAACCTCTCCCAACTCAGTCTCGATCTCAGCTATTGATCTTGGCATTTTATTCCGTTAATTGAAAGTCATCACACGCCTTGAAGTCTCTGAGACCTTACGGTCTAGCTTGCGATGGGATTCTGGTGGTTTTCCCTTTCCAGAAGTCATCCATTCCTCATACTCAATCAGAGCGATATAGTCGTGTGCCGATGGGATAAATCGACCTCCAAAGTCCTCAGAGACATGCTGCTCAGCGATGTCCCGAGTTGAGATCAGTTTGTTATCGCTGTTACAGATCACTGTCCCGAAGATCTTCTCAACGATAACACTGATGAACCATGAATTATGGGTCAGCGCACGGTGTCTCACGTCTGCTGTTACTGCTTTGCTTGAATCCATAAGATCGTGAATGGGGAGGTAATCTTCGACCTTACCTCCCCATCGACGAACAGAGGACTGAGCGTGAATGTAAGGCTTGCTCATCCTATCGACCTTCGAAGAGGAACTGCTTCCAAGCCACAAGGCCACGATCAACATACTGCATCAGCTGCTCACGGGCGTCATCCACAGCATACTCATCGTGTAGTAAGTGGAGCGCAGTACGAACCATGCTACCAGGGTCACAGGGCTCACACCACCAATTCCTAGGCGTCCACTCGATTGAGGGGGCTGTTACGCTTGCAACACCTGCAGCAATTCCATCTGCCGTCACAACGTTGAATGTCTCATCAAAGGAGGGCTGGAAGAGGATATGCATCTGCCCGCAGGTCTGACGGAATGTCGCCCATGACTCCCATGGAACCTCAACAAGACTGCAACCACGCATGTTGTGGAACAGCTCTTTGCGGGATTCAATCATCCGTTCCCCGCCATCGGGTCGCTTGCTATTGACGTAGAGCTCGAGCTTCACGCCAAGCTGCCGTGCCAGTTGAACTGCGGCCTCAGCGGCAGTGAGTTGGTTCTTCCATGGGCGTCCAGCACCAAATGAACCAATACGCAAGGTATCAGAGAAGTTACGATTTCTAGGGTAGTTCATGACAAAACTAGAACAGTCGTACAGATTGGGCAGATAGACGGTGTCATTATCACCCAACCCCTTCATGAACCAGTCAACCACGCGAGTGTTATTTGCAGCAACCTTGAGATTATGCAGCTCCAAGCTCAAACCAATACACTCACGAATATTACGAATGCCATACTTATCGATTGATAGGAAGGCACATCCCGAGTGACTCAGCTGCACAAACTGAATGTGTGGCCAACGCAGACAGAGCCGCTTGAAATCGGTAGGTTGAACCCATGCGGGAGAGGAGATAATCACATGGCTGACCGGCGTAATACCATGAGCCGCACAGCTGCCCTCATCTGCCTCCAGCTTCTGCCAGAGTTCTTGTGCGGTCTGAGCTGCCCATGACTCACAGTTAATCCCTGCACTCCGCAGGACTTTCATGTTGTTCGTGGCTGTCACGCCAAGGCCAATATGACAAACACCTGAAATTGCTGCAAAATTCTTGACTGCCTGGATCACTCGGACAGTCTCTTGTCTTGGCTCAACGTGGTGTGGGCGCCAGTTGCGATGATGTGTCATCAATAATTCCAATGTTATGATTGCATAGAAACAACACCGGTGTGACACAACGCCACACCGGTGCTTAAAGCATACACTTTGACTTAGGCGCTGATCTGAGCAGCAGTCATAGCTCGTGGACCGCGTCGTCGACGGGTATTGAGCCGGCTGTATCGCCCATTCCAATACTTCTCCCACAGGCGAGTCCGTTCCGCCTTACTCATGTTAATGTGGGAAAGAGCCCGCTCAATAGCGATGGCTGAACCGCGCGATCGCCGGAACTGATCGTTCTCGTGAGTGCGGGCTTTCCCTGTCCCGACGACTGTCTTTTCTTCGCCATCGACCCGATAGATGCGGCAGTAAGTCAAAGCCCGGCACGAGTCTTGGACCTTGGTGAACTCTTCAACAACCTCAGTGGGAATGTGCTCAGACACTCCGTCTTGAAGTTTTTTTGGGGTGAGATGGTTAACATGGATTTCCAGATGTTGACCATCCGCGAGATCAAATTTCACAACAGTCTCCTTGCTGTTTAGGTGGGTGTAAGTGCCAGACAGAATAAAACCGAGGTATTACTCCTCAGGTGTTGTGAGTTCTCCCCCCAACATGTTGAAGGACTGATCCGGAACGAGCGGCATCTTACGCAGCCAGTGCGCGAACTGGCAGAGCATCATGCCCGATGCGACATAAGACATGTAGATCGTCATCCGTGTCGAGCAGTCGCCAACATGCGCCTCAGCGTCCGAGAAAAGCGTTGTGGTGTAATACGTGTCATCGTTGGGCTTGGCCACACCGAAAACACGAATCATCTCCGAGGCCGAGCGACTGTCAAAGAAGGCCTTGACAAACGGCTGATCCTTGACCGCATTCCAGATCAGAGCCCGGGCTTCCATAGAGTCGACGCAGCAGAAAACGACCGTGTCGATATGAGCCAGCTCATCCTCTCCAGGATCCCATCCCGCAACATCTGAGATCCGGAAACGATTGGGGCGCGGAAGGATCACGCAAGCCGAGTTCATCAGACCAACCATGTCTTTGACGGCCTCGACCTTCGGCTTACCCAGATCGCCTTCGAGGAATCCTTGGGGCGCCAAGTTCTCAGGGCCGACCGTGTCGTGGTCATAGATCGTGATCTGGGAAACGCCAATAGCCGCCAGCTGAATCGCGACTTGACGACCAACAGCTCCAACACCGATCACAACAGCACGAATACGAGCCAAGGCCTGCGGAGGAATCAGCGCCCGTTGACGACTATCGTCACGGGTTGCCACCTCAGGCATCACAGCATCAGTAGTCTCGACAGGGGCTTCAAGCATAGCGGTACTCATTTTTCAATCCTGTTACAGAGTGGTGAAAGATCAAACATCAAGCGCAGGCTTCAACAAGCCGAGAAGATCGAGGAGCTTCAGCAGTTGCGGGAACACAAATGTTACAGGCGACGTAAGAATCATCCTCTTCAAAAGTAAAAGCAGGAATATTCTTCTGCGGGTGAACAACAACTCCTTTGACAGTATTGATCTTGGATTTGCTCTTGAACGGCTTATTCGAGAGCTTACGAACCGTGTGACCAACGAGCTTGGAAAATTCCGTATCTGTAATTTCAGTCAGCATTGAGTGCTTCCTCAGGTGTCAAGAACAACGATGTAGTCGACTTCGTAGTCGCCTGTGTCGGTCAGAGGTTTTACACTCATAAGCCAACGGTGATAATCAACGCGCTCGTCCTCCCGATGAGCTAAGGATAATTCCAACTCTAACTCCTGCTTGATCCACTTCGTACTAGGGGTCAGGTAGTACTCTTCAACAAGGTTATCCGGATCGTGGACGGAGATCTGGTGGGGAATATGTAGTCTCAGATCTGGGAAATCCACCGCCAAGAATACTCCAACCGCATTACGATTCTGCCAGAGACCCCGTAATATCGCCCAAGCATACCGAGGGTCGTCCCACCTGAGTACGTACCGGAAAATGTACCGCAAAATCCAGATTGTCTTCCCGGCCCCTGAGTACCAGAACCAGCGAAGACGAGCCCGACGGGATCTGAACCACTGCTTCAGATATCCACCTTCGTATGTATTCTCTACTGTCGACCATTGGTTGAAGTAGGGATACATCTCCGACCAGAGGTAATGAAACCGATTCTTCGATGGGATAATATGCCGTAGGAATGGGTAAACGTAGAGACGCTCTCCACCTTTGGTAATGGTAATGTTCATACCTTACCCAGCTTCCTGCTCAGGCGCAAAAGCTCTGCTTCATCCTTGAGCCTCTGATCTGCTATCTTTTCGTCCTCGTACTGACGCTTCTGGCCCGCAATCCATCCAGCACCGGAAGTGGCATCGATGTCGGTAACTGTGTAGACTGTGATCGTTATCCCGTACTCTTCAACAGATTCAATGTCACAAACTGTATTAATTGCGGCAGCTGGGCAGCCTGCATCAACAAGATCAACCCTAGTACCACAACCAATCGTATAGTCGCAACCGCCGTCATGCTTTTGCACAACCAAGTATTTCATGGCTTTTCCTTAAGTTGATGGGGCGAAACCTAACTCTGCACTGCTGTGGTCTGCTGTAGGATCAATCGCCTGTATTGCTTCACGCCAAAGTCCAGGATTGATACCTTCCCGCATATACTCGACCTTACCACCCTCACTGAGTACAACATGATAACCAGGGTACCAGTAAGCACCACGCCCACTACTGAAATCAATCCTGATGTCTTTTTCCAGTCCATAGGAGGACAGAAAGATCAGAACATCATTAATGTCTGGGGCGTAAACCTCAAGCGGAAGTATGTCCATACTACTGAGTGTGCGCTCAGGATCAAACTCACCGCTTGCATAGAGCATGAACCTCTTCGAGCGTAGGACGACCTCAGACAGAGCGGCTTGGTTTTGCATTTCTTGGATGCATCTCTCAGCCTCACTTATGACGAGATCCAGACCACCCTTCCTGAAGTATCTAGGCGACATCAGCGAGATAAAGATCTCCATCTGATAAGCTAGAAGCACATTGTGCTTGGCCATCTTCCGGACATGCTCGCACCATAATCGATAATTCCAGTAATCCAAAGTAAAAAACCGACACCACCAACGAATACGCTCGCGTAAGGATTTCAACATCTCTCACCTTGGTGTTGTTCAGGACAGGTCGTGGTCCTTCTGCTGCATGCGCAAAATAGCTGGCCCAACAATCTCCCAATTTACGATAGGACGAGTTGCTCCCGTAGGAGATGGAAGTAGTGGGCAGCCATAGGCAGCATCATCCACGTACTGGTGTGCGTATGCCTTAGGGGAGTCAGTCCACTCATGTTGAGTAGGATTCTCGTTGACCCCGAAAAACTCCACTCCATTCTCTTTACAGAACTCGACCGCCTCGGAAAGTGTCTTGTACTGTGGAAGATCACTCCGCATTGTCCAGAGGATGAGCTTGATGCCAGCCTCTTGCCATTTCTTCATCCACTTGAAGGCACCAGGAACAGCAGGACCAATAAGCGGGTACTGATGCTCTGCAATAGTCCCATCAAAATCGATACACACGTACACTAATCTTTCCTAACCTTTCCATCTTGAAAGTCTTTCCACATTGCTGAAGCTCGTGGGTCCCTCTGCTTGAGGTATTTACCCGTATAGGCTTTGCGTTCACCAACTGGCGTATGAAAAGCAATCTGGCAGATCTCTACGCCCGCATAGACCCTAAGAGGAACCTTGACCGCGAGCTCGAGCGTCCAGCTACTAGCCGTCTCGGGTTTACCAGAGAAGCCCACATCACCAAAGCCGGCGCTTACAGTCACCCAGCAGCCTAGTCGTCCTGTGGAAGAGCGACCGTCAAGCATGGGAACATAGTAATCTGAGCCGGCAGTCTCGATAGTCGCCCCGAGATAAAGCATCTCAGGGCGTAAAACTAACCCCTCTGGTGGAATAATAATCACATCCGTGGGATTATCTTTTGCCATGTCCAGCTCAGCATCACGATAGACCAGTAGCTTCTCGGAGAGTCGTAAGTTATACGAGTTGGGATTTAATCGACTGGGGTCAAATGGATCAATATGGATCCGTCCATACTCCCACTGCTTAAGAATCCCAGGTCCTGTCAGTATTCCCACTTTTATCCTTTGTTAGGGTTAGTCTTCTGGAGCTGCTTCAAGGATATTACGATACCGGCTCATGAACTCCAATCGCCAGCCAACCACCTTGACTCGGTACCGATGGTTGGGTTGGATCTGACCATAGATATCAGAGGAGTTGGACTTGCCGTAGATTAGACTGTCCGTACACTCAAAGGTCTCACCGTCCGAGTAAATCAGATACTTGTGAGAGTCAGCACTCGACACACTCTCGACCCTTAAGACCCGTATCGATGTGGTCGATACAGATTGGGTATAAAAACCAACGTATAGGCCAAGCAGCAACATAATAACAAGAAAGCCAGCAAAGACTTTTGAATTACGTCTCAGCTCCCTGGCCCACAAAAATCGTCCACATCCGACCATTGTTTTGTTTCCTTTTCTTTAGGTGTAGCGGCAGATAAACAACACCAATCGGCTTTGGGGTCGTATTTAGCAAATAGATCGACATGTCCTGTTTCTAGCTCCGAGAGCGTCCATGTCAGGAGCTGCACAAACCGCTCACGCAGGCCCTCAGGAATAGGCCTGCCAGACGCGATGATCTGCCGCATCACCTGATATTCTGGCGTGCAAAGGTAAACCCGTTTAGGCGCCAGCTCAAAGATAGTATCTAGCGCCAGCCAAACCTCGCAACGCGGACAACCACGGCAATAGTCAAGACATCTACTGCCCCAGTACGAGCTCACCCACTTCTGCAGAAGAAATTGTGATACCCGTCTCAGTAGTCTCTCTTTGACATGTTTGAACCAGAACATCGTCAACTCCTTGAGTGATCGGGCGTACCAATGCAATCTCTGATGCAGCGTCCGGGCTGACAGCTGGATTACACTTTTTGATGAGTTTGAGATTTTCAGCTTCGAGCTTGGCGATACGCTTACCCTTAATCTTTAACTCGCTATTACGGCTGCTGATCAGCATACTAAGTTCGTGGATGGTCTTGCCGCGTTTTGACGCTGTTAACTTAAGCTCGAAATTCTCAGAAGTGATGCTGGTGTTCTTTCTACTCTGCAGGAATATGATGCCAGACATGATACAACAGCAGAACGTAATCATAACAGCCATGAACTCCAACAGCATACGCTCGTTCTGATCCATATTGCACCTCGGGTTAAGGGATGTTGTGATTACTTGGCAATGTAAACGACATGTTGAGTAACAATACGCTCGATGAGTTTGGTTGTACTCAGATCTCGGGACTTTGGCACGATGGTCTTGATACATCCGGCAGGGGCTACAATATCTTCCTCGTTGTAATCATTCCCTTTGATCACCTCCGCAACCTGTAAGATTTGCATGAGTTCAAGCGGAGTGTCCTCCTCAAAGCCTACAACGAGATCAACACCCAGATAGGCTGGTATGATTGCCCGGTCCTCCCACGGCAGACAGGGACGATGTGATCCTTTTGCGCGGGTGATGGCAGCGTCTCCATTCACTGCAACTACAATTGGACGCTTGGGAGAGCTGAGGGCCTTATCGAAGACTGACAGATGACCTGCATGAAAGAGATCAAAGCAGCCGTTAATAAAGACACAACCCATGAATCCAGGGTTCTCGTGAAGAAACTGGTAGAACTCCTTCGAGTACCAGTTCCTGAAGATAGGGCAACGCATTTTCACGCTCCAGTGTAGGGAGACAGGATGGTGGGATTCGAACCCACGAAAAACAGCTTTGCAGGCTGCCACCTTAGACCACTCGGCCACATCCTGTGGTGTATCAGTCTCGACTGTACATAGTCTTAATCCCGCCATCGGGTTGGATGATCACTGTCGTCTTGTTGCTATCTCTAGCGTAGCGATAAGTCCACCACGTACCACCACGAGTCGATTCTTCGATGGTCTTGGGGCACACAACGAGCCAGTCGCAGGCATCGACAATGTCCTTGTTGCGGTCAAGGTAGGGTTTAGGTGGTAGCTCGATGGCAGAGTAAGAAGCTGCTATACCCGAATAGAATCCCAACAGCTGGGGCGGGTGAGCTATGATGCAGACCAAAGGAAGAAGCTTGTCTGCGAGGATCACTCCCTCAGTATCCGCACCAAGACAACAGCCATGACGCCACTGTGTGATCACCTCGTAATGATCCCAGATCCAATGAGAGAGTTTAAAGGCTTGGATCTGTGTAAGACCGTCACGAGTACCAGTGAACCCGACACGGATATACTTGCAATCTGTCGGCATGGCTGTTTCTTACTCCTTGGTTTCTTTTGGTGGAAAGTACATATCGTAGACCGCCAAGACTGCATCAAGCTCCAGCCATGTTGTAAATCGCATAGACCTGCTGTTAACAAAAATAACAATGTCAAAAGCACACTCCCGAGTCTCCGCAGAGCTGTACGTAAAGGAGGCTACGAATGGGCCTTTCCTCATGACTTGATGTAGCGAACTACTCGCAAAAACCGTAAAGCCACGAGAAAGTAATGTCTCGTGCATCCACTCGCTACCGTTCTCTGCTGTGTGTTTAATAGGTCTGAGTCTATAGTTTAACTGCCGCTCGTGTTCTTTACGCGCACTACGACGACCAAGAAAGTGACCAAAGAAAAACTGAATCATAACAGCAGCAAATATTAGTGCAAAAATTGGCCATATACCCTCAGGCATGATTTAACTCCTAGTTTGGTAACGTCAACGATAACCCTTCTTGGCTCTTCTCTTCCTGATTCGATTCATGACTCCGCGTCCGTCCTTATCTGTTCCAACTCGACATCGACCTTTAGATATAAAGTGACCGGCCCAGTTGGTACGACGTATGGGAGTATTTCTATGAATCTCATCCAACGTACGTACAACTTCACATAACATAATTGGGAACATCAGGCCTCCCCTTTGCGTCGTTTACTCCAAATGGACCAAGCCATAAGTGCGACGCAGAAGTAGTTAAAGAGAGTAATGCAACCGATGAGGAGTACGTACTCTTCTATAGCTCCGGTACAGAGTCTGACAGTTTGAGTAACTGCGAACAAGAGGTTTCCAAGTAGGATGAGTATGTCAGGACAGTAACGCATAGTTAATCTTTCAGAAGGAGCTTAAGACGCATGATAACGTCTTGCAGAGGGATTTCGCTATGAGACAGCCACCGACTCCACATCGGTGACTGAGCTATCGTGTGACATGCTCGACATGCCTCGGGACACTCTCCAGTATCCAGATCGAGCTCGTGCGAGAACTCAACCTCGACAAACTGGAGCAGCGTCAGGACATCGACTAGAAGCTCTCGATCCATAAAGAAAAGTATACATTCGAGTCAATCAGAGAACGAGCTTAAAAAGTGAATCATGGAAATGCATCCTTGATTTCAAGAATCTTCAGCGCCAGCCATCCAGGACACTCGAAAACCGAGCCATCTGGACCTCTGATGTCAGCACAGTCCCGATTAGTAAAGCCGACTACTGACTTTGCACCAATAGCCTTAGCTATGGATCTCCACCAATCCCTGTCTGCGTAAATCTGCTTCAGTTCTTCTTCTGATCGTTTAGGCTTGCGCCTACGTACAGCAGGCGGATAAAGAGTTTCATTCATCTCAATCTCCTCAAAACAGTGTTAGGGTCCCCGGCGAGTTCCACCATCGCCGGGGTCTACCAACCGATCGCGGTCGGCTGGATCAATGGATTAGGGGGTAGGGGATTCGAACCCGCTACTTTCACGCTCTTAAGGCGTGTGCTTCTACCAGTTGAGCGAACCCCCCACAGGCTAGGATAGCCTCAATCTCATAGCGTGTCGAAGACAGAAGTTATCATAATCCACTGGGGTATCAACACCATAGGATTTATGATCAGTTTGTAGACAGTCCAGTTTAAAGCCGCCCTCAAGGATTACCAACTGCTCAAGATCCTCAGCCAAACTATAGGGGGAGCAGCTGAATAAGGATAATCCACCATAGTGACGGGCCGTACCATTAAAGATCCCGGGTGGAAAACAATAGACACCAATATGTTTTCTGGCAGGATGCTCTTCAAAGGACCATCGTGCGTGGTCAAAGTGGGGGATGGCTTCGCGACTGAAGTAGAGCGCGTGATCTTGAGCCATGACTACTTTAACTGTATTACGGCTTGTGAACTCGCTGTAGTTGGTGAATTTTGTACAGAGCGTTGTAATCACTCTGTACTGCAGCGTATGGGCAATGAGACGGTCAACATCTGCCGGGTCGAGCTCTGGCTCGTCTCCCTGCCAGTTCACAATAACCATACTATGCCTATCCGCCACCGCAACAAAGTCTGCAACACGAACGGTACCATTTGCACACCTACTCGCATTCATGTATGCGTTACCACCAAACGCCAACACTGCGTCATAGATCTCTTTGTGATCTGTCACAACCCAGACAGCGCTGGCCTGTTTAGATTTTAGGGCTTGCTCATAGGTGTGCTGAATAAGAGGTTTACCCGTTGTATTCAGTAATGGCTTTCCGGGTAAACGTGTGGAGTCCATGCGTGCTGGAATAACGATGATGGCAGGTATCATGTTTCAACCCTTTCAGTAAAGACCACGTTGCCCGGTCGTTCAGACTCTCCCAAGTTTAGAACAGGCAACAAGCCACCGGGCAACGTGGAATACGGTTACGGAGAAAATCTACGATCTGAATACTCATCTACACTGAGGTAGCGTGTACCTAACAAGGCGTGTAGTTTTAGGATGTTACGGGTGATCCTAAGTAAACAGACCTCATTACTTTTCCTAAGCTTGGGGTGAAGTCCAGGTTCTGCAAGCTTATGTAGTATCAGTCTGACAGACCCTACATAAGTTCGCTGGGCATTGATGAGATCTCTTTTCAGTCTGGCTTCCATTAGTTTACGCTGACGCCGTCCACAGAAGATGCGATCCAAGAATCTTATGAATTTCTTTCGTGTCTTAGACATCCAAGATCTCCGTTGTGCAGCGGTCAGGAAGAACGTGGAGGGTGCTATCGAGCCAAGTTTGAGCTTCGACTCGGGAGGCGAAGCGCTGCCCGTAGTTACTATCCTGAGTCTGGCGCCAAATATCACCGGTCCAAATGTGGGTGACCAGTTGACGTTCCTTGACGCAAACGACAACACACTCTTTCATGGTTGCTCCTGCTACAGTTATTTGGGTTTGAAGTTCTGAGCAACAAATTTACTCAGCTCCTCGGAGAGGAGATCGACAACAGCCTCCAAGTCTGCACTGACACGCTCATACTTCTTATGCCGAGGTGTCTTTTCCTTACACTTACTCATCATCGTGTCAACAGCGCCGAGCTTCTTTGCCCAGTGCTTAATGCGGGATGTGAGGAACTGAATTCTCCAAGCAACCTCGGTTTCGACACACCAGCCCGGCGTGCTCTTTTGATAGAAGTCGACCTTCTTCTCAATCTCCTCAAGTTCAGTCTTTACATGCTCGGGAGGCGTCAAAACATCTTGTGACATTGCAACTCTCTGTTTGTTACTTGAAACACACACCCTCTTAGACAGGCTGTCACAACCTATCTCTCCATACCAATCACGATACCTCAGTATCGCCAACGATCTGTAGAAATTACTACTTGGTGACATACCAGATACCGATGCCAATCAGAGAACAAACACCAAGAAGAGCAAACACACAGGCAATAACAACCAACACCTCGATGAGTGTGTAGCCTTTACGACCTCTCACCAAGCTATTCAGCATAGACATCTTGCACCAAGGGTTAAAGGTTAAGAGACAACGGAGGGAGAAGGATTCGAACCCTCGCAGGTGTGACCCTGTCGTCCGATTTCAAATCGGGAGCATTACCACTCTGCCACCCCTCCCAGACAACTGGTAAGAGAAGGCCCCGTGATTTTAATGTCACGGGGCTAGGAAATAGCACTACTCAGCAACCTTCTTGCCGGCCTCGTTGCGGTTGGCATGAGCCGAGCCTCGGGCCTTTGACCACTTCCGGAACTGCCGGTGGGTGGGTGCCACTTTGGCAATCTCGCAGGCAGCGAGGAAGACAGCATCAGTCCCCTTGTACTCGCGGATCGAGGACACTTTTGCAGCGCTCATCAGAAACTCCAAAGGGTTGAAAAAGCCGGGGATTCGCACCCCGGCAGGGAAACAATCAACCGCCGTGCCCCACCGCATCGGATGCGGCAGCGTAGGCTGAATACTCTTGAGCTTGGTCAGCAAGATAGGCATCCCACTCGTCGGAGTAGGTTGCCCGATCCACCATGCCACGCTCCTCGTCACAATCAATACAGATACAGTCCGGGTCATTAGCATCGTGAACCATTGAGGCTATAGCCTCTTCGACGTCATCACGAGCGGCATCCCAGTCAGCTTTGAAACCGTAGATATAATCGTCTTCGCATCGGTCACACGTGCAGGAGGGCCGATGCGGCAGGTCTTTTTTTTCGGCATCGGTTTCCTCCGTAGGCACAACTGCAATAGCAAGGGCAGCCGAGTCGTCATCCGTGACAGCCAGAGAGCCTGAGGGTGCAAATCCCCCCTCAGCATCCTTATCGTGATCAGGAAGGTGCCGAGTTGCACGCTCGTAGATCTCCTGCAACCGCTGACCGGCCACCGGAGGTCCTTTTGTTGCCACATCCGTGATGGCTTGAGAGGCAAACCCGGTAATTCCAGACCTAATCACAGGGGTAGGCAGAGATCCACCATGAGGCCATGCGGTCTTATTCGCAGCGTCGAGGGACACCGCATGAGTCAAAGCATCGTCCAACTGGGCTTTACCTTGCTCTATCTCGTACTTAGCGTACTCGGGATAGCGCTTGGTCATCCACTCAACAATTGCAGCTTCGCATGAGGCACACTCGCAATTGGCCGCATGCCGCGTACTCATACTCGCAGAGCACGCAAGGCACTGATCGGAGCCTGGAGGATTTTCCGAATAGCAGTCCGGACAGGAGTCACCGGCAATGGGGGTTGCAAAACTGTTACGCTCGCGGGCAGGGACAAAGTCTGGCACACCTTGCCCTCCCGTATTGTCAAATCCGTAACGTCGGTCATCGTAATCGCTGGCGAGTCCTTCGCTTCGACTGTAGTCATACCGATGCCTGGGCTGTCCGGAGGTACGCCCGTCTGCGTCTCGCCGATGGGAAGCATGGAGTGGAACCAAGCTCCGGTCTGGGTCCTTACTGTCCTTCTCGTTCATACGGAACGAAAAAGCCGACTTATCGTGCTGGTGCTGATAGGGTTGGCCACCGTAGTATGTCGTCGTTGCGAAGAACGTTGTGTTCTTCGTAACAAGACGGGTGTACTCGTCCAGCCACTGGGTTTCCAGCGCCGCAAACTCTGCAGCGAGAGCACCGGCATCCGTTGGCCAACTCTTCCAGTCAGTTTCGACGTCCATAATACTCGAGAGCGAGAGGCCTGCAGCAGTAATCCGCAGCCGGGCGTACGTTTCCGAGGTACGACTGAGAATACCCATGACCGCCCAGTCAGTATTACCAAAGGAATCCTTGAAAGTCGTCTCGTCCTGCCCGCTCGGTGCGGCACTGGAGCCCGGGTGAGTATGCAGCCAGATGCGACCAAAGCGAGAGGGATTAATAAGCTTTTCAACGCCCAAGTCATAAAACATATCCGCAATACCGTCGTCATCAAAGTCGACGAAGGCGGCTGAGCACTTCTGCTTGGTAATATAAAGATCTTCAACGTAAAGAGGGTTAGTAGCTGACGAGATACCGAAAGCACCGATCTCCGTATCGCCCTTATGGCAGAAATACTGATACTTCAGCCAAGCCTTCGCGGAGAACACCAGTTTGTGTGACATCTTGAGTCTTTCACTGACGGTGATGCCGATTTTGCACAGCGGAATGTGGGACCAACACCAAGAATCATTGCGTCCAAGAATAAATCAACTCAGGCTCATGACTCGGACCGATGACATAATAATCGCGGTGGCGCTCGCGGTTCTCCTCCAGCCACTGAAGCGCTGCTGCCTTAGTAAACCGCATCACACAGCGCCTTAGCCGACTCTCATCTTCCATGACGAGAATTGACCAAGGAACTGTGTGAATCTGTTCTTTAACCTCTCCTGTTGGCATGATGAGATCCTCGATTCAGACTACTGTCCTTGAGAGAAGTCCTCCCAAGACTGAACGTCAGCCGCAACTCTCCGCCGTGGACCATTCTGAATGGTAGCTGGATTACGGACGGATGGAGCAAAACCAGTCTCTCCACTCACCTCATCAAGCGTAAGACCAGGGTCACCTTGCGCCCCGCTGCTCACGAGGCCCGTGGTTGGCCAGAGCAATCGAAAGGTACCTAAATAAGATTGAACATCGGCAACGTCACCCCTCGACGAGGGTGGGGGTGAGACTGGCGCCGGTGGGTTTGGCGCTGGAGCCGGGCCTGCGACAACTGGTATACCAGCTGGGCGTGTCGCAAAGCCTGTTTCCACCACCCTCGCAGCCCTTACAGCAGCAACAGCCTCGCTCGCAGGGAGCGTTGCAACTGTTGGTACTGGCTCTGTAGCAACGGATGGTACTGCCGCTGCTGCAGCGATACGAGCACGTTCCCGACACCGCGCGCAATGACCGCCTGACAATCCGGCTGGCGAGTATTGCTTGCATTCAGTGCAAAGCAAAGCAGCACAACGTGTACAGGTCGAGTAACGACCATTAGCATCGACACTACCAGCAACAATACAGGTATTGCACCGACGATTCTGACAGTACTTACAGACCGAGGTGTGCGTTACACACCTTAACCCCAGACAAGCGCCGCACTTATAGCGACAGGAGCCGCACAGGACTTTTCGACACTCACCACACTGACACGCTGCCGTTACCGCAGATGCGCGAGCGATTGGCGAGGTACATGAGGCACACGGTACGCTATCCCAAACCTCCAGTTTAACGTGAGGAGAATCCGGATTGTAAGTCTTGAGAATACCGCACATCATGTCAACAAAGTCAAACAGTCGACCGTCACACAGAGCAGCGTAAATAGCCCTCACAGTATCACTAGACCCCAGACACAGGATATTAGCCCTGACGTGCGGATGAGTGACAGTCGAGACACCGGGCGCCATTCTTGGATTAGTAGCAATAACAGTAAAGGTCTCATTGTGAACAAAACCATTACGGCGAACTTCTGTGAGCTTGGAGAGTTTGAACTTGATCAAGAATGATCCAAACTCAATACCGTGCAAAACAATCGGCGGCGTCTCAACAACAAGGGTCTTGGAGGCACCACTACCCTCCAAAAATGCCTGAGGGTACTCTGCTCTGAGTGCCCTCAAGTCTTCCTTGAAGTCATCCAGCGTAAAGACAACAGACCGACCCTTGATCGTTCCAACACCACGAGCAACCAAATTATTCCAATATTGCTTAACGCCGTGTATGGTATTGATCAGCTGATCAATACTTACCGTGAAATCAGCGACCAACCGAGCCACAGTCGTCGCGTTGTTTCCCTCGAACTCGAGGAGTTTGTCCCGATGAGCCAATGCGGTTTGCAACTCTTTTGGGAAGTTGGCAACCACAAAACCGTCAGGATGTTTCGCCAGTTCAGGATCAACGTGCCAATGTGAAAACAGCGTATTAGCGTCTGCTGCAAGTCTCTCCTCCGCCTGCTCACGCTCACGATCAGCAGCGGAGACGACAGGGATGTCTGCAGAGACCATGGGGGTGGCAGCCCCTTGCCCCTCTGCAAACCCAGCCTCCTCCACCTCGACAGGCGCTGCAACAGCCTGAGGCTCGGTATCAAGATCGGAATCGTCCTCGTCAAGGTCCTCATCGTCGTCATCGTCGGCAAAATCGTCGTCATCGTCGTCTAGATCGTCAAGCGAACCGACCACGTCGCTGTCAAAATCATCGTCGTCTTCGTCGTCATGGCTATCTGGAGACATCATGGATTCCTTATAGTCTTGGACATGCTTTAACCAGACACACGCGGTCTGGCAGGAGCAAATCCTGTTGCACCAGCAACCTCTTCAAGAGACAATCGATCAACTTCAGCAATAAGGGCGTTTGACGCCGGTGTATCAAGAGCTGTGGGGTGTAGACCATCTCGTATGTCTACCTGTTGCTCATAGAACCTCTGTTGAATAGATGCCCTAGTGGCTTCATCTCTAGACTCTTGTACTTCATCCAAAAATACAGCGTTCGCTGCGAGACCGCGAGGAGGCTGTCCTAGAGCGTCTGCAAAAGATTGACCAGAGTACTGCTGAGGGTTAAGTCCCCGTAAAGGTAGAGCGGATGTAAGATTTTGATACCTGACACGACCCCAACCGTAGAGATTGGAAGGATCCAGTACTGTTGGCCTAGCAGCCGCCGCTAAGGCCTGTGCCTGCTCACGCTCGGAGTTTAATCGAGCCTCCCGTTCGGCTCTTATACGATTAGACTCAACACAGGATGGACAAACCGACGCTTCGGATCCATCCGCTGGGCGTCTAAAGCCATAATCGCACTCGCTGCAAACGATCCCGCACTCTCTACAGAAAACTTCATCCTCTGCATAGATGTAACATCGATCGCAAACTGTGGCATCGCAAGCACCGCAAGAGCTCGAGTGTTCGGAGCAAAATGAGCCATCGCAAGTCTTACAGATACCAGCACAGATAGAGCAGCACTCTCGGTCACAACGATCACAATTACGTATGTCTTCAGCGGGCTCAAGGCAGTTAGTACAGGAGTTTGGATGAAGCCATGTCGTGATGACCGCGTAAGGAGAATCAGGGCTGTAGGTTCTGAGAATACTACGAATGAGCTCAAAGTAATCAACAAGTCTCATCTCGAGATAAGCTCGCTCAATCGCTCGAGCAGCATTGCCCATGCAGACAGAATTGTCAGACACATGGGGATGGGTTATCGACTCTCGGTTTCTAGGATGTTTCGGAGTAAGAGCTACAGCCTCCACATGTGAAAAACTCTCAACGCCAGCGCGGCAATAAGACAAGGTCTCAAGGTTAGCGCTCAACGTGAATTGTCCAAAATCGAAACCGTGCAGTATGATCGACTCTGTCGTGACCGAAAGGATCTTAGTCGCGGGATCAAAGGTATAGGCTCCGAACTCTGCCTGTAGAAGAGACAACTCAGACGCCATCTCCTCTTCGGTCAGGATCGGGTAATTTCGGTTTGAGTTTACTCGATTGACCGTGTTTCTAATAATATTCTGCCAATTATTAATACTCCTGCGGACTCGGTTATTGTCATCCAAGTATTGACTATAACGCTCATCCAGCAGCTCACCCACTTGGTTATGAGGATCATTTGGGTCGCGCTGTGCGAGAACCTGTAAC
>ERZ650304.138-NODE-138-length-45416-cov-10.518728_pt1 | contig 45416 bp, 58 predicted proteins | sample MGYA00376240_ERZ650304 | MGnify/ENA primary metagenome ERZ650304 (study PRJEB26733, sample SAMN07839271) | wastewater metagenome | biome: small river; feature: stream; material: water | place: USA: North Carolina | collected 2016-03-01 ...
AGATATGCCTAAGTGACTGGAGTTCAGACGTGTGCTCTTCCGATCTCTTTTGAAGATTTACATCTTTTGAAAAAAGATGAGAAAAAGGTTTAAATACTGAAAATCAGCGCATTGCCGTTTTTAACATTAAAAAAACCTTTAATTTTTGTAATAGTATAGATGAAAATTGATGGCGAAAACCATTAATATAGATAGGCGAATTTTTTAAAATTGCCTTTTTTAAAGATTAAGCATAAAAAAAGCCCGCATTTTGCGGACTTTAATTTTTAAAACAGATGTATTTTATTTAAGAAAAAACGCCCGCTTTTGTCTCGACACAATTACGGGCATAGTATGTCGCTTATGACGCTGTAAAGGTAATACTTTTATATTAGTTTTCTGATAAAAAAGAAGCTCTAAGAATTTTAGCTTTACGCTCTTCAATATATTTTTGAATAATATTTTCTAATTTATTGACAGATTTCAGAAAATTCTCTTCTTTGGAAAAGAAATAAATTCTTTTTTTTATTTTGAATTTAATGTTTACTCTACCTTTAGAATCTGCTGTTACATTACAATATTTACAATTGTATTTCTCAATCATAGATTTTAGTTTTCGGTCTGCCTCTAAAAAATTTGGATTTTTTAAGATAAAATTACTTCTTCTTTCAGTAATTCTGTACGGATTGCCAGCGAATTGTCTAGTTGGCTGTCTTAAATTTTGTTGGTGATTTTGTAGCATAATATTAAATTTAATTGTTATAAAATAGAAAAGCACCTTGCTTTTCGTGAAATAAGATTATAATTTTTGCTACAAAATCACCAAACTTACAAGACGAAAAATCGTCATCACTACTTTACAAGATGCCTATTTTTTTATAAAAATTTGTTTTAGAAAAAAATGGAAATAACAAAACTGAAAGTATCAGTAACCACTTTTCGCCAAACAAACCTTAAAATTAAATATGCTTAAAGTTTTAAGTTTGATAGATTTTGTAGCACTGCAAATATACAATAGAATTTTTAAAATATGCAAATATTGTTTTCAATATTTATTTTTACCGCCGTTACACTTTGGAGCCGGCTATGGAAGTGATTTAATAAATTTTTCTATTTTTTTTCTCTTCTTTTTTGGTAAATTAAATTTTGAAATATCTACTGGATTTTCTTTAAAATGTTTTTTGATTAAAAAAATAGAAATATCCATCCTCATAATTTCACTTAAATCAAAATTATATTTAAAGTTATCTATTAATGTATTCTTAGCTAATTCTTTATTACTCATATCTCATTGAATTTGTGTTTATCTCTAATAAATTTTTCAATCTTTGGAAGTTCTTTATCTAAATCTCGCTTATCTACTACACTTTCTACGATGATAAAGTCTATATCAAAAGGCACATAAGAGTTTAATTTTGCCACGTATTTTGGCCACACTTCGTGAAGTATCAAAATAGTACCATCTTCTGTTTTTGCTAGTTGTAAATTTGCCATAATCAAAGTTAAGTAAATTTTTTCTAATGCATTTTAGGAGCGTAAGGATTATTAGAACCTGCTGTTTCTTTGCATAATCTAATGTATTGCGGTCGGCAAATATAGTACTTGAAGGCATCGCTCATATTGGTAGAAAACATTGGCAACCTAGAAATTGGCAGTTTTTCAGAAGATTTATTTTTGTGCAAGGTTTTATTACCGTCTTTGTCTGTTTTTAACATTTGCTGAGTTAAAAGTAAAGATGATTTTAATTGCATACATTGTTCAGAATCAATTAAAACTTTTGGTAGTCTAGGATTTTTTTCTTCGAAAATTTGATTAGCCACCATAAATTCTGTGGATTGATAAATAGTTCCTTGACCTTCAGACATTAGATTCACTCTCCAATTTTGCTTTACTCCGTCAATTTCCATTGATTCCACTGCATTTTTAAAACTTGTTGCAAAATCTTTGCCTATTTTTTTATACTGATTCCCTGAACGGTCATAGTATAAATCTAAAACTTTGTACTGATGATGTTTAAAAAATTGACAAAATTTATAAGCCAAATCTGTTTCATTATTTGGTGGAAGTGTATAAATATTTTTTAAAATTCTTTGATATTTCCCTTGAGGTTGTCCTATAATTAGAGACATCATAAGACCTATGTCAAAGCCTGCTTCTAGCTTTTTGTTATGCTCTATATATCGCAATGCTCTAGAAGTGATATCTACATTTTCGCCGAAGCTATAATTATCAAAAAAATCTATTATTTTGCCTTCATCATAAAAATGATGATCTGCTAATTTTGGATAAAATTTCTCACCCTGTGCAATTTCTTGCTTCATAGAAAGAATTGAAGACTTGAAAACTTCTTCTCCTAAAGAGTCTAATTGATCTTCGAACCATCTTAATTCTAAATTATCAATATTGGTAAATGATGAAACCGTATGAAATAACGTAGAATCATATCTTACTTGCAATAATCTTTGATTCCAACGATATAAACTGCGTTTTTGTTTTTCAAATTCGTTTTTGTCTTTATTTTGATGAGCTTTTAGTAAGTTTAATTTTATCTCATTTACAATTAATGAAGTACGTAGAATTAATTCTATTCTTTCTGGATCCATATTTTCTTCCTGGTCTAGAATCCAATCATATTCATTTACCGCCAAAACGTTTGGCATATCTGTAGTGAAAGTTTTCCCGAGGTAATAAGATGAACCTCCATAAGTTAACCTTTCTCCTCTATTTGCAGGAAGTAGTTTGTCTAATTTTTGTTTGTTAAGATACTTTACTTCATCGCCAAAAACGTGCTGGTAAGAATCACCAGCAGCAGAAGAAACTACATCCATACTTACCAATTTAAAAAAACAGCCATTTTGCATACTAATCGTATGCTTATAACTTAATGGTTTTTTGTAGGGTTTTTTAAAATGTTTTGGCGGTTCTTGATTGGTTACATAGTCTTTGCCTTCTTCTAATCCTAAATCATTCCATCCTTTAATCATCGAAGGAACTGTATTCGATAATAAGTTGGCGTAAGTATCTCCTACAAATGCAAAGTACGCACCAGGAAGAGCTTTTACAATTCTTAAAGCTCTATCTGCAATGATATTGGTAGTTTTTCCCGTAGCTCTACCACCTACTACATATAAATTTGTAGGGTCTATGAGTTGATAGAAAACAGCGGCAGAAGTAGAATAAACGATTTCTGCTTTGCCACCAAATTCACCATTTGCATCTTCGAAAATTCTTCTACCCATAGTTATTCTTTTCTAGGATTATCTCCGTAAATTAATTTCAATGGAATTCCGTCAACTTCGGCATTTGCTACTTCCTTCATTTTTTCAGAAATAGGAAGTTTGTCTATAAATTGAGCAACAAGTCTTCTGTCTTGTTTTTCTAATCCGAAAGTTTCAATATTTGAAGTAACAACCTGTATTTGTCTGATGAAATTTTCATTTTCGGTATCTTCTTTTTCCACATTCCAACCAAGAAATTTTCCTAATTCTAGTAAAATCCAGAACGCATCTTTCACATCTCTACTGGTTTTTGCTATTTTCATGGCCAAAACAAAAGATTTCATTCCGTTATCTGCTAAAATCCCTTTGTTTACTGCGTTATCTTGGTTATTTTCCGCATAAAAATATTTTAATGAATCTTTTACCAGTTGTGTAGCTTTTGGTCTCTTAAAGCCATAAACTAACATTAAATGGTTGATAATGGCTTGATTATTTGGATAATCAAACTGCCTTTTGTGCAAACGCCAAATAATATCCAAAATCTGTAAATATTCTGCCAATTCTGGCGGAATATTCTCAGGATTGCCCACTTCTAGAAATTCTATAAGGTGTTCTAGCTCAATTTCATCAAAATTTGAAGTAAATTGTAGCTGATTTTCTGGTATTATTCTTCGTTTTTTACTCATTTTCTAGGTATTGAAAATTTCGTTTTTAAGGTTTTCGAGTTTTTGCTCTTCCCAAATTTTATCCATTCTTTGAGCTGCAGTTATATTTCCTTTTTTTGCGTTTTCTAGATTGGCAGAATCTACATCTGCTTTAGCTTTTAGAAATCCTTTTTGATACGCTTGGTAAAAATGAGAGTGCGGATTTTTATAATCAATCATTAATTTTTGATAATCTTCTTCTAGAAGAATGGCAATTTTCTGAATGGTATAGCCAATACCTGCAAAAATTTCTACTTCTTGCTTTTCTTCTTCCGTAAGCGGAACCTGCATCGGAACCAATGGGATGATATTGTTTTCTTCCATCACTAATTAATTCTAAAAACTACTTTACACTCTTCGAAAAGAGATTTTCTCAGTTTGAAAACTTCTTCCGAGTTTACAAATGTGTATTGTTCATAACAAGCATTTTCGCTCCAATTTCCAGAACCTTCTATGCAATAAAAACCTTGTTCTGTTTTACAAAGCGTAATTTTAGAATGATTCCAAGTGTAGATGATAGAAATACCGCAAGTTTGAGCCCAGGCATTAAGCGAATCACAAACACGCGGATTGCGTTTCTGCATAGAATCGGAAATCAACAAATTTATTTTCCCTATTCTCCCGAGTTTCTGCATTTCTTGTAAAGCTTCCAAAACACGCATATTTACGCTGTAGGTAGAAGCGTAAACTTCTTCTATAAATTGCAGTCTTGCAATGTATTCTACAAATGTAAATGCGTTGAACGCCTGCATTGTTTGCAAAAAAATACACTCACCATCTTGTGGCAACCGCAGTAAATCAGTTGAGAGTTTTTCTATTTTTGCAGTTTGAATATTGAGTAATTTAGAAGTAAAGGCGGAATAATTTTCCGCCTCTTTACTTTCAGTTATTACGCCAATTTCTTTTGAAGAAAATAGAGACATAAATTTTATTTTTTAAATTTAGTTTCTAGCAATTCTGCCGCTTTCTTTTCTCTGTAACTCCAATTCTCGAAACGAGCTTTCTCATTGTCGTTTTTTGGCTCTTTTACTTTGTTTTTATTTTTCTGAGCGTCTAGTCTATGTTTTACCAAATCAGCTTCTGACATATCATCTAGTTCCTGGTCTATTTTCAAAAATTTAGTTTGTGGAACTATGCCTAGAACTTTGCCTTTCACTTTGTAGAAATCTAGCTCTTTTTTGATGTCTGCATTGAGTTGGAATTTGTCTATAGCTTCTTTGCATAGAATGGCTAATTTTTCTCCGTCAATCCCTGCACTTTCAACGAGTTCTGCATGCTTATCAGAAAAATCGTACCAGGCATTAATTTTATCAGTTACCAAAGCTTTCAGTTCTTGTGGAGTAGATTCTTCACGCAGAAAAGGATATTCTATCCTAAGCTTTAAACTTTCTGTAGCATCTTCATTTTGCTTTAATGCTTCGAGAAATTTTGTTTCCTGTTCAGATAGTTCAGTTTCTGGTTCTTTGTTAGTTTTAGTTCCTGTATTCTCTGGTACTTCTTGCTCTTTTTCTTGCAATTGTTTTTCATAATCTTCTGCATTGAATTTGTGAAGGTCTAAATCTTTGATTTCGTAGGCTTTTTTTACTTCCGAAACCAGAACATCCATTCTAGCGTCAGAATAGCCTAGATTAAACATTCTGAGCTGTAGAGCGTTTTTCTTTTTTGCAAGAAAATCTACCAATTGATTGTACTTATCAATCTTGTTGAGTTTGCTGTCTTTAAGACAGTGCATTACTTTATTTTTCATAGGTATAACGTTTGTAAATGTAAATTTTGCGAATTATTGTATATAGAAGTAAAGCTGTAAGCTTGTACTTATTTTCTAGAAAAGAAATGGTAAAGAATTGGCTTAATATCAAAACTAAAAATTTGATGAAAAAAAGCATTACCGAAAATAAATCTAGAAGCGCAAAAAAGCCAGATTTATGATAAAAAATTTCTTCTTTCTTATATTTATTCTGCTGCTCTAGAATACCAATTTCTAAAAAGAAAACTACGGCAAATAAACCCAATAAATACAAAGGGTTTATCGCCATAGTTAATGAATAAATTATAATTAATATGAGAGATATAACTTGAATAATTGAATATACTTTGTGCGCTTTTCTCATTGCTTTTTTTTGCTAATTTAATTAAGGCGAACGCAAATTCTGTGACGCAAAAAAACCACTCCGTAGAGTGGTCAAAAAATAACAATTATAAAAAAAATTAGGATTTAAAATTTAAGTCTGGTTTTTCTAATTCACTATAAAAATACCTACATCCCTTGCATCTGCCAATCCCGAATTTTTCTATAGACTTACATTGGTAGCAACCGCCGTGAAAAACAAAAGGCTCTTTAGAGTTAGGCTCGTCAAAAACTCTGGTAATACCTCTTATTTGTATTTTTTTTAAATTATCAGAAACTTCATTTCCTTCGTATTTCTGGAAAGCATCTATAGTATCATTTATGTAATCCTCTTTTGTGCGTAGTGGTTTATATTTGGTGATACTTTCGGAAATACGAAGGCCTTCATCTATTTTTTCGTAATTATTTTTCATTAATAAAAAAAACAATACTAAAGCTAAAACAATAAATGTTAAAATTAATGTGATCATTAGTTTAAGTTTTCAGATTTATAAAAATTTTTTTCGTCATACGGAGTAGATGCATACCTGTCATCATCTACCAAAACCATTAATTCTCCTTTTTTCTGCCAAAGAGAATCTGCGTCTATTATTTCTCCTTCGAAGGAGATAATCTCTATTCTATTGCGGTAATATTGCATAGTAGTTTTTGTTTTTCGGTGATTTCTTCTTGCAGCGCTTCAAAACCTTTTTGGTTTTTGTCTGCAATGTTTTTGAGTAATCTTATTGATGCACGAATTTTAAGGTATTCTGATAAATCTTCTTTGGAAATTTTGCCAGAAATACGGTCTAAAAATTTTCCTAAATTTTGGAAACCTCCAAATTCCATTACAAGAAGTGTAATTACTTCTGCAAAATTGCCCTCGATGTCTGTTACAGGAAAGCCACTATTATTGTGACTTAAAACATTTTCATTCATAATTAATTTGTTTTAAAATGAATTAGAAAAATACGCAGTATTATACTTCTGATTAAAGTTTCTGATGGCGTTTTCTTGCGCCTTACACTTGGTTTCGCCGAAAGCGTGGGTTTTTCTACCTTCAGAATCTGAAATGATAGCAAAGTGAGCTGAATAGAATTTTTCAAAAGCAACTACTAATCCTTTGTTGCTTTTAGGCGTGGTAGCCTGTTCGGTTTTGTTTCGCATATTTTTAATTTTAAAAGTTTTCTCTTAAAACCACCACGAAAACAAAAACACCTTGACTTTCGTGGTGTCGCGAAACAAAACCATTCAGAGAAAGGTAACCACTACTTGCCAAGGCTAGTATTTAAAAATAAATTTTCAGGATTTATACTGAATGTTTTTGTTTCGCTTTACAAAGATACATTTTTTTTCATATCTGCAAAATTATTTTTTCCAATAAAAAACCCTGCGATTGCAGGGAGATAATCTATTTCATAAACTCATAAAGTTTAATTGTATTCTTAATTTTTTTTAATTTTTCAGGTGACATTTTATAATCTCTATAAAATTGTTTACCTATTAATCTATATTTTACCGATTCAGCATTTTTAAAATATTGAACTAATTGACTACTTAAATCAACAGATTCATCAGACCATTCTTGTATGCCATTTGATACATTAGTTTCAAAGTTTAATGGACCATATTCATAAAATTTCCCATCAAAATCAAATTTAATATATTCTATAAATAACCAATCTTCAGCAGAATATTGAATTATAAAATGTAAATCATTAGCTTTTTCCTTAGTTCCTCCAAAATAAAAGCCCATATAATTTGTATTTCTATAATGAGGATAATTAGGAGGTAAGTAAAAATACCTGTTTTCAGAGAATTCTTCTTTTTCCCTTCTAAAAGTTTTTCTTAATTTTTTAAATTCTACTGAGTCAATTTTTATTGGTTCTGCCTTACTATTACTCTTATTTATATCATTAACCATTAAAGTTGCAGTGCTATCTGAAAAATTTTGCACATTATTATTTGATGATTTATTTTCAGATTTTTCATTTGTAGAAGCAATTATTAATGATATTATAAATATTGCTACAATACCTATTATAAAGACTAATAGTAAATTATTATAATTACTTTCTTTAGGTTTTGAGTTTTGTTCATTCATAAGTTATTAATTTTTTAAGGTTAGCTTTACAAATATAAAAATTTACTGTGATAGATTACAAATAAAAAACCCCGATAAATTTTCGGGGAATTTTATTTATTCTAGGGAATCTCTAAAATCTGAAAGCTTTAAAAAAGTATTCATTTTATCTTCATCTATCCAGAGATTATCTGTAACTTTTATTACTCTACTTGTACCATCCATATAGATAATATTCATTGACGTTAAAGTTAAATATTCTACTATATCTGTAAGCCAAACGTCATCAAATTCCCAAGTTCCTGTCGCATATGATTCTATTGGACCAATTCCTTTTCTTGAAACATTATATACACCACTCCTATATTGTACTTTATCTTTCACAGGATTTTTACCATAGAAATTAAATGTTATATATTTAATTGTTTTTTTTGAAGAATTATATATTTTAAACTTTGCCCCAGTCATTGAATAATTACTTGTAGGACGAGCGTCAATAATTGCAATTGAATATTTATCAAAAGATTGTATATAATTATATGTTTTACTAATTTCTTCTTCTAAAAATAAAACAGATAAACGTTTAGAATAATTGCTTAAGTTATTTCTCTCTTCATAATTTAATTTTCTAAAAGAATTTTCAATATCATCAAAATTAAATTTTTCCTGTGAAATCTTTGGAATAAAAAAAGTGAAATTTTCTTTTTTATCTTCTATATAAAATTCTTTGCCAAAAAAATAACCTTTGATAAAATGTTTTTTATCACAAACTCCTATATCAGTAATTAAAAATATTTTTTTACCTTCTACATAAATATCTTCATTTTCAGAAAAATAGCAATAAACAGAACTTCTATTAATTTTTTTTTTCAAATCAAATGTATGATCAAAATAGTAAGCTATCGCTAAAGAATCTTTATTTAATTCTTGCGCAAAAGCAAAAACAGTAAATCCAATGAGGAAAAGAGAAAATAGTTTTTTCATAGTTAAAAATTTTTACCAAATATAATAATTTACTGTGATACTTTAAAATAAAAAACCCCGATAAATTTTCGGGGTTATTTGTAAGATTAAAAAAGTACCTTATACAAAGTGTACTGCTTTTAGGTCGTCTGCTAAATTATGCAAACCTTTTTGTATTTGCAATGCTTTTTTATCAGAAATAGGTACTATTCCTTTGCTCCATTTCCTCATTTGGCTTTCATTTATCCCTATAAAACGTGCAAAAGCAGTTTTATTGATCATATAGAAATATTCAAAAAATTGCTCTACGTCTATATAAAAATCTAATTTTGCATTTTGCAAACGTTCTGCATCTTCCCATTGCTGTTTTTCTTGGTAATACTCTACAGACATTTCTACCACTTCTAAGAAATTTTCTTTGATTTCTTCGAAAGTTTTACCAGCTGTAGTCATCGCAATTCCTTGTTCATCTGGTGCATAAGCACTATAGCCAGTGTTTGTTTTTTCAATAATTACTTTAATTCTAGGTGTCATAAGCTTTAATTTATTTTTTTTTTTAAAAACAACAGGCTATTTAAGGCCTGCTGTTTTTAGAATTTTGTTACAAGTTCCGTTGGCTATTTCAGAAGACTGGTGTCTTTCTAGAGAAATTTGCTCAGGTTTTGTAGGGTGGCGGTATATATCGTGCTTTTTTCCGTGCCTGTGGATATACCAACCATCTTTTACTAGGATTTTCCTAAGTTCTGATACTTTCATTTGAATGACCTTTTAATCTTACCCTACAAAGATAAGGAACATTTTTGTTACTTGAAAGTATTTTGTAACATTTTTGTTACTTTTTTTCAACATATAAAAACCCCGATAAAATTTTCGGGGTTATTTTGTAGCGATATTGGTAATTTTTAAAGATAATTCCATTAATCCTATTTGGATTTTTTGTTTCATTTTATCTGTGAGTTTCTTCTCACCTTTGATTAATTTAATCAAATGATTATAATCTAAATTATTTTCTTTGGCAAATTCTCGGGCATTGAGAAAAGAAAAAACTTTTTGTAAATCTTGTAGTTCCATACTACAAATATACGAAAAAAACACTGTTATATTAGTATATTTCCAATTTCTTTTTTTATTTGTTCTTTTACTTGTTCGGTTAATCCATAGGTTAACTCGCCCTGTATTCCTGCAAATTGCCCCATAATAATGCGATTGTGTATTTCGTGGTTTTTCTTTGGCTTTCGTTTTCCGCCAACTTTACGCACTTTCATATCTACAAATCTATGAACTGGCAAATGAGAATATACCAACGAAACATCGCTAGTAGAGAAATTTTTATCTTTCCAAAAATCAGAAGAAAAACCTGCCATTCCTTTGGTAATATCTGCATCTATTTCTTGCGCACGCTTTTTAAGAACCTTTTGCACAAAGGCTCTAAAAATTGGCAATTCATCGGTTTTTCTTTCGTTTAGTAAGTCCATTCTTTTTGGTCTATTTGTATTTCCCAACCGTTGTGCTGAGTTTTATAACGAGTTGGTTTTACCAATACAGAATTAAAATTAAATTCTTGGAAAATTTTACAACCGTTTGCGTCTTCAGAAGCTACTAATTTTTTAAAAAAATCTAAAGTGATCGGTTGAGAATCTTTAAAAATTTGAAGAAAATCTTTTGATGATTTTATTTTACTATAAACCGTTTTTTTCAAAACAAAAAACTGGAGAAAAGAGATAAATCCAAAATTATCTATTTCGCCAAAACCTTGCGCCGATGGAACTAGGCAAAGCAATAGATGTTTATCTCCTTTATAAGCATCTGCTTTTTCTGCAAGCTGGTCATCATCTATTACGTACTGAACTTCTTGTTCTAGTTCTGGTATCGTTGCTACAATAGCATCTACCACGGTTTCTAATTGATCAATCGTTAGCATTTTGTTTCGATTTTTCTTTTTGTTTTTCCATTTCTTTTTCCATTTTCTTTCCGCGAACATATAGATCGTACATTCGGAAAAGAATTTGCCAACCTTTTTCGGCTCTCATTTCTTTGTAAGAACCGAAAATACCGCTTTCTGCCAATTCAAAACCTGTACTTCTGAATCCTAGCGTTGGTAAATCGTCTTCATCTGCTTCATCATCACTAGCATTTCTTTTGAAAAGCACCGACAAATCATATTCTCTACCTTCAAATTCTATTTGTCCGTTGGTAATTAGCCATTGCCAAAAGCTGGTAAAAAGCAAATAAAATCCGTAAACGTAGCGAATATCAAGCGTATCAAAATATTTTACTCTTTCATCTAGTTTATCTTCGATATTCTGGTATTTCTCATATTTTTTGAGATTAAAAATGGCAAAGATTTTTACCAAAGATTCTATTTCTCCATTTTTTAAAAACGAGTTAAGCTCTCCGATGGCATCTTCTAATTGTCCGTAAGTCATATCAGAGAATGAATCTTTAGGGCCATAAAAATAGGTGCGCTTGATACCGTATTTTATTTTTTTGATAGGATTATGAACGTAGTTCTGCACCAGAACCATTCTTTCGTTTTCGTCAATACTGAAGAAACTGCGAAGAATTTCTGAAGCGATGACAATATTTTGCATTTTTTCGTCTTGCACATCTGGAAGAGCATTTTCTTCATAATGCATATTCAGAAGACGATAAAAAGCGAGTACTAGAAACTGTCTTTCGTTTATTTCTGCCATTTGATACATCAAAACGAGTTTAGACATATCTAAATACTCTTCGCGATTACATTCGCCTAGATTCTCGGGAATTTGGCGGTAAAAATTGATTTCTGGAATTTCTATGGTGTGCATTTTGGTAGTTATCTTATTGTTACAAATCCGTCTTCTTCATCAAAATTTATCATTCTTTTTGTGCTAGGTATCGCATTGAGTTTTTTATGCTCATTTTCCAATTCACGTAGTAGTTTTGTGAGCTCTTCTTCAAAATAAAGAATAGTTGCAGCCACATCTACTCTACTGCTATTCCCAATTTTAAAGACACCTTCCGGAAATAATTGTACCGATAGTTTTTTAAAACCATCTGCCATCGCATAATGCACGCAAATAGATTTTATCAAATCATTAATCGTGGTATTTTCGTCTTGAAAATATTGTTGAAACTTTGCACCAACACGGCTTTTTATCAAGCGATTTTCAGCAGTTTGCAAAGCAGGAGCTAGCTTCATAAAAAGCAAATAAGAATCATTAATGTTTACAAAATTTTGGAAAATCTGTAAACTGGAAACAAAAAGATTTCCGAATTTTTCTACTTCTTTTATCGTTTCAAAACCATTAGTATTGATGATAAATGCAAAAATTTCATTGATAGACTGATAGTAATTTTTCTCCATTGCTTTATCAGAATTGGTAATCTGATGTTCAAAAGCAGGTTTCAGTTGGTCATCTGCTCGGAAAGCTCTTCCTTGGGAAGTATGAGAGACATCTAACAACGGAGCAAATTTACGCCACGCATTTAAGCCAATTGCGTATTTGCAAAGTATTAGAAATTCTTCTTCAAAATCACCATTTTCGTAGAAATCTGTTGCTTTTTTATAATTATTTTCGCCAATATATCCTACTAATTCACGAGTAGAAGAGCGAATATATTGCGCGAGTTGAAGCATATCTAAATCAGAATCTACAAAACCTAAAGCATTGTGTAGTTCTGAAGAATCTGTGGCGGAAATATCGTATAGAAGTTTCATTTTCTAGTTATTTTTAATTCTATCTTGAGAAGTTTGGTCTTGTTGGCGTTGAGCTTCACCGTGTAAAAATCCTATTTTCACATTTTCATTCGGGAAATTGGCTTTAATAGCTGCGTTTAAAGCCTTGAAAATTATATATTCTGGAATATCTACTCCAATTAATTTAAACATCAAATAAGCGTACAATTGCTCGCTTCCTGAGTCTGCTTTTCCGTTGGCAGTAATACCGCCTAAAGCTTTATGAATTCCTAAAGCTGCGGAAACTGCGGAATCTGCTTTATCGGCAATTTTGATTTGAGTTTCTACAAAATCTTTAATATTTTGGTCGATTGGCTTGATTGTCCAACCTACTGTAGTTAAGTTCATTCCATCAACTACCAAATCTACGGTATGCCAAATACGACCAGGAGAAGAAAGCGTTTTATTTATTTTTCTGAACAATTCAGTTTCAAAATTATCCAATTCTTTTTCGTCAAAATCTCTATTCTCTAACCTTGCTTTTTCTTCTAATTGTGCGCGTTTGTCATCCCAAAATTTCTGTGGAGATGTTACGTGATAAGGCGCATTGATAGAATTTTTAGAAAGTGCTTTCAGAATTAACGGAACCGCAGTAGAACGGCGAATCCATTCTAACGCTCCAAAAATGGTAGGAATGGCGTAATGATCAGTCGCAAAAGTTTTTGTTCTACTGTACATTACGGAATTTGGAAATTTGAAAGGTTCTAAATTATTAAAAAGTGGATAAGCTTTATAATCATTAGCAATGCCAGAACGCCAATATTCTGAAACAATACAATGAGAAGGTTTTGCTCCATCTCCTTTTATGGCTAATCTTGCCCAATGTGGTTCTATATGTTCTAGATGATTAAAGAAAGGTTTTCCTGTTAGAAAACTACGCTTTTGAACAAATTTTGTGAAACCCCCTTGAATGAAATTGAAATCAGTAATAAGATCTAGAACATAATCAAGGTAATCCCAAGAATCTAACCAACTTTCTACAGCAGCACTTTGTACAGGAATGCGAACTTTTTCGTTTTTATCATTAATTATTTCACGGTATAATTGTGGCCCTTTTCCCCAGATTAAACCTTGTTTTTTTTCCATTACTCCTGGAATGTTCGGATTGTCATAAACCACATCACGAAGTAATTGCGGTAAATCGTTTCTATTTCCGTAAGGTAAAACTTTGAAACCTTCGTAATAATTGAGATTGTAAGTCCAAAGAAATGGAGAAATAGAATCCGCTCTATCAAACTCTGGAGTAGATTCTGTTACCTCGTAAGCAAAAACAGAATTTGGAGAATAAACGATGGCATTTCTACCTTGTTTTTCTATGGTGATATTTTCTTCCATTACATTATTTTTATTTGAAATTCGCCAAGCTTCATTAGCAATGGCAAATAAAATTGACGTCTTTCGTTGGTTTCGGTTCTGAGATAAGAAACTAAAATATCGTGCTTAGAACTCTGGTTTCTTCTATAGCCAGGCATTAATAAAATTTTAGTTTCTTTCTTTAATCCATCGGATTTTCCTGTGGTTTCGTTGTACGAAATAAATTCTATATCAAACGGAATATTATGCTCACTTAGATGACGCATAGTTTCCATTGCTTTCATTAATTTTATTTTAGTTTTCATCGCCATACAACAAAAATAAAATACGTCACAGAAAATTCTGTGACGCATTCTCATCAATAAAATTAAACAATTTAAGTTCTATACGTTTCAATTAGGAAGGTATGCGTGTTTGTTTTTAAAACCATAAAACTAATGGTAGAATCTGCTAGAGATTTCCAAGCAACGCCATCTTTTAGAAGTACTACTACCCCTGTTGCTGTAGCAATATTTGCAGAACTTAGAGTAGCAGCTTTAGTTGCATCAGAATCTTGACCAAGTAATGTTACAATATCTCCTGTATTTTTTTCTACAGTAGTAATTGCAGCAACTGAAGAAGCAGTTCCAACATTAATTTTCACCAAGTTTACATTTTCTTCTAAGAACTCTAACGCTGTAGAAGCTTGAGACGGAGCCAAAGATTCTTCTGTAATTACAGAACCTGCGTATTCGAAATGCATACTTCTAGAACCAGTGCTTTGTTCAAAAGAAAATTCAAAGCCTGTTTTATCTTTATTGCCTTTGAAACCTGGTTTTAGTTTTAAAGGATGACAATCTGAACCAAGCAATTTTCTGGTTCCGTTAGATTTGCATTTGTCAAAAACAATAATAAAACCTTCGCCAAGATAGTTTACTGCAAATTCTGTAGCTTGCACTTCGTCTCCTGGATGATTGGCTTTGAATGTTAATTTGAAATTTTCTGCATCTTCTTCGCCTTGTACATCTGCAGCATAATCTTTAGTAGAACCTGTAGCATACATTGGTATTGCAAAAGCATTGTTTTGTAAAACAATATTGCCTTGTAATCTTACTCCTTTGTCGTCTGTATCTGGAAATACATCTACTAAAGCTGCTGGAATTAACCACACCAATTTATCATTATTGAATTTTGGCGCACCTGCTCCAGCTGTGGCAGGTTTTAATAATTTGTTTACTTTAATATCCACGATATGAATTTTTTAAAAATTAAACTTTAAAAACTGCTCTTATTAAAAAGAGCAGTTTTATTATTTTATCCTCTAGAGGTTTCGAACCAAATACCATCAAATTTTTGTAATTTGATGAATTTAGCAGCAGTGTTTAATACTGCGGAAACATCAAGCAATACAATTTTACCTGCAACCGCAGCTACAGTAAGTGTATTGGTAGCCTGTCCGTAGATAGTAATTTCTGTACCTTCTACACCATTCAAAATATCCGCTAACGTATCAGAAGCGGCACCAGTGTATTTGAATTCTAACCCATCATTTGCATCTATAGCGTCTGTATCAAACTCTATTGCTGTAGCTTCTGGCTCTGTAAATGAACCTGCATTTCTAGAAACTTCTTTCCAAAGACCCGTTGCCAATTTCACCAAAGTAATATCAGTTTCTGTTTTAGGATTGAAATCAGTTGAAATATCTAGGTTACCAAGTTGAGCTGTTTTTTTCTTGATTTTAAAGCTATTGATTAAACCATCGTTACCTTTAATTTTCAAGATAGCACCAGTATCTAAACCGTTAATGGTAGTAATATCTCCCATTAAGTTAGAATCTACATAATACTTATTGAAAGTAACTTCTAAAATTCCATTACCAGCTTCACCATAGATTGGCGCATAATGATTAGCAGGGAAAATTGGTTCATCATTAATCCAAACGAATTGAGCTTTACCGTAGAAAGGAGAGCCTTTTTCTAGTTGCTTACCAACATAAGTGAAGCCAGTTCCTAGCTTATAATCGTTCATTACAAGAGTATCTCTCTCTTTGTATTGAATATTATATTTTCCTTTTTCTGTAGGAATATATTCGTAGATTCCAATATTTTGATTATTAGTAATGAACATAACATTAGAGCCTGCCATATCTGGTAAAACTTCGAAAGTTACATTATCAAAACCTTCCGGACCATTTAGATTATCTACACCAGAATAATCATTATTCAAAGCATTTTTAGCTTTTACGGCTTCTCTATAAATATCTCTGTTTTTTCTAGAAATATATAGAATTAAGTTTGGAGTTTTGATTTCTTCATCAGATAGAGATTCCATAAATTCTTTCATGTAATCATACGCATTGGTAAGTTTGTAAGAACCAACAGTAGATTTGAAAACTTTTAATCTTTTCTCTACATCTCTAAATCTGAAAAGTTGAGCTAAAATACCATCTTGACGGAATAAATACTTACCTGGTTTTCCTAATCCTTTAGGCGTTTTTACGTAAATTCCCTTAATGCATGCTTCTCTATCTTCAATTCTTGCTTTAGCATCAATTAAACCAGTAAGGTAAGCCACAAAAGGAGTTTTGTAACCATCTGAACCACTTAGATTTTGAATATCAGAAAGCCAAGAAGTTTCTAATTGTTGCAATTGATAACCTTCAAAAAGTACATCAATTTGAATTGGCCATACTTTTACTTGTTCTGCATCTATATAGAAATCTGCACCAGGAGCAAAACCGTTTTTTCTAGCTTGAGTAACATTCATTACCATGATACCAGCATTAGCAATAGAATCTTTTACCCCCGTTGTTTTTGGCCAGAAAGACGGTAATCCAAATTTATCTCTGTTAAGGTCTAACAAAAATTTAGGATTCTGAACATAATACTCTTTTAGATCATTGTTCAGTCTTGCGATGGTAGAAGTATCAGAAAAATCTGTTTCTGCCACTACTTTTCCTACAGCTCTTTGATTCCAAGGTCGGTTTTCGAAAGCCATAAAAGGAGTTGCGTTTTCTGCAAACAAGTGAGTAGTAGAACTTAATGCCAATACAGCAGCAGCACCTACTAATTTTCCTACAGTACCTTTACCTACAATTTGGCGAACTGCTTCGTCTGGAACTGGTGTATTAGACAAAGCTTCTATTGTTTGTCTTTGTTCTGCAATAGTATTTGCAGCAGTTTGCGCTACGGTAGCTGATGAAGTTTGCGCTGGAGCGTTAACAGCAGAAGCTAATTGTTGAAACGCAGTTTGTCTTTCTGCATCTAGACCAGCTTCTTCTTCTAGCACTTCGTTTGCGGCTTTTTTGAATTGTTCAAACTTTTCGTCTGGAAATTCTTTCTGAATAGCTGCTTCTTGCTCTGGAGTTAAAGATAAAAGACCATCCTCTCCTTTAGGAAGTGCATCTAATCCTAAAACTTTAAGCCCGAATGCAATTACAGCTGCGAATCTTGTTTTTTTCATGATTTATAAAATATTTAAAAGTTAATTTGAATTTAAAGTTGCAAGCATCATAGCTTTTTCTATTGCCATTTTTTCGTTACCAATAGCGTCTATCATCCCATATTCTACGGCTTTAGTAGCTGAAAAAGTAGCTCCTGAAAACATACCCGGAACATCTTTAATTCTTGGATTTCCTGCTTTTACATCTGCTATAAATCTTTCAGTAGGTTCTCTCATTTCTTCTGACAAAGAAGTAATGAAAGCTTCATCATTACCTTCTACAAAATCTACCATTTGTTGTGCTTTGTCTGTAGATTGTGGCGCACGAACTATTATTACTTTGTAGCCTTCTTTTTCCATGGCTTTTCTAGAATCCATTACCATGGCAAGAGTACCTATAGAACCAAATCCAGAGCTTACATCGAAATTAGCATAGGTATAATCGCAGAGTAAAGATTTCATCCAGTAATAACCAGAATAGCAAGAATTGAATAAACCAACAATTGGCTTCTTTTTTTCGAGTTTAAAAGTTTTGAAAGCGTTGATTGCATCTAGAGAACTACCTGGTCCGTCTCCATTAATTACAATAGCACCGATGGAATCATCATTATTTAAATCTCTGAGGATATCAAGATAATCATCTGCACCAAGCATACAAGCATCTCCATAAGCAGGGATTATTCCCGTAATTGGTAATACTACCACTCTTTTTGGGTCTTTTACTTCGCCATTATTTAAAGAAGAAGTTCCCGAAGAATCTACGGAAGCAAAAAATTCTTTTCTATTGATTTCAGTTCCTCTGAAATTTCCTTTTAAAAAATCGTTTGCTAATTTTTCAAAATGAGGAACTGCGCTCATTTCTATAACCCATTTTCCTCGGATAATTTCTGTAACCAATGCGTTTGTTTTCATAAACTATTTCATTATGAAAACAAAAATATTTCAATATGAATTAAATTTTGTGACGCAGGGTTTTTCAAAAAAAACTCGCCAGACAATTATATCTGACGAGAATCACTAACCAAAAAAAACACCAAAGAGAAGTTGTATTTTTTAAAATTTTATATAAGGTTCTGGATCAATTCTTCCACCAAGTCCAAGACCAGGGTTCTGAATGGTGCGAATTTCAAAATGAAGATGACCGCCTTTAGGAATTGTAGTCATTCCTTTTGCGTTTCCTGTATCTCCAGATAATCCTAATTGAGTTCCGGCTGAAACTTTTTGTCCTGTTTTTACATCTATTCTATCTAAATGCGCATAGAATGCAAATTTTCCGTTGAGTTCGGGATTGACTTTATTATTGATTTTAAGACTTACTGTAAAACCATAACCATCAAGACCTTTAGCTATCGATACTATTTCGCCATCTTCTACAGCATAAACTCTATAACCTTCGTCTGTGGCTAAATCTATACCTTGGTGCGGTCTAGGTTTACCATTAGGGTATTTTCTAGTCATTCCAAAACGTGCGCCATTTACTGTAGATAATCCTGCGGTTCTAAGTACGCAGGTTTTAAGTGGATTGTGCGTAAATTTCATTATGTAGAGGATTTTTGACGATTTAACCAATCTAAAAAATTCAAATATGGATTAAATCTGAGTAGCCAAGATTTAAACCAACGCCAAACAAATGGCATAACGAACCAACCGAAGAAGAAAGCAAATACAATATATCTCCAAGCAAATAGAATTTTTTGCCAAATTGTTACTGGTGTATTTTCTGTAAGTTTCTTTTTTTCTTCTTGCAAAATTTTAACATCAGAAGCTAATTTTTTGTTGGTATCATTCAGATAATAGTTGGTAGCTCTTTGGCTTCTGTATTCTGTCTCGAACCTGGTAGAATTTTCTTCCCAATATTCTGATGACTGAGTTGCTTTATTATATTTTTCCTGCATTTCTTGATAAGCAGATTTTAAAGAATTAAGATATTCTGAGGTATTTTCGGAAGTTTTAGATTTAGATTTTAATTTTCCGTTTTCAAAATATTCTTCTTGCTCTATAATCTTTGCAGAATTTTTGCCAGAATTTTCGGATTCTATTTGTTTTGAAAAATTCTTTTTTATATATTCTAAAAGTTCTGTTTTAGAATTAAAAATAATGGTAGAATCTACAATCTTTACCGAAGATTTATCAGAACTTTCTTGCTCTGTTTTAGTTTCTGTTTTGATAGATGATTCTTCTTGTTTTTTTTCTGAAAGCTTGTTTTTAGAACTTTCTATATTTTTCTTTTGGTTCAGGCAACTTACCAAAAATAAAATCATAAAAAAAGGCATAACCAGCCACCAACTGAATTTTTTAATTAGAATTTTCATTATTTTAATCTTTTAAAAGTTCTTTTAACCCATACGTAAATTGCAAATGTTATGACTATGACGCTCATGATTATTCTATTTTTTTGTTAAACCAATTTTTCACAGCATCTGATATGCCTTTAATAATTTCTTTAATTTCATCTAATAATTCCTTAGAATAAATTGCTGAAATTGCCCCTATGACGTATTTAAAATTTTCTGAAATACTTATGTATTCTTCGACCACAATGCCAGTACAATAAGAAACAAAAATGCCTAAAAATAGAACCTGCAAAAACTCTATAACAGTCATGCTTTCTCTTATTCTTCTAATTATTGCGCCAGCTATACCAGCAATTAAAATACCACCGTATTTTTTAATTAAAATTCCTAAATAATCTATCATAGTATTGTTTTTTTTTAAAAGTTGTCGTTTGTGTGTTATGTTTTATCCTTAGTTATTATTTAAACCTAATTTTTGTGTTTAAATAAAAGAAAGAACCATCGTCAAGCGTTCCGTTTACAGAACCTCCATAATACGGACTTGGCATAGGTAAACCTTTTTGCAATGTCGGAAGTGTTTCCTCGTGCCAAGTTTCGCCAAAATCACTACTAAAAATTGCATTCCCTGCAAATTGTGAAACGGCAAAACGACCGTTATTTTCTGTCAATCCGATTGCTGCATTGTAAGTTTCTGCTACGCAATCAATTTTATTTATATCATCGATGTCTTTTAAAGCTACTTTATAAACGCCTAAAACACTCATATTTATTGGAGTTCTTCCATCTATTAGAACCGTTCTATTTTCGTTATCCAAACTATCAGACACATAAAGCAATGTTGAATCTTTATCAGACATTAAAAAAGCTCCACACGCACGATTAACGCCTTTTTCTGAACTTGTCAATCTTATCAGTTGTTTATAAAAATAAGCAACTTTAACGTTCAAGTGTGTATATTCATTTGTTGCAATATTATTCCTATTATTTGCTTCCATTAGATAAATGAAACCACCTTCAAAAAAAACATTTCCGTTTCTGTTTCGGTAATTTTCGCCCGTTGTAACTAAAAAACCACTTTGGTACTCACTAACGCTGTGAAGATGGCGACAAATACTTTTTGCTTCATACGGATTTCCAATCATCGCAAATAATTTGAACTGATTAAGTGCAATCCTTTTTAATCGAAAGAAAATTCCCGAATTATTATTTCCATTTGCGTCAACGTTATTTGTAATAAAGTCGAATTCATTTGAACCGCTCACCTTTTCAAAAAATACTATTGGAGACAATGTCGAAAACTCAAAAACACTTTTAGGATTTGGCATTAATAAAGTTTCATCCGAAACTGTTATGATAGTTTCATTTCCGACTACATCTATCGCAGTTACAGAAACTCCCGATGAAATCTCAAACGCTGTTAACGGTTCTTTTTCAACGCTTGTAGGGTTAATGTATTTCCTTTGCTTCACTTTTAAATTTCCGCTAATGTACCCTCCAGCGTTTGAAATGATAGTTGATAAATCGACTTTTAATGTTGTAATTTGATTCATATCAAATTCCGACACGCTTCCGAACCATTTTATAATTGTCCATTCTTTACCGCCAGAAGATGCTAATAAACAAGGCTCGGCATTTGCAAGATTATAAGTTCCCCAAATAGTTCCATAAAATTTACTATTTACAAAATTTGAATCTGCTAAATAAGTGAATGCATTATCCGTTTTATAATCTTCCAAAAGAAAACCGTTTGAAGAGACCAAGAACGGCAATGGCTCGCCAAATACGTCATTTTGAACCGTTCCAACACTTATCCTTCCATCAAATTGATTGTAATCATAGTCGGGGAAAATAGGTAAATATTTTGCGGTCGCCGAAGCTTTTGCCTTTGTGTTTACAGCATGGAATTTCTTTTCTGAATTGTAAACTGGTGCTTCCCTGAAATAGTTTATAAATGAATCTTTTATATGATTGTATAAAATTCTGTTTTTATTGGTAAACAAACAAACTCGATTAAACTCTGTGTTAATCGCCCCTTGCGCCTTTACCAATCTTACAAAACGAACTGTTTCTCCAGATAATAGTGATGGAATATAACTAGAATTAATTGGAATTTCATAACTCCAACCATCAAAACCTAAACGATATAAACGATAAAGATTTTCAGAAACTTTCGTCAAAATATCTTCACCAAGTGCATCAACTATGCGCTCTTGAATATTTATTCCTACTAGATCATATTTTTCACGTGATTGCAAAACAACTTCTTTTTCTTCTGTAATTTCCGAAATATATTCATCTGAAAACAATTCAATAAAGACCGCACCTGTTTGAGTTGGCGTTGCTCCTGCTATAATTTCAACACCAACATCGGTTGTACTAAATGCAATATTTTCTGCATTAACATTTTTTCCATAATCTAAAACAAATCCGCCGTTTATTTTTTCACCCAAACAGAAAAACTGAAAGGAATTAGTATCAAAAAAAACATCGCTTCGTTGATTTGAATTTAAAACTTTTCCTTTTAAATCTTTAATAATTGGCAAAACATATTCATTATTTTTATTTTTTGCCTTTCCTATTATTCGATATTTTTTTATAGAATAGTTATAATTTTCAAATGTTATTTTTGCCGAATGAAAACTTCCAAAATCAGACATTTCAACACTTAACGGTAAAATTATTTTCCTGTTTAATTTATCCGTGAATTTTAAGTCAATTTCAAGTTCTTGCGTTTCTCTATATTCAGCAGTTATTTCTAATTTGATAGATTCGTAATTAGCAACATTTGACCAAATCTTTTGACTCTCTAAAAATTCAATGAATCCAGAACTGACACGAGCCCCATCAAAAGTATAATAATTTAAGTTTTGGTAATCTGTCCCCCCTTTTAATTTGCCTTTTAAATATATAGTGAATTTGTGATTTATTTCTTTAGGGATATTAAGATTTAATACCATAAAATCTTCCGTGACTGGAAATATTTTTGTGATTGTTTCCGTTTCACTTCTTTTTAATATCAAAGTATCGTGTTCATAATTCGACGGATTTATTTCATCATAGCTGAAGAAAATACTTAATTTACCCGAATTAATAAAATACGCATTATTTGTAATTTCAACTTTTAAGGATTCTGTTTTTGATAAATCAATTACAAATTCTTCACGTGTCGTTTCTTTAGTTGCTGAACTTAAAAAATATGATTGGGTGTTATATCTTTCCCCTAAAAGTGTTAACTGATTATTTTCCGAATCTTTTAAATTAAATTTTGCACTTCCATAATTTCCCGCAATTACTTTTTTGTCAATTACTATTTTAGCACTCTTGTAACCGCTTGTATTAATTGTTTTAACGGTTGCATTCTGAAAGTCAAAAACTTCTGTAGTGGTGACATTTCTTGTTATCATGATATTGTAATTTTTTTAGTTGTAATATTTCCATTTGCATCAAATGTCGATTCGTAAACTACTGTTATACTTCCGTGTGTTACAATGGTTTTTTCATATTGAAAAACGAAATTATTGTAGTTTGAATTTGTAAGCGTGCCATCCGTTCCATCTGCCCATTTGACAGAACATGAAAGAACCTGTCCCAAATCATTTAGAACCACGTTTCCATTTGGCAAATATTGGGCATCTTGGTATAGAATATCCGAGTTTATGTTTACCCCAATCAAGCTCCACGTTGTGCCATTAAAATAAGCGTAATTTAATTTATCAGCAGTAGCTACTAAACCACCAAGATTAGTGTAAGTTCCTGGTCCTGATAAAATATACTTTCCTTTAGCAGAGGCTCCAGTTGGCGCAGGTGATGTAGTTGTAAGAACACCTTTAGTCTCGCGAACCATATAATCTAACATTAGATTCCATTTGGAATACTGCTCTTCTGTAAGTTCTGGTGAAAATAATGAGAATTTAGCATCTAAAACTTTAACCATCCATTCTAAAACCTCTCGTATAGATGGTTCGTCTATTCTACCAGAGGTATTATTGAAAAGTTTTTCGCGAATTAAATTTATTAAATCCTGAGGTGTGCTAGGTACCGGCATAATTATTTCAATTTGAAAACAAATCTATTTCAAAATGAATAAAATTTTGTGACGCACTAATGAGGAATTCTGTATTTTGATTTAGACATATCTTGGTCTTGAAATCTAGAGAGACCACCTTCATTTTTCATTCGGTAGTACAAAGCTCTTAATTGAACTGGATTTAGATAATCAAATTCATACAATTCGTATTCTTCTATGAAAGAAGAAATAGCATCTACTATTTTGGCTTCGTTGTGCCTTGCAATTCCGCTGATGTAGTAGAAAAATGCAGTACGAAAGAAGGTATCCATCATTTCGTTGATGTCATGAATAATCTCTGGCGGTAGTTCTAAGAATGAATTTGTTAAATTTTCTTTTTTAAAAAATGATTGTCGCACGATTATCTGCCTTTCTTTTAGATCCTTTATCTCAATAAAGATATTGAAATTATCTATATTTTTTACTGGATAATCTATTTTTTTAAGATTAGAAATTATGTATTTCCCGATAGACGAAGTAGGTGGTATTTGTATTGCCTTGCATTCCCTTCCTGCATATTTTCTTGATTCTCCTTCAAATTCTTTAAAGAAGAATATTAATAAATGAGGATATATCTGGAAGGGAATTAATGTCATTTTTGAAAAGCTATTGGAAAAATTGATTTTTGTTTATATGCGAGCTGTAGAAATTTACCTTCTATCTTGGTGGTACCTATAATCGGTTTATTTAAGAATAGATCATTTCTAGAAAACTGAACTATAGAACCGTTACAATAGTGCAATTTTATGTTTCTGATATGTTTAAATTTCTCAATAATTTCTGTGGCAATTTCTGAAAGCGGAATGCTCATTCCAAATTCTTTTTCATACATATAACCAGATGTTGTTTCTTCTCCACTTTGTGATAAATAGGCAGAGCTTCCTGTAAAGTAAACCTGATCAAAAGTAAGTTCTAAACTATTGTCTATATCTTCGGAAAAGTAACCGAGCTTTGGTGCAATTTCTAGCTCTTGATCACTGTACCAGGAGAGCAATGAAATCTTTTTAATGTAAAGGTCTGATATTTTGCGTAAGTAGTTCATACTCACAAATATAATGAATTATTTTACAAAATGAAAATATTTATTTTACATAGTGAAAAATTAAAAATTTGGAATAATTTCTGTAATTCTGTAATAATGTAATAAACTATTGATTTACAGCTATTTAAAAGCATTGTTATTTTGTAATTGAAGAAAAACAATTTTGTAATGATTTTGTAAGCCTTTTTTTATTACATTTTTTTTGTAATACTTAAATTTATTACAAAATATAAAAATAATTGTAATACCCTACAAATCGATGTTTGGCACTATTCATTACAATATTACAAAATTTATCAAAAAAAATAAAGTGGGTGAAAGGGAGGAAAAGTAACGCGAAAACGCTGGTGCGAAGCTTCGAAAAATTGGTGGTTCTAAAATGTTTTCTTACGCACAAAAAAACCTGCCAAAAATAGGCAGGTTTTATAGGATTGTGGGGAATGGTTTAGAATGGTAAATCGTCATCTTCGTCTTTTGGGAAATCTTCGGCGGTTCCTTCCTGTACTTTTGGAGTGTGCTGCTTTAGATTTCCGATGTATGGTGATTTCTCTCCTTTGTCGCGGTTTTCTTTTTTCAGTTGGAGTTGCACGCTTGCAATGTTACCGTACTGGTCTTCTTGGTCATTTACCCAAATGTTAAGTGAAACCGAACGAAAGGTTTCTCCGCTTTTTCTGGTAACTATCTCTGTATTGATAGTTCCTGTTCTAATCTGTGCTAGAAGCTCATCAAAATTGATGGAGCCGTACAATAGTTTTGCCATAGGTTTTTTATTAAAAATTAGTTATTAAGTTTATTTAATTTAAATTCTTTATTCAATTGATTGGCTATTTGTAAAAACTCTTTCCAGTCTTCAGTAATCTGTAGTTTTTCTTTTTGGGTATTAAAAGTAAATTCTTTATTTAATGAGATTCTTAGAAGTGCGCACATCTCTAGATATTTATTTTTATTTTTTTGAAAGCCAAAATTGAAAATATAATCAAAAACAATGTCGTTGGTTTCTAAAATTTTAAGTGGAATTATAATTCTTTTTCCATTTTCAGAAACTTTTATGAACTTAAAACCATTTTTATCAGATTGAACTTTATAGTCTCTATCTTTATACTTGACAGTCTTTACTTGACAGTGGCTAGTATTAAGTATTTTTTCATTCATAATTAATTGATATTGTTTTTGTTATGTGGTTTTTCGTTTATTTGGAAGTTAGGCGATACTTTGAACAGCACTCGGATAATCAGAGAATGAATAATTTAAAACTCTTGCCGACCTTGACAAATCACTATCAACATAAGCAATACCACCACGAGAGTTTATTAAATCAACAACGGCTTGTAAAGATTTAATTTGTCCTTTTTCAAAGCCATCAGGAATAACTTGTAAAATAGTGCGTTTGAATTTATTATGAACACTATCTACAACTTCTGCAATAGAAAAAACGCCTTGCATTTCTTTTGTTATGCAGTAGAAATGAATATTACACTCAAATTCTTTTTCTTGTATTTCGACTGCTTGACATTCAGGTGTCCAATCTTTTACAACAGGGTTGAAAAATTGAATACCATTTAACTTATTTATCAACTCATTTCTCCAAGTTGTTTCGGCACAAGTTCCACCGAGAAAAATTTTGTTTTTGTTTGACATTTTATATTTATTTTAAAAGTTACTAAATTTACCGAAGAAAAGCATCACCTAACATCGGTTTTGTAATAGTGGGGCTGACGTGCAAAATTCAACATTAGTGCCTTGAATAAACATTAGTAATAAATTCAAATTCTCGGCTTCGATTTCCCCACCATCGCAAAGCCGTTTAACGTTAGCGGTCAGGCTATCAACCACCACCAGCGTTTACACCTAACAACTTATTGAATAATTGCATCACTTCGCCATCACCTGTAATTTTATGAACTTCGCTTTGCAAATGAGATATTTCGGTTTCGGTAAACAATCTTTCTTTCTGCACTTCAACCGATATATCTTGAAGCAATTCGAGTATTTCAGATGTTTTAGAGATATCTCTTTCAATCCTGTTTGTTTCGGTGCTGAATCCTAATTTGTTAGCAACCTTGTAATCGTTTTTTAGGTCTGTTCTTTCAGCCCTGTAATCATCTTTTTTGCGGACAATAAATTTTAATACATTCATTTCATTGTTATTAAATTTTGGACTTCTAAAAGCGGAGAAGCCCGAACCGCTAACATTGGTTTTGCAATAGCGGTTTTGAAAATTCTTTGCGTATAAAAACCGCCAACGCAAAGCCTTTTTCCGTTATGTGTAATACTCCCAAGTCCAAGGGTATTTTTTATTGAGTAGCTTATTAATATCACTTTTAGTGAATCTTTCATCAAAAGTTTCGCTTCCTAAATATTTATCATTTGAATCATAGACTTTTATTGTTCTTTGGTTTGTTCTAGTACTACACATAACATTGCATTGCTGTAACGGCTCTGAATGTGCTTCGTCCGAAGGTTTTTTATTTGTATTCATTTTGTTTTTATTTGAATTTTTAGTTTAAGTTGTCGCCACTACAGCAATGCTATGCCGTTGTACTAATATTTCACCACATTTATCACAAGTGTTTGATTTTCTAGCATCAGATTCTTGTTTGCAATTAGGGCAAACTACCCACTTTTCGTGGTTGCACTTAGCAAAATCCTTAACGGTTCTTACTTCTCTAGGTTTATATTTTGGTCTGCGCACACCAGAAGCTAATGCTTTAGTTTGTGCTTTGGTTAGTTTTATGGGCATACTTAATAATTTTAATAGGTTGTGTGGTTAGTTCTAGTTGCTCTTTTACTTCATTTATTATTTCTGCTAAAGTATTTTTGGTCTGCATTTCTATGTGATAAATACACTTTCCAATTTGGGCGGTTACGGTGATTATTTTATTCATTGATAAAGTTTTTTGATTTAATTTTTATTTTTTCCGAGGAAATTACCGCCGAAAATTATTACTTGCTGCTGAATTTTTACTTCCATTTGCATTTTTGAAGTAATTTCTAAGTCTTTGTTTTCTTCTAAGTCTCGCAAATTATTGCAGAGATTAGTGAGGTCGTCTAAATCATAACAATCTTGGATTATTCTGATTAGCGTTTGTTCTGTGTACCGTGGTGGCGGTTTTGGAGTTTTTGTCATAAGCTGTTATTTAGAATTATTTTTTCTCTACTAAATTTTCGTTTACAAAAACGTAATTATCTTTTGGCGGAACTAGAATTTCTATTTTACCAGACATTTCTTTTTCAAAATTTTTAAGATTATTAATGTCATCAGGAGCATCATCAAAAATTTGTTTTTGCTGTGCTACGGTAAGGTTTCCGCCTTCATACATAAATCCTGTTTTTTCCTTACCTCTGTAGGTAATTATTACTACCTCGCCAGTTTTCAAGACTCTAATTCCGATAAGGTCCACATTCATTAGGATGCAGTTGAAAGAAAGCATTCCGAATTTTTCTTTCAGTTGGTTACGAAATAACGGAAGTGGATTTGCAGTTCTCATTTTAGTATGGTGAATCATCGTTTTCTATAATGCTAAAAGGTATTTCATTCGTTGTAACCTCTGAGTTTTCAGATTTTAGGTAAATCATTTCGGTAGCTTTTCCGTTTACTGTTCCTTGTATTCTACCGTCTTTTGTATTGATTAATTCTTTAGGATTGAAAATATATCCTTTGTACTCGCAAAATCTCATTATTTGTCTCTTGAAAAGAGTTGCAGAAGTCTTTATCATTGAAGGATTATATGCTTTCAGCGCTTCAAAAGCTTCTAATTTTGGAACTTCTTTATTTAATCTTTCATCGAAGAAATAGTCTTCCGCCCATTCTAAGAATACCACACCCATTTCTGTAAGTAGATTTCTCTTCTTAATGTTAGATTGTGGAGCGCCTAGTTTTTCGTTAGTTTTCAAATAAAATTGAAGGCATTGCGCAGCAAAATTCAAGAAGAGACTCCAGTCTTTATTGTCCCATTCCGTGAAAAATCTTTTTTCGAAATCATCTAGCGGAGTTCTCGCAGAAAATTCTTCGCTTTCGCCGTGGTAATAGTCTGAATAAGCCACAAATAAAAGACGCTCTTTAGTAGAAGTATCTAAACCAAAAGGCGCATAATTGGTAGTAATACAGAATTTCGGGGATTTATGAAAAGGAATTAAATATGCGTTTTGATTTTTTGGGTTTACGTTTAAATCACCAGTAATGTCTGTAAATAAATTATTGAATTGAAAACGCTTATCTGCATCATCAAAAAGTACATAATCTGTTTGCTCTGTAATTCCATCATAAAGAAAGTCGCTTTCTAGTATATTTTTCTTTCTCGCGCCTATGTATTTAGAATTAACAAACAATCTCATTCCCATATTCCAAAGCAAAGACTTACCAGTTCTACCGTGAGATTCATTGTCATCTACCACTTCATTATCCATTACATAGACGCACCAAGCTTTAGAAGGGTCTTTGTATCTATGCAGCATATACCCGAAAGCGTACACTTTATTAATGAAATGGAGCTCTTGCTCATAAACCTGGTCATCATCTAATCCTGCTCTGCTTCCTTCGGTTTTATAATTGTCTAGGCAAAAATTATTTTCTTTCAGATAGTCTTGAATTCCTGAAGGTTTCAGTTCCTTAATTTCTTCTTTCCAATTTACTCTACTGGCATTGACAAGATAGTTCATAAAATCACAATCTTTGCGCAAAATTTTGAGCTCCCAATTGCCAGTTTCGTCTTTTTTAATCTCGAAAAACTTTTCTTTTTCGATGGTAATTTTTGAAGAATCTAATGCAAAACGAGTTTGTTTTTTAATGAGATTATTTAGAATGTCTTCTTCCATCACGTAGCGAGAATAACCTTTGGTAATTCTTTCTATTTTTTCTGCGCTAACTTCCCAGATGTAGGAATCAAAGAAAAAATACTGCGCTTTTGGCGTGAAATCCGTAAAATCAAATTCTCTGGCATCTAGGTTTACCAATTTCTTATCCGATACAGCATCAGAACCAAGCAACATATTCAATAATTCATCTGGAAAAAATCTTCTACCTTGCTCACGTTGTTTTTCGTCTAAAAAACGATTGAAGAAATCTTTAATTTCTTGGGCTGAAACTTCTGTAATAATGTGTTTATGCTGATGAATGTAGTAATATCCATCTTTTCTATTGACATCTTTAATTTTAGAAAAACCATTGAGTTTTAGAAAATTGAATGCGTTTTTATAATTGATTTTATAGGTAATTTGCCCAGTGAATTGTCCTTCTTTGTCGTATTTTTTGAGCTCATCCCAAAATCTTCCTGGTCTTGCAAGGTCTAAGAAAATATGAATTTCTTTTAAAATTTTAGAGTAATCACGATCATCTGGATTGTACTTGAATTTTATAAAATCTGTAAAATCCTTTAGCTGCTTTAGATTTCTATTTTTTCGGTTGTAAAGCTCTTCGGGAATCCAAGCGGTTTTGATTTCTAAATAGGATAAAGCCAAATCCTTGCCTGCATCTATACCAGTACTGTCAATATCTGGAATGTTGATGATTTCGTCTGCATATTTATACAGCATACCAATAACTTGCGGAGACTTTACTTGCGTTTCAGAATTAAACCAAATTACAGCTTCGCCACAAGAAGCTATATTCATTGCATCACGGTCACCAGAAGCAATGATAAGGCGTTTAAGTTTGCCTAATTTCATATTGAAATGTTGACCTTCGTAAAGAATTTGCTCTTTTTCATCGCAAGAAAACTTCAAACCTTTATTTAATTCTTTGAAAGGCTTAGAATCGCCATCTTCATCTACAAAATTATTTTTGAGCTTTTTCACAATACTTTCTACATAATCTAAACCAAAAATATAGTCTTCATTTTTTTGACCGAAATAACGAAAACGATGCTCTCTATCTCCCGGTTGAAGAATCTTTACAAATCCTGGTATAATTACTTTTTTGGTTTCACCAGATATATTTGTTTTTATTTCTTTTGGTTTTGCTTCAATAGCAAATAATGGTTGAAATGGTGTAGAAATTTTAGTAAAAACTTTGGCTTTAGATTTATCAGAATCTAGTTCGCCTTTGCTATCTGTAGCATATTTTATCCAAGAATAACTTTTTACTGATTTTAAATTATAACGTTCGCAGGTTTCTTTGGTTACTAATGGACCTAAATAATTAAGTTCTGCTTCGTCAAAATCTTTGTATTCTATATGATAACCATCTTCGTTTAGCTCGATAAAACTTTCAGAAAAAGGTTTAGATTCTAATGTACTAGAAAATTCACCAGAGATTACACCGTAACGAGAAGCCAGTTCTTTAAGTGCATCATAATAGCCAATTCCGTTAACGTGCGCAAAAATATGAATGGCGTGTTTGCCATTTTCGAAAAAACCACCGTAATCTCCAAAATCTTTTACGTAATAAATACCAGAAGTTCTAGACTTCCAAAGAACTGCCGAATTAGTTTTGTCGGCTTCTCTAAGTTGGAAATGCTTTTTATCGGTAGCAAAAGGATATATTTCTGAAATAATATCTAATCCGCCATTGGTGGCAGCAAAAATTTTCTCTTGATCTATTGGGAATTGTGACATAGTTAGTTTTTAAAACATTTCAGTTTGTATTATATAATGAAATTCTAACATTAGAATTTTCATTGGTTTTACTTCTTTAAAAATAGGGGGGGTATAGATTGTTTTAGATCTAGTATTTACTTTTACTCCCAATTTTCTTAAGCGGTAAGTTGCGTTGTATTTCCTGCGTATTTTCATAAATCTTTCTGAAGCTTTATCATTTCAATTTCAGTTTTTTGGACATTCACCAATGTGTTTACACCAAGAAAAATAGCCTTAGCTTGGTCAATACTACTTGGATCCTTTTTTATTTTTTCAAGCATTTCTAAAATTGTATTTTTCACCGTTGTATTCTCTTCAGGAAGAGCAACAAATGATTTTTTTTCAATTTCTGTTGGAGGAATAAAACTTCCTTCTTCCTTTGCATCAGAAATTTTATCCAAAAATTTCTCTTGAATTTCTCCAGGATAAAATTGAAATGTTCTTAAATCAGTTACTATGCAAATATTGCCAGCAACTTCTTTATATTTCTCTATTTTGATGTTTTGTTTTTCATAATGCACCGTTGCACCAATGAAAGAATCTAGTTGTATTTTAGTTGCATTATCCATTATTAGAAGATTTATCAATTTGTTTTTTTAATTTCCCATTTAATTGCATTATTTGCACTAATTCTTTAGGATATCTTTGAATAGTATTTAAAGAAGCCAACTCAGCATCTGAAATACATTTCAAATTAGAAATGTCACAATTTTTCCTATTTCCATCAATAAATACTATATTAAATCCTTCTGGGATTTTTCCATAAATTTGCTCCCAAAGAAAACGATGGTATAAAACCCAATTACCTTCTGAAATTCTTATATGAAAATATCCTAACCCTTCTCTCCATCTTATATCACCATCTTTGGCAGTATTAATTGGTTTATGCCCTTTTTTCCATAATCCTTCTCGCCATTTTTTCATTTTCCTTTCATTCTTAAAAAAAGCTTCTATTCTCTTTCCTTTAATTGCAGGTGTACTACCTTTTTTAAATCTAGTTTCTGGAGAAAGATGTTGACCTTTTTGTATTCTTCCAGAATTAGGTGATGACAGAAATTCTGGTGATTTTTTTATTTTATACCTTGCCGCTGTTTTATAAATTTTAGAAACAGGAACTCCAAATTTTTCAGCAATAAATTCTGCTTTATGGTTTGGATATAGTTCTAAAATTTGCTTTACATCTTCGGTTTTCAAAAATTTATATTTCATTTTCTGTTTTTTTTAAAAAATGCTTATTTTTACAAAAGCTTATTTAGCATTTAAGTCTAAAAAAAGTAAAGAAACCGTTTAGTTCCGCTAAGCGGTTTTGGTTTTTTATAAAACTTTATAATTAAAAATTATATAATTATAATAGTTCTTATACTTATAGGTTTTTTTTCTTGTATTCTCCTTTTTTCTTTGAGATTATTTAAAACATTATTTCTTGCTTTTTTAGGTAGTTTAGATATTTCTTTATAGCATAAATCACAAATAAATTTACTGTAGTAAATTTTATTAGTTTCTGACTTCCCAAAAACTTTAAATTGGCTATAGTGTAATTTATCCTCACAACAATAACATTTTCTAAAGTCCTTTGAATACATTATTAATTACTGATTTTTTTTGTTCCATATTGGGGTGAACATACAAATTCAAAGTAGTACTGATGTTGGAATGTCCAAGCAATACACTAACAGTCTTCACATCTGCTTTACTCTCAATACAACGAGTTGCAAAACTGTGTCTTAAGCCGTGAAATTTCATTTCTGGAATTTCAAGATGTCGCATTAAATTTTTATAAAAACTACGATAGGTTCTAGGCTCTGTAGGTTTGGCTTCATTGGTCAATACAAAAAATTCTGAGTTAACAATTTTCTTAATTGGTTTGATAATTCTAATCAAATCCTTTGTCATTGGGATTTCTCTTATTGAATTTCTTGTTTTTGGAGTATCAATTAACAATTCAGTTTTTCTAACATCACCTTCTATTACATAGATTCGCTGAATAGTTCTATTTACTTTAATAATACCATTATCTACATCTATATCTTCCCATTTTAAGGCACAAATTTCACCAATACGCATTCCAGAAGACAAACAAATTAAAACTCCTAAATTCCGAAAGGTAAAATGTTCAATAATATGACTCATTATTTTTTTTTGATGAGCACGAGAAAGCACTTCTATATATGAATGTTCGTGCCTTGTTGGATATTGAATTTCGAAGGGAATATATGTTGTCATTTTATGCTTTGCTCCAAATTTTAGTATCATCTTCAAGACTATTAAGATATCTTTGATGGTTTTTTGGCTTAAACCTGCTTCTAATTTTTGTAACACAAAAGTTTGCACATCGGCTTCCTGAATTTCGTATTGATTGCCAAAAGACGGCAATAAATGATTTTCGATAAGTAATACATACGATGAAAGAGTTGATTTTTTTACGTAGTGTTTTTTATCTATTTTCCAAAGTTGTATTATTTCTGATATTCTATGTTTTTCCATTTACTATATTTTTAAAGTTGATATGTTTTGAATTATTTTCTCGATTGATAAAGCATATTCATCTTGATTATACAGTGCTTTAAAAAATCCATTGGAATCATATTTTATTTTCACTTCTTCCAAGGTTTTATAAAATGCATCTTTTACATTTTTATCGTGTAATCTTATGCTTAGATCTATTTCAGCTTCAGAAAATTCTTTACTTAATTTTTCAATAAAAATTATGTGATTATCTGTATAAAGCAATTCTGCAAAATATTTACTACTTAATTTCCAGCAAAAAATAAAAATTGTTGCAATGCTTAATTTATCTTCCACAGAATAGATTCCTCTGGTTGTGTCGTATATTATTTTTTCTATTTTCATTTTTTAATTTGTTACCATTTTCCTGACGTCAGGAAGATGGTTGCGTTGTATTTTCTACGCGTCTTTTTCATACTTACATTTCGTTTTTATTCCAGTTAATTAAATAAGCTATTAAGTCTTTATAGCTTATTGTATTTGTATTAATGATGTCAAATCTATATGTAAGAGATTTATCTTTAGATAAATTTTCTATCTCTTCTTCAAATTCAATAACAAGTATTGGCTTTATATAAAACGGGGTTTCAGCTTTTGGATTTATTTTTATTCTTTCGGTTAATGAAATCAGTAAATCTGTAGAAACTTGACGATTAACATCATGAAACCATAATACTTGTATATTTTTATCTTTACTTGTCATTTGCCAATGAATTGAATCTTCAAATACTTTTGTTTTTCTTCCGTCTATAGCATAATAGTTATCAGCAATCAATAAATTTTTTATAAATAATGATTTACCAGAACGAGGGTCTCCGTGTATTATTAAATGTTTCATATTGATATTTTTTTGATTTAAAAAAGCGCCGCCGAAACGGCGCAAATTAGAAAGAGATAAAAAGAATTACAGCAGGCCTTCCTTCATCAGGATAAACACAGACTGTGGTTTGTTATAAATATCAAGCTTACGGTATAAGCTTGTTTTTGTTACATTAAACGTTCCTAATGGTAGGTTTAAATCGCTTGCAATGGCTTCATTTTTTTTATCTGTAGCCAATTCTTTTAGGAGATTAATTTCTAATTCCGAAACTTCAATTCCATTAATTTTTATGGGATGGCAAATAATGTTTTCCCCGATACAGTTTCCTCTTTTTTGGCAATTTCTGTAATCATTTGTGCTTTTAGAATCATCTGAGAAATCTGCGGTTAAATTAAGCCCACCAAAACGGCATTTAGCTAATTGTTTTTGTTGGTCTTTTACATTGTCGCCAACCATTTGTTGTAAAGTTTGTTTGAGTTTTGGCTCTGTTTCTATAATCAGTTCAAGTTCTTCGTGATATTGAACATCATCAAATATTTGAACCATTCCATTTGCAATAAGGAAAACGTTTCCTTCTGCTTCAAAATACTCCTTGGAATCGTCGAGCATTCCAGGATAAAGTTCTTTGTAAGTCATAAGCGTTATTTTAAATTATATTTTCATTTTTTCTAATTGAATTCTTCTTGCTTGAGCCACCAGATAAAGTGCATTAATAATGATGTCATTATTAATTTTTTTAGTTTTTACATGACGGATATATGAAAGATCATTTTCAGAAAGTCTTTTATCTTCAGGAAGCGCATTATTAACTTCCTTAGCATATTTGACTGGTAACCAATTATCTATTACACTCCATTTTTCTGAGTGTTTTTCTTTGATATTGGAAACAATAATTTTTTTTCTTGATTTTCTTTTTAACTTTGTCATCGTGATAGTTCGTGTTAAACTGTGATACAAATTTACAAAATGAAAACTATTTTTATTCATTTTGAAAAATTATTTTTAATTAAAATTCGTAACATTATGGAAATCAGAGAGAAAATTTTACATTTTATCAAAAATGAGAATATAAAAAGAGAAGAAATAGCCCGAAAAGCGAAAATTTCTGTGCCAACTTTATCGAATTACTTAAATGGAAATAGAGAAATTCCTCTTTCATTTTTGATTTGGTTGCTTACAGAATATAAAATGATAGATCCTAGAAAATTATTTGATTCTAAAGAAAACGATATCCGTTTTTTAGGAAATAATATAGTAGCAGAAGATCGTGAAGAATTTATTAATAAGAAAGATGATTTATTAAATAAGGTCTCTAAAATATTAGATGAATTTTTTATTTCTGCCACAAATTCGACACATAAAAAAAATAAATAATTGATAATCAGTTAAATGTTTTGTTAGAAATACTTCGGCACTGGGTACTATTAGAAAAGAAAAAGACATTACAGCAGGTAAATAGCCTAAAGTATGTCTTTTTTTTATTTTTATAACTAATTGATTACTAGGGATAAAACAGACTGTTTTTAATATTAACTTAAAAATTTAAACAGTATGTTATTTACCGAAAAAAGTATTTTTGACACGAGATTTGACACAAAAAAAATTTTCGTGACAATGAGAAGTAAATTTAGTTTACGCAGTGATATTAATAGAGATGGAAAATCTCTACTTTACTTAGACATTTCTGACAAAAAGAAAAGACTTAGATTAAGAACTGATATTTTTATTGAAAAAAAATACTGGGACCCTGCAAAACAACGAGTCAAAACTTCAGCTAATTCTGATAACTTTAATTTAATTATTGAAAATTTAGAAGCTAAAATTATTACCATTAAAACAAGGTATGTATTAATGCAGCAATTTCTATGCGCTGATAAATTAGTAGAGGAAATTCAAAACGTAACGCCTGATTTTGATTTTATTTCTTTTTTTCGGCATCATCTTAATCATCAAAATCATAAACCTAGAACCCATAAAAATCACTCTTCTGTACTTAATAAATTAATGGAGTTTTCTAAGGAAATTCCTTTTCATAAAATTGATGAAGAATTTTTCTCAAAATATAGAAAATGGTGTATAGATTTCAAGAAAAACAAACTAATTACTTATAACTCTGATGTAAAAACTATTAAGAAATATCTAAATATAGCAGTTGAAAAAGGCATTGTTTTAAACATTAATTTGAAAAAATTAAAAGTAAATGTAGATTCTCAAAAAAGAATATACCTTACTCAAGAAGAAGTTTCAAAAATTAAAAAATATTATTTCAGTGAATTTATAAATCCCTCTCATATTCTTCCTATTGGCTATTTCTTAATAGCTTGTTATACTGGTATGAGAATTTCAGATTTACAAAAAATTACTAGAAACGAATTAATGAGTAGTATTTTCAATTTTAGCCACCAAAAATCTAATAATTTTCAATCTATGAGAATTAATACTGAAGCTAAATTAATTTTAGACCAATATCCAGATGTTTTTGAAAAAAAATTGGTTGATCAAAAAATCAACCAATATTTAAAAGCTGTAGCTAAAATATGTAAAATTCAAAAAAACATTTCTATGCACGTTGGCAGGCATACTTTTGCAACTACTTATATTAGAAATGGTGGCAATGTAATGAAGTTACAAAAACTTCTTGGTCACTCACAAATTAAGCATACTCTAGTTTATGTTCATTTGGTAGAGTCTGAAATGTTAGACGATATGGAGCTTATAAAATACTAAGCGTATCAAATTCTATTTGATACATTTCTTTGCCTACAAAGGTTTTGGTTAGATTCTTTATTACTAACTCTCTTTTGTAGGCATATATTTTATCATCTTCTTTTAAATTTTTGAATTCTTCTGATGAGGAAATAAAGGTCCACTTTATATTATCTGAATGAAAAAATTTGATATCATTTTTAAAATAGGTGTTTATCGCATTTTCTGGCAAAAGATAAGATACATCTAACCCATCATTTTTTTTATTGAAAACACCTCGGTATTTTATTAGTTTTATGGGTGTATCTGCTTCTTTTTCTTCAGCTATTACACTTTGTTCTATTATACTTTTTATAACATACTCTTTCGAACCTTCCATAGTATAATTCCTCATTGTTTTTTTAACCGTTGCAAAAGGTAGTGGTAAAGAATTGATTGTTATTTCTTCTTTATTTATAAAATCCTTTTCACTATTTACTAAAATCCCTGCGTCTGTAATTGTTATTTTTCCAAATTTTAGTTTATCATAACTACTTAATTTAATAATTTTCGCATCCAAAGATTTAGGAATTATTTCAGGAAACATAACCTCAGAAAAAGTAAAATCTTTTGGTTTTTCATTTTTTAGGTATATTTTATTTACATAGATTGAATTTCCTTTAGGAATTAGTATATATCCATAAGATTTTAGAAAAGAAATTATGTCAGAAAACGCTACTTCAGGAACAAATTCACTTAGAATAAGTTTGTTTTTCATTATTTTTAATTCATCATTTTTCTCTAAATTGCCTTGAAATCCTTTTTGAGTTATAGGATTAAACTGCACTTCTATATTATCATAATCATAACCTTCTCCATATATTTTTAGGGTGTATTTTATTTCAACTTCTATTTCTACAAAACTAAAACTTAAAGGAATTTCTACCGTATATAATGTATATTCTACAGGACTAAAAGCATCTATATTAATAACGTCTTCAATAATTGTATTTTCTAACATATACTTTACTTTTATTTCTGCATCTACACTTGATATATTATAAGTATAAGGATTACCATACACATCACCAGATGTTTCTGAATAATTAGCATTATACTTTATATTTAATCTGCCACCTCCAACGGTTTTAAGTTTTACTTTTTTTATAATTTCTTCATCTAATGGAAGTGAAAGAGTAGTAATTTCTTTTAATTCCTCAAACTTAAATTCTTCATAAGAAGTACCCTCATTATCTAAAGCTAAAAATCTAAAATTATCATCATTTAAAATATCTCCTTCTAATATATAGCCTAGCTTTTCAAAAGATTTTTTTAAAATTTCTAAAAGAAAAATATATGGCTTAATTATATTTATCAATTCTTTATACTCATAAATATCAAAAGGTCTTACTATTTTCCCGAGATTTATCACTTCCGCCCATACATCTTCTGTTGCATATACATCATTAATTATTGGGCATTCATTTTTTATATTACCATTTTCTTCTCTTTCAAATTCCGAAGTTTGAACCCTTGGAAAGCAATGGTTAATTTCTGGGTAGGTTTTATCTAAAACACCATCTACATAATTATATATATTTACAACATCAATAATTCCATAATTAAGCTCATTCACATTAAAATCTGTAAAATTTAACTTTCTATACCCAAAATCTATTTGCTTTTTTACCATATTTCTATCAGTAGAAATTATTTCTAAAGTTCCATTATACACAGCACCTTCTATATTTAATTGCCCTTCAATTTTTTTTATTGTTTTTGACTTATTTAATAATGCTAAATTCTGAAATTCTCTTTTGAATTCATCTGTCATAAAGCTTTCGTAAGGATATGACCAAAATTTATAATTTTCGTCTGAAAATAGTGGATTTACTAAGTTGATGGTAAAGCCATCTCTGGTTATATAATCTACATAACCTATTTCTGTTTGAAAAAATATATTATTCATAAAATTCTAGGTCTAAATCGTATTGTATTAAGTCTCTTTCGGTATCTACATCAGTAACTTTGGGATTTACCGCCACGCAAAAAATTCTTTTTGCAGGATCATCACCAAAGAACCACGCTTTTTTAGCTTTTTGAAGATTGATTACTAAATCTGTTTCAGAATTAAGAATAAAACCTGTATTTGCTTTTCTGGTGTCTTTTATAGTAACGCCAGCTTTATAATGGTTTCTATTTTCTGCATTTTCGTTGAGATAGTTTTTTATTTGCTTTTCGCCTGTAAGAACGCCTGTAATTGGTAAACTTCTAAATATATTATTTTCGTCTAACCAAATGATATTAAATGCTTGTTTTTGCCAAGGAAAATTATAACCAATAACTTTATAGTACGATTCAATTTTGTTGGTATAACCTGGCTTGTATAGATAGATAGCTTTAGCAGCTGCCAAAGCTTCATCTGTGGCGAAACCACTGGAAAAACCACTAGAAAAAACGCCTAATTTATTCTTGACAAATCCATTAGAACGCTGAGAAAAAAGCAATTGCAATATTTTACCATTACTGCTTAACGCTTGTTTATCTATGGTTTTTTCTAGCTCATTGTAGGTTATTTTAATATTTTGCGTTGGGTATTCATAAGGCAATGGTAGAAAAGTATTGTAATTCATACTTCTAACGATTTCATCATTATTTTTGGGTAAATTGGCTTTTTTCCCTGCAAAAAAACTAAAAGTTCCTACGGAGGTAGTTTGTAACGTTTCGAATTTTTCATTTAAAAATTTAGCCGTTATAACCACTGTAGCAGGTTCTATATTCAACTTATAATTCTCGAAAAATTCATTAATTTGATCGTCTGTTAAGTAAATAAATGGTTGAAAAACCCCCTTCAAATTAGTAGATGATTTACCATCTAAAAATAATTCTTCTAAAACCACTTCTTTAGTTTTCCCTTGATAGGTAATTTCTGAGGTTAGCTCTAGTAAATAGGTTGAATCTGACAAAGCATTGATGTACAAATCATCATTTGCAAAGTTTATAGTTTCTAAATTATGAGTAATAGTACCTGCATTATCTGTAATATCTACATTGCCAACTATATAAATAGTTTCAATGGTTTCAAAAGTAGAAGTACCTGTTTTGTTTTTTACTGTTATGGTAACTACTAAATCTAGATTACCTGTTGTTTTGGTGTTGATGTCTTTGAATTTTAATTTTAAAACATTACCATAAGCGTATAATTTATCAATGGAAAAATTATCACTAAAATTGAATGTGTCTGTAAATTCAATTAATTGACCTTTGCCAGCCGTGTAATAGAATTGTACGTAAACATCTGCTGTAGGATTAGATTTTTTATAATTTTTAGATTCTAAAGGGAAATCTTCAATTAAATTTACTATACCAGATGATTTTACATATTTGAAATTTGCATTGGGTAAAACCCATTCTTCATTAATTACAGTGAGTGTATAAGACATAATTATTTATTTTTATAGTAGTTAAAATCTTCTTGCATTTCTATCATATTTTTGGCGGAGCGCATATCGTTTTTATCTACAACTGCGGTAAATTTTGTGTTTCTTAATTCTCTGATAGCTTCTCTATTTTCGATTAATAATTCCATCATTAAATCATCTTTTGTAGATGAATTGGTTTTTTCTGATAAATACGGATACCTACCACCTTCATAACCTTTTGCAATAGCAATTTGTTGATTGATGGTTCTTTTTACACTTTCTGGGAATTTGGTATAAGTAGGGCTATCAATTACCATTTCTACACCGTTTTCTCCCGCAATAAAATGAGTAGGTCTGGTTACAGGACCAGAAGTTAATTTTCTTCTTACAGCTCTAAAACGCTTACCATCTTGCTCTCTAATTACATCTTGCTCTGTACCGAAACCTTGCTCATAACCTGGAGCTTCTGGTAATGGTGTGCTTTGTATAGTTGCAATCTGCATCGCTCCCATTGCAGTAGCTATACCCGCCATTACTAAATTTACTGGCCAAGGTGCAGTAGCCATCATATTCATAACTGCTTGAGCGGTATTTGCAATTGTTGTAATTATTTGTACAGTTCTTTGTCTTTTAGCTGCATCATACTCTAATTGTGCCTTTTTCTTTTCTGTTTCATCGTTTAATTGTTGTATGCCTGCTTCATATTCTTCTTGAGAAATAAAACCAGAGTCTAATTGTTTTTTAAGTGCTTTTTCCCTTCTTTTTGCAGCTACTTCTACCTGTCTTACTTGCGCTTGTTCTTTTGCCTGTACAAATTGATAATAAGTATTGAAAGCTTCTTGTAATGCTTGTACGGCAGCTATCATAGTACCAAGCTTATCTTTTCCGGTTTCAAGATTAGAAAAGAAAGTATCCCAATCTTCAAAGCTCATGCCCAGAACATCTTTAGAACCTTTGGAACTTAATTTTTTTGGTTGATCATTAGTTTCTCCTGCACCTTTTGCCGCCGCTTTTAGTGAAGCTATTTTATTAGTAGCATCAGTAATAAATTTCATTACTTTCTCACGCTCTTTTTCATCTAAAATTGTTAAATCTAAACCTTCGTATAGCTTAACCATTGCTTCTAAATGTGCAACGTGAAGTTCTAATTCTTTTTTCTGGTAAACCTTTGTTAAAGCTTCTTTACCTTTTTGCCAAGAATCTATTTGTGAAATTTCTGATTCAGAAGCTCTTCCAACTAAAGATTTTTTCAAATCTTCCAAAGTATTGAATGAGTTTATCTCGTCATTTTTTTGACGTTCTAATAATGCTAATTTTTCATCATAAGCTTTATTAGCATCTGCCAATTCTTCATTTTTATACTTGATGCCTAGAGCTTTTCTTTTATTGGCATAATATTCTATATCAGTGGTTTTTGCTTCTTGAATTTTTTTATTGTTAGCAACTACTGTATTATATAAACTTTGAACAAATTGTTTATCAGTTCCATTTAATTTTTCAATATCTTTTTGAATTTCATCTAATTTTTTTTGAGGTATAATTTGTTTATCATATTCTGCGAGTTTTTGGCGTTCTTGTTCATCTATTAAAGCTAATTCTTTGGCAAAACCATCTTCCATCGCTTCAATTTTCTTTTCGTTGATTTCTTTTGTTAATTCTACCGTAAGTTTGCCAGCTTCGTCTGCTCTACGTTTGTAATCTTCCATTAATTTTTTATGCTCAGATTCTGCTTTATTTGTAGATTCATTTACTTTATCTACTGGATCGCCTGGTATGCGGAAGTTAGAATTAGGATTATCCGTATTCTTTATTTCGTTTCCTTTAAAAGGATTATTGTTATGAATATCAATCAAAGGATTTAACTCTGCTATTTTTTGCTTTTGAAGCTCTGCTAATTCTTTTTTTGCTCTATTTAAAATTGCTAATACACCACCTCTTTGCTCATTTGCGGTTACTGTATAAGTTCCTCCTCCACTTTGACCTACATAAGTTCTAGTTTGATCAGTAAAATTACCTTTTAAATCTTTTTGAGCTTTTTTAATAATTTCGGTAAGTTCTACTTCTTGCTCTAAATATTTACCTGCTATTTCATTTATTTTAGCATCTGCTGCTCTAGCTTGAGAAGCTGCAATTATAGCTGTCCTTAACTTATTATACTGACCAGCTGCTTTACCAAGAAGAAAATCTTCTGTAGTTAAGTTTTTAAAATAACCTGGATATTGTTTATTAGTTTCATCTAATAGTTTTTGTCTATCTTTTTCAGCTATATTTTTATTGGTAAGTTTTTTATAAGTTTGTTCTAGAGCATTTACTTCAGCGCCTGCATTATTTGCGCCTTCTTTTAAAACATTATTTAATTCTTCTTGAGCAGTAGCAGTATCTTTAATAAGAGATTTATACGTAATATAAGCTGTAATTGCTATTGATAAAACAGCAATTATTAAACCTAATGGATTAGCTTTTGTTACCTTATTTAATCTTTCTTCTGCTGCTGTTTGTAAATTAGTAGCTGTAGTTTCTAATTTTGTAGAATTAGTTTTAAGAGCAATAAAATTGATTAATTTAGAAAGATAATCTGTTCCTTTACCTACAGCTAAATTATAACCAGATTGTACTGCGGTAGCAATGCCAGTAGCTGTATTTTTTACTTTTATTAATCCTTGTAAAATAATTTCTCTAGCTATAGAATCTTTAATTAATAAATTATAAGTTGCTATTGCAGCCCCTAAAGAAAAGAATGAAACAGTAAAAATAGCAATCGCTCTAATTATTGTAAGTATAGTTCTACCAAAAACAGATAATTCTTTATCAGCTTTTTCGTTAATTCCTATAAAAAGAGCGAATGCATTAATTGATTTATCTAAAAAATGAGCAACTGCATCAGACGTATATAAATTAGTAAATTTATTTTTTAATTTTTCAAAAACAGCTGCCGCATTGTAATTCATTTTATCAAACTCACTTTGTAAAGAAATACCTTGTTTTACTGCTTGATTAGAAAGTTCTATTGTTTCTCTAAATCTATCTGTACTATCTGATGCAGCACCTACAATAGATTTTACATACTGGTCATTTAATTTAAGAAAATCAAGTGTTTTAGCTAATCCTACAGCATCCATCCCTTTAAGTCCTTCAGAAAATTTTAAGAAAAACTCTGTAGGGTTGGTATTAATCATTTCTTTTACCTTATCTACAGGTAACTTCATTACATAAGCAAAACCTTTCGCTTCTTTTGCTGCATTAGATATAAAAGTAGTATAAGCAGTACCAGCACGTTCTGCATCAATACCAGATTCTTCAAATGATGCACCTAAACCTAATGCATCTGATATAGTTGGTTTTAGTACATCTGGTAAACCACCTATTCTTTTGGCAAATTCTGCAATATTTTGTTCAGATGCTGCACCATTAGCAGCTAATTCATTTAAACCAGAACCTATCTCATTAATAGATTTTGCAATATTCTGGTCTTTTGTTTCTTTATATAAACCAGATATTTTCCCTAAAGAATTAGCAACAGCAGAAGCGCCGCCTTCAAATGAATCTCCTAATGCTACATTTGCTTTATCTACTTCGGTAACGAAACCTTTTATATCTTCTTTTGCTACACCTAACTTACCACCTTCATTTGCTATTTTAAGTAAGTCTATTTTACTGGTCCTTGTATCCATATCAGAGAAAGAGCGAGTAAGGTCTTCTACTTCTTTCTTTGTCATATTAGCGTTCTTCTGTACTTGAGATATGGCATCTGATAGCTCATTATTCTTACTTATAATTTGCTGAACAGAAACACCAAAACCAAATAGTACAGCAGTAACTGCTGTAATTATACCGCTATATTGTTGAAACTTAGAAGATAATTGTTGAAATGATGATTGAGTATTTCTAGCTCCATTCCTCACTTCTCCTAATCTAGTAGTTACTTGCCCCATCCTTTCTTGTAGCGCATTGAATTGGTTAGAACCTGGTACGGTTCTGTCTAATTCTCTTTTTAATAAAGTAAGTTCTTGTTTTAGTTGCTTAACAGACATCTGACTTATATCTAATGAATCAGATAGTTCTTGCATTTTTCTCTTATTATTAGATATAGAAAGAGAATTGTCATTTATTTTTTGGGTTAGTTCCTTATATTCTTGCGACTCTTTTCCAAGAGTCTGACGAACTTTTTCTCTCTCAGCTCGAAGCTTTGTAGATTCGTCTGACAACTTTCTATTTGCTTCTGTAAGCTTATATATTTCTTGCTGTGCGGGATTTGAATTGACGATTATCGTCATCTTCATTATTTCGTCTCTAATCTGTTTTGCAGAGGCCATAGGTAAGATATTTACCGCAAGTTGCTAATCTCTAGACGAAAAAATGTGACGCATTTTTTTCCATAAGGTGAAATTTTTTCTTTCTGAAAAAATTCCGTGTCTTATAAGTGGTGGGATTTTTCGCCATATATCTCTCATTCTTAAAACTTGCGTTCGCTCTATATGGTTATGAGATCGGAAGAGCGTCGTG
>ERZ650304.139-NODE-139-length-45226-cov-5.180027_pt1 | contig 45226 bp, 57 predicted proteins | sample MGYA00376240_ERZ650304 | MGnify/ENA primary metagenome ERZ650304 (study PRJEB26733, sample SAMN07839271) | wastewater metagenome | biome: small river; feature: stream; material: water | place: USA: North Carolina | collected 2016-03-01 ...
GTGCCAGACTACGAATTTTTACGATCAGCCAGCGTCGTGTTCGACAAGAAGTTTTTGGCTGAAATCCCGGCTTCTGCTCTTGAGCTTGGTTGTGAACCAGACTTCTGTGCTTATACTAGGGGCATTAACCAACGTCCCAATCAAGAAGTGATGATGCGTACCGCAGGGGGCCATGTCCATATCGGTGGATTTGAGTCTGAGAACCCCTACGAAACTATTCACTTCAATGAAATGTCTCGTATTGCTATGGCAATGGACGAAACTGTTGGTCTCTACTCTCTCGCATGGGATAAGGACGACAAACGTCGTACTATGTACGGTCGTGCTGGTACTTTCCGTCCCAAGACGTATGGGGTTGAATACCGCACCTTGTCTAATGCTTGGCTCTTCAATAAAAAGCTTCAATCTTTCGTCTATCGTGGTGTATTGGAAGCTGTTGAACGGGCTTTCGATAAAACTTGGCGACCGAATAGTAAGATTGCATCAGTCATTAACCAATCCTATCGTCAATGGGATGGGTTTAAAGAGGACAAGAAGTGGGACGAAGTGAATGACCTGCTTCAATCTGCATAAGAGGGCTAAATGTCGATTAAGTATGGTGATGATTTTGAATATGCAAATGCCAAACTATCGGACAGTATAGTTCAACTTGATGGGGAACCAGTTTATGTAGATCATGTTGCAGCTACAGGAGAGTGTCGTGTACGTAAACTTGGGTATCAAAATTATATTGATATAAGTTTGAATAGACTTGATTTAACCCCAGTTCCTCTTGGTAATATCAATCATAGTAGTGGGCAAGCAGATTATCTAGCCCGTCTTCCTGTTCGTAATTGGAAACAAGGGTTGAGGATAAGTAATTTGTATGCCATTCAAGACCCAAGGACTGCCAGAAATCTTAGGGTTGATAGTTCTAGTTTTATCAATTGTATTCTTGGTAATTATCCCTCTCTAGCTAAGTGCATTGAGTTGTTAATCAATGACGAAAGAAGTTCTGTTGCTTTTTCTCGTCAGTTTGCATTAACGAGTTTCAGCAAGAAAGGGGTAAGTTCCCTGCTTTTTAAGGGCAGAGAGGTGGGTTCAGGAACTATCCAAGATGAACAAATTGTTTTAACCCCCTTCCCAAAATTCCACTTCCTTCGTGAACTTCTTGAAGAGGCAAGAACATGACTAAACGAACTATAGCCGAACAGTATGGCTATCCAATCTCTCCCGGAGATATTGGTATTGAGATTGAAGCAGAGGCTGGTAATCCTTTCCCGATAAATAAACAAATTCCGGGGGATTGGGTTGCAACAACAGATGGCTCTTTGCGTGGAAATTCCATCGAATATGTTTCTGCTTTTCCAATCAAGTATGAAAGCATTGATATACACTTGAAGGGATTGAAAGACGCCATTGCAAAGCAAGGGGTAAAGATTAGGCAATCTTTCCGTGCTGGTGTGCATGTTCACATCAATATGCGTCCCTATAAGTTGGATGAGATTGCTAATTTTGCAGCAGTCTACTTCATTCTTGAACACGCCCTTGTTCGTTTTTGTGGAGATAATCGCGAAGGAAACCTTTTCTGTCTTCGTCTTGAAGATGCTGAGGCTCCTTTGTTCTTCTTACAGGAAGCTTTACGGAATGACAACTATGGGGTGTTTGAGACAGACAACATTCGATATGCTTCTTTGAACTTCCGTTCTTTGAGTCGTCATGGTTCTTTAGAGTTCAGGGCAATGGAAACCACTCCAGATTTGGAGAAGGTTGGGCCTTGGGCAAAGATGCTTTACCAAATGCGAGAGTATGCTGTTCGTAACCCTCGTAATACCTATGCCGAGCAAATTTCATTGCTTGGTCCCGAGAATTGGGCTGAACAAATTGTCGGCCCAGAGTTGTTTAAACTCATTCGCTACCCTTCGTTCAATAAAGATGTGATGAAGAGTATGCGTAACGTTCAAACCCTCCTTTACATATGGTGATATATGTTCATTTTCCCGTATAAAGCTGAATCATCAAGTGCAAAAGCTCTTGCTAAAGCATTGGGGGCTAAACGTATCCTCTTGGAAAACTCAAAGTTCAAGGGGCATCCATCAAAAATTGTAATCAATTGGGGTAATAGTATGACCAATGAAGAGATTGAAAAAGCCACAGTTTTGAATACGCCAGAAGCGGTTGCTAGGGCTTCAAATAAGCTGAAATTCTTTGAACTTGTCAATGGGCAAGTTCCAATTCCTGAGTTCACTCGTGATGTAAACGAAGCAAGAACTTGGCTTGAAGGACAAGGTATTGTTGTTGTCCGGGAGAACTTAAATGGACATAGTGGACAAGGCATTGTTCTACTGGAAGATGTTCAAAGTTTTGATGCCTACAATCACAGTAGGGCAAAGCTTTATACTCGTTACATTCCTAAGAAACATGAGTTTCGTCTTCATGTTGTTGGTGGGGTGGTTGCGGATGTTCAGCAAAAACGTAAGCGAGCCGATTTTCCTAACGAAATGACGAATTACAAGGTTCGTAATCATCATACTGGTTTCATCTATGCTCGTGAAGATGTGACTCTTCCTAGTACGAAGATGGAAGAAGATGCTATTAATGCTGTTCGTATCTGTGGATTACATTTTGGTGCTGTTGATATGATTTGGAATGAATATAGAAAGACTGGTTTCATTCTAGAGGTTAATACAGCTCCGGGTCTTGAAGGTCAGACAGTAGATAATTACGCTGCTGCACTTGCTATCTTGATGGATCAACCTGTTATTGATCCAGTCCGTATTGATTGGAATACAGCCGTTCTACTGCAAGCGCCTCGACCAGATCGCCCGCGTCGAAGGCCCGATGCACCTAATGAGCATAGGATACAATTACAGATGAATGATGAATGGGGAGTTGAAGCTCCTAATATGGGCTTTCAACAAGTTTAATTTCAACTTCTCCCTTGACAAATAGGAATTTATACCTATATAACTAATACTGAATAAGATTAAGGAGAACTAATGGGAGTTTGTATTGACAAGCTTCCTCACTCCTGTGGCACAAAAGATGGACTACAAGTATTCGCCAATGAAGAGACAGGTCATGTCAATGGTTGGTGTTTTGCTTGTAGTCTTTTTGTTCCTAACCCCTACGGTAAACCTAAAACTTTAGACGAAGTGGAGCTACCAAAAGCTAAATCTGACGAAGATGTTCAGAAAGAGCTTGCGGAAATTAATAGCTACCCAACATTAGATGTTCGCTCTAGACGCCTTCGTGGTGTCATGTTAGAGCAATTCGATATTCGTACATCAGTGTCTGAAGAAGATGGTAAAACTCCAACAGCAATGTATTTTCCCATGCAAATTAATGGGAAAACTACTGGTTATTATGTGAAAACATTGATTAAACCTACGTATACTTGGTCAGTTGGTAATGTGCGTAAAGCAGAGCCGTTCGGTTGGCAACAAGCTCGCAGGTCTGGGGCTTATAGGCTAATAATCGCAGAAGGAAAAGAAGATGCGGTTGCAATTGCTACTATTTTTGAAAAACATGGAGACGAACAATATAGACCCGCAGTTATCGCACTCCCCAATGGGGTTAACTCGGTCAAAAGCTCTCTCTCTCAAATTGCAGAAGAAGCTTCTCGAATTTTTCGGGAAATCTTAATCTGTTTCGATGATGATAAAGCAGGGTCTAAAGCGGTAGAAGACGCTCTTCAAATCTTTCCCAATGCCCTGACTGTTACCCTTCCTGAAAAGGATGCAAATGATTGCCTGATTAAAGGGGCTAGTAATGCTGCATACAAAGCTCTTGCCTATCATGCAAAACCTCCGAAGAACTCTCGTCTTGTTATTTTCGACGAAGAGTTCCACAAGACTGCTAGGGAACCTACTCCGTATGGAGAGCTGACTTATCCTTTCCCCACTATGAACAAAGTGATGCGTAATATCCGTTACGGAGAAACCATCTATATTGGTTCTGGTGTTAAGATGGGGAAGAGTGAGTTACTCAATGAGCTTGCTGCTCATTTTGTACGAGAGCATGACATTAACGTTCTCGTTGCAAAACCTGAAGAAGAGAACAAGAAAAGTTACAAGCTTCTCTTGAACAAGATTGCGAACAAGAGTTTCACTGATCCCGATGTTCCTTTCGATTATGAGGCTTTTGACGAAGCTGGAAAAAAGATTGCCAGAAAAGTTACAGCCATCAATCTGTATCAGCATTTGACTTGGGAAACACTTCGTCAGGATATTATGTATGCCGTCAATCATCATGGCGTAAAAGCTGTATTCATTGACCCCATTACTAACCTGACTAATGGTATGCCTTCCTCTGAAGCAAACGAAAAGCTTCAGCAGATTGCAGAAGACCTTGCAGCCATTGCGAAAGATTTGGACATTGTTGTCTTCATCTTCGTTCACCTGAAAGCCCCTGAAGGTTTCATTAGCCGAGAGTCTCGTAATAAGAAATACGAAAAAGGCCAGTATCACCATTTAGGTGCATGTCCTCACGAGTTAGGTGGGGATATTCTTTCCAATCAATTTGCAGGTTCTCGTGCAATGATGCGATCCTGTCATTTGATGTTAGGGTTGGAAGGAAACAAAGACTCCGAACTACCAGAAGAAGTCAGAAGCCTTCGTTGGCTAACAATTCTGGAAGACAGGGAGTTTGGTAACTCGTTGAGCATACCGCTCTACTACAATAAAGCAACCACTAGATATAAGGAAGTTTGATGCGAGAACAAGCAATTAAAGAAGGAACAGTTCGAGTAACACCTCGATTTGCTATCTTTCGCACCCTTGTTGAAGATCAATGGGTATGGTGGGAATGGTATATCAGTGAGGAAACTTGGACCTACATTATGGAAAGCGACACATATTTTTGGAAAGAAACCGCCCGTTTCTTGAACAAAGTTTGATGATGCGAGAATAGGAATTTTTGTTACGAATTTTTAAGAGGAACCAATGTCGCTTGATAAATTAACCGACCTTTACCGTACAGTGTACAAGGCTAAGGTCAAAGTTATGTCCCGTATTCTTGGTGGGGATGTGGCTCTAGCAGAGGATGTTGTACAAGAAGCATTTACTCGTGCAGTAAAATATATCTTGCTCTTTGATGAAGAGAAGGGATTGATGGAGACATGGTTTAATGCCATTCTGTTTAATGCTCTTCGTGATATTCAGAAGCAGGAACGAAACTATCAAGAACTCTATCGTGAAATCTGGCTCCATGATGTTATGGACCCATCAAAAGCTCTACTGACCCCTGAGTATAAAAGGGACATTTATCTTGCTTTGCAAGAGGTAGAGAATGATAAACATCGTCGTGTATTGGAACTATTCTTTTTGTATGGATATACGTCGAAAGAAATTGCAGAAGTTGAAGAAGGAGTTACCCAATCTAATGTGACAACAATAGTAATGCGTTTTAGGAATGGTTTGAAAAAGGATGATTTTCGACATTGAAGCAGACGCTCTTCTTTTAAAAGACGTAACAAAAATACATTGTCTAGCGTATACCGATGGCAAAGAGATTTGTGTAACTTCCGATTACGATGTTATGCGAAAGGTTTTACTAGAAGCCCCTGTCGTCATTGGTCACAACATCATTCTTTATGATTTACCAGTTGTGAAGAAAATTTTGGGGATAGACGTTAAAGCTCAGTTAATCGACACTTTAGCCCTATCTTGGTATCTCAATCATACTCGAACTCTACATGGGCTAGAGGCCTATGGAGTTACGTATGGAGTTCCAAAACCCGAAGTTACAGATTGGGTAAACCTGTCTGTCGAAATCTATCAACATAGATGTAAGGAAGATGTAAAAATCAACCGCCATCTATGGCATGATTTACGAGATAAACTACTTCGTTTATATGGAGACAAGAAAGAAGCAGATCGCTTCCTTCGTTACCTCTCCTTCAAAATGGAATGTGTTCAGGAGCAACATCGTAGTAGATGGAAGCTGGACAAAGAACTAGCCAAGACAACTTTAGAGAAACTTCTCGCTGCGCAAACCGAGAAAATCGACGAACTTGTCAAGGTAATGCCCAAAGTAGAGAAGGTAGCCTACAAAACACGTCCCAAGAAGCCCTACAATAAGGCTGGAGGCCTAACTGTGCTTGGCAGGGAGTGGGATAGCTTCTTAAAGAGAAGGGGCCTAGAAAGCGACCACAGCGAGCCTGTGCCCTATGTCGCTAAAATTGAGGAACCCAACCCTAACAGTACCGATCAGGTTAAAGATTGGCTTTTCTCGTTAGGATGGGAACCTGCAACGTTCAAATATGTGAAAGATGGGGATGGTGAACGATCCATTCCGCAACTCCGAGTTGACGGAGAAGAAGGCAAAGAACTCTGTCCTTCTATCAAACTCATGTTTGACAAATACCCCTTTCTCGAATTGCTTGAAGGCCTGTCAGTTATTCAACATAGAATTTCTATCCTCAACGGTTTCTTAGAAAACGAAGTGGATGGTTATCTTATAGCGGATATTGGTGGCTTGACAAATACCCTTCGTCTCAAACATAGGGTGCTTGTTAATCTCCCCGGTGTGTATAAACCGTGGGGAAAAGAAATCAGAGGCTGTCTTATAGCCGATGATGGGTATATTTTGTGTGGAAGTGACATGACTTCTCTTGAAGACAGCACAAAGAAACACTATATGTATCCTTACGACCCGAAGTATGTCGAAGAAATGTCTTCTACGACATTTGATCCTCACCTCGACTTAGCTAAATTTGCTAAGGTAGTGACGCAAGATGAAATTGACTTTTATATTGGTTTCAAAAAAGCGTCAAAAGCAGAAGGATTTCTACCTACAATACTCGATAAAGAATTGTATCGAAAAGTAGACATCTTACGTAAAACGTACAAGGTTGCCAACTACGCTTGTGTTTATGGTGTTGGTGGTCCTAAGCTGGCAAGGAGTACTGGCCTCAAACTTAAAGAGGCTAAAGAACTGATTGATGTGTACTGGAAACGTAACTGGTCCATTAAGAAATTCTCAGAGGATGCCACAGTTAAAGAACTTGGTTCTGAAATGTGGGTTTTCAATCCTGTCAGCAAATTTTGGTACTCTCTTCGTAAAAAGAAAGATATTTTCTCAACTGTAAACCAAAGTACAGGAGTTTACTGTTTCGACCAATGGATTTATGCCTTCCGAAAAATGCACCCTCAACTCACTGGACAATTCCATGATGAGATTATCAAACAGATTAAAGAGGGAGCTGAGGAAAAATGTCGAAAAGTTCTTCTGGACGCAATCAACCTAGTAAATGAAAAATTAAAACTCAACGTAACGTTACGAGTTGATATACAATTCGGTAAAACTTACGCTGACATCCACTAAGGAAACAAAAACATATGTCTATGAAAGCTAATGACTACAAATCAGGTGGTGGTGATTTTACCCCTGTTGATCCTCTTGAGCCGGGTTCGTATCCTGCTCGTGTTGTTGCTATTGCCAATATTGGTCTACAAGCACAACAAGCCTTTAAGGGAACAGAGAAAGCTCCGAAACATGAGTTTCGTGTCACCTATGAACTTCTTGACGAGTTCTTGAAAGACGAAGATGGGAATGACGATGAGGATAAACCCCGTTGGGTTTCTGAAAGGTTTTCTATCAACCCTCTTTCGAGCGAAAATGCAAAATCGACGGCCCGCTATCTGGCTCTCGATCCAACGAATAAGCATGACGGGGATTGGTCTCAGCTTCTTGGAACTCCTTTGATTTTGGATTTGGTTCAAAATCGTTCCAAGAAAAACCCGGAACGTGTATATAGCAACGTTCGTACTGTAACGGCTATGCGTCCTAAAGACGTAAAAAATGCAGCCGAATTGAAGAATGATCCTATCCTCTTCGATTTTTATGAACCTGATGTGAAGGTTTTCCTTGCACTTCCGAAGTTTATTCAAGAAGAAATTAAGTCGAGCCTTGATTTTGATGGATCGAAGCTTGCAGAGATGTTGGAAGATGTTTCTGAAGCCGATACACCAAAAGAAGAAAAGAAAACGAAATCGAAGTCTAAAGAAGAAGCTTCGGACAATGAGGATGATGATAGTGAGTGGTAAGTTAGTTAATGTTAACGACTTCTGCCTAGTAGTCTCTGCAAAGAAGATGAAAGGTAGTGGTCTTAAACAAGGTGATGTTGTAATGGTGGGTGGGCATAAGCCTGTCCCCATTTCAGCAAAAGACCCCTATCTACAACGTATTTGTGTTGTTGTGTTCAAAGTTGATGGGGAACTTCAAGTACCCCGAGAAGATAACGAGTATAAAGCATATCTCGTTGATCCTCGTAACCTCGAAATTCTCCCTGACGAAGAGCAGGCACAACTTTTGGAAATGTTGAAGAAGCAGTATGGGCAAGAAGATACAGCCATTATTTGACGGAGACATTCTTCTCCACGAGATTGGCTGGTCCACTGAGTTCCGAGACAAAGACACAAAAGAGAATATTCTTCTCGACGCAGAACATGCTGAAACTTTGTTGAAAGACAAAATTAAAAGCGTGTGTTATGATGTGGAGGCTACTGAGCCTCCCGTCATATACCTCTCTGACTCAGAGTGGATTGCCAAAAAACAGAAACGTTCTTTTGTAAAGGGTAAAAGATATGAGTTAGCAAAAACACGTCCATACAAAGGGAATAGGGTTAATCCTAAACCTTTCCACTTCTATAATCTGACAGCAATTATGTTAGCAGATTATAATACTGTTGTAGCAACTGATGGGTACGAAGCAGATGATTTACTTTGTCGAGATCAATACACCGGATTACAAAAAAACTCTCCTATCTCGACTATTATCTGTTCTCGGGATAAAGATGTACGCATATGCCCCGGATGGCATTATTCTTGGGAATGCGGACAACAAAGAGCTATTGGTCCGGTTGAAACAGATGAAATTGGTTGGCTCGAAAAACGAGATAATGGAGATGTCCTTGGATATGGATTGTCCTTCTTCTATTACCAATGTCTTGTTGGAGATACGGCTGACTACATCCCCGGACTACCCGGATGGGGAAAAGCAGGGGCCTTTAACCTACTTAGTGAACTTAAAACCAAAGAAGACCTCTTCAAAGCAGTAAAAACTGCTTATAAAGACCAGCTTGGTGAACAAGCCAAAACCTACTTTAATGAACAAGCATCTCTGTTGTGGATGTATATGGATAAGGATATTGTTAATGGATACGCCGCTTAAATTCGTTATGTTTTTTGCTGTACTGAAAATTCTTGTTGAACTCTTTGCACTGATTACCGCAGGTGTTTTCCTGTGGACTATTGCTCCAATCTGGTCAGCAATCTTTGCAGCTATTGCTGTTATCTCTTACGGAGTGGTTATCCACGACGCAATTCATGTTGAAGGTTATTGATGGCTAGACCTAGCGGACCAAAGGTTCGTTGCAATAATCAGTGGACGGAAGCTCGATTTCACGCTTTCATTCGTTCACAGTTACGTCAAGGCACAAGGAAATGGGCACCTATTACTCAAACTCTAAAAGATGCACGAGTAGCTAGAGGTTTATATAAATGTGCCTGTTGTGGAGAAGAAGTTCCCCCTACATATCGTGAAGGACGAAAACGGGTCAATAATGTGTTTGTAGACCACATTCGTCCAATTACTAATCCCGAAACTGGTTTTACCACTTGGGATGAGGTGATTAACAATATGTATTGTGAAATGGATAATCTACAATTGTTATGTAAAGATTGCCACGACATTAAAACTAATCAAGAAAAAGAAATAGCCGCCATTCATAGAGCGGAAAGAAAAGGAATTGAAAATGACGAAGATGACATTTAATCGTTTTGATGATGTAAACCACCTTCCACTTCGGGTATTTAATCGAGTAGTTTATGCTACTTCCCTCACCCAAGATTATGGAGCCGTTATTGCTCAACAATATCTTGACAGCTTTAGTGAAGCTGAAAAACGTCAAATTGCAATGGTTGCTTTCTTGATTAAAGAAAAAGGCCTAGAAGCAGCTCGTAAAATTGCCACAAATGGATTGGTGATTGTCGATGATGAAACAGTATGAAATCATTCTAACCCAGACAGAGTTTAATGATTGGTCAGTACAAGTGCTTTCCAATGGCAAGCGTGATTGGGATTTTCGGGAAGTGATTACAAACTTCCCAGAACAAGCTCTACGAAATATCGCCGATCAAATTCAGACAAAAAGGCAAATGTATGACCAACGTATCTTCCATTATCAAATCTGAAGGAGTAAAGTTTGATACAGGTAAAGTGAGAATGGAACTCCTTCCCCCGGAGTTCCTTCTGGCTGTCGCTACAATTCTCACCTTTGGTGCTCAGAAATACGCAGATCGTAATTGGGAATTAGGTATGAAATGGAGCAGAGTATTTGGTGCTCTTATGCGACATATGTGGGTATGGTGGGGTAATAAAGAAGAACGTACCACAAATAACTTCCTGTTCGGACCCCTTGATTTAGAAACTGGTTATTCACATTTATGGCACGCTGGTGCGTGTTTAGCTTTCCTCACGACTTATGAGGAACGAAAAGTTGGAGAAGACGACCGTGTACATCTTTCGTAACAAGTACGTACAAATTATCGCAATGTTACTAACTCTGATTGCTGGTGTAACTTACCCCGGATTTGGATTATGGCATTAAGAAAAGTTAATAGCAAACAATTTGATCTTCGTAAAGACGCAGTTGCTTGGGCTAAAGAAGAAAAAGCCCGTATGGGTAAGGCTGTGAAGATCAAATGGGAAACCAATAGGACTGATAACCCCAACAAACCTTGGGAGGCTGTGATATATCGCGATGTCTAAGAAAAAACAACTTTGGACACTTCGAGTTAAAGAAGTGAATGAATATGACGTTTGGTTTGATAGGCCAGTAACGAAAGAAGAAGCTGAATGGTTGTACGAAACTGAAGATGACACAATCGGAGAAATCACTATTGGTGAGTACATTGCCCTCGATAAAGTATTGGAAGTTCGATGAGTAAAATTTTAATCCTTGATATTGAAACAGCCCCCAACATTGCATATGTATGGGGTGCATGGAAACAAAATATCGGGCAGAAACAGTGGGTACAGAAAACCCACATCCTTTCTTTCGCTGCCAAATGGCTTGGCGAAGAGAAAATTTTCTACCAAGAGAATAGGAAAAAGAATGACAAAGCAATTGTTAAAACCCTCTTTGACCTTCTGGACGAAGCTGACATTGTTGTGGCACATTATGGTAAGAAGTTCGATCTTCCCACCATTATTGGACGCGGTGTCGTACATGGGTTTAAACCTCCTAGCCCGTATCTGATTGTTGATACGAAAGAGGTTGCTTCTAAAGAATTTCGTATGGTTAGCAACTCTCTCGCTAATCTTTGTGAAGAATTTGGCCTATATCAAAAATCAGACCACAAGAAATTCCCCGGTTTCGAGTTATGGCTTGGTGTTCTCCGTAATGACGAAGAAGCTTGGCAAGAGATGAAGGAATATAATATTGACGACGTTCTTGCTCTTGAGTCTCTCTACCTTCGCCTTCGTCCTTATGTACGCAATCACCCTAATGTTGCGAACGTGGCAAGAGAAGATGGAGTTCAGTGCCCTAAGTGTGGTAGTGTTCACATCAATTTTCGTGGCTCTTATCACACTAGAGCTGGACTATCTTACCGCCGCTATGTTTGCGTTGATTGTGGAGGGTGGTCTCGTGCTGTACGTGCTGATAAAAGAGTGGTTGAAAACGAGCTGAGGAATGCAACATGAAAGATTATTGGGTTATCTCTGATACACATTTTGGGCACCAAAACATTATTACTTATTGTAAACGTCCCTTTTATTATTACCTAGAAATGGATACTGCTCTTATTGATAATTGGAATAGAGTTGTCAAAAAAGGGGATTATGTTTATCATCTTGGAGACTTCTTTATGGAAGAACCTCGTTCCGAAAAAGAAGCAAACTATCGGGACTATATTTTAGCAAGTTTGAATGGGCGTATAACGCTAATTCTTGGCAACCATGATAAAGTAAACTATTTAGCGAAAACTGGAAGGTTCCATGATATTGTTATGTGGAAACCTTGGAATGTATCTAAAGATAATCCTCCTTTTCTTATGACTCATGTTCCTGTACATAAAGATAGTGTAATGTGGGAAGCAAGAGGGGGTTTTAATTTACATGGACATACACATAATTTAGGTTCTCCTAAAGGTCCATATAAATGTGCTTGTGTGGAATTAATTAACTATACTCCTAAAAATATCGAGGAATTGTATGATTAAAAGGAATGCAACATGAGTTTGATTGTTGAAGTATATGTTGGCTCTCATTTAAACAAAGAACGTAGAAAACTTGTAGCAACTAGCGTAATTCATAATGTGAGCAATTTAGCAGATGTCTCAAATTATGAAGGAGCAGTACAAGAAGTAGGTGCCGAGCATCTTCAAATACCCCCTTCAAACAAATTTATTGTAATAAGTAGCCATAAACGAGCACAATCAGTTTGGTCTTTAGTGAAAAAAATTGCAGAAAGGGCTTTAGATGGCTAAATGGTCAGACAACATCAAAATCCATCAATCAACTGAAAAACCTCCTGCTTGGAAGCGTCTTTCCTCTGGTCAGTATGTAGATTTAAATAATTTTACTAAAAAAGATGTGAACATTGAGGATATTGACTATTCTCTTAATCACATCATTCGTTTTACTGGGCATGGCAAAAACCTTCGACCTTTAACTGTTGCCCAACATTCTTTGCTCTGTTGTGAATTAGCAAAAGAGGAAGAACCAGACAATTTTGAACTACAGCTTAGAGCACTATCCCATGATTTTGCTGAAGCTTATATTGGTGACGTAGCTACCCCTGTTAAGAAGGTGATGGGGGAAGCTTGGTATCAATTCGCACGTCCAATCGAACAAACTGTTGAATTAGCCCTTATTGGTAGCTTGGCTTCGGAAGCCATACGAGTACAGGTTAAAATTTATGACGCCATTTCCCTTGACATAGAACGTCGTTCAATCTGGCGAGACCAGACTGGAAAAGATAAATGGCCTAAGCTTATTAGCACAAAAACATTAAACGAAAAATTGGATAAGTTCAGGTGGGCAGCTTCGTATGAGTATGTTCCTTTAACTGAACTGTTCTTTGAGTTAAAGGAAAAATATGACTTCACATTTCAAACCAAATCTGTCGGATAACAGAATAGACGATGTTATCGCTACAGTATGTAACCCTAAGTATCTCGAAGGTAATGAGCTTCATCGAGATGCTATGGCTCGTATTGCTGAAACTCTTAAGGATGATGATGAACATTTCCAAACAATCCTCCACATCCTCAGACGACAAGCCTTCCTCCCCGGTGGACGTATCCACTCCAGTATTGGTGCTGCTCGTCAGACGACCGCGTTCAACTGTTACGTTTCAGGAACAATCGAAGACTCTCGACTAGGTATTTTCAAACGCCTACAAGAAGCTGCTCAGACAATGGGCCTTGGTGGTGGGGATGGATTTGACTTCTCCACCATTCGACCTCGTGGGGCTTTAATCAAGTCCCAAGGAAGTCATGCTAGTGGTCCCGTATCTTATATGAAGGTGTGGGATACAATGTGTGCTACGATTGCTTCAGCAGGTAATCGTAGAGGTGCTATGATGGGAACTCTTCGTGTTGACCATCCTGATATTGAAGAGTTTATCGACGCTAAACGAGAAGCTGGCCAACTAACCAATTTCAACATTAGTGTTGCAATCACTGATAACTTTATGTATGCTGTAAAGAATGATCTTCCCTTCGATCTGGAATTTGAGGGAATTGTATATAAAACTGTCCTCGCTCGCAAACTGTGGGATAAGATCATGCGCTCTACATGGGCACATGCTGAACCGGGTGTCTTGTTTATTGACACAATCAATAAGAAGAATAATCTTTGGTACGATGAAGAAATTTCCACAACTAATCCGTGTGGTAAGACAAACTAAGTTTGCCTCACATTAAAAACTTTCTCTGATTGACTTGGAAGGTCTTACAGGGCCGACAGGGCGCAAGCCGGGTGAAAACCTTTGCAGCGTGAGAGACTAAGTGAGAAAGGCGAAACTACTTTGTGACATTCGGTGTGTTTTCTTAGTATATGTAGTATAACATACTATAAGAGAGAACAACCATGTTATTTTGTAGAACTTGTAACAAAGATCAACCGGACGATAACTTTTTCTACAGAGGTGGGGGAAGGAAAGGTCGTCAAGCTGATTGTATTGAGTGCTCTCGTAAAAGAGCACGAGAGTATAGACAACTATCTCGGGACAAAGTTTCTCAGTACAAAATGTTGAAAGGGTGTGAATGTTGTGGATTTCAAGCAACACATTCTTGCCAATTAGACCTTGATCATGTCAACCCTAAAACTAAAACCTATTCAGGTGCTCATAAAGCATACGATTCAGGTTGGTCATGGGAACGTATTGAAAAAGAGCTTAATCTTTGTACAGTTTTGTGTAAAAATTGCCATGCCCTTCGTACATATGAAGAAAAACATTGGCTTAATAAATGTACACAAGTTCGTATGCGATAGTCCAGCGCACAAACCTAACTGTAATTTAAGGGTTGGTGTGACGGAACAACCTCTTCCTCCGAATGGAGCTTGTCTTCTTGGTTCGTTCAACCTAACAAAATATATTCAACCTCGTTACGTTATTGGTCGTGTTACAGATGAGGGAGATGGTCCTACATATCAAGATGGTTGGGAATTTGATTTTGAACAGCTTTGTTTAGATATTCCTCCTATTGTTCGTATGATGGATAATGTTATTGATAACACAATTTATCCATTACCTGAACAAGAACAAGAAGCAAAACGTAAACGTCGTATGGGTCTTGGTATTACTGGTCTTGCTAATACAGCAGAAATTCTTGGCTTACCTTATGGTTCTCCCGGAATGATTGCTTTTATGAAAGACGTGATGACCCTTATTCGTGATGAAGCATATCGGGCATCTGTTGAATTAGCGAAAGAAAAAGGTCCATTCCCTGCTTTTGATAAAGGAGCTTATCCAAATGGACAATTTATCAAAACTCTTCCTTTGGACATACAAGAGGATATTGCAACTTACGGGATACGTAATTCGCACCTTCTCTCGATTGCTCCGACGGGTACTATCAGTTTGTTTGCGGGTAATATTAGTTCAGGTATTGAACCCCCATTTTCATTGGAATACGAACGAAGAACGATTATGCCTGATGGTAGCGTACAATGGTGGCCTGTTTATGATTATGCTTACGACCAGTACGGAGTTGAGGGCAAGACCTCGGGTGATCTGTCCGCCACAGAACACATCGAAGTTTTGGTTGAAGCTTCTAAACTGGTTGACAGTGCTTGTTCTAAAACTTGTAATGTGGGAGAACAAGTCACGTTCTCAGAGTTCAAAGACCTCTATATGATGGCATACGATGGGGGAGCGAGTGGTTGTACAACCTATCGTCCTGTCGCTATTGAAACCCGAGGTGCAGTTATGCGAGAGGCTCCTGTAGCTGAAGAAAGCATTGTCTGCACATTCGACCCTGTAACGGGAGAAAGGACTTGTGCTGACTAATGGGATTTTTAGCTAAAATCCTTGGTTTCTTCACTAGTACAGCTTTTGGTAGTATTACGGAGCAACTCAAAGAGGCGTACCGTATGAAGCTGGAAGCTCAAACGAACGAAGCTAAACTGGAAGCAGATCAGTATATTGCCCATCTACAAGCTCAACAGCAAGTTCTTCTCGCTGAACAAGGTAGATGGTATACCTCTTGGATTAGGCCAGCAATGGCCTTTCCAGTTGTCCTATATATATGGAAACTGATTATATGGGACACAATACTTCAATGGGGGATAACTCCTAATCCGGGTGAGTTCGTCAACTGGATTGTTATTACAATTGTTGGAGCATATATGCTCACTAGACCTTTTGAGAGACGATAAAAGAAAAGCCCCCTAGATTTCTCTAGGGGGCTTCTTTATTTTTGTCCTATGGATGTAGTTGTGAGAGACCTCATCCATACATTCAATACTGCAACAATCAGAGTATACCAAGGAAGGTACTCAGCAGGAATAACCCCCCTGAACTCTGTCAGTTGTAAAATGGGCACTACCGAAAGCAATACGTTAAGTAAAACTGTTCGATAGCCCTTCAGCTCATTCATCAAATTTTTCATCTTTCTTGCGTCCAAGCCAGCCTTGTACTGTTTCGGTTTCAAAAATTCGGATACCCGTCCAGATGATTGTGAGAATAGCAGCAATACTAGGGAGATGGTTTGTCAAAGTTGCTACCGCCGTTCCTATACTCAGTATGTCTAGAAGGTGTTTATCTGTGTTAGAAATATCTTTCCACATTACTAAACCCTCACGCATTAGCCAAAACGATAGCGTCATTAAATAACGTATCGAGTTGGTTGTCGGTTAGATTTACCCCCGATACATTCTTAAAATATGTATCAATCTCTGGCATCAAACGACGGAACACTGTAATTTCTCCATATCGCTCTTGTTCCAGATCAGTCATAGACGAGAGACTAGCGACAAGTGATGTGTGTACATCGTTGCCGCTATATGCTGTGGCCCTACAAGCGTCATGGAAGTAGAGACGTTCTACAATCATGGCAGCCCTAGCAGCCGCAGTATCTACAACAGGTAGTTGACCAACAGGTTTATTACTACCCCCGTTAACCAATTCATATCCTGAAGCTTGTAATGCAAGAGCGTCCTTCCACTCTTGTTCAGTAAGCTGAGTTCTTGGAGTAGGGATACTACCAAGAGCTACATCAGCCGTATTCCATAAAGCCAGAGGTGCTGGCGCATAAGTCCAATAGACTGCCATGATTAATACCCCATCGCAAACCAATATCCATTACGAACACCAACATCCCCACTTCCTTTTTGGATAGTGATACCAAACCTGTCAGCCAAAGATAGGCCAAGCATTTGTCCAGCAGCATTATCCACCTCTACCCACCCATTCAAGAAAGCAGTTGGAAAAGTGATTGGGAAAGTGACTCGTTGGTTAGAAGAAGCAGGGCTTGCACAAGAATAACGTCCCCATTGAAGATAGAGACGAGAACCACTTGCAGTAGTTTTGAAAGAGACATAACCAGAAGAACCCAAGCTTAAACTAAACCTGTCGTCAATTGCATTAGCAACACGAAGGGCTGTCATAACCTTGTCGTTCACTGTACCAGCTAAAGCTTCTCCATTCGTACTAATCCAAGAACCAGCAATCGTGTCAGCTTGAAGAGCACCAGTAACTTTCGCTCCACCAGTAAGAGTTTCAAATTTCTTACTGTTGTCGTAGTAGAGTTCTACAGCTCCATCGGCTATGAATTTAGCCATTGTTTCTGTACCACCAACCTTCATCATTTCAATAATAGGGAAGCGGAATTTAAGAGCAGCAGTAGGAGTGTTCAGAGTTTCAAAAGCAAAGATCGTGTTGGTATTATCCCACCAAACCTTTACATCTTGATCTGTACCGAAACGAATACTTGCAGTTGGGTTGTCTACGAATGTATAATTTCCACTGATTGTCGTATCCGCATCACGAGAAGGAACCACAAGATTGGAACGAGCAGTTGCTTTATTTGTCAATTCAGAGAGGTTGTTGGTAGCAAGCAAATCGCCTGTACCAGCTCCCGCCGAACCTTTCGCTGCAAAGATTTGCCATTTGATTGCACTAAGGTCGGTAGAGAATGTCCCAGAGGTATGTGCAGTAACACAAATATATGTATTCCCGCTCTCTTGAACCAAATCTCCAAGTCCGTAAGCTGTAACAGTTACCCAAGGCCCTCGCCATTCAGGAAGATTGGCAAGTTGAGAAGCAACAGCAGCAGCACTTCCAGCCGCAGCAGAAGCAGAACTGGCAGCAGCCGATTGAGAAGCTGAAGCAGCGATAGCAGCATTCACAGCCGTAACAGAAGCTGCAATAAGAGCAGAAACATCTTGCCCCTGAATAGTGAGACTGGTAGTATTAATCAAACCGACATTAAGCAAATCATTGCTGTTCATGTCAATGTCGGCATTCATTTGATTAGGACTAGACCCATCCCTTGACAACGTATTGTCAAAAGCTGTTTCAATCTTATCGTTGTTGGCATTAATTGTAGGCCCCGATTGGGAGATTACATTAATGTCAGCAAGAGGACTAATTTTCATTAACGTTCTCCTTTATACCTAGCATACAGTCGATTTGCTACGAACAACACACCAAGGCCCACCAGAGCCACGGAGAGGCCCACTAGAAGCCCTTCTCCTTGATTTGCTAGGAAGGGTAGCGCAGAACCAACTAGGGCCGTCAGCAGCCCTCCTAGAGCCTCCTTGGAGGTGGCGATAGGTTTGAGGGGTTGTACATTATCCGGCGTTGAATTGGAATTAGTTGTGAGAGCCGAGGAACGAAGGAAGTATTCCATCTCTTCTGCTCTACGACGAGTAAGTCCATTCAGAACTTTACCCTTCTGCTTATTCCATTTCGGAAGTTCGTGTGCAGCCCCTTCATAATCTTTCGCATTGAGTTTGCGAATTAAGGTGCTGGAACTGGCATTTTCTGCGCCGACATTGAAAACCCAAGAAGCAATGGCGTCATACTGATTTTGAGACAGCGGAACCTTAACCTTCGTAGCCATGAAGTCTTCGACCCATGCCTTGTCTTCGTCAAAGAACTGTTCTGCCTGAGCTTCAGTGATAGTTTGGCCGGGGGTCACATTTTTAGTGTGCCCCCAACCAATAGTCCATACATCATTCTTTGTGGGCTTGTAAGCTTTCAGCTCAAGCGATTCCCATTTCTTAATGAGAGACTCATTGTAAATTTGCATTATTCACCCTCAAAGTGTGCGATGGCATTGTCCAACTCAGCATCTGAAAGACTGTGGAAGCCTTCCCAAACCCCTCGTAGAGCTGCTCGTTTACCCTTGAGAGTAGAAGCAGTTGAGATGGCTTTTTGTACGAGATGAGCAAACATTGCATCTTGTGTATCTTTATCAAACAGCGTATCAAGTGGAAGCCCCATCTCCCTTGCTGTCGCAGCGAGAGTTGCGCCAACAATTTGATAGCGACCCATAGGAGTGGCTTTTCGTCCAACCTTGTCTTTACTGAACTCCGCATAATCTCCATTGGAAAATTCAATGGCTTGACCAACAGTCATTTGACTAACAGCCACTCCCTCAAAAGCTCCACCAGATTTTTGTGAATGACCAAGAAGAGTGTCATAGCTTCCGCCACTCTCTGTCTTATCAATTGCAGCTTGAAGGGGGGTATAAGCAGAAGTTAGAGAAGCAAGCTTCTTGAAATCTTCCATCTGAATATCATCACCTGCATCTGTACCAACATCAGTACCAAGGAATTGAGCAGAGCTTTCTTCCCAATACTTTCCGTAATCTGACCTACCGTCTAGGTGTGCCCAAGCACGGATTTGTGTATTGATAATAGGCTTGAGTTCTTTATTCAACTCTTTCGCTTTTGCTACAGCCCTAGAGTTTGTTGGGTCAATAGGAACAAACTCCATACCTAAAGCAGTAGGTTGCGCAGCTACAATTTGATCTGTATTCTCAGTACGACTAAGAGCATGACCCATTTGTTCCCCAGATATACTGACAACCTTATTGTCAGTAAACTGTTTGGCAATCATCCCTTTAACCTCATCGCTATAATTGCGATTGAGTGCTTCTTTCGCAGCATCAACATGCTCTTGAAGCGAAGGATCAGATTGAAGAGCTTTAGAAAAAGCAGGACTGGCAAGCCAGTTTACAAGTTCGATAGCTCCTTTGGGGTTCTTAGCAACTAGTCCTTCGTAGTCTGCAACACTATCAAGGACACGAACAATACGTCCCTTGCTTTCTTCTTTAGCATCACCACCTGCATTATATGCACTAGCAATACCATCGAGGTAGTTTTTGACAGCCGTCCGATCTGTGTTTCCTGTTGCAAAAGGAGAAGGCTGTTCTGAGGCATCTGCTGTATCTAGACCACCAGTAACAAATCCCATCATCTTTTTAGCTACTGGACCACCAGCTTCTGCCAAGATTTGAATGAAAGCATTGTCACCAAACAATTTAGTTGCAACAGCAATTCTAGCAATGTCAGGATCGGCTAAAGCAATAGCAAGTTGAGTGTTAGTTGCAATCTCGATTTGAGTTTTGACATCTTCGGCTGTGTACTGACCAGAAGCTTGCTTAAGATAAGTGTCCTTGAGAATTTCAAAAGGCTTACGGAAAATTGCAGAGTCTTCTGAAGAAAGTCCAAGAGAAACTTGTTGAGCGTCACTCACAAATTGTGCATAGAAAACTTCAATTGCTTGTTGTTTTTCAGCCGCTGTTCCCGTGCCAGCTACAATTTTATCCAGTTCTGCTTTAACTCGTTTGAATTCTGAGGGTGCAATTTTGTTGACAAAGGCGTAAGCTTCGTCTTTCTTTTGTCCCTCTAGCTCTGTGCGTTCAGCCGAACTAAGGCTTAAGCTTTTCAAACGCTCATCAATTGATTGCATACGAAGAGTGTGCTGTTCGTTAAGAGCAACAATCTGACGTTGATTAAGATCGGCTGCTTTGAAATCACTTTCAGAAGCATCAGCCGCCACTTGCCCATTAGCAACAAGCGAGTCTTTCCTGTCATTCCAACGACGCTCTTCGTCCGTTCCCTCTTTGACAATATCAGCACCACCAGCCAAATCAACAATAGACGACTGTGATTTAATAAGGTCTTCTGCAAGAGAGGGGTTCTCATGGATGGCATCGAGAAGGTTTTTTCGCATAAGAGAGCGAGCATAGGCACTGTTAGGGATTTTTCCCTGTTCCAGAGCATCAGCAACATTAAGTTGTTTCTCTGTGAAGGCAGCTACAATACCAGCAGCTTTCTTTTTCTTGTTACCAGTAATTGCATCATTAATCCCCGAAAAGACATTATTAATTGCTTCAGCAGAGATTGTAGGAGTAACAACCCCCGGATTAACGGGGGCTGCACTTTGTAACACAGGAATGTCTGTGGCTTCTGCGCCGTAATTAGTTGCCATCAGCTTGTTCCTCTCTATAGTTCATAATACCAGTTAGGTTTTGTTTACCGGGACCATCAGGCAAGGCATTAATCATTTGCCAAACCTCATCTTCTGTAGCAAGCCCCATTTGGCTAAGAATACCTTTGAAGACAACATAATCTCCATCTTGTGCGTCCTTTTGGATTTCCTTACGGATAACTTCAATTGCTCTAGGTCTATCGTCACCAAATACCCTCCAAGCTTCAGCGAGAATACGTTGTTGCATGTCACTGACAGCTTTCGTATCTCCACGTCTTGTTAGGTGGCGTTTCAGTTCTTTATACCAAGCTTGAACATCTGTAGCTTCGTATGTCTTATCCCCAAACTGAATATCACGAACATCTTGATAACCAGTTTCTGTTTTTGTCCTGAAACCGAAAGCAGCCATAACTGCTTCAACTCCAGTGACATCTCCATCTGAAGCTCTACCACTCGTCGATAATTTCTGTCCAGTTGCAAAAGCATAACGTGCCTTAAACATACTAGAGAAACCAGAGAAGGTTGAGGCCGAAGCCTTAACAACATCGCTGAAACGAGTATTCAGTTCTTCGTCTTTATAGTCATCAATAATATTGAAATAACGAAGACCTGTTTTGAAAGCATCAGTTAGTTTAGGGTTCTGTCCAAACAACAAACTACTAGAAGGCCCACCAGCAATGATAGAAGAAATTGGGCTATCCAACATAGCTACAAAAGTGTCACCGACACCTTTGGCTTCTGTAGGAGCTAAATCTCCCCAATCAATTGCTTGTTCTTTCCCACTAGCAAGAGTTAAAGCTCTGTTCAGTGTTACAGACAACAAACCATCTTCAAGAGCTTGCCTAGCTTCGTTAGGTTGATCCTGTGGGATTAGTTTGTAAACATAATACAGAACACCTGCATCAACTCCGAATAGAGCTGTAGTGTAGGCTAGAAGCTTTGCACGATCCATTGGTTTCAAAGAACGATTGGTCAGCCCTTGAAGAATGGCTTTATGCCTGAACGAGAAAAACTGCGCAGCCACACTCATAGTGTTTTGAGTGTAAGGCATATCACCAGCCCTGTTCATACTTAAAGTAAAGGCCCTAGCTTGACCAAGGATTTCATCTTTCACTCTTTGACTCTTGATGTTCTTACCCGCTCTGAGGGCAAGGTCTCTATGGGCCAACCAAGACGAGAGAAGAACATCTTGTTCTGCTAAATCAAAACCAACTTTTTGAGCAATCTCTAAGGGTTTGTTTAATGCACCGATAACCTTAGCGCCAGTAGAAACATCAGCCATATGAAGCATATCATCTCGAATAAGATTGTGTGCATCAACAGCTTCAAGAATACCTGCGTCCTTGATTTCTTCGTACAGTTCAACAAAACGTTTATCTGCTGTCCAACCTGCCCTTACTTTGTTCACACCCCATAGGTCACTCAACATACGAGTGCCTACATACTTCGGGTTGACAGCTCCAAGCGAAAGCATCTGCCCACGCTGGATAATAGCTTGTCTCCCCGGAGACGAAGAGATGAACAATTTAAAAGCAAGAGTTCTGAGTTTCTGTGTGGGAGAGATTTTTGAGCCAGCAAATAATGCTTTTTCAACACCTCCCAAACCTTTCTCTCCAGCAAATTGAGCCGCAGCGTGAAGGATGCCTTTATAGGTTTCATCAATCATGTTGATGTAGCCATTCTCCAAACCAGAGATATAGTTGAAGCTTGTACGAGCATCAGCTACCAATTTCTCAGGAGCACCGGGCTTCCCAATAACATCAGCGATGTTACTAGGCATTTCAATTTGTCCAGACTTCTCTCCACGCTTCAGATCAATATACTTTCCATAATTAATCATCCAACGCTTTTTCGCTGCGTCCAAGAAAGGACGAACAGCGGTACGTTGAGAGAGTTGATGGATTTGTTGTTGAACTGAATGGAGAGGGTCTTTCAGATGGGCATTCCCCATCTTTTCCAAATCCATTCCAGCATCAGCCAAACGTTCTCCACGAATACGTTGAGACGTAACCCCCGAGTTTGCAGAAAGGTTCCAAGCTCCCTCATCAAAGATGTGGTTAGCACGGAGACGAAGAGAACGATCTGTACGGAAACTGTACACACCTTCTGCATCATCAGCCTGAAGCTTACGAATAGCTTCTTCTGCTTCCTGTCGGGTTTTTGCAGCTACAAGAACCTTATGGCCCTCTGTTCCATCTTGCCTTCTAATCGTCTTTTGAACGAAGTAGTTGGCATCATAAGCAACAGGGTAGTAGCCATCACGATAGGCAAGCACTTTCTCCCCATCGTAAATCTTACGCATATACCCGCCATTAGGCGTATTCTTAGAGATAACTACATCGACCCAATGTCCATCAATCTTGGTGGGTTCACCAATGCGGAACACTGTACCACCAGCTTCGTACATTTTGTCAATGTCAGCCTTATCCATCTGAACCACTTTGTTCGCTACTGGATCAAACACATACTTCTCAGCATATGCTGTTCTAGCTGCCATCGGCCTACCAAACAATTTTGTTCCACTTTCATCATGGACGAAAGCTTGGAAACCTTTAGAGCGAAGAGAAAGAACCATGTCATCATTGGCTGCATACCACATGATGTCATTGGCTCGTCTCCAAACTTTCAAAGCTCCAACTTCTTTCTCGGTAAAACCACGAGAATAAAGATTAGCTTCGTTAAGTTTAAGTCCTTCAAGGTTTGCTTGGTGAATATAGTCAGTTATCAAAGCTCGACGATCTGCTTTCATTCCAGAATAGGCTTTTGTAAACTTGTCAAACTCGTCGACAAAAACTTTCTTAATACCATACACCCTATCAAAAGCTACGTTAGCAGCATTCGCAATTTGGGGATGGATAACAGAAGCAGCATCCAGAACGTGTTGAACAAGAGAACCTTGTCCAAGTCTTGCCATAAACTGTGTAGGCATCCTGTCCATAAACTGAACAGCACGAGCAATTATACCGGGAGCAACAGTAAGACGTTCAGCTTCATCCCAATCATCGGGAGAGAAGCGATAGTCATATTTCATACCCAAGGAATAATCAACATTGTCCAATTTAGGATTGGCTTTTACAGCCTCTGGTTTTATGTTCTTGAGAAGTTCTTTCGCCTTAGCATCCTTCATGGAAATTTCTTTCCAGTCGGCTCCTTGACGTTCCATAAGAACAAAGTTCTCATCTTGCAATCCGTAATGACGGAAAGCATAACGAGCATTAGATAAGGCTTCTTCAGGCGTTTTAAACCCTGCATCGACAGGGCTGAAACGTGCCGTAAAACCGATAGTGCCGTCAAGATTGAGACGAGTAAGCATACTGGAGGGGTGAAGCATCATCCCTTCAATATTGTTGAAGCCAGAAATCAGCTTCTCCTTTACTCGACCAAGTTCGGCATCACTGACAATAGTGTTACCATTAGCACGAATAGTTTTACGAATGTTTTCAGGGAGAGGGGTATCTGGACCCGTATTCATCTCCACTTTGTTTGGCATTTTACCTTTTTGCAAATCCGGCTCAGGGAGAATATCCTTCGCCAGGGCTTCGGTTTTAGACGTTCCGTATAGAGCTTTCGCTGCTTCACCAGTATCATCCTGTACAACAACTTCATGCAACTGACGAGAAAGTTCAGGATTGAAATCCTTTACTGTCTGAGAGGGGGAAGTGGGAGAAACATCTGTACGAGTGCTTTCCGAAAGAGCGTCTCTAAACACACTGTCAGCAGTAGGCTCAGGAGTGGATTTGAAATTCTTCGCCTCTTCCGTCAAACTCTTTACAGTGTTCTTCGGCTTAGGTGGGAACAAATCCTTTGCTGTAGGCTCTGGAGCTGCTTTAAAGTTAGACGCTTCGGTAGCTAAAGCATTAGGTGTGCTCTCAGCGGCTCTCTGAGCCTCACTGAAGGCCCTTGCCTCTTCTTCGAGTGTCATCCCCTTCTGAGTAGCAGATGCCCCCTCAGCGGCCTTATTTAGGGCCTCTCCGGCCTTTATCACTTTCTCGCCTCCACGAAGGAAACGAACGATACCACCAACACCTGCAACATCAAGGACAGAAGTAACGTTATCTATCCAACGTTCGGTGTTCGTGTAGTCATCATCAATCAACATACGTTGAAGGTCTTGAAGAGCTACAATGTCATTACCATCTGGTAATAGAACATTCTTGTTAGCAGTAATTAGATCAACAAGCTGTTCTGCAAACAACTGACGTTGGTCAATTGGGATTTGCTTAATCTTGTCGTAGAGTTCAGCTTTCTTTTGACCAAGCAACTTAAACTCATACCCATCAGGGTCCATTTCTTTTGAAAGGCTGTCGTAATGAAGCCATTCAGCGAAAGGTGCTACAAGTTCTCCAACGTCTTTAAGAGTTTTAATTGCTCCGGCATCTTCGCCCAAATGCAAACCATTAATCATAGTTTGAAGTTGACGCTTCTGTCGGTTAATCATCTCTACGTTTTCAAGCATAGAGTTACGAGCTGTAGCTTCACGCTCAGTTTCATTAACCCCACTGTCAGCAATAGAGGCTTCTTCAGCGAGAGTTTTGAGCGTGTCAAGCGGAGGCAACTTCGACATTGTAATTGTAGAAGCCACCCCCTGCTTGGTTTGATCAGTTACACTCGGATCAGCAAGGAGCGAAGGAAGAGACGATTGTGCATCTTCCCACAGCATGTCTCGCAACTTGGCATGTTTCTGAATGAACTGTTCTCTGTTTGCCGGATCGAGCAAATCTTTTTTATCTTTTTGGTACTCAGCAGGATCGCCTCCCTGTAGAACAGAGAGAGCACCGGCTATTTGAGCAGCACTTTTTTCGTTCACTGTGGGGCCTACAGGGGGCAGTTTACCGAAATCCCCAACCGTCAAAGGTTGAGTTTGGTTGAAATCGCTAAGTTCCATACAGATTTCCTATCATGCAGTTGCTTTTTGATACGTATTAATCCCATTCTGGATTAACGAAGTCCAAGCATCAATCATTTTCATTTTACCTTCAGCATCTGCAACCTTCTGGTTAGCAGCACTAAGGCCAGCAGCTCCAAGAGCTTCACTCTTCTGTTGTGCAACACTAGCACCAAAGTTAGCCTCAAGGGCAGATAAGGCACCAAGTTCACCTGAGCTTCCAGTACCTCCAGAGGATCTGGACTGACTCAATAAACGAGCACGACGAATACGTTCTTCTCTTGCTGCCCTCCGTCTTGCAGCCCTATCACGAATATCACCACTTGCTGTTGAAATAGCATTGGCTTCACGTTGGGCTTTGGCAGCTTTTCGCATTTGAGATTGTTGAGCAGCCAGACCGACAATCCCAACAACAGCACTAACAATTCCCATTATTCTTTCTCCGTGATCCAACAGCCAACAAATGTACCGGGGTTTTCTTTAACTTCATCTAGTCTCCAGCAGGGTTTAACCATTTGCCAAAGCTTAATGCTTTTAGGGTTATCCCCTGCTGCATGGACTATATCAACATCCTTTTCGTAAAGAGTATTAAGAAGAAGGTCGAAACCTTCTCTCAACTTCTTTAGTCTCGAAGGAGTAAGTTTATCTAAACCAAGGTGTACAAAAATGTGCCCTTCCAGATTTTGAAGGGTGACAACTATATCGTCGTCTTCAAAATATGTGAAAGACTCATTCATCTGTCGTAGCCTCTAGATTAAATTCCCATCCATATAAATGGAAAGTTTTGTTCGTTTCAGACATGAACTTGATAGCGACAGCTTTACCACCGCCTCTAATCTTGTTCCTTGTCACCACCATAGTATTACCGGGATCGCTACGAAGAAGTCTATATGCTTGGCGAGGTGTGCTCCACCTATTGCCAAGACTGCTCGTAGTCCAATCCCATTGAGCTTGTATTAAACACGAGCTATCAATAGGATCGGTGTTCTGCATAAATACACTGAGATAGGGAATGTCTTTACGAAGACGAGCAGACCCCTTATTAACAGCTCCAGCAATCAGATAAGCTGGTGTATCAATACCCCCATACGTAACCCAATCCATAACATTGTCAGACTTATACCCACCAAACGTATAACGAAGGGTAGGAGAAGGGGTAACAATAATACTATAGAAGGAGTTCTTTGGGATCACTTTCGTAAAGGTTGGAGTAACTCTATTGATACCCCCAACAGCAGTCAGTGGGCCAAAGACACTAGGTAGAACCCCAATCTCGTTTCTCGTGAAAGCCTGAAACTTGAGGTTGAATACCAACTCTTCAATGCCTTGTCTAAGCTGCAAACCATTCCCAAATAACCAACGAATAGATGGATCGGTTGTGTCGTAATAACCAACAACACTACGTTTATCATCAGCACTGAGATTGTTGAAGTAGGTTTGTATCTTATCCCTCGTTATGTTCTGACTGATCCAAAGACCAGCATCATTCTGAGAGATGAGATAAATACCATCTTCACCCCAATACATCAATCCATTAGGGATGCTAACAACCGATTGCGCTGAGAAGCAGCCATCTGTCGTGATTTTAGAAATACTGTAGTCAGTAGCTGTAAAAGAGTTTTCATCTTTTCCTACAATCCTCCATACACCATTGTCAGCAATAACGAAGAGAGAGTTCTCAAGAGAGGTCATTGCCTTTACAGCACCAATCCCCTCAATCTTCAGGAAGCCACCATCAGTATCTACGACCTCTGGGTCTACATTCGAGGTGGGGTCTCCTTCTTGATAACACAGGGGGATGTCTTGGGCATTTTTGACAAGACGGCTAAATAGAAGGTAGCTATCCATATGAGGTGAAAGACTGTCTCCACTAGACACAACTCCTGAAAAACCTGCAAACCACACACGGCCTGCATATGAAGCTACAACAGTAGGACCACCGGGCGTACTATCCACTGGAAGCGTAGTTACTGTTAGCGAAAGAGCCGAGTTCCTTGCACGAAGAAGAACTTCTTGTGCGTTACGGGAAGCTCCCCTATCCAGAGCATCAATAACAAAATAACCTTTAGGAGCAACCGTATTGCCGGGAGCTGTTAAGATCATCGAGTTTGCATTGAAGCGTTCTACAGTGCGGTTTGTCGTTTTATTTGGATCGGCCACCAAGTGAGTAATCAGATTGTCAGCATTAGATGGGTAGATTGTATTCCCAGAAACTGCTCTGAACTCAGCAATAGGGTCAACCAAAGTTTGAGTATCCGCATCCCCTTCCACTCTAGGAAGTGCAAAGGTTTGGTTACGCAAATTGTAAAGGTGGTTGTTTGGGATTGTTGTAGGTCTGAATGAAGTGTAATTGGAGTTCGTCAGAGTATGTGAAGCTCCATCGACAGCTTCCACTCCCCAGAAGTCTCGAACGAGAAGTGTGGGATCAGTCTTGGTAACAGATGTTCCGTTATACGAAAGAACAGTGGGAGTCTTCAGTCCAGTCGAAACAACAAGGTTTCCTTCAACAACTGCATAACTAAAATCAGTTGAATAGGTAGACGAGTTGAAAGTGAAAGAATAGATTATGGACGAAGAGATTGGTTTAGCATCAGCATTGTGAACAGCAATATAGTTTCCTACTTGAACCACAATGAAATGTTTAGTCGTATCACCTCCGGGGTTTTCCCAACGGAACTGAGAGCGACCAAGCTTAAGCGTAGTGCTATACGTTACACCAGTGTCAACAACAACATAGGTATCCTCAACATCAAAGCCGGGGCGTCTCTTTCTTGTACCACTCGTCGTAAGCTCTACATTGCTTTCGTCAATACTGTTATTGTCTGGGAAAGAAAGCGGGTTCGCTTCTGTGTTAAGGCCACCAATGAATTGATTAACCTGTACTGGTGCTCTCTGTCGTGCCATTACGTTTTCCTTTCAGCAAACTGCCGAGATAGGCATCAATCTGACGTTTAGCTGCCTCATATGTCATATAGAAGCCGTTAAGATCACTAGGAATGAACCCTTGACCTTTTGCTTTGATTTCCACCATAGCAAATGTGCCTAGCGGTTCAATCTTATATCCTTTGTATTCCATTATCGTGCTTTCCTCCCATAATTGGGATATGTAATGCCACCAGCAGTACGCCACGATTTGCGAGAGAGCCAACGTGATTGTCTGCTTGCTTCTTGTTCTGCCTTCGAGTCTTGTATCTGACGAAGACGGAATTGTGTACGACTAATCACTTCAGCTTTTAAAAGAGAGAAAGCATCAGGGGGTAGATCAGGAACGAAGTCATCAGTCAGGTTAAAATCAGGGATAATATAAGCTTGGGCTTGAACTTTGCTCTCTTGGAGAGTGGAGTCAACCTCGTTGTCATACGAGTCAAAGACCAAATCTACGTCGTTAATCGACGTGTAGTATTGTGGAGCTTTGTTATTGATAATCAGAAGTTCAATACCTGATCCATCTATCACAATCTGTACAGAAGGATCATCACTGTTACGCACATTCAACTTTCGTAGGAAATCATCAGGCGAGAGATATTTCATCTCTTTGTATTTTCTTTCTGTCTCCCCAAGTTTACGACTGTCGTAATATATGGAGATAAGCTCTTTCACATTCTGATTGAGCTTCATGTGGGTTGGGAAAAGACTATCAGCGAAAGGAGTAAGCGCAACAGCTCTGCGAGTATGAGGCCAGACAGTGTGACTAACCAGATCGAGATACGCAGATTGAATAAAATTGGCAATCTGTTCGGCTTCTTCCGTATCGCTGATACTGTTAACAGCATCACCGTCGATAGCTACCAAAACATCTTTAACCATGTCAAGAACGGTTTGAGTCATACCAGTCTCCGAATAAAATAAAGGGGGAGCAGGAAAATCCCACTCCCCCGCGTCTCATCACTTGGACGAGATCAAATCATAACGGATTACGACACGGGCCTTACCAGCCGTAGTCGTGGTCGTAGTACCACCCGAGAGAGCAATACCAACCGTTACGCCAGCGGCAAGCGGAGCAGCCCAAGTACCAGCAAGAGTGCCATTCAGGTTATACGTACCAAGAGCTTCACCTTGAGCCTCAGTGATCGAAATACCGTTCGTAGCTTCAGTACCAGAAGTACCAATACGAATGGTGGTAGAAGCACCAAGGACAAATGCTTCCGAGACAGTTGCCATAACCTGACGGATCATAGCGCCTTTCGGAAGCTTAGGGGTAATCAGTTGGAACGCAGCCTTACCAAGCATGTCCCCGTCGATGTCGACGGAGAGTTCTCGAATGAGGCCATCCGTTTCGTACACACCTACAGTCGAGCCACCTTTACGAGGACCGAAGAAGTTATGTACGGTGGATACGACGTTGCCGGAACCAGCGTTCGAGCCATCGCCGAAAAGGGTTTTTTCAAAAGCCATGTTAGTTTACTCCTTACGAGGTCTTAGTCGGAGACGTTGCGACGCAGACGAGAGTATCAACACGCTGAATGCCGAAACCATAGCGAGCCGTATCGACAAATTCATCACGACGGTTATCTTTGTTACGCTCACCTTCTACCGAAGGCTGACGACGCCAAGCGAACATAATCGGCTTAGTGTTATCGTCAAGGATACACATACCAATGTTATAGACAGCCGAAGCAATCGAAGTCGTACCATCGTTAGCTGCACCAACGTACAGACGGTTCGAGGTCATAATATCCCAACCGAACCAGTTGCTGATGAAGCGTTGACCAGAAGCCAGACCACGTTCCAGAATTGCTTGTGCGAACGGGGTTACATCATTCGTAATCGACACTTTCTTGTTGAGAGTTGCTTCCACAACCGGGTCAACAATGAATACACGACCTTCTGCCGGGACGTTTGCTTTGTCAAACGCAAGACGAAGATCAATGAGGTGGTCAATTTGGAAGATGTTATTCGAGGCTGCCGAAACGATAAAGTGTTTGAAGCCGTTTACCGGGAGACCCGTAGTAGCCGTTTTGAAGGGCGTAGCAGCGGTGTCAAGGAAATCAGTTTCAATACGCTCTTGAATGGCACGAGTATGCTCAGTGGCACGAGCTGCCATAAGCTGTTCAATCTGATTACCGTCTTCACGAAGGTCATCAGTCACGAACCAAGCATCACCGATATAGGTAGAAATCTTGAACGTGATTTCGCCCGACTCAATCGGGTTATAGACCAGCGGCATATCTTCTTCAGTTTCTTGAAGGGTTACAGTACCGATGGTTTTGATGTGCAGGGTATCGCCGTGCATGAAATCGCCTACGTTGCGGTAGAACGACTCAGGCAGCAAGCCGTCATGCAGGTTATGCAGAATAAAATCTGAATACTGCTCGGCTTCGACGAACGCACGGGTGTTAGACGTGAGTTGCATTAATTAGTTTCCAGTCCAATTCGTTTGTTGGTATAGTTCACAGACTGTTTCCAACGATCAACGAGTTCCTTATTTGTCATACCACCACGAGCAGCACCGCGCTCATACTTAGGGTATTCATTATCGGCAGGAACCGTATGCGGAGGGACATTCTGCGAAAGCGAAGGATTGACCACTTGCTTAGACTTACCTAACAGAAGTTCAAGAGCCATAGCAGGCGAATTGGCTGCAAGGGCTTTAAGAGCATCTGTGGTAGTACCAAGTTCAGCGGCACGTTTAGTAATGTGGGCAGCGGATTGCTCCCCTAATTGTTTTGTAACTGCACCAACAACAGTCTCTAGATTAGAGCGTTGGAGACGTTCCCTTTCTCTTTGCGAAAGGATGTCTTCTACCTTTTGTACAATTACTTCTTCGCTCACCACAGTAGGACTGGCCGGGGTCGGGGCTGGGGTTTGTGGGGCAGAAGGATTGAGCCGTTTAATCAGATCGTCAACACTACCAATTTCTTCGAGCGATTTTTTCAGTTGTGCATTTTCTTGTTCAATTGATTGTTTCTCTGTCTTCAGAGTAGAAATGAACTGTTGCGAAGCTTGAAGAGCTTGGAGAGCAGTTTGTACGTCTTTATACTTAGGCTCACCGTTTTCGTTCCTGATCGAACTAAGCAGGTCTGCAAAGGGATCAGCAGAAACGACAGGTGGGGTCGCCACCGGATTGGGATTAGATTGAGAGAAGATGTCTTGGTCAGACATTTGTTTTCCTTTGATTGGCTCCCCATTAAGTTATAGGGAAAATGAGTTTGACTCTATGTATTCGAGTATTATTATAATTATAATATATCTCTAGATACATTTCTAAAGTCTCATATACATATACGTGAAAAAGAGGCTAAATGTCACAAAAAATTATTCAAGAAGTGAAATAAACTTCCTTTTTGCCCTAATTTGGGCAATTTTGTCAGCTTGGATGAGAGGCCAGTCTTTAGAATACAGGTCTTCGTCTAACATACTGACTACAAGAGATTGCACTTCTTTCTCTAAAACTCGTATTAGATTTTGACGAAAACGAAAAGCAGAAATGAACTCAGCGGTTGCTTCCTGCTTCTCTTCTTCGTTCATACCTTCTAGAAGGCTAAGCTTCATTGAGGTTGACCTTTCGTTTGTTGCTGTTGCATCTGAGCTACAAGCTCTTCTTCGCTAGTTTGACTCTTCATAATATTATCTTCAGAAGCCTGATTAGCGATAGCTTGAGTTTCTTGTTGTTCAGCAATAGCAATGTTAGGTTGGAACAAGTTGTATCCACGAAGATCAATCACATCGTTAATGAACTGAGTTAGACCAATAGCAGATGTGTGCGGAGCGATCATTTGTCCAATAGGAGAATTGAATACCCCAACTAGGTTTTGTAGTTCTTGTGCTTTCTGAGCAAAGTGCCTAGCTCCAATAGGACGAAGAACACCATTAGCTGTGATGTCTTCTTTCGTGACTTCTTTGAACTGTTGAGCACCTAAGTCATTATCAGTAACACGGATAACATCAACACTATCGAAATTACGATGAGCAATCTCTAGCATATCGTTTAAGACTTGTTCCATAAAGATTTCAAACTGAATAATCTTTTCTTGGAAGATACGTCCAGCAGCATTCTCTAGAGATTGAACTTCAAATGCTGTCTTTTCACCGGGGGTACGAATACCCATAGCTTCTCTAGGAGCACCAGCATACATCTCCATTCGGGCTTCCATACGTTCCACAAAGTCTTGTGCAGCGTATACATCCCCAAACTGTTGAGCTAGTTCTGTAACATCTCCATTTTCATCCAGATGGATTTCAGCATTAGGTGCCCAAACAAAAGCTTCAACATCTCCAATAATCTTCTTGGGAGGCATAACTTTAAGATCGAGAGCATTTGCAATCATATTGACATAATGGTCAATCATATATTGCATACCAACCAAGTTATCAAGAGGCCCCATAGCCCAGAGATTATCAGGGCGAAACCTCCATCCTGCATGGCGAATTGGCGTATCCCCACCGTAAGTTGGTATATCAACATCTCTAAGAACACAACAACGGTCAGCCACAGTGATAAGACGATTTGTACGAAGTTCACCAGTTGCTGCATCATGGAAGTCTCCGTAAAACTCTAGAAGCTCCACGTTATCGGTGAGAAAGTATTCTTGCAAACTTCCAAAACCATCTACGTTGTACATACTTGCTTTGTGCCAATCTTCAGCAGCCCCTTTCTGAGCAGCAGCCATAGTAACTTTCATTCGTTTATCAAGATAGTTGCTAAGGTCTTTATCTTCTGGGTTCGTTTGAGCAAGTTTACGAAGAGAACCAAGTGTGGTCATACTACGAACAATTTTAAACGTGTCATCAAAAGAAGCAGCCGTAGGATTGAACACAATATCGTAAGGACTGATACGAACAGCTTTAGGGCCAACGAAACTGGTAATACGTTCTTGAGGGGTTACTTTATACCTCGTTTCAAACGTAGGCATAGCAAAGCAGTTACCTGTGTCGATATAGTCATAAAGAAGATGGCTAATCGTATCACGGAAACCACCTTCTCTAGTCTTATTTTCCATATATCCAGTGAGTAGTTGGGCTTTAGCCTTCTTGGCTGCTTCTTTCGTAAAAGCTTCCCACGTAAGCCACTTATCATTCGGAAACAACGAAGAGATGTAGTTTGAATGAAGGTTATCCCTAATCTGAGTTAGTTTAGGGGTTGTGGTTTTATGGGTCCAAGGAAGCGTCTGGTTAGAAGTGGTTTCTGTACTCGTTGCAAAAATGTATTCTTGTAATTCTTTCCACTCTGCCAGTTTAACGGCTCGTTGAGTATGATACTTCGTCCACAGATTAGAAATCCATGCAGAGGCATCATCAGGTTGTACCAAAGCACGAAGCTCGGCAACTCTATCTGTTTTAGGCATTAGTTATAGCCTCCAAATTTACTAAGGCGTTGTTGTGGACGAAGGAAGTCAGCCATCTTGTCAGAAGCACTACGGAAGGGTTTAACCATAATGGTTACAGCCGAGGCTAGAGCGTCTTTAAGGTCGTCATGCGGAGGTTTTGCAAGAATGAGTTCTTCTTCTAGAACAGAAGTCCAACCTCCTTCAAAATGCCATACCTCTCGATTTTCATACCGATGTTCAAGTGTAGCTGCAATACGTTCCTCTTTACTACCTTCGTATTTATGAGGACGGTATTCTTCCACCTTTAAAGTTAGTCCGTCTTTACGAACAAAATCTTTAATGCTCTCCACAATAGTTTTCTGAGCAGCGGTGACTTCAGCGTTAAGTTTCTTAAAATGCCATTTTGAGTGCAGAGCCAAAATATGTTGGAAGTATTCATGCACCTTGAATGACTTGAAACGATCAATATCCAACACAAAGATGTTACCATCAGCGTCAACTCCAATAACCACAATAGCGGTGTAATCAGCGTCTTTGCTCAAGGAATACGCGAAGTCAACAGCAGCATACACATTCAGACGTTGACTGTTGTAATACCATGAACCTCCTTCCTTGCGTAAGAAACGAGGATTATAATATTGGAAGCAGTCACGAGATATTCTGTCTGCGGATGGGTCATTAGGATTGTTGTAATACTGAGCAAAGAATTGAACTTTGTCTACGTATTCTGCTTCGATACGAGCAAGCGATTGCTTGTCAAAACCGAAAGCTTTATTGTCATGTCTTACTCGTCTGGGCCATAAGAATACGTCATCTTCTTCAACTACAAATTCTTTAATGTCCCAAACTTTTTTCTTACCTAGAGCATCGCCATCAGGGCCATACTCGTCATAAGTCATTTCCTTCCATGTCGCATATATATCGGTTGGAAAGTAGCGAGTTCCGCAAGCGAGAGTAAAACCTCCCGTATTTCGGATAGAAGTGAATTGTGAGGATTTCTTTGCGACAAGTTCGCGTCCTTCTTCAGTGTAAGCATTCTCTGGGACAACAAGGTCGTCTGCAATAAGCACATCAGAGTGCCATCCAGTCGTGTTGGTTGTCAAACCAGCAGTAGCTATTGTTGCGTCACGAATACCTTCAGATTTACGAGTTTCGTGATCGGTCATAATTTCAGAGGCAGTCCACTTCTCTCGTTTACCCTCATCAGGATGGAAATACTCAGGCCAGTATTTGTTGAATATCTTACCACCAAGAATGTTCTTGATAAAATAGAGCTGAGAAGTCGCAAGAGTAGCCGTAGCTGAGATGTAGAGAATTGTAATTTCTGGGTGACGTAAAATCATCCATGCACACCACGTACCAACCATATGACTCTTCAGATGCCCACGAGGAAGCATAATCAGTTTGTTATCCGTGAGACTGGTTCCCTGACCATATAATGTGTACTCTTGCATCCAACGATAAATCTCTTCGTGGATGAGTCCATACATATAGCCGGGGTTAACCAGTCGTGCAAAGAACACTAAATCTGTTTTTGCCAGCTCACGGATTTTTTTGGCTTGTGGGGGCATAGCTTCGATTTTACGTCTTGCTTCTGCCAACCAATCGTCCATTATTCTTCCTCTTCTTCTGTTTCGTCATAAACTCCTGATAACAATCTATACTTAAATTGTTCTATCAACCATAATAGATCAGAAGCTTTCATATCTAACGAAGCCCTTGGGTCTAAATATCCGTCTTTGTCCCACCCAAGAATAAGAACATCTGTATAAACACCAATTGCTTGTTCTAAAACAGCATCAGGGTTCTTAGCAGCACCCGCAGGGTAAAACTTAACAATCTCGCCCATTATTTCTTTCCAGTGTGTAGGGTGAGAAGTTGAAAGTCGTTGTCAAATTCAGCAGCTTCAGCAGCTTTACGTTTAAGCTCGCCTTCAATTTCTGCATTAGTGGGCCTACCACGAGTAGATTTATCCCAACCTCTGTCAACGAGGAATTTTGCAGCTTGATAAGACTTATCATTAACTGCCAGATCAATCATTGTAGCTACCCCTTCCGAAATAATCGAAAGCTCTAACTCATTACGCCATTTCTCAATGTGGCGTCCAATGATTGCATTATTACATAGACGTTGCCAATGATCCCAATCATAGAGATAGGAGTTGGCGAAGATGTATTCTTTAGGGTCTCCAAGTTCAATATAGAGACGTTTCAGGGAAGGATAAACCTTCCCCTTATACGTCTTATCCTCTCCATCGAAGGTGTATACAGATAGGTTAGTATTGTATTTATCTTCGAGGAAGAGGCCTTGAACAATGTACCTACCCTTTTCGTCCTTGAATTTGGACTTATCGGGTTTGTATTCTTGTTTAGACATTGTTTGTCCTTATCAAGCTGCTGTCATTGGGTTAATGTCAGGATTGGACATTGCACCAACAGTAGGAGCAGATTGGTTAATAGTTTGACCAAACGCATCTGTGAAGTCCGTAAAGAACGGATAGGCTCCAGCAATTGCAGCAATCTCAGCAGCAATACTAGACGATGGTGTCGTTCTCACAACAGATGAAGGACCAATCGAATAGTCACGATTTGCCCTATCTCGGAACGTTGTGTCAATTGCTTCAAACTGATTACCTGTACCAGCAGGAAGGTTAGCACTGTTTCGAGTGTTGATGTTATGGTCGTTTGAGGTCATAGTCGTTCCAGTATAAGTACAACCGTAGTAGATGTTGCCCTTAATCTTGAACGGATGGGCTGCCCCTTCTTGTACCAGAATGGATTGCGAAACAGGCCAGATGCGATAGGCTGAGAATACAAGAGTATTGTGCAGCATCATACCGCCAATAGTCCCCGGCAAACCAGCAACAGAACCTGACTGATCCTTGATTGCGTTATACGAACCAATCCAATCAAATACGTTGAAGCAGAACTGGATATTGTTGGCGTCTTGCCAAGTTCCGAAGAACGTAGCATTCTTCCAAATATTACCCCACTCAAGCCCTTCGTTCAGAGCATAGAATGCCACACCATTATTGTGGGAGTGACCCAACATAGAACCAGTATGGAGGTTGTGTGCAAACACCATCTTTGTCGTCCCACGAGGCCAGAGGTCTTCACGGAACACTTTATCAAACTTACACCATTCAACAAGTACGTTAGCAGATTGGGTAATAGTGCAGCCTTCGGTTGATTGCAAATCATCGAAGAAGGTTTTACGAACTACAACATCAGTACCGTTATAAATACTGACACCACCAACGTGGTCACAGTGAGACCAACCGTTACGGAACCAGCAGTTATCAATACGGATGTTGGATTTTGCAATGGTTGTACTATCAGCGGAAAGAGCACTACCAAAACCACGAGACAAGGTGGAACCAGATGTACCCCAGAAGTTATTCTGTTGTCCAGCAAAGTTCTCAACAATCATCCCATTAATTTCGTAATGATTTACGTTACCAGTGATACCATTGGTTCGTGCAGTATAGCGAATGTCTGCTGTGGTTTTGCCAGCAGGAAGCCAAACATACAAATCACAAGTGGAGGCAGTACCATCCCAATCAACACCCCAACCACCTTGTTCCATAGCAGCAATGAGGTTAATCATACCGAAGTTATTGTGCCAACCAACACCAGTATTACTATCACGAGTAACAGAAGCATGAGGAACAATATCAGCTCCAGAGATTGTCGGACGACGAATGTTGACAATGTTTGGAGCTTCTTGAACAACCATGATTGATTTGTTCAATTGGAACGGGGTAAAGGCAGCCAATAGAGCTGCGTGTTGATAAGCAGTAATCTCACCACCAACCATCGTGACACTATCTGCTGTAAGGAAATCAAGTGAACGGTTCCAACAAGTGACGTTCTGACCGAACTTGAATTTTCTAGCAAGGTTGAGACGAGAGGTTCCTGCAAACAGGTTAGCACTAATCGGGTCATTCTGTGGGAATGAGTTGACTGGAACCCCAGTCTTCTTAACCATGCTTGCCCAGTTTGAACCAACAAGAGTGGCATCACCAGCAACACACGAAACCCAACCAGTCGTCATAGGTTCAGCACAAGAGATTACAGGAGCATCTGTACCATAAGGTTCAAGAACCAGACGATTACCAGAAGCACCAGACTTCATTGCTACTGTCTCTTTGTACGTACCAGCCTTAACCTTGATTTTACCACCAGTGTTATTAGGCATAGCTGTAATAGCAGCGTTGATAGTCTTCTTAGCAGCACCAACAGTCAGACCGTTGTTTGCATCGTTACCAGAAACAGCATCAACAAACATTGCACCAGTCGTACCGTAATCAACTCCAGCCGTATAGCCCCAAGGAGAGCCAGCAGGAATTGGGCTTACAACCGTAAAGGCTAGAGCATCATCCGTTATTGCAGCATTGATTGTACCTGTAAGGTTACGAACAAAATCAGCAGCAGGACGAACAGAAATACTCTTACCAGCAGGTAGGGCCGAAGAGGGACGAAGAACAGTCATGTCCCCACTAAGATACACTTTACCCGGAGCAGGTGGATAGTTTGTATCCAGAGCAGCAGGGAGGGTAATCGTTTCAATCAACGTATTATCAGTGGCATTTCGAATTTGAATGCCAGCAGTACCAGCAAGGAGGGTTTTGGACCAAGTAAGTTGGATAATACTATCCGCAGCAATACTTGTTGCTCCAACAGCAGGCACCATATCAATAACTGTAGGAGCTACAGGATCGTTTGGTAAGCCTTGAAGGTAGAGAGTGTCTGTTGCTACTTCAGCAGAAACAGCTCCACGAACATCTGTAACCTTGAATAAGATTTTCAGAGGCGGAGAAGTTACTGTGCTAGAAGGATTGAGAGCAGGGGTATTAAGATCATCGTAAATACGAAGACCAGTCTGGTATATCTCTACATGACCTGCCCATGCAGGTACAGTGATGTAGGGATTACTGCCACCAGCAGCAGCATTCCAGTCAATCAATGCTGGAGTGGAACCAAGACCTACGGAGATATGGGAGGGATAAACCGCATCCAAATCAACGTCGGTACAGTTCTCCAGCATGTTGCCGGGGAATACGTATCTTGTCATGGAGTGACTCCTTGGTTAATTGTTGAAGAATTACTATCTGCTGCAACAGGTGGATGGTTAACAGGCGGAGCAACAACAGGTTTATCATATACTTCACGAAGTCGATAGGTTACAGTTTTCATATCTGGGTCTGCAACCGAGGCATTAAGAAAGCTTGTACGAACATAGAGAACACCGTTCTGATATAGAACGGCTCTCTCTCCTTCGGCAATTGCTTGATCATTATGAACGTATCTAAGGTCCATTGAAAATCCTCAATAGGGTTTAAGTGAATAGACGTTGGCAGCCCAACTATCGCTTGTCGCATTTTCGCTCGAAGTAACAGCAGCAGGATCAACAGCACCTGAAGTCCAAGTTTGGTGAGCAATGAGGAAACGTACCCCACGAGTTGCACCACCCGCCTTATGACGACCAGCAAGGGTAAATCCAGAAGGAGCTACCAGATCAGTAGGAGTAGTGTCACCAGTAGCACCAACAACAACTACAGACAAGGAGCCAGCAAGAGTTGGGGTAACTGTCGGAGCATCAGCTGAAGCTGTATCTTTCCCAATAGCTGCCGTTCCCTTTGTACTAATGGGAGTAATTGGATCGACATACCTATACCAAGCAATGACACCACATGCGCCGTTAGCGGCGTTATTTGAAGCCGTGACAGTGGCTACAGAGTCAGGGGTAGAACCCATAACTTTCCAAGAGACCGAAAGATTAATATCTCTTGTTTCATCATCACTATACAAATCATCTTCCTCAGTCCAACCAGAGACACCGGGGTTACCATCAGCATTGGAGACAGACCAACCTGTAGCACTAATACCAAAATCACCTTCAACTAAAGGCCCACCAGCCCCACCAGTTGACGTATCAATTGTCGTGAGGTCAATATCATATGTAGCACCAGTTCCACTATTAGCAGTAAAGCCGAGGAACGTAATGTTCTTCATTGTAATGGACGTAGAGGTTGACCAGTTATTCGGGTCAGGGTCAATACTGTTAATGGCACGAGTTTGTACAAGAATACCTGTAGTACCCGGAACCATACCAGTAATAACGCCACCAGATACAATGGAAGCAGGAGTAGACCATGTTCCACCAGCATCTAGGCTATACCTTGCTTGCCTATCTGTAATTGGGGAATTGTTATCCGCAGGATCAGAAGCAAGCGTAACCGTAATCCTCGTTGCTGTAGAAGCAAGAGTAGGAGCACCCATTGCATCAGGAGCAAAGGCATCTCCAGAACCATCCCCCGGTACAACACTAATTGTTTGTGTAGCACTGGCAATAGCATGTGGAGCTGTATTCTGAACAGAATTGGGTATTGCTTGGACAGTTGTGCCTCCGGGGAGGCCAGTTGCTGTTATACTCACTGTAGCTTCAATGAGAACATCTCCAGCAGCTAAAACATAATTACTTGCAACCAAACCACCATCTACATAATAAGCAACAGAAGCTTCAGTAACTGCTCCTGACACCCAAGTGTAGGAACCAGCAACATAAGCTGTAGAAATTGTAGCTCCGACAACTAGGAGACTGGTTGTGAACTTAGGGTAGGTGTTAATAGCTAAACCACCCGTTAGGGCATATCCTGCTAAACTCCACAGATAAAGCTTGTTATTCAAATCTCCTGAATAACCTAAGCTGGCTAAGTAGTCATACAAGCTTTCGTTGAACGATTTTGTATAACCTAACGATTTCATGTAAGCAATCATACTTTCGTTAAATTGCTGATTGTATCCCAAAGCTGCAAGAAGTGGGATGAGGCTAGAAGATGAAGCTATCATAAACGCTTCGCACTCCTTTTAGATGGGTTGAAGAAACGAAAGAAAGAGATTATCACCGGAGGTGTATATCATATGAGCGGAGCTATATGTATATTCTTTCCGAATGATCGGGGCCATTTATAGGAATTTTGTCGCGTGAGTTTTAAGGGGCCATGCACTCATCACACGCATACCCACACCCCCGCATACCCGTGTGCGCATACGCGCCACGTGGGCGTGAAAGCATATGCTCCGCATGAATAGAGGTTAACAAGGGGAGTGGCCAATACACACCAATGCCCTACCAATGTGTCATATATATCACACTGTCGTGTGGATAAGCTAGATAAATCAATGACTTAGAGCTTAGGGCTAGGGGGTGTGTGGAATTAAAACGCTTCGCACCATTAACAAATAGCTTGACACTGTGTCTTAAATCGTATTCGCGCGTGTCCGCGCCTGCGTCTTTGCATTTAAATCAAAGACAATGTGTTCACGAAATATTACAATTCTGTAACAATATGTTACTTTACATGACCGAACTAATGGGGCATACCTGGCTCATCGGACGACATGACGCGGTTTCATCCCCTTCAGTCTAACCCCGGTAAACACTAGGCTTTAACTGTGGCTCAACGTGTATCCTAGCGGCTTTCCCTTTTGCGAAGCTGTCATGATGTACACATAAAGCGGACACAAGCCACGCATAGCAAGGCACGATAAGACAGGTTTCGACTAGTCTTATAGAGCCACAGTTATGGCCTAGTGCCAAACTACCGCTCTTTATCATCCTAACCTGGTTGAATAGTTGTGCATCCTAATGGCCTATGGCTTGACGGGATTAGCGATAAAAACAACCCAATGGTTATGCAGTCTATCCGGCTTCGGCTAACCTGTCATGCTGCCCGGATATTGACATTAAACAAGAAAAGACAGGCGCGAAAGTATTCGTGGCCCTTAGATCGTGGCGGATATGTATGGCCTAGACAATCAAACAATTGATTGCAGCTAGGATGCAGCAATAAGGGACATGGTACGAACATGCGAGGGACAGACCGTCCTAGATTATCTTTGTCTGGCATACGCCAGGTGGAGCTATGTCCAGGGTCGCGGTTGTTACGGTCCTTTCCTAGTGAGGCATAAAACAGGCCCAAGGTTACAGAAAAACAAATCGCTAATAGGAACAATGTTTGCTTGTCGGTCTGGTCAATGTACATCCCCGATAACTTGCTTACATTCGCTGAGTTACATATCACTAGCTTAGGTTAAGTGATGCGAGGCTTGGATTTTTCCTAAAGGAAACAGTTTGCAGCTTGGACAGCGGAGCACATTCGCTGTCTTATGGTGCAAATAGTTGTACCCTAGTAGTCATAAGCAAAAGGAACAAAACTATGGCTAACAATATGACCTTGATTGCTCGTGTTAAGTCTTATGTTACTTCGCAGAACAAAGGCGGAGTCGTCGGCTTGCGCATGATCCAAGATACCTTGGAGCATATGGAAAAGCACAACGATTGGACGCCCCTCGCATGGCTTCTGGCCAAGTCGGACGCAAGGGACGCTCGTCTCTATCGGTCTATCGTCGGAGCTGTCACGAAAGGTGTGTCCATGACTGCCACCACGAAAGAGGCAAAAGAACAACCTTCGGGCTTGCATGTCAAGAGGACGAAGGATTGGGGTTTCACTAACAAATGGGCTATGCTCCATGAGTTGTGCGACAAGGGTCTTTCGTTCCGTTCCAGGGATGTGCAGGAATTGCTTCTGGACAAGGAACGTGACGATACGTTCACGCTTGCCAAGGCTGTCACGTCTTACAAGCGCCTTCTGCAAAAGATTGAGGAAGGCCACATGACTTTGGATCAAGTCTTGAAGGCTCTGGCAGCAACCGAAAAGGTCAATGCTGACATGATTGAGAAAGCCGCTTGATGGATTGGACTACATGGTCCGCAATAGGCTCATGCCTGATTGGTGTGAGCCTAATCATCCTGATTGGGGCCGTCATGGATACATGGGACGATTTGTGTCGTCACCTTGACATGTCCGATGAAGATTGGACACATCGCCTTTGACATATTATGAAGGGCTGGGCTTATGTCTGGCCCTTTTTATGTGTGTCAACAATGTCAATAGCAATCAAGCTAGACATAGCGAGGTGGAATTATGTAAACGCACCCTATACTAGACCACGCAAGAAATGATCCACACATAACAGGAGTTTTGCGATGCAAATCCTTGGAATTTTGTCTCCGGCTGGCGTAGTGCTTGATCGTGTCACTGTCACAATGTTTCGTTCTGAAGCGGACGAGGCTGAAATTGTGAAACGTGTGACGCACATGGAAGGGAGCCACAAGAAACGTGGCAAGGCGCAGCCTTTCAACAAGACGAGAGCAGCATGGGATGTGGAGCTTGATCTTCACAAGGCACGTTTGTCGGCTGAGGGAGCTGAGGGGGCACGAGTGTTTCCCCTTGAACAACGGGAGACCGCCAATAACTATGGCGTTGTCGCTCGGATGAAAGCATATGAGATTGGGGTCTAATCATGTCTGTTGGTGACATCAAGGGGAGCCGTCGTCGGTTCAAGCAACTTCGTCGTGAGGGACATGCTCCCAGAGCGGCAGGGGTGTCCGTATCGGTATCAATCGAACGGGCAAGGAAGTTGGCCGCCGCTGAACAAAAGCGGAAAGCCGGAAAGAAATAATCGAATTTATTTGGGAGTATCCCAGATGCGTAAATACGAACCAATCAGGGCTGAGTAACCCGCGACAACTGCTCTGCCTATATCAGCCTTAAGCGTCGGCGAAACCACGGTTAAGATGCTAGACAATAGGTATGTTAAACACATAAACTTATATTTATAGGACGTTTCTTGTTTATGGGAGTCGGTATAGAACAGGCGTTGATCATAAACAATCCTTGGAAGTGGGTGGTTAAACTTCCGTTCTCTTGTAACAAGCAACTCAATAGTTGTTTCTTAAAAGAGACATCCACATTAGCCCATGTGGTGAAATGGTAGACACTAGGGACTTAAAATCCCTTGCTTAATGCGTGTCGGTTCGACTCCGACTATGGGCACCAACAATGAAAGGACTAAACATGGACATTGAAATTCATCTGAGTGAGAATGTGGTTGATACACTAATGGCAGGTGGGGTAATTCTCATCTTTCTTCTTGTGCTTTCCTACCTCATTTACAAATGGGCTGAAAGTGGAGGATGGTAACATGGATAACCTGTTTCAATTCCTCCAATACGTAGCCGTGTTTGCAGTTGTGGGATATGCAATAACTTTCGTTGCAGTTCTGTGTCTCTTTGTGGCTGTGTGGAAAATTATTCTAACTGATGAAGGACTATAAATATGAAATCTCTCTTCGTTTCTATCGGCATTCTCGCACTGGCAGGATGTGTATCGAGCCAAACCCAATTCTGTGAACATCAGGTTGTGGTGGAATGTGTGGATTTGGAAAATTGTGTGTGCGAGAAACGTGATGCCAAGCCTCACAATTTTTCAACGGCCCCTGAGAAGCCCTCAGAGCCACCGCAGAAGCCCGAGGAACCTCCGAAGGAGGAACACCCCACAGAACCTGAGCATCCCCCTCACGAGCCTCCCCATGAGCCTGAGAAGGAAGAGCCGAAGTGAGAACTGGCTTCGGTTCTGTTTTGAAAGAATTGCTCAATCAGAAGGTGGAATTGTAATGAACAACGACTGGATCATATGGAACGGCGGCCAGTGCCCGGTGCCGGGAAATCCATACAAAGTTCTTAAACTACTCGTCATGGAGGAAGAAGAATGATTGTAATTCTGAACGGGAAGATTTCTATTCTTGGACGTGACTTCCAAGACAAGGACGGGGAGTTCCTTTCGGAATTCCTCTATCGTGTCCGTCAACATCATGGAGAGAAGAAATGAAAAACGTTTTGCTTGCTTGTGCTATCAGCTTAGTTGCTTCTTGTTCTGCTATTCCTGCTATGGCAGGCGTCTGTCTCGATCTTGAGACAGGTTTGCGTATGTTAGCAGACCGATACAAGGAAGTGCCAACAACTGTGTTCACTTTCAATCAACAACAAATGCCCGGAATGAAACTCCTTCTCACCACCAATCCCACAACTCAGACGTGGACAATGATTAGGGTGGATGACAAGGGTATGGCTTGCATGTTGGCAAGTGGGGCTGGAATTCAACAACTCCCCGTCATTCCTCTCCCGGAGGGAGAACTGAATTGACATTCAGACGAATGGAATTCATCACTCGTCAGTTTGTTAAAGACAATCCTGATTGTGTATTTCTGTTCGGCGACAATGTTGCCCGTGTA
>ERZ650304.140-NODE-140-length-45182-cov-8.926097_pt1 | contig 45182 bp, 53 predicted proteins | sample MGYA00376240_ERZ650304 | MGnify/ENA primary metagenome ERZ650304 (study PRJEB26733, sample SAMN07839271) | wastewater metagenome | biome: small river; feature: stream; material: water | place: USA: North Carolina | collected 2016-03-01 ...
GATCTACACAGGCGAAGACACTCTTTCCCTACACGACGCTCTTCCGATCTACGTCGTACGCCACACGGATGGCGACGTGACGGCGGCTCTTCAGGAGTTCGACGCTCGGTTCCAGTCCGCGCGCGAGTACCTGCGCGAGCACGCGCCCCTGACCGTTCAGCTACTGGAGGATGCGGGGGATCGCACGCGCATCCACCTCGTCGGCGACGCGGAGGTCCTCCCGAGCTTCCTCGCGGCCGTGGGCGTCGCCTACCCCATGTTCGCGCGCGACCTCGCCTCGGACGCCCACCAACCCTTCCACGCCTGCGACCTGGACGAGGCGGACAAGCACCCGTGGCTCGTTGCCACACCTGAGTGGAAGGAGAACAACTGGGCCACGGTGACGTGTCATCTTGCCCCAGGTACGCCCGTGTGGGCGCCTCCCCGACACGCATGATGCGAAGGCGGCGCCGGTCACACCGGCGCCGCCCGAGCGCTTTTGTTTGGCCCACAGGGTACTTTCATGACTGACGTTTATCGGCGCCCACGAAAACGGCCTACTCCGAAGAAGAAGGACAAACGCTGCGGGCAGTGCCGTCACCCACTATCCGGGCGTCCTCCGGGCACGGCATCGACGTGCGGAACGTGTCTGGGCAACCAGAAGCACTGCTCTCGCGTGCGAATCCGCAAGGGCTTGTGCAGCTCGTGCGGTGAGCCCAGAGAAGCCAATCGGGTCAAACTGACACGGTGTGGCAAGTGCGCACAGAAGTCGAAAGACCGATGCAGGGAACGTCGTGCATCAGGTTTGTGCGTGGGGTGTGGCGCCGAGATCGACTCGGCGTCACCGACCCGTTGTCGTCGGTGCTGGTTGAGTGGTGTGGCTGCTTCGACTTTTGGCTCCGTCCGATATGTAGGTGTTCTTGCGCAGTTGTGGGATGAGCAGCGTGGTCGCTGTGCCCTGACCCACGTCATACTCACACCCGGACGTGGCGCGTCAGTCGATCACATTGTGCCCTTGTGCAAAGGTGGAACACACGACAAGTCCAACCTGCGCTGGGTGCAGTGGATGGTGAACAAGGCGAAGAACAAGTATTCCGACGCCGAGTTTATCCTGATGTGTCGACAGGTTGCGGATCTGAGTCGCGGCGTGACCAATACAGAACTTGAGCGGCTTCCCGCGCCTAGCGAGGTTGAAGAAGGGGCCGACGACGCCGAACTTTCCCTCCTCCTGGATTAGCCTTCTTGCATGTCCACCACCGCACCGCGCATCCTCCGTGGGCTCGCGTTCTTCGAGGGCGGGCACCTCATGACCTCCGTGGCCCTCGACCCGGAACCCGTCGACATCGCAGGGTTCTACCGGGACGCGCTCAACGACCTCAACCGTCGCACGGACGGTCTCGTGCTCCACTCGGTGAGCCTGAGCGTCGAGGGGCGCAAGGTGTACTTCTGGCAGTCGATGCGCGGCGTGCTCATCACCTGGGAGGCGGCCGGACCCGTGTCGGGCATCTTCAGCCGCGAGGAGCTCATCCGTCAGCCCGTGTAGCGGGTCGGTACGCCGTACGCTTGGCTCGATGCACCCGTCGACCTTGCTTCTCCTGGCCAACGAGTCACCGTGGACCCCCGCCAACATCATCGCGGGCGTCCTCTCCTTGGCCGCCTCCTTGGGCGTCCTCGGATTCCTCGCCGTCCTGCTCGTGCGCGGCCTGTGGGCCAAGAGCGGCGAGCCCCTCGTCCAAGCCGCGTGGATCGCGTGGTACACGAGCGAGGCGCAGATCAAGGCGCGCAAGACCGAGGGGGATCAGGCGCGAGACGCGTGGTGGGGGCAGCAGACGCAGGTCGACGCCCGGAAGAAGGAGACGGAGACCACGCTCGCCGCGTGGCACGTATCCCCCGAGCAGGTCATCCTGCGTAAGAAGTTCATCTACGACGAGATCGACAACCACGTCCGCCGGGACGACGGACTCATCCACAAGGAGATCCGCGTGGGCGTCACCGCAGCCATCGCACCGGTCACGCGCGAGCTGGAGGACATCAAGGCGATGCTCCGGCGGCGCGACGAGGACGAGAGGAGCGACCGCGCCGAGAACGCCGAGTTCCGGCAGGAGATGGCGGCGAACATCGCCCACATCCTCGCCGTGATCGACATGCGTTCGGACGTGTTCCACGCGCCGACGCCCGTCGTCGGGGTGCAGGCGGGCCGACAGAGTCGCGTGCCGCTTCAACCCATGCGTCCGGGCAGCCAGGGGAAGACCCCGGGCAGCCCGGGGAAGACCCCGGGCAGCCCGGGGAAGACCCCGGGCTCGTCCGAGTAGTGGTCTGAGGAAGTGACGGGTGGAGGGTCGGGGCGCCGTAGTTACGGCGCCCTTACGGGTCAGTGGTTGATGCCGAGGCGTTCATGAGGTTCACGCCGTCACCACGATCTCCACCACCGCACCCAATGGCAGGTCCGCCGGCACCTGCAGTGAGGCGCGAGCGCCGCCCGTCGTGCGGTAGTAGTAGGTGGTGACGGACGTTGATGGCGTCGCGGGGATCGAAGACGCCAGAAACCGCGCCCTTGTCATGGCCGTGGGGAGCGGGGCGCCGGAGGCGATGCCGGGCCGAATGGTGGTGGTGATTGCAGCCATTGGCGCCTCACAGGCTCGGCACGGCGGCCGACCACTGGAGCCAGAGGTCCCCTACGCGCAGCCAGCACGCGTTGTTCCCGTCCGTCAGGTGTGTGCCGTAGGGCGCGGTGGCCGTGGTCGCGCTGACGTACTTCGCGCCCCGCACCCGACCCTTGTGGCCATTGGAAACGTGGAGGCAGTGGATCTCAAGCGGTACCTCCTTGTTCGAGATCGAGGCCACGCCGTTGGCTGCGATGGTCGCTGAGCTGCCGTACAGGCCGGTGATGTACGGGCACGCGAAGCCCACGACAGACCACGTGGCGCCGAGCCACGCGGCAAAGACGGAGCCGAAACCGATCGTGCTGTTTCCGCCGACAAGTGTTCCGGCTGCGAACACGGTTCCGCCTACGGCGTAGAGCGCGTAGGGGTCTGCGTCGGACGAGTCATAGCTGCCGGATGCCATCGCCAGAAGCGCGACGGCACCGGATGTCGCGAGGGAGCCAACGACGAGACCCGCGGCCCACAGTTCGTAGGGCGCAGCGTTGTCAGCCGAGATCACCCACCGGTAGGTCCCATTCGTCGTGAGCAGCGTCCCGTCGAGCAGCGTCCGTGAATCGGTCGCCGTGGGAGAGACGGTGGCGCTGGGGGAGCCGCCGACAAAGCCGACCACGGAATACCGGATGGTCCACGCGGCCGCGGTGGCCTTGCGGGTGAACAGCAGCTCGCGGGTCGCTCCGGGCATTCGCAGCCGGAACCACGCGCCCGCCGCGCCGAGGGCCGCGGACGTCGTGATGACGTCGCTCGCCGCGCCGTAGGAGGCGACCCCGTCGCCGCTCGCGGGCACGCTCCAGCCTGCGGTGACGGCCTGCTGTTTGAGGGCGAAGATCGCGTCGTCGCCAGTCGAAGGAGTCGAAACGTTCGTGAGAACAGCCATGGTGCCTCAGATCCAGGTGATGCGAAGGAGGGCACCGAGGGCGACGTACCCGATGCCCGAAAGGGAGAGGCGCAACTCGAAGACCGTCGCTGCGGCAGGGAGCGTCACGCTCGCCGTCTGCGTGGTCGGGGTCGTCGCCGTGACCGCGAGGGTGGCGGCGCTCGTCGCGTCGGTGAGGTTCTGCAGGGTCACCGTGCCGGTGAGCCCACCCGCCGACACCGAGCCCGTCGTCTCGATCGTGATGACGGTGGTCTTGCCCGCGATCGCATAGAGCGCCGGGTCGAAGGTCACCAGCGCGACGGCGGTGAGAGGACCGGTCGTCGTGGCGTAGCCGCAAAGGGGTAGCAGGCGAGGAATGACCCGCGCCGCAGCGAGCGTCGACACGTCGCTGATGACGGCGTTGAGGTCGGTGTTGGTCGCGAGGTCCGCCGCGCTGATGGCGCTGCTGACGCTGGAGGAGAGGGCCGCGAGGGTGACGAGGGGAGTGAGTGAGAGTCGTGCCATGATGGTGAAGCCTCGGTTGTGGGGCCTCGGTTGTGGGGCGCCCGCACCTTGCGGTTGATACCCACGCCACCAAGTATAGTTCATCACACGCTGGTGAGGGCCTTGGTTCGTACCGTGGTCTGCCACGTTCCGGCCGCCGTCAGGGTGATGATTACCGAGTTCACGCCATCGTTGAGCTCCGGCTCGGTCACCCACCCGGGAGGAGTCAGCGGCCACGACGGGAGGGGCGTCATGTTGCCTGTAATGGTTCCGCCATCACTGCGGGTGACGGTGATGACGGCCGGAAGGACGTAGCGGGCGTCTGCACCGTTGTTGCCCGTGAACACCACCTCGTAGACGGCCGCGCTTTTGCCTGCCGGTAGCGAGAGCGTGACTTCGTCCCCGTGGATGATTACGTCACCCGCGCGGACGTCCATGGGGACGTTGGCCACCATCGAGGTGTCGTCGACCTTCAACCAGTAGTTCCTGGGGGATGTGAGGTTGGACGCGTGGTACACGTAGAACGCCTTGCCAGTCGCCCAGACCTCCATCGCGCCGTAGAAGCCGTCGGAGGATCCGACCGAGAGCTGCGTGTCGTCGGCCGTGGGCGACAGCTTCGCCCGCATCTTCAGGATGTTCGACCCCTGACCGACGTACGCCTCCTGGCCGTACACGGAGAACGTCGTCGTCCCGTCGTTGGCGTTGAGGAGCTGGCCCGTGTTCTGCGGCAGGAAGTTCGTCCCGTAGACGAGCGTTGCGGGCATGTAGCGGCGCCACTGGAGGGCGTTGCCCGCGTCGTTGACGGCGAGCGCGGTGTTGACGTTCCCGCCCGGAGCGGGCGAGAGCAGGTACGCCCCCGCCGCGTTGGAGTACGGGACCGAGAGCAGGGTGCCCGCGCCGGGGTCGGGCATCGCGATGCCGCCCGAGCCGTCACCGGCGATCCAGGTCGTGCCGTTCCAGAAGTTGGGCAGATGCGTCGTGTCGTTCCAGACCGTCAGGCCCTCGGCCTTCGCCGTGATGCCGGCGAGGCTTCCGCTCGCGTAGCGGGGGAGGAAGAGGCCGCCGTTCACGCCCGAGGCGAGCCCCAGGCGCCCGGCCACCACCGTGGGCCTCCCCGACCACGAGAGGACCAGGGCGGGGGCCGCCGCGTCGTTGGTGATGAGCGCGGAGTCGGCCCCGCCGTCCTCCGTGCCGTAGATGCTCTCGCCGTCCGCTAGTGCGGCGAGGCGGGCCGGGGGGAGGGGTAGCTGGCGGCTGACGATCATGCCCCTTAGCGTACGGCGTACGCGAACCTTATCCTACGTCGGACATGTACCCCACGTCCGTCGGAACGTCCTTCGTGATCCAGCAGATGACGTCCGGCACCGGGCAGTTCACCGGGGCGGACTTCGGCCGCGCGCGCGTGACCATGACGCACGGCGACGCGGACTCCGAGGTGCGGGTGGCCGCGCTCCTCTACGGGCCGATGGGCAACGCCTACTCGGTGGCTTTCATCGACCGTGGCGCCGGGGTGGTCGTGCCCGCGACGACCGTGGAGCTTCAAGGGACGGCCCTGCGCGTGACGCTCCGGCGCGGCAGCACGGGCTCCCCGCTCGCCCGGGGGGCCGAGGTCGCGGCGGCCATCAACGCCTTCGAGCGCAGCCCCGTGAAGGCCGTGGCGGGCGGCACCGGGCTCGGCCTCGTGACGGCCCTCGCCCCGACGCTGCTCTCGGGCGGCGTCGCGCAGTGGGGCGCCCCGACGGCCGCCGTGTGGAGCGGGACGGCCACGTACGCGCTGCACGCCGACGTGTTCTACAACGGCGCGGTCTACCGATCGCTCCAGGGGGCGAACCTGAACCACGCGCCCGACGCGAACCCCTCGTGGTGGGCCGTGTCGCCCGCCTCGGACCCCGGCACCTTCGTTTGGAAGCCCGCGAACACGGCCCTCGGGCTTTTCCACCCGGAGCAGGAGGACACGGTCATCCTGCGTCAGGTGGAGGCGAGCTTCACCATCGCCTCCGGCACGCACTCCTTCGCCCTCATGCGAGCCCCCATGAACGCGGCCTTCGAGCCCGTGGTGGCCGAGGCCGTGGGGGTGTTCCGCTACGACACGCTGACCACTTCTGCGAACGACATCGCCGTTTCGGACGTGCGCATCATGCTGCCGCGCGGGTGGTGCTTCTACGTGCTGACGGACTCGGCCCTCGCCGGGCTCGTGCGCCTCGACCTGCGGCGCGAAGCGAACTTCCCCTACCTCTGAGGAATCCGATGAACCCCCAAGACATCCTCGACGCGATGAACGCGCAGTACACCAACAACACGCCCAACGTGAGCCGTTACCGGGCGCTCGCGGGGGACGTCGCGCAGCACTTCCGGGACCACAAGGGGCACGCGGCCCTGCTGGCCATGAGCCTGCCTGCGGCGGCCTACGGCGGGTACCGCGCGCTCCGAAAGACGCCCGAGGAGGAGGCGGACGAGGCGCTGCACGCGGGGCCCGCGACGGGGCCCGAGGTGGACGTGGATCGCGGTTCGGACAAGGTCGCCGGCCTCTTCAGCCGGGGTGCGCAGCCCTCCGCCCGGAAGCCCGCGTGGACGGTGGCTGAGTTTGAGCGAGCTCTCCAGAAGAACAACCCGGGCCTCCGGGTGGCGCGATCCACCTACGATCCGGACGTGCTTCACGCGGTGGAGTCGCACCCGCAGCACGGCCTGATCGTTCACGGGTACCCTGCCTCGATCCTCGACGAGGTCGCCCAGGATCCGAAGGGAGCGGACAGTTCCGTGTTTGACCCGTACGGGGACAAGGAGCACTACGGCCTCTCGGATTTCCGCTACAAGATCGCGTCGGTGCGAGTCCTCTCGCACTTCGGCTTGGAGAAGGTCGCCCTCACCGCGTGGCAGCGCGCCCTGGACGCGGGCGGGGAGGTGGCCGACGCGGTGCGGAGGCGCATGCCGGCCGGACCGCAGACCGTGCGCCAGACGTTTCAGCACGGTTCGGTGATGCCGCTCGCAGCGGCCGAGGCCCTGTCGGCGTCGAACCTCGCGAGCGCCCACGCGGCGGCGCGTGCGATGGAGCCGCTCAACCGCGCCCTGCAAACCGGTCCCGGGTACATGGCGAACGGACTCAACGCCATGCGCAAGGACCTACGCAACGGAGGTGTGCGGCGAGTGGGCCTGGAAGGGCTCCCGCGAGAGGTGGGCACACACGCGCCGACGCGCCAATGGGAGGTGCGGGAGCGGGTCCCCGACGCGTGGTCCCCTCGCTACGGTAAGTCCGTCGACGCGCAGAGCCCGAAGATGCCGTTCGAGCAGGAGATGGCGCGCAAGTACCCCGGCGCCACGCTCCACCGCTATCCGGACGGCGCCTTTCCCTCGGCGCAGGCCAAGACCTCCGCCGAGAAGGTCGCCCTCACCCCCCAGGCCGTGACAGGGACGCTCGGCGCGCTCGGAGGCGCCTACGCGGGTTGGCGCGGGAGCGAAGGGAGCGACACCTCCGACCGCGTCCTGCGCGCGCTCGGTGGGGCGTCGCTCGGCGGCGTGGCGGGCTACGGCGTGGGTCGCGGTGCCGCCGGTCTGTACGCGCACATGACCACCCCTGCCTCGGTGCCGGGGGCGCAGGCCGTGTACAACGCCACGCGCGGCGGGTCCACGGCCGCTGCCGCCGCTGCCGCCCCGCGCCCCGGCGTGCAGCCCCCGGGGGTGCGCTCGGGCCCGCCCGTGGGCCCCCCGAGGGCGCAGGCCCCTGCGGCTGCGGCGTCACCCGCACCTCTGCGGGCTAACGTGCCCCCGGAGCACCAGGAGAAGTTCGACAAGATCCCGGCGGACCGTCAGCAGGCCGTCGCCGATCACATGGGGTGGGGCGCCCCCGCCGAGGCGGCCACGGGGGCCCCGAACGTGACCGGCGAGGTGCTGAGCAAGGAGCGGACTCGGGCGGCCCTCCTGGGCATCCCGCCGACGCCGCCCGGAGTCAAGCCGCCGGGGGTGCGTCCGGCGCCGCCCGTCGGCCCGCCGCGTGCGGTGCCGCCTGCGGCGCAGTCCAACGCCGTCCCGACCCTCGACCAAGCCCGCGCTCAGGCCGACCGCCTGGGCAAGCCCTACTACGCCGACTCCCAGGCCATGCTCAACGACGGTCTCATGCCCGCCTTTCACGACCGCGCCCGTCAGGCGTGGGACACGGGGCTCGTACCCAACACGAGCCACGATTGGATCATGGCGCACAACCTCCACTCGATGAGCCCCGAGGAGCACGCCTCGGCCCTGGCGGAGTTCGCACCCGGCGACTGGGAGCACAAGCTCCTGACCGCGATGGGCCCGCGCCCCACGAGGGCGAAGGCCGCCCCGACGGCGTAGCCCTTACTCTTTCCTGCATGCCCGTCATCGCCACCCCCACCGCCGCGCGCATCCTCTCGCGGGACGAGGTCCGCCGGTGGATGCGGGACTTCCCGCCCGGCCTGATCCCCAAGACGGGCGTCATCAACGCCCTGCTCGACGGGGTGGAGTTCTCGGACGAGGACGTCGAGGCGGGGCTCATGGGGGCCGTCGACCGGTACAACTGCATGACGCCCCTCACGGGGGTGACCCTCGACTCGATCCCGAGGACGCTGCTGCTCTACGGGGCCGTGGCGCACCTCCTGTGGAGCGAGTCGTTCCGTCAGCTCCGCAATCAAGCCACGGTTTCCGACGCGGAGGTGCCGCAGATCGGGATCGACGACAAGACCAACCTGTACGCCGGGGCGTGCGACCGCCTCTGGGCGAAGTTCGACGAGCTCGCCCGCGCGGTGAAGACGGAGAGGAACATGGAGCAGATGAGCGGCGGCCTCCCGAGCGGGTACGCCTACACGGGCAGGGGCGTCTACGGGGCGGGGTTGGGCTTCGGCGGTTGGGGGCCGTACGGCGTATGACGGACCTGTACGGGTGGATGGAGAAGCGCGCGGTCGTCGACAAGCGCGTCAAGCAGTACCGGCGGGCCCTCCAGATGCTGGAGCAGGGGACGCACGACTGGCACGGAACGGCCAACCTCCAGGGCGTGGCGAACATGGGCGCCCTCGCCCCGGGGCCCCGCGCGGCCATGGGTACGGGCGTCTACTTCTTCGAGGGCAAGCCCAACCACGGCTACTGGCACGAGGGAGGCGCGGCGGTGCCGCACGAGGCGCTCTCCGGCGCCACGCGCCTGCCGTTCAACAACGACCTCGGCGAGGCGAACCTCCTCACGCAGGGCAAGGTCCCGCTCAAGCCCGTGGACGTGAAGGTGCCGGCCGACGGGCTCTCCCCCGCCCAGCGCCTCATCAAGAAGCGCATCGACCCGACGCGCTTCGAGGCGCCTAAGCCGGGCGTCGAGCGCAAGCACACCTACCTGTTCGCCGAGCACGGGAATCAGGGCGCGCTCCGGGACGTCCAGCAGAAGAACCACGTCCGGACCGTGGACGTGGACGTATTGAACCTCGCCCGGCGCTCGGTGAGCGATTGGAAGAAGCACCACACGGCCGCCCCGGACGGGTCCGGACGCGGCAGGCTCCTTCAGGTGCTCGACGAGATGCACTGGCCCACGTGGGGCAGTAGATCCCAGTACAAGACGTATGACGACCCGTTGCGCGTGCCCACCAGCAACCGTCTGAGCGTGCCGGCGGCGACCGCGAAGGTGCTCGACCGATCCACGATCGGCCCCGCGCGCCCGCTGAGCCCGGCGGTGACGCCCAAGTGGTACCTGCCCTACACGCACGCGCTGATGAAGTACGGGCCCTTGGCGGGCGGTCTGGCCATGAGCATGTACGGCGCGCACCGCCACCGTCAGGACCTGGACGCGGCCCTCAAGGAGTACAACCCGGACCCGCGCTCGAACGAAGGGGAGGGGGCCACCAAGTCCGCCTTCGATTGGCAGGACGCGGTCCCTGCGGTGGGGTCCGTCCTCGGGTACGGCGCGGGTCGCGTGGCGCAAAAGTACGTCAAGAACCCCTACGCGGCGGCCGGCGTGCCGTCGTTCGGCGCGCTCATGGGGTACGCCCTCACGGACCTGCCGCAGCAGATCCACCGGGGGGTCCGCGACGCCAAGAAGACCGACGCGGCCTTCGCGCAGTACCTCGACCGCGTGCGCAACGGGGAGGACGTGCCGTCCCTCCGTTCGCGCGAGGAAGCCTTCAAGGGCCCCATGCAGACGATGGTGGACGGCGGTCGCGACCTCAACAAGCGCATCACCGACCTCATGATGGGGCGACCCACCGAGCCCATCACGCTGACCCATGGGCAGCGCTTCCAGCGATGGCGCACGGGTCAGCCCGTCTACACGCCGGCCTCCGACGAGGAGAAGCGGATCGTCGAGCACCTCCGCAAGGACCCGAGCGTGCCGTACCGCGACACCAAGTGGAAGACGCTCATGGAGCTCGGGGTTCTGGCCCCCGTCACCGAGTGGCACAAGATGTACGCGCAGCCTGGAGCCGCCCAGTGAAGCGGAAGGCTTTCGGCGGCCTCACCTTCACGATCGACAGGCCCAAGGGCTACGTGAAGACGTGGCCCCAGCCAGGTGGTCGCGAGAAGTCCTTCACCTACCCCGTGGACTACGGCTACCTCCCGCGCCACAAGGGAGAGGACGACGAGGGCCTGGACTTCTTCGTGGGCGACGACCCCGACGGGCACCTGGAGAGCTTCCAGAAGCTCAAGCCCAATGCGGACGGCAAGTACGCCCTCGACGAGACGAAGTTCCTCGTGGGCGTGACGGACCGCGAGCGCGAGACGATCTACAAGCTCTACGGCCCCGAGGTGTGGCACCGCAAGGTGTACCGGGACATGAACGAGCTCGAACGCGACCTGCCGAAGTTCGCCGCCAAGAAGAAGGTCCGGTACGAAGACGACGAGAAGGTGGCCTTCGACCTGGGCGCGATCCGCCGCCGGATCTCGACGATCCCCAATGCGATGCGGGACGCCTTCATGGGTTCCAAGCCCACGATGCTCGCGCCGATGGTACGCCGTACGGCACCGACCCTCCCGCGCCCGGTGCCCGGGAGCTACACGCACAGGCCCGGCGCGGTGCTCGGCGGCATGCTCGAACACCACCCCGAGCCCAGCATGCTCGCCCCGATGGTGCGCCAGAGCGCGCCGCAGGCGATCGAGCAGTGGGCCAACCACCGGGGCTCGGGCTCCATGATCGACTCCATGGCCCAGCGCGCGGGCCAGATGGGCTACCCCGAGGCGGCCAAGGCCCGCACGCTCGGCGAGTTCCGCGACGCCTTCACCAACCGTGGATACACGCCCCAGGAGGTCTTTGCCCCGACCGACCCTGCGATGATGGGCAGGCTGGGCGTGAACGGACGGCGTACGGTGCAACCCGAGTGGCAGACGACGAGCAAGGTCGGGGAAGTGCTCGCGCGCTTCGGCCTGAGTGAGAAGCTGGCGGCCTCGTTCAGTGACCACGCGATCACGGGCGGGGCCGGGGCGCTCATGGGGCTGTTGGGCGGCGCCCGGCACCCCATCCGGGCGACCAAGCTCAACCTCGAAGCGCTCGTCCGGCCGGTGAAGACGCTCGTCGAGTACGGCGGGCTGAGCGGCCCAGAGCTCACCGGGGCGCTCGCCATGCACGCGGGGAGCATGGTCGCGCCGGCCGCGATGGGCTACGGCGCCTACCGTGGTGGCAAGGCCCTCTACAACAAGCTGAACCCTTCGGAGGAAGAGATGACCCCCAAGCAGGCGGCGCTCGCCCGGTACGGCCTCGACAAGGTCGCCGACATCGACAAGAAGATCACGGGCGAGATCCTCATGTCCGACATCGGGCGCGGCAAGCTCGCCTCCGAGAAGACGGCGCTCACGCCGCTCGCCCTCGGGGCCATGGGCGCTGGGATCGGCGCTGGGATCGGTGCGGTCCACGGCTTCCGCACGGACGACCCCTCGCAGTCCGTCGAGCACCACGTCATGCGCGGCGCGCGCAACGCGCTCATCGGCGCGGGCGTCGGTACCGGCGTTGGCGTCGGAGGCGCGGCCGTGCTCGGGAAGGCCGCGCCTGAGCTGGTCGAGCTCTCGCGCCAGGGCCCCTTCCCCAACATCGACCCCAAGCACCCGCACGCTCCCTACCAACAGCTCGCGCAGAACCTGTACGATGCGTGGCTGAACCCCGTGACGCGCCTCGGGATGGGCGCGTACGCGGGCAAGAACCTCGCACAGAGCTACGGCAACATGGTGGACGACTGGCGCCTCCAGCAGTACGCCGCCCAGAAGGGCAAGACGGATGCCCCCGAGACGCCGAACGCGGCGCACCTGGAGGCCATCCGGGCACGGCGCCACATGGGGGCGTACTCGTCCTCCCTCGACAAGGCGGCCGGATGACCCCGCTCGACCTCTCCGTGGGGGAGTTCGGACTCGCGGACAAGATCCAGCCCTACGAGCACATCCAGGGTCGCCTCGCCGCCCTGCGCAAGGCGTACGCCGTAAACCCGGAGGTCGCCCGCGAGGTGATCTCCTACGCGTGGCCCCACGCGCAGAACAGGCCCTGGACGCACGACGAGATTCACGAGCGCCTGGGCATCACCCCCCAGGCGATCGTCGCCGAGAAGGCCGCCGAGGACGCTTCCTTCAACGGGGGGGCGGGCTGGCGCAATCTGGCGACGGCTGGCGGGGTGGGCGCGGGGGCCGGGGCGGGCCTCGGGGCGGGCCTCGGGGCCGTCCTCGGGGGCGGCTCGGGGGCGGGTCGAGGCGCGCTCCTGGGCGGGGCCCTGGGGGGCCTCTACAGCGCCTACCGGCAGTCCCAGTACGCGCCGCGCGCGGCGCAAGCCTCGGGCTTCGCGGTAGCCAACGCGCTGCACACCGGCGCCTCCATGCCGGAGGCGGCGGCGGAGCACAACAAAACCTTCAAGCCGCAATGGTGGCAGAGCGCGTCTCTCGCCCCGACGGACGACATCCTGCGCACCCCACGGGGGTTCTCCCTGCGTTCGGCGCACAAGGTGGCGGAGGTCTTCCTCAAGGGCGCCGCCGCCCAGTTCGTCCAACAGCACTTCCCAGCCTTCGGGGCAGCCTTCGACGCCTTCGAAGCCACACGCGCCCAGCAGGAGGCCATGGACGCCGACCGCCAGCGCGTGGCCTACCCCGCCATGCACTTCACCCAGCCGCTCATGGCATCCTACGCCTCGGGTGAAACGCCCGCCCCCTCGCACCACCACCGCCGCCACCACCACGGCTGACCCCTCCGGAACCCCCCTTTCCGGACGGGTATAAGGATGTATGAAGGTCATCCTCGGGTTGATGGGGTTCGTCCTGGCCCTAGCGGGCTTGGGCATTCTGTACGTGGCTGCCACGTACGTGCTCGTGTACGCCCAGGTGGCGTACGCGAGCTTCAAGGCTGCCTTGGTCGCCTCCTGGGAGGCGGCGGCCAAGGCGGACGCCGAAGGGCATAGCTTCCGGGAAGGGTACCGGGAGGGGACGGCGGCGGCCAGAGCGGTCGGCCCTGAGGCCGGCCGCCAACGCGCCCGCGAGATCATCCGGGAGGCGCGCGGTGAGTGAGGCGACGGCGACAGCGACGGCCGAGGTCGAGCGGGTGAACGTGGAGATCATCTGCGACAAGTGCGGCGGCCCGCGCGACGCCTACGTGGGCCGTCTCCAGCCCAAGGACGGCCGGCGCCGGTGCGAGCCGCAGGAGCACAACGACAACGAGGTGCCCGCCGCGATGCTCACGAACGGCCTGGACTGGGTGCTGCGGTTCAGCACCTGTCCGGACTGCCGGGAGCCGTGAGTCACGACCACACCCCGCCGGTCGGCGGGGTGGGCAAGCGTCCCGCTTGTTTGGCCCGCACGCGCTTCCCACTTCCTGGGCTTCGGCTTAGTGTGAAGCGCATGAAGCAGCCCTCCCCGGACCGCGCCGTCCTGTCGACGCCGTCGGATCTCGTCGTGGTCTACGCCGGTCGTCGCGCCCTCCTGCCGGGCGAGTCGGAGGTGATCGTCCCCCTCTCCCACATGGGCTTCGCCTACTCCTACGACTTCACCCTCAACGACTACCGCTGGACGTTGCAGCGGCCCCTGGCCGAGCGGTGCCCGCGCTTCTACGAGAAGATCCTCGCGCTCGCGGGGGAGGGAGGGGAGGAGCGGCTCTTCCTCGGGGTCGTGTTCAACGGCTTCGGCAACGCCAAGCCCGCCCCCGAGGTTCGCGGCCTCGTGTTCCCGCGCGTGCGCAACGTCCGCCACGCGCTATCCGTCGCGCAGACCGGCCTGATCGTGGACGTCGTCACGGGCCTGTCGGCCGAGCCACAGCCCTGGGCCTCCTGCCCAGGAAGCCTCTCGCAAGACCCGGAGTTCCGATGAGCCGCTTCCACGTCGTGGCCGGCGCCATGTTCGCGGGCAAGACCACCGAGCTTCAGCGCCTCCTGCGGCGCGCCGAGATCGCCAAGAAGCGCACCCAGGTGTTCATCCCCTCGGCCGACACGCGCTCGGACGGCATCCTGCGCACCCACACAGGGGACGTGGCGCAGGCGCAGTCGGTGCGCACGAGCGCCGACCTCCTCGTGAGGTTCCTCCCGTCGACCCAGGTGCTCGTCGTGGACGAGGCGCAGTTCTTCGACGACGCGCTCCCCCACGACCTCGACCGGCTCGTGCGCACGCACCGGCACCTGGAGCTCGTCGTGGCGGGGCTCGTGAGGGACTACCGGGGCGTGCCGTTCCCGAACGTCGCGCAACTCCTGGCGCTCTCGGACACCCAGCGGATCCTCACGGCCGTGTGCGTCGCCTGCGGCGACGAGGCGACCTTCACGCACCGCAAGCACGAGGCCCCCGGGCTCTTGACGCCCGGTGGGTCTGAGCTCTACGAAGCGCGCTGCCGTGACTGCTGGTACGAGGTGTCGGGTGCCTGACGACGTGTTCGAGACGGGGGTCGGTCACGACTTCCACTGCCCGTTCTGCCGTGGCCGCTTCTTCGTCCCGGGCGAGACGGTGACCGTGCAGCACTCGCAGCCCGTGTGCGAACGGTTCGTCGCGCTCGATCCGCTGGAGTTCATCGCGGCGGTGAACGACGCGCTCGGGGCGAGGAGGGACTGACGGTGGCGGACGAGACGGACGAGGAGCGCTGGGCTCGCTTCCAAGAGAAGACCTGCGCCCCCGCGTGGCTGGAGAACGGCGCGGCCGTGATGGCCCCGCACGGCAAGTACTGGGTGCCCTCGATCGCCGTGGATGTGAACGGGCGTACGGCGTACGTCGACACCCGCGAGGACTACTCGGCCCGTTTCCAGCGAAAGGGCCGGCTCATGGCGTTGGCCGACCTGCGCGTGCTCAAGTCCAGCCCCTTCGCCCGGTAGTCGCGCCCCTCACTGGAAGAGCCAGATCGCGCCGCGCGCGACGCCCGTCGACGTGAGGTAGAGCTGGCCGGCGCCCGGCTGGTAACGTGCCAGCATCATCACGGGCACGTCCGGCGGGGTCTGCGTGGGGTTGGCCTTGATGGACGTCGGGTTCGCGCCCATCGAGTCCCAGGAGAGTTCGATCTCGCCCTCCTTGACGAACACCAGTATGAACGTGGGGGCGTTGACGACGCCCTGGGGCACCGCCACGTGACTCACGCCCAGGTTGTTCGTGAAGTCGTACATCACCTTCTTGGTGTAGGTGAGAGCGAAGTTCACGGGCACCGCCTGGGGCCGCGCGTCCTCGGTGAGCTGGAGGAGGAGTGAACCGTTGAACGCGATCGAGAGGGCCATATCCCAAGGGTAAGCGGGTAGAAGGGTTCGAGGCGCCCTTTCGAGGCGCTGAGCGGAGGTGACATGGAACGGAGAAAGAAGATCTTCCGGACGACCTACACGGTTGTCATTCTGTCCGAGGACCCGCTGGGGGATCAGCCCCTGAACGAGCTCCTGGAGGACATGACGGACGGCGACTGCATCGGGCTCGTGGAGCAGGCAGGCGAAGAGGTGATCGAAGGAGACGAAGCCATCCAGGCGGCGCTGATCGCCGTCAACAACGACGGGTCCTTCTTCGGCGATGAGGAGCCTGACGGCGATGATTGAACGCGCGTTCAAGACGGTGTGGATCGTGGAGGTGCTCTCCCCGGTGAAGCTCGGGGCTGAGACGCCGCTGCGCGATGTCATCGAACACATCACGGCCGGCGAGTACGCCGCTAGCCTCATCGTGATCGAGGGCGGGACCTTCACCGGGCCCGACGAGATCGCGGCGGCCCTGGAGGACCTGGACATCAAGGGGAACTACGCCCAGGACGGGGATCGGGAGACCGAGGCCCACGAGGAGCACGACCCCGGTGAGGACGCGCACCTCGACGCGCCGAAGTACCCCGAGCGGCCGGGCGGCGAGAACTGGGACGGACGGCACTTGTGTGACGTGTGTGTCGCGTCTCGTGAGGAGTGCAAGACCAAGTCCTTCACCACGGGGACGGCGTATCGGTGCGACCTGTGCGAACTCGACTTCATCCAGCCGGTGATGGTGGCGGACCCGGAGGCGTCATGACGGTCAAGGAGATCCCCGTCGGGCCGCCCAGCCAGGGCAGCCTCGTGCACCTGAACCGGGCCCTCGTGGAGGTGCCCATCTACGAGCTCCACCACCGGGGCCGCAACTGGCTCGCCGTGATCGGCGTGGACGCGCAGTCCCCGGGCGGGTTCACGCGCAAGTTCATGCCGCGCGGTCGGGGCGCCGTCTATTACAGCATCGAGTCCATCGCGCTCTTCGACGCGGTGGAGTTCGGGGCCGACTACTTCACCACCACGAGCCGCCGCGTGGGCTCGCGCTGGTACGGCGTCGTCTGGGCCATCACGGAAACCCACATCCACCTCTACGCCTGCAACGACGGGATCGAGGCGTGCCTACGCTCGCGTGAGTGCCAGGGGGACCCCATGGCGCTGCTCAAGGCGAGGGAGGTCGAGGCCACGAGCCTGGAGCGACGGCTCGCCGCCACGCGCGAGGCCATCGAGACGCTTCAGGTGCCGCCGGAGCCCAAGAAGGAGGAACCCGCGTGAGGTACCGCACCACCATCACCGTCTGGTCGGACGAGAAGCCCAAGTTCAAGCCCTTCACCATCGCCGCCTACGTCACGCGCCACCTCGGCAAGATCGTGGGCGTGAAGGCGATCGAAGCGGAGGTGGACCAAGTCCGCGTGCACGTCGCGGCCGACCCCGTCGTGGTGGCGACGTCCAACTACGTCCAGATCCGCGCGGGCGGTAGGGACCTCTTCTACTGGGACTCGAACGACTTCAAGGAGCAGGGGGCCGCGATCGTGAAGAGCGTGCAGCTCTTCTACGAGAGCGGCCCGGCGAAGCTGCGCGCCCTCATCACAGCATCCAAGGCAAAGTCGCGGCGCGAGTACGCCGTACGGAAGGTGTCACCATGATCCGAATCTTCTCACCCGTTCGCGGCGGCGACTTCAACCCCTGCGATGGCGCCGTCATCGAGCTCACGACCGAGCTCACCCGAAAGCTCCTCATCCGCAAGCGCATCTTCGACGCAGTGAAGGAACAGGACGCGGACTGCGTCGAGCACTACTACTGGGACGCCGCGCCCGAGTGGGTGAGCGACGGGTCGGACGTCGACACGTCCGAGGACGAGCCCGCTGAAGCGGAGGAGGTCGAGTCGGTCGTCGACCAGATCGAGCGGCAGATGTCGCTCGACAAGCCGGTCCCCAGTGGAGCGCTCACCCGCCTGCCGGCGTACGTCCAGCTCGCCTTCGAGCCCATGCGCTCCGAGTGCGACCAGTGCATCGTCTCCAAGGAGGGGGTGACCTGGATGTGCTACCCCAAGCACACGGACATGGAGGTTCGTACCGAGCAGATCTCGTGGGAGCTGATTGCCGAGGCGGCCATCAGCTAGTCGAAGTAGCTGTCGGCGATGGCCTTGCAGCAGTTCTTGCACACGGGGCCGTTGTCGCTGAAGACGAGGTTCGCCTCGTCATAGAAGCGCTCGCATCCGACGCAGCGGAACGCGCATCCGGCCCCCTCGGGGGACGGGTCGCAGACGGTGAAGTGGCCGAGGTCGGCCAGCGCTCGTAGGGCTTCCCGGGTAATCACCCCGGGAAGCCTACGTCGCCTTTGCTTTGGCCGTCAGATGGAGATGTCTAAATGCATGACGGCGGGTTGCGCGACGTGACCGAAATAGGTAGTGTGGTGCCCATGAACGCACCAAAGGGGGCAGTGAACGAGGCTCGTGCCATCGACATGACGGGGCGCATCTTTAACCGATTGACGGTGATCGGCCCTTCGCGTGTAGTACCGCGCGAGGGGCGTGGCAGGCCCTCGGTGAGGATGCCTTGTCGTTGCTCCTGCGGGGTTGTCCTGGATGTCGACCTGGGGTGTCTGACGAAGCACAAGGCGCGCTCATGTGGTGGGTGTGGAGAGGTCCCGCGTCATCCCGAAGTTCATGGCCACGCGAAGCGTAACCGACAATCATCGACCTATCGGATCTGGCACGGCATGATGCAGCGGTGCTATTCCCCAGGGGCCAGCGGGTACGATAGTTACGGTGGGCGTGGGATTGCGGTTTGTGACCAGTGGCGTGATAACTTTCCTGCGTTCTTGGCCGACATGGGTGAGCGACCAGCAGGGAAGTCGATTGACCGCATCGACAACACAAAGGGCTACGAGCCGAGTAACTGCCGGTGGGCGACGCCATCACAGCAGTCACGCAACACATCGTCGAACAGGATGGTGACCTACGGCGGCGAGACGTTGCCGTTGGTTGTGTGGGTGGAACGTCTCGGGGTGGGGCAGCAGACGCTCACATCGCGGCTCAATCGTGGTTGGAGCGCCGAGCGCGCATTGACGACACCCGCAGGGAAGTACGTCCGCAGAATAACTTGACTTAGTTCATCATGGGGAGAGGTCGAAGTGCATACCATCTCCGCTGGATTCGGGGCCAAAATCACACATTCCCCACCGCATGTGGGCGACGTCGCAGAGCGCGATGGCCACGTGGCGGGGGATCGTCATGAAGCCACGCGCGGGGTTGCGCGTGACGCGCGGGGCGCTCGATGGGGACCCCACGACCATCGGGATGCGCACGGCCTCATAGTCGATGAGAACCTGGATCGGCACGTCGTGGGGCGCCATGAGGAGCTCCCCCGAGACCATGAGCGGCTGGAAGTCCTCGGTGGTCGCCGTCGAGAGGTCGGGCACCGGCACGCGGGAGACGAGCTTGCCGTCGTGGCGGAAGTACGGGGCGAAGTACTTCACGAGCGCGTCGTGGGTCTCGCAGAACCGGTCCCACACCGCAGCCGTCGACTCGCCCCGCCGACGGGCGGCGAGGTCCGCCTTCTGGCGGCCCGTGTGCATGGCCACCGCGCGGTCGCACACGTCCACGGCCATCTGGCGTTGACGGGTGAGCTTGGCGCCGGCCGCCTCCCCGCCCAGACGTGGCCCCGTGCGCGTGGCGATGTAGGGGTTCATCGTGTAGTCGAGGTCCACGGCGATGCCCTTGGTGTGGGGGCCGCCGTGCTCGCGCCAGCCCCCGACGTCGTGGACGCCGCACCAGTCGAGCCACGGGATCTGAGCCGCCGTTTGGGCGTGCTCCGCCTTGAGGGAGTCTTCGGCCAGGGCGAGGGCGTCCCGCATGCGGGCGATGACGCCGCCGCCGACGTTACGACCCAGGAACGTCGCTTTGACGAGGGTGATAGCCATGGCCCAAGGGTACGGCGTATTCTCACGCCCTATGGACGAAACGCTCTCGGTCAAGCCGAACAACACGCTCGACATCAAGCGACCCCTGATGCTGACCCTCTACACGGCCGACGACGGCGCGCCCGCTCTTTCCGAGCGGGAGGCCCTGGAGCTCGGCGGCGTGTCTGCGGACGCACTCGTGGTGATCCGGGCCCTCTTCAACGGCCCGGAGCTCGTGATCCAGGCGTCGAGCGTGAACGGTCTCGACATGAAGCCCGTCTCGCTCTCGGCGCTCTTCCACATGTGGGTGTCGCTCACGGGTCACATCGCCCGTATGGAGCTGCCCACGGACCACGAGGTCGAGGAGGCGCAGGTCGTCTTCCTGCGCAAGATCCTGGCGACGATGGCGCTCACCCCGGAACTCGGCCCCATCGCCGTGGCGCTCTCGGCCGGGCCCGCCGAGGCGCCGCCTACGGCTCCTTCGGAGCCTTCCAGTCCGGCTGCACCACCTTCGCCAGCGGGTGACGATCCTTCGTCGACGGGTTGAGCACGCCCCCGTAACCCGCCGACACCTTCTTCACGCCGGGGTCCACCATGTGGTGGACGTACCCCGCCTTCAGCCGCTTGGACCCCGGGTAGTCGAGCACGGTCTCCTTGTTCACGCCGGGGATCCACAGCTCGGGCGCCGTGAAGAAGCCCTGCTTGGTGGGGGCCGTGCAGCCCTCCACGTCGCACGGGGGGTGGTCGGGGCGGGCGGAGACCGAACACCAGACCTCGAAGCGGTGTCCGTCGGCGCAGGAATACTCGTACGTGGGCATCGTGGGTTCTCCTCAGTCGCAGCTCGCGTCGCCCCTTCCTGGGGCGCGCGGGGTCATGTCGGCGTTGAACGTGTTGGACGGGACGGCGGGCGTCTCGGTCGGAAGGGTGGCCTCGATCCCGGCCTGGATCGCCCGCACGCCGGCCACCACGGGGTCGTCCTCGGTGGCCGGACCGAAGAGCAGCTCTAGCATGGTCCAGGCGCGCAGGAACGCCGCCTCGCTCGGGGCGGCGACGAGCACGATCGCCCCCGTGGTGTACTCGTCCCCCGTATCGAAGGGCGGCCGGTTCGCGTCCCCCGGGTCCGAGAGGGCGCGGCCGAGGTCCGAGAGGAAGCTCGCCGCGTTGCCCTGGCCCTGTCGGAGCGTGAGGTAGACGCCCACGTCGGGCGTCTCGAACACGCTGTTGATCTGCGAGAGGAGCAGGTCCATCTCGGTCACCGTCTCGTCGAGCTTGCCCAGGTAGCGGTCGATCTGTGCCATGGCCCCTTCGGCCAGAGACACGCCACGCTCCCCCACGCTCGCCGCGCTCCGGACGGCCTCCTGGATCCGGTCCAGAAGGCGGCTCAAGCCGGGGACGAGGCGCGCGAGCGACGGCGTGCGGTACCAGTCCGGGAAGGCGCCGTGACGGCCGCCTGCGCGCTGGGGCTCCGGGCGGTACCGGGCGGCCGAGGAGAGCGCGCCGTAGCCCCGGTCGATCGAGACGCCCTTGCTCTCCATGCGCGTGCGCACGGCGAGGTGGTAGTAGTACGTCTGGTTGGGCGTGAGTTCCGTGGCGTCGACGTACCGGTGGAGGAACCCGTCGTTGGTCGCCACCTTGAGCACCTTCGAGCCGTAGCGGCCCTCCAGGCCCTCCGTGAGGGCGCGGTCGCCGAAGAGGTCGAGCGCTTGTCTTGCCGACATGGCCTGCGGTCGTTCGCTGCGGATTACGGCGTAATGCGTGGCGACGAGACGCACGCCGTCTTCGAGCGGCACCGGGTCCGTGGGGCTCCAGGTGAGGACCACGGACCCGCCCCGTCCCGAGGCAGATGCCCTCAACCCCTGGCCCACGAGCTCCCCGTCCCCCCGCGCGGCCCCGAGCGCCTCGGTGCCCTGGCTGGCCCCGAAGAACCGGTCGAAGTAGGTGGCCGCCGTGAGGGTGGCGGCAAGGTCGCTCGCGCCCGCCAGGAGCGCCGCGTACCCCCAACGGGTGTCGTCCGTGAAGCGCGGGCGGCTGTCGTCGCCCGGATCGTAGATCGACGCGGCCACGGTCTGGAGGTAGTGGGCGTTGCCGCCCGTGAAGAGCGACTCCGGGGAGAAGGCTTGCCGCCAGACCTCCGTCATCCGCACCTCGGCCGGGACCTTGTTCCGCAGGGCCCCGGCGGGCAGGACGGAGGGCGGGTCGACCAGCCCTTGGACGAGGCCCGTGAGCCCCCTCTTCGGGGTGGGGACGATGAGCAGGTACCCTCCACCGTCGTCGAGGAGCGAGCGAAGGCCGTCCTCGACCGCGCCCGTGAGGGCGCCGAGGAGCGACGCGGCCGAGTCGAGCGCCCCGGTGGCACCGTCCCGAGCCTGGGCGATCGAGACGCGTAGCTGGACCTTGGCGACCGAGAGGGCCGCGTGCAGGGTCGAGAGGCTACCCGTCAGCGCCTGGGCCGCCCCCGTCGCTTCCTGCGGGAGGGTCGGGGCGGCTTTGATCCACGGCATGAGACGTCTCCAGGGTTCGTTCGATCGCGCGCAGCTTGTGGGCGGCTCCCGCACGCATTACGGTCACGGTGAGGTCGCGCAGCGCGCGGGTCAGTTCCAGCACTCGGGGCCTCCGCGTCCACATCCACCAGAGGATACCAGATGACCAGGGAATCGGAACTTCATCAGTCGAGCGGCCTCTTCACCCAGCTCGTGAACCCCCAGACGGGCGAGACCGTCACCTTCCACTTCGAGGCGGGTCAGGAGACCCTCCCCATCGACGTCGTGATGCCGGACCGCACGATCCGGGCGCGCCTGCGCCCCGTGCGCACCATGAGTGACACGGAATACGACGTATGGCTGCACCTGGAGCCGCCCAGCGACAAGGACGCCCCGGCCAAGCCCGCCTACGTCGGCCGCGAGCCCACGCTCGTCTCGGCCCAGCTCGCCAAGGACCCGGAGTCGCCCGCCACGGCCACCGGCTCCCAGGTGAACGAGTCCCGCACCTACCTGCCGCGCGAGTCCAAGCTGATCGCCGAGCGGCTCGCCAAGGACCCGAGCGAGGCGGCGACCGCCTCGGCCCCCCAGGCGCCGCCGCCCCCGACGCGCGAGCAGAACCCCTACTCGGTCTTCGCGCCCATGGAGACCCCCAAGGCCGAGCCCGGCGCGGTCAACCCGACGGCCATGGCGGTGCCGGGCGGCGAGGCGCACCCGCAGTCGGTGTTCGGACCGGCGGAGACGACCACGCCCGCCCCCGTGGAGGGGTCCGGCGGGTCGACGGAGGGCGGCGAGGGGAAGGAGTCGGGGAAGGTGCCCGAGGCCCCGGCGAAGCCCGCCGCCGCGACCCCCGCGAAGGGGTCGGGCGGCAAGTCGCGGGGCTGATCGGTCAGATGGCGGCGGTGGCGAGGTTGGCGGTGCCGACCACGTCGGCGCCGGCCGCGTTGGTCACCTGACGGACGGTGCCCGCGTCGGTGCCCTCGGCGATCGAGACCAGCAGGCCGCTGGCCCGGAAGCCCACGGGCACCTCGGGGGCGCGCGTCGCGGGGACGCCCGCGCCGTTCCACACGTAGAGGCCGTCCTGGGTCGTGGTCGTCTGGGCGTCGGCCCAGAACTTCTGCCCCGCTGCCATCGCCACGCCGTCCACCGAGGCGCCGGGCGTCGCGAGGGTGACGTTGCCGGGGGCTCGAACGCGACACCGGACGCTGGCGAGGGCCTGCCCGGTGCCGGCCGTCACCTGGGCCTGGATCTGCGTGGTGCCCATCACCACCTGGATCACCGCGTTGTCCAGGTTGGACACGCCGGCCGCCACGAGGTCGGCGGCGGCGACGGAGAGCTGCATCGAGTCGTCCGCGTGGCCCGTGACCACCGCAGGGGCTCCGCCCACGGTGACCACGGGCTCCTCACCGGAGCCGCCGTAGAGGTACCCGTCCGAGTCCGCGAGCGACCCGGTGCCCAGGACGCCCGCCTGCACCAGCGCCGCAGCAGCCGCGCTGGCTTTGATGGCCGACGCGAGGTTGGCGATGGTCTCGGTCGCGCCGGTGCGGTTGACCGTGATGGTCTTGCCGCTCACCACCACCGAGTTGCCGCCCTGGTTCATCACCAGCTTGATGCGGATGTGGTTCGAGGGCGTGCCGCTCTTCTGCGCGAGGACGCGGAGCCGGTTGGCGGGGTTGGTCCCCGACACGAGGAAGTTCAGCTCGGCGAGCCCGCCGCCGTCGCCGCCCTTGAGGAAGGCGTAGGGCTGGCGCTGGACCTGCTGCGCCATCATCGGGGTCTGGTCCTGGTTGGTCGGGGGGACCTTGGCCGAGCCGACGAGGGCGGTCGCCGTGACGAAGAACGAGGCCGCCGCCGAGGCGACCATCTGCGCGACGACGCTGGTGACGTCGTCGGAACCGGCCGCCGGGACGACGTCGATGAGGACCTCGCCGTCGGCCTTCATCTTGACCGTGACCGAGCCCGCGCCCGAGGCCGCCGCGAAGCGGACGCCGATGCGGTTGCCCACGGGGCCGAGGGGGACGGCCTTGAGGTTCAGGATGCGGACGCCCCGGTTGAAGCGGGTCTGTCCGGTGGTGCCGGGGATGGTCGAGCCGCTCTGCGTCACCACGTCGTACTCGGCCGCGATGCCGCCCAGGAGGTGGTCGCCCGCGATGCCCAGCAGGGCGTCCGTGACGAGGCTCAGCGGGGCGAGCTGCACGACGCGCTTGGCGCGCGGCAGCCGCGCGGGGATCGGGATGATCGAGTACTCCATGGCGGGCCGGGTGAGGCCCGGGACGGCGGCGCCGTTGGCGTCGACGGCCGGGACGCGGCGCTGCGAGAGGTCGCGGATGCGGGGGCGGACGTGCTCCCAGGCCGCGTCGGTCATGCGGTAGGTGATGGAGTTGGAGTCGTGGTCGACCTGGGCCCCACGGAACTGGGCCTCCGGGGCGACCGCGTCGAAGGGGACCTCGTCCGAGACCGAGAAGTTGCCGTAGCCGATGAGCGTCAGATCCAACATGGTGGGGTTTTCTCCTGAGGGCCCCACGTGGAGGCCGTGCTTGGCGAAGTATAGGGAGCGGTCAGCGCAGCTTGACGAGGGTCGACTTCATGGGCGCCGGGGCGAAGGGCGTGGGGGCGGTGAAGCCCGCGTAGGCGGGGTTGGCGAGGGCGAGCGGGATCGGGGTGAGCGTCACGGGGTGCGAGTGCGTGGCGAAGGCCGAGGCGAGCGCGTCGAGGCGGCGCACGATCGTCTGGAGCACGGGGACGAGCGGCTCGTACTTGACCGCGTGTTCGTTCGCGCCGGACCCAAGGACGATCATGTCGGGCAGGCCCGTGTCGACGAAGAACTTGTCCCGGCCCGGGGCGACCGTGACGCCCTTGCCGCCCACCGTGGTGAGGTCGGCGCCCGAGATCAGCACGGCGCCGCCAGAATGCGCCTCGATCCGGTCGGTGCCGACGAGGTGGACGGCCCCGCCGCTCGTGAGTTCGGCGAGCCCGTCCACGGCCGTTCGCCACGTCGACGCCGTCTGCCGGTGCGCGCCGCCCGTGACGAAGGTCGAGTCCCCGGTGACCTCGTGCTCGCTGTTGCCGTGGTGCGCGCTCGACTGGAGAGCCCCTGGACCGTCCCCGTGCGTCTGCGCGATGCCGCCCGCCGCGAAGATCTCCAGCCGGCCGTGCGGGTCCACGTGCGCGCGGAAGAGCGCCTGACCCTCCCGGTTGCAGAGCTCGAAGCGCACGAGGTCCCCCGCGTGCCCCACGTCCAGGCGGATCGTGTAGCGTCCCTCGTCCGCGCCCGTCTGCGTGATCTGGTCGCTCCCGCCCCGGTATCGGAAGCTGGTCTTGCCGTCCTCGTTGACCGTCTCCGAGTAGCCCATCCAGGTGGTGTCGCGCCGCTCCCCCGCGCGCGTCTCCAGGCGGTCCGAGTCCCCGAGTGCGTGCACCGTGGCGAGCGGCCCTCCGGAGAGGACGGCGTGCTGGCCCCTCAGCGCCCCCACCACCGCGCCGTCGGGCCCTTGCACCAGGGCGTCCCCCGGCAACATGTCGACGGGAGCGCCGGGGTTGCGGCTGGAGGCTGGGAGGTGCCGGTCGAGGGCGGGGTCCATCCCCCCTTGGCCCTCCTGCCCCGTGATGGAGGGGCCGTCGTCCGTGTGCGCGACGTCCAAGGGGAGCACGCCGAGGATGTACGGGAGCCCGAGGGCCCACGTGACCACGACGGGCGTGCCGTGCGCGAGCAGCGTGGTGTCCCCCGGGCCCGAGGCGATGCGCCCCATGGACACGGTGCGCCCCGAGTTGAGCGACACGCGGTAGCTGTGACGCCGTGCGTCCGTTTCGAGGACCGTGCCTCGCTCCATCTGCGGCCCGCCCGCGTTGAGCGGGGAGGCGCCCGGGGGGCCCGGAGGGGTGATGAGCGGGTCGGGGGTGGTCTGGAGGAGTGTGGAGCGGCGCGCCATGGAGGGAGGCTACGCCGCCCGGCGTACGCCGTACAGGATCAGAGGGCGGGGACGGACGCGTCGTCCAGGCCCCCGGCCCCCTGCTCGCCGATCCGGTCGTACACGGCGCCCGGCGAGGTGTTCGGGGCGAGGCCGAGCACGGCGTCCATGAGGAAGCGCGGCACCTTCGGCACCGCCATGGCGTCGCTGGCCTGGAAGGGCAGGATGCGGTCGGCGAAGCCGGAGACCGACTCGACGAGCATCGACTGGCCGCCCGCGATCTGCGTGCCCCAGGTGCCGATGAGCGAGAGCTCGATGTAGCAGCCGCCGACCAGGGTGTGGGACTTCGTGCGCATGAGCACGCCCAGGCCGAAGGGGATGTAGAAGAGCTCCGAGTCCAGGTTGATGAAGAACTGGCTCGTGGGCGAGCCCTCCATCGCCGCCGGGTCGTCGAACTGGTCGACGTTGACGCCCGCCTCGACCGCGTTGTGGTAGAGAGCGCGTAGCAGGTTCAGGCCGTTCAGCATCACGCGCTGGATCGACCACGAGGACTGGGACTTCCCGCGCAGGAAGAAGGAGCGGGCCGAGCCGATGGCCATCATCGGCTGGACGGGCGCCTGCGACTGCATCGAGAAGGTCTGGAACATGCCCAGGGCGCGCAGGGTGCGGGCGCTGGATCGGTCCGACCGCGCGACCGACCGTCGGGCGGGGCCCGCCAGGATCAGCGTGTCGTCGGGGTGCGCCGCGTCGTAGGACGCGTTGTCGTTCATGCGCTCGACGTGGCGGTTGTTGAACCCCCAGGTGCCGAGGCTGCGGGTGACTCCGATGGGATAGGCGGGCATCTGGTTGACTCCGGGGGAAGGTTAGGGGGGTCAGGCCGGCGCGGGGCCGTGCCCGGCCCCCTGGTGCTGTTTCCAGCGGTCGTAGAGAGCGCTCCCGAAGAGCCCGAGCCCCACGAGGTCCTTCGCCCCGGGCTTGCGCTCGTGGGGGTCCGCGATCATGTCGGCGCCGACCGATCCGCCCAGGCCCAGGAGGCCCGCCGCCTCCAGCCGCGTGTGCCAGGGGTTGTCGTGCGGGAGGAGCTTCGAGCCGATCATGGCCGCGTAGCTCCCCATGTCGAGGAGGTCCTTGGGGTTCTGGAGTCCGAAGGCCGCCTTCACGGCCGCCACCTTCCACTGCGCGGTGTGCACCGTGCCGTTGTCGCGCTGACCGTTGCCGAACGAGCGTCCGGCGATATTCGCGGTCGCCGGGGGGGAAGCGGCCGGGGCGAGGCTCGCCGCCATGGGTTGCCCCACGGTGTACGCGCTCGCCATGCCGTGCAGGGCCTTCTGTCCGAGGCTCGACGTGGCGCTGGTGCCGGAGAAGGGGGCGATCACCCCCTTCCCGACGTTCCAGGCGCCGCGCGCGGCCGTGCCCAGGAGTCCTGCCGACTTGGCCGCCGCGAGCTTCTCGTACAGTTCCATCACTTCCTGACGACGAGGTGGAAACCGATGTTGTTGAGGGGGACCGCGATCTTCGCGTCGAAGAAGAGCTCGACCGCGTCGGCGGCGAACTCGCTCTGTGCGAGCGAGGTGATCGTCCCCTCCAGAAGGGGCGCGCCGATCTTGGCGATGTACTGGCCCTTGAGGAGGTTCGTGTTGTCCACCACCGAGCGGTAGATCTCGCCGAGCGCCTCGGGGATGTTGTTGTACTGGCGGAGGAACCCGCGCAGCAGCTCCGAGTAGTTGATCGACAGGTAGTCGATGTTCTTCACCATCGACAGCTCGCCGGTCTCCAGGGCCGAGGGGTCCGTGGTGAGCTGGTGCTCGCACTGGGGCAGCGCCCCCTCGACCTCCTGGGTGCAGAGGAAGTAGCCGCCGTCCGAGATGAGGGAGAGCTCCTCCTCGCTGAAGACGTCCGTGGTGTGGGCCAGCCGGTCGAACCCGATGAAGCTGCCGCCCGTGAGCCCCATCTGCGACGGGGTGCCGGCGATGACGCCGCCCACCGCGCAGGCGAGGTAGTAGCTCGGGACGAGCCCGGCGCGGGTCCGGACCGAGGGCAGCGCGCGGGGGAGGCTCCCGTCGGCGAGCTCGGAGACCCCCACGAGGTCGGGCCACATGAGCGTGAGGCGCGAGGAGCGCACGCTCTGGGCGATGGCGATGAGCGCTAGGGCCCGGTCGAGCGAGCTCAGCGTACGGCGTACGCGGTAGTTGATCGCGTTGGGGGCCGTGTTGTCCAGGTACCGGCCGGGCAGGTCCCTGTTGAAGAAGTGCGGCAGCTCCTCGGCCGCGTCCGCCCCGTCGTCCGCGCCGTTGAAGATGCGCAGCCGGTTCTCGTTCTGCACCGACCCGACGCGGTAGGTGAGGACGCGACCCGCGTAGGCGTCGGGGACGTAGTTGTTCGGGTCGATCGGGATCTCGACCAGATCGCCCGCCTTGACGCCCGCCTGGAGGAAGGTCGCCGAGTCGTCGTCGAGCTGGTTGAAGAGCGCGTCGTTCACGCCCACGCTGGCCGTGCAGACGCCCGAGCCCGGCAGGATCGGGGCGGGGGCCGCAGGGCTCTGGGAGCCCGCGATGGCGGCCTGGGTCCCGCCGTGCGTCACCAGGGCCGCGAGGACCGCCGAGACGGCCGGGTGCGAGTTGACCGCCGCCGCGATCTCGTCGTGGGTGGCGAGGCTGCCGAAGGTGACGGTGATGGCGAAGCCGGCGAGCGTCACGACCACCGCGTGGTTGGACGAGCCCGAGGCCGTGTAGCGCACGGTGTAGGGGCCGCCCACCACCGTGGGGAGGCGCATCGAGTAGAGGATGGTGCCGAGCGTGCCGCCCGTGCCCGTGGAGACGGAGGCGGCGGCGGTGCTCGCGAACTTGACGGTGCCGTCCGGCGCGCGGACGAGGAGCTCGATGTCCTCGGGCGGGGCGCCCGAGGCGTCGTCCCAGCGGGAGCTCCCCGGGACGACCTCCATCGCGGAGGGGTCGCCGGAGTTCGGGAAGTTCTGGCTCGTGTTGACGTGGCCGACGCGGTGGGTGCCACGGCGGTTCTGCCACGCGGAGCTCGCGGCGGACGAGAGGCCGACCGTCACCGAATCGCCGGGGAGGATCTGCGTGAAGTCGATGTCCTCCACGGCGCCGGTGGCCGGGGCGGAGCCCGTGGACGCCGCCGTGATCGAGAGGGTGCGGTACTTGCCCGTCACGGCGCCGCTCACGGCGGACGAGACGGCCGAGATGGAGCCCTCGTAGACCGTCTGCTCCTGGGGCATGGGGATGGAGCCCAGGGCGATGCGGAAGCGCTGACGGACGCCCTTGTCCCGGGCGTAGGTCGGGGACGCCTGCTGCACGAACGCGGTCTTGAACGCCGCGTGGACGTTCAGGTCCTGCGTGAGGTTCACGAAGCAGTAGAGGTCGTTGCGCGCCGCGAGGCGGGCGCGGGCGTTGGCGTAGCCGGTGGAGTCCTGGCTCGCGACGCCGTAGTACCGGATCGGCACGTTGCCGCCGTTGTTCAGCGCGATCTTGAGGCCCACCGCGAGGGGGTTGCGGGCGTCGATCTTGCCCACGCCTCGGATCACCGGCAGGCCGTTGATGGTCTGCTCGTCCGAGGGCACGGCCGTGCCGAGGTTCTGGAGGTCCTGACGCAGCGCCACGTACGAGAGGTAGAGCTCCGCGTAGCTGAGCGTGCGAGAGACCGTGGTCGCCGACGGGGAGGGGGCGGCCACGCTGCGGGCGGGGGTGATCTGGACGGGGACCGTGATCCCGCCGCGCACGGTGAGCTTGTCCGACCCGGGCTCGGGGAAGATGAGGTAGGTGCGCGACGGGTCCTGGAGGCGCTGGGTTGAGAGGACGCGCTCCACGCGGCACTCGCCCGAACCGTCGTAGGTCCACTGCGAGGCCGACGAGGAGCCGTTGGACATGCCGCTGTGGACGAAGGTCACGTCGGTGACCGTGTCGCTGATCGCCACGTTGCCGAACGCCCCGGGGGCGTCGTTGGTGAGGTAGATCCGGCCCGCCTCCATGGCGGGGCTCGCGGTGACCTTGAGCCCGGCGCCCACGCCGTTGATGGCCGCGATGGCGGCGGTGCGCAGGGCCGCCTGGGTGTCGCCGCCCGTGAACGTCACGGCCACGTTCGAGCCCGCGACGCCGCCGCCCGAGTCGAACTCGAACACCGTCGGGGGGTTCACGCCGTCGCTGATCGTGAAGGTCTCGCCGTCCACGATCGAGGCGCCGCCCCCGGCCGGGAGGTCGATGAGCCCCGTCGAGGCGGTGCTCGGGGCGGGGAGCTGCGCGGTGAGCCGCAGGAGGTTCTCGTTGCCGGTCGGGACGAAGCCCGCCGCGTTGGGCTCGCCCACGCTCGCCACGGTGCCGACGAACTCCTGGCCCAGCGAGGAGGTGAGGACCACGCGGTCGCCGGGCTGGAGGCCCGCCTGGAGCAGGTTGGTCGTCGGCGAGTTGAAGGTGACGAGCGACCGGTCCGAGGTGTTGGTCGTGACGCCGGTGCCGAGCACCGGGGCCACGCCGCTCCCCAGGGAGGTGCTGCCGAGGATCACGCGCGGGGTCTTGAGGGTGACGGCCACCGAGGCGTGGTCGACGCGCGCCCCGGCGCTCTGCGAGGGGTAGGCGCCGTCGAGCACCGTCACGGCGTCCTCGCCGGTGGACGGGGGCGCGTAGACGTTGCCCGCCTCCAGCCGCCCGTACGTGTCCGAGAGAAGGATGTCGGCGGCGTCGTCCGGGTAGTCCCGTACGTCGTACGCCGGACCCACGACCACGGTCGCGAGAAGGGGCGTCACCGGCGTGGCCGAGGGCTGGGCGATCTCCTGATAGACGACGATGAGCGGCTTGAGCGACATGGCGTTCCCGAAAGGTTAGGGGGTGGTGGTTTGAAGGACTTCCCGCAGGTCGCGCACCTCGCCGTTCGCCGTGAGCCGGGCGACGATCTCCGAGATCACCGGGGCGAGGGGCCACTTGATCCACTTGAACTTGAGCTCGACCAGCACCCGTACCTGGGTCTCCCAGAACTCCGCCTCGGCCCCGAACCGCCGGTTCGTGGTGGTCGAGATCACGGGCATGCCGATCGCGTGCAGGCCGAACGCCTGCCGCAACTCCTGGCATGAGCCGATCAGGAAGGACGCCACCACGTCCGCGATGGTGGCGCTCTCTCCGGAGTCCCGCGAGAGGCATGCGAGCGTCACGGGCACGTTGGCGTGGCAGTAGAGGACCTGACCCATCCGGGGGAAGTCCAGCTCCACGGCGTTCGAGGCCCCGAGCGAAATGAACGTCACCTCGCTGCGCCCGACGAGGATGGCGGGCCGGACGTTGCGCGCGTCGGGGTACTCCAGCGACTCGACCGAGACGTACAGGCGGCGCCCGTGCACCTCGTTGTCCTCGTCGTCGGGGTCCCCGCTGTCGTCCGTGGTGGGCGTGGGGCCGGGGTCCCAGAACCACGGGATGTTCGGCGGCCGGTGGGGCGCGTAGAAGCACGACTGCATGACGGCGACGAACACGCCCAGCAGCGCGTTCGGGCTCGACGGGAAGACGTCGGGGTGTTGACCCTCGACGCGGGCGAGTTCGTGGTCGGCGCTGCCTGGGAGCATCAGAACCTCGGGTTTCGGGCGTCGGGCTCCACGCGGAAACGATAGACGATGTGGTCGCGCGCGAGTTCCACGACGTCTACCGACTGGCGCACGGCGCGCAACTGGATCTGCGGCTCGTTCTGCCGCTCCACGCGGTACCGCTGGCCGCTGTCGAGCGAGACGATCACGTCGTCGCGCTCCAGGCCGGGGCTCGCGGGGAGGACGAACCGGTGCCCGTTGGTGTCCGCCTTCTGGTCGGGCCGGACGTTCGTCTGGTTGTCGGGGGCGGACCGCTTGCCCGTGGTGTAGTGCGGGGACCAGTAGCCGCCCTCGACCCCCGTGCCCCAGCAGGCGCGGCAGTCGCTACGGACGATCTGCCCGGTGCGGGCGTCCGTGCACTTCTGGCACCGGACGCCCCACGTCTTGCGCTTCAGGAGCGCGAGGCTTCGGGCGAACTTCATGGCCGCCGTGAAGTCCCGCTGAGCCTTGCGCAGGTACTGGCCCATCTTCGGGGACGGGTCGGCGGGGGCCGTTTCTTGCGTGTCGGTGAGGCGCGCCCCCGACGGGGTGACGCACGTGACGCGGTAATGGACGTTACCCGTGAACGTGAGCTGGTTCGGGCCCCGTACGAGCAGGTCGTTGGGGGCGAGGGAGAAGGCGTCCGATACGGCGTACTGGTCTGCGACCCCAGAGACCACGGTGTCCCACGGCCCTTCCGGCGAGCCCGAGCGTTCGAGGGTGAACCGGTAAACGCCCGACTCGCGCGCGTCCTCCAGGTCCCACTGGACGTGGTACCCGAGGGGGAAGAGGGCGAGCGTTCGCGTGATGCGCAGCTTCACGACTTCAAACCGATCATCGACTCGATGTTGTGTCCGCCGGGGCGCATCTCGGGGCCCAGGATGGTCGCGAGCACGGGGCTCCTCCGGTTGGGCACGGACTTGAACTGGGCGAAGCCCTGGACGGCCCCGTCCTGGCTGCGGAGGGGTAGGTGATAGGTGCCGGGCCCGAGCGACAGCGTGTCGACCGCGCGCTGGATCAGGTCGACGTGCGCCGGGTGGAAGTCGGTCCGCTCGACCATGCGCTCGTGCGCGTGCGCCGACGTCTTGAGCTCCCCCGGCTTCGGGGGCGGCGGGGCGGCGGCGGGGGCGCCTTTGATGGTGGGCCCCGCGATCGAGGAGCCGGGCTTGGGGAGGCTCGGGGGCTTCGGGAGCGGCGGGGGCCCGGCGACGCCCAGGAGCGCCTTGAGGGCGGCTTCCTTGCGCCACGCGGCCAACCCCACCGGGGTCATCCCGGCGGGGGCCGTAGCGGTCGGTCGGAGGTAGGGGGAGGGGGGTGAGGCGCGGGTCACGCCTCAAGGGTAGGGGCGGATCAGGTGCGCGGGGTGAAGACCATCTGCTGGATGCCGAGCAGGCTGGGGAGGCCGATGCCGGGCGCCGAGTAGATGAAGAACTTCACGATGTCGGCGCGCTGCTCGACGTAGAGCGTCGGCTCCTGGAGGGTCCAGAAGCGCCCGAGGTAGTTCTCCGGCACGAACATCCACGCCTCGTCGGGCAGGTAGATGTCGCTCTTGATGGTGGTGACGAGCGGGGTGCCCCAGAGCCCGTCCTCCTTCTCGATGCCCGAGCGGTAGTGCTCGGCGGCGATGTCGTTGCCCACGGCCGTCGCCGGCAGGTCGATGGCGTCGCGGTGGCGAGCCTTCGACATGAGCGCCTTGCCCACGGGGCGGCGGCGGTTGTCCATCGCCGTGAGGGTCTGGGCCCAGCCCGTGGCGGTCAGGCGCGGGAGCTCCGTGCGCTGGATCGACGGGTTGCGGTTCACGGCCTGGAGGCACGCGCGGCGGAAGAACATGTCCTCCTGGTCGGCGATGTCCTTGGTCGAGTTGTCGGCCAGGAGCTTGCGCACGTCGGTGCGGTAGCTCATGAGCTCGAACTTCGACTTGACGAACTCGTCCGACTGGATCTTGCCGAAGAAGACCGGGACGTGCCGCAGGGTGTAGTAGTTCGCCTTGGGCGTGCCGTAGAACTGGACGTAGCTCGCGACCGTCTGGGTCTCGATGTCCAGGTACTTCATCGGCGCGTCCGAGTCGGGCCAGATGTCGAGCTCCGAGGCCCCGATGGTCTTGCAGGGCAGGATCTCGCGGACGGCCGCGTCCTGGCGGACGATCTCGCGAATGAGGATCGTGCCGGCGTCCTCCGCCTGCTTGATCTGGCCCTGGTCGATCAGGTCGACGAAGTTCTGGTTCAGGACCTGGGCCTTGACGTCCAGGGTTTCGATTCCGTAGTTCATGGGAGTGGCTGTTCCTCTTGCGTAGCGTAGGGTGGCGGGGGATCAGCCCCAGGAAGCGGCCTCGAAGATGACGTCGAGCCGGCCGTTGCGCTCCGCGTCGGGGCCGACGTAGCCGACGACCTGCTTCTTGTCACCGAACACCTTCGCCTCGAAGCGGCCCGCGTTGGCGACCAGCGGCGAGCCCGGCACGAAGCCGGTGCCGTTGTAGTAGCTGGTGAGGAAGCGGGCGAGGCCGCGCAGGGCGGTGAGCTTGCCGAGGTTGCGGCCGACGAGGTCCACGGAGCCCTCGTGCACGAAGAAGAGCGCCTTCGGCATCGCGGCGTCCACCACCGAGGAGGTGCCCGCGATCCAGTTGGCGTCGCCGTTCAGCTCGACGACGGTGCCCGGGGCGATGGTGCCCGGCTGGATGACGCCGAAGGCGTCCGGGGTGCCGGGCCCGGTGCCGGCGTTGAAGGCGTTGGCCATCTCCAGAGCGAAGTTCTCGCTCAGGCCGAGGCAGGCGTAGAACGCCTCCTTGGGGGACTCGGTGCACGGCTTGTACAGTTCCTGGAATCGCATCGTCGTTGACCTCTCGGGGGAAGCGTAGTCGGGTTAGCGGGAGCCCATCACCATGGCGGCGAACTGCTCCTCGGCCGCGCGCATGCGGTCGGCCTTGGAAACGGGAGCGGAGGCGGCGGACTTCTCGCTGGGGCCGCCGAGGCTGCGGGGGGCCTCGGGCTGGGCCGTGAGCGTCTCCACCGTGCGGCGGTACGTCTCGTCGCTGGCGAGCTTGTGGCGCGTGTCCGCGTCCACGGGGCCGCCCAGCCGGGCCTCCAGCTTGGCCACCAGCGGGTCGACCGTCTCGGCGACCTTCGGCGCGCTGTCCTGCACGTCTGCGAGGGCGTCGAGGGCGGTGGCGATCTTCATGAGGCGGTCCATCGTCAGCTCCTGGTGAGTTCGCGGAGAAGGGTAAGGCCCTCGATCGCGGGCAGGTGCGCCGCGACCTTCCGGCGGTGGGCTGCGTCGTTCGACACGGCCTCCTCGCGGACGGCGTGCGCCAGCTTGCGCAGAGAGTCACCCGGGCCGCCCGTGAAACGGGGCTCGGGGAACGAGGAGTCCGCGCGGCCGAAGGTGCCTCGGCGTACGGCGTACACCTCCTCGTAGGTGACCGGCCGGGGGGCGGCCTCCTTCCGGAGCTCGGCGCTCAACTTGCGCAGGTCGCCGCCGAAGGAGCGGTCCTCGACGCGCTCGGGCAGGGCGCCGCGAGGCGCCGGGCCGAGGCTCGACTCGATGCTCGTGAGGGTCCCCATCAGGGAGTGGCGGCGCGGGTTCATGGGTTGGTCAGGTGCCTCAGGAGCGCGGGGTTCATCTGGCTGGCCTCGGCCGCCGTCTTCATGCCGCCGAGGTGGTTGCGCGCGCCGTCGAAGTACTCGGCGCCGGCCTTCGCCGCCGCCGCGAAGGCGGACTTGCGCAGCGAGGCGTGCTCGACGATCAGCTCCTTGGCGCGCGCGACGTTCACTGAACGACCGCCCTCGCGGCCTCGTAGCCGCCCAGGTAGTGGTCGGAGGCGACCTTGTGGATCTGCTGAACGACCCGCTCCTCCTGCGCCTGCTCGGCGGCGACCTTCTCGGCCTCCGAGTAGCCGGCGAACTCGTTCTGCGGGGCGCGCTCGGCGGCGACCTTCTCGTAGACGGCGAGCTGGCTCATGAAGCCGTCGCAGTGGGCCCGGCCCTCGTCGAACGCCTGCTTCATGCGGCGCTGGTGGTTCTGCTCGACGATCTCGGCGGCCACCTTGTCGAGGTCCGCCGTGGGCGAGCCCGACGGGGCGGTCTGGGTGACGCCGGCCGTCTTCATGGTGGTGCTCTGGAGCGCCGCGTCCACGGCCGCGCGCGCGCTGGCGGCCGAGGCGCCGGACGCGGGGGCGGAGGGGGCCATGGAGGCGATCTTGGTCTGGGTCTCGGTGTTGGCGAACAGATTGCTGAGGTTCATGCGCGATCTCCGTTGGGAAGGTTAGGTGGTCAGGAGGTATGCGAGTCGGTCGGCGAGCGACGAGGCGTCCACCGCGCGTACGGCGTACGGGTCCGTCTCGGTGCGCCCGTCGAGGAGCGAGCGCACCTGATCTTCGAGCGGCATGGACGCCCACTTGAGGAAGCGCGTCCCGCCACGGCGCCGGATGCGGTCGAGCGCGGAGTCCCGCTCCGAGAGGTCCCGGGCGAGCTTCTCGGCCCAGGCGCGGGGCGTCACGGACGCCTGCTTGAACTCGGTGCCTCCCGAGACGGGCACGCCCTGGTCGGTCTGGTAATGGGGGTTGCGGTAGGGCTCGAAGGCGTGCCGCACCTTGCGCTCGGTGGTCACCCCGAGGGCGGCGGCCATCGGGAGGGCCGCCAGCGTCCGGAGGGGCTTGCGCTGGAGGAGGTGGTGCAGGCCCGCCGCGTATAGCCCCGTGAAGAGCGCGGCGTTCATGAGCCGCTTCTTCACGTCGCCGCGCGCGGCGTCCTGCGCGGCCCCGCGCGTCGTCTGGTAGAGCTGGCCCGTGAACGGGTCCGTGATGGTGAGGAGGTCCGTGCGCGGCGGCTCGGCCGATCGGTGCAGGGCCCCTGGCCCCGACTCCAGCGACGGCATCGACTCCCACGGGGTGTAGGCGCGGTCCCGTAGGACGTTGCCCACCTCCCCCATGGCGGCCGTCTTCACGGTGTCGGGTGCGTCGCCCGCGAGCGCCACGAGGGCGGGCGTTGCGCAGACGAGGCGGTCGATCACGTCGCCCGTGAGGTTGAGGCCGAACGCCTCCCCGGCGAGCTTCGCCACGTCGCCCTGCGTGTGGGTCTCGGGGGAGGCGGCGAGGCTGCGGAGGTCGGGGGCCGCGCGGGCGACCTTCACGCGCGGGGTGCTGCGGACGAAGCGGCCCATGAAGCTGTCGGGCGCGTCCCAGGCGGAGTGGATCTCGTTGGCCGCGTGCCAGAAGGGCGCCCGAGCGCCCTCCGCCCGCTCCGCCCACTCGCCGAGCTCGGCCGAGAGTTTCGCGTTCGAGTGCGCGACCTTCTGGAGTAGCCACCCCGTCGGGTCGGCGGGCCTGAAGACGAACGAGATGTCGAAGAAGCGCGGGCATGGGTTGAGCACCCCGACCTTCCTCCCGTCCGGGAGGATCACGTTCATCTGCGTGAGCGCGTGCGAGCAGTACTGGGCGCGCGTCGGGGCGCGGTGCCCGCAGATCGTGCACACGTCGTACGCCACTCGGCAGCCCATGGAGACCGCCGGGAACACCCCGTCCGCGATCTTCTGGGGGATCTCCGGGTCGCGCGCGTTCACGTAGCGGAGGAGGAGCTCCACGCGGTGCATGCGCGGGTTCCAGAGCGCCGGCTTCACCGTGCCGAGGCTCTTGGTGGGGTCCTGGTTCTTGTGGTGGCGGTAGATGCCCCCGCCGTCCTCGAAGGTCTTGTAGTGGTGGACGAGGGTCTCGGATTCGCGCACCCAGCCGTCCGTGCTCTTGGTGCAGTCCGGGTGCCCGCACTTGGCGCGCACGCCGGCCATGTACGGTCGCTCCGGGAAGCCGTCCGCGTTGCGGTTGAGGTCGTAGAACTCCCACGACCCGAGGGCGTTCACGAGGAGGTAGGAGATCCCCTCCTCGGGCTGGACGTTCTGGAGGAAGTCGTAGAACTGGGAGTGCCCTTCCGCGAACGCCCTCTTTTCGATCGAGAGCCCGCCACGGCGGTTGGGGAACGCCGCGAGTTGCACGGTGGGCTCCCCGGTCTTCGGGAAGTGGTCTTCGAGTTCGAGGAGCTTGCGCACGGGAGGAAGGTTACGGGCCCTTGCCCTTGGGTCCTGCGGCCTTGCTCTTCACGTGGTTCATGGCGGCCGTGGCGAGCTCTTCCGGGGGGAGAACATGACCCACGGGGACGTACGGGCCCTGGTCGTGGAGGAGCTGCGCGTGAGCGAGCATCTTCTTCACGAGCCCCTCGTCCATGCCCTTGATCGCGTGCGGGTGGATCTTCCCGGGGTTCATGGTCGCGTGCTGGATGATGTCGTGGCTCATGTCGTTGAGCACGGCCTGCAACCTTGGCAGCGCCTGCCCGTAGCGATCCTGGAGCTCGGGGTCTGTCGCCATGGAGTTCACGGCGTCCTTCAGGTTCATGTGCCAGCGGGTGGCGTCCTGTGGTAGCTGCCCAGCCTGCTGGTTCAACTGCTGGGCGGCGCCCTGGGCCTGCGCCACGCCCTGCGAGTGGTTGCGGTAGGCGTGGCCGGCGAGCCCGCCCATCACGGCGCCCGGCACGCCGTAGCTGACGGCCCCGCGAAGGCGGTTCTCGTCGTCCTTCCAGGCGCCGAGGCCCGCGCCCACGGCGCCGCCCAGCACCGAGCCGGTGGCCTCGGGGTTGCGCTGCATGGACTGGAGCGCGTTGGTGAGGAACCCGGACGTCTTGCAGAGGTGCTGGAGGTCGCGGACGGCCGCCTCGGCGTTCAGGTCGAGCAGGAACTCCCGCTCGACCTCCGTGTAGCGCCCCGCCTCGGCGAGCTTCTCGATCGCCACGTCCACCATGGCGGCCCCCGCGACGGACGAGGCGAACGCCTCGCGCATGGCGCGCGGCATGCCCGAACGGGCGCCCGCCTCGACGGAGGCCCACTTCTCGATGGCGGCCTGGGCCATGGACGGGACGAGCTCTCCGCCCGCGTGGAGGGCGTGCTTCTTCAGGTCGTTCCAGGCGCGGCGTACGGCGTACGGGTTCACGGGGCCTCCTTGATCTGGCGGTAGGCCGCGAGGCCCTCCAGGATCACGTCCTCGTTGGCGTGGTCGGAGGCGACCTTCATCGCGCGTGCGGCGATGAGGTTCGGGATCGTGGGTTCGTCTGCGGCGAGGTCGCCCTGGCGCCGGCGCACTTCGGCCGCGAGCTTCCACCAGCCGTCACGCACGAGGGCCTGGGTGAGGGTGTGGGAGATGGGGATGTTCACTTGCCCTGTCCTCGTCCGTTCTGGATGAACTTCTCGGTCTCCGCGAGCATACGGATGGTCGCGAAGTCCATGTTGCCGCCGGCCATCATCGACTGGCGCAGGAAGCTGCGCACCACGGCGGGGGAGGTCGCCATGGACGGCCCGAACTTGCGCAGCGCCTTGAAGGTGTCGTCCACCTGACCCGGGTACTGCTCGTAGTGCTTCTGGAGGTCCGGGTCCGCCTGGATGACGCTGTGGAAGGTCGCCTCGGCCTTGGGGTCGTCGACGATCTTCTTCTTCAGGATCCGGTGCAGCCCGTCGATAGGCTCGGAGACGAACTTCGTCGCGAGGGCGTTGCCGAACTGCGACGCGAACGCCGCGTGCGCCGGGCCCAGCGTGTCGAAGCGCGGGACGGCCGGGTTCGCGACCTTCACGAGGGCCGCGATCTTCTCGTTGGCGAACTCGTCGTAGCTCGCGTACACGCCCATCCCGGGCAGGGGCTGGGGCATCTGGTGCGCGGCGTTGGCGTAGTAGTCTCGCATGCGGGTTTCCTGCTCGTCGGCCGCGTGGCCGGCGCGTGAAAGAGCGTAGCCTCCCGCACCCACGGCGGCGGTCCCGGCGGCCCACGGGGCGGCCTCCCGGGCCATGCCACGCGCCCCGTGCACGAAGTGCTCGTACGGCGTATTGGGGCCCGCCGGGGCTGTCGGGGCTGCCGGGGCGGCGGTGGCGGGGGCCGAGGGCGCAGGGGCGGGGGCCGAGGGGGCAGCGGAGCCGTGCGACTCGGGCGCGCCGTACCCGTTGTCGGAGGAGTCGAACACGCGCTTCCACCAGGGCTGCTTCTGTTCGACGAGTCCGGGCTCGGCGGACATGCTCGGGCCCATGCTCTCCCCGACGGGGGGCGCGGGCGCGCCGGGCTTGGCGTGCGGGTCGAAGTAGGTCGTGTCTGGGGCGTGCACCGGCGCGCCCGGGACGACCGGCGAGACGGGCGCGTGTCCGGTCGGGAGCATGTTGCGGACTTCCGACAAGGGCGCGGACTGAAGCCCTGCGGGCAGGGGTCCCACGTGAGGCGCCGCGTGGGCGGCCTCCTCGACCGTGTGGGCGGCTCCGGGCAGTCGGCTGCGGATGTTCTTCACCGCGCCCGCCGCGTCCGTCACCGCGCCGCCCACGCTGTGTGCCGCGTTCTGGATCGCTCCGTGCGCGCCGATGGACGCGTTCGTTACGGCGTCGCCGACGTGGTGCGCCGCGTTCTGTACGGCGGACCCCGCCCGCTCGGCCATCTGGGGAACCACGCGCCGCAGGACGTTGGCGGTGTTCTGAACGATGCCCGCCTCCTTCTGCTGCATGAAGGCGTACAGGTCATCGGACAAGGGACACCTCCGCCTCGACGCGAGCGAGGCGCCGTCGCGTCTCGTCGAGCGCCAGCTTCTTGCGTCCGTACTCGGCCCGGTAGCCCATCGCGCGCGAGATGGCCCGCGTGGCGTCGTTCTCCTCGCCCACGATGAAGTCCATCGCGGCGGCGACCTTCTCGTGCGTGAGGGGGCCCGGCGGCATCTTCAGGGACTCTCGGATCTGCACGAGCTCCGGGAGGCAGTCGGGGCCGAGGACGGCGGCGGCGTTCTTCTCGAAGTCGCCGTGTAGGTGCCCGTCGTGGTCGCAGGCGCGCGCCACCTTCTTGAGCTCCTCCTGCCACCGGAGGTCGAGCCCGCCCATGTCGAACGGGATCTCGCGGGAGAGCTTGAGGAGCGTCGCACGCTCGACCACCACCGGGACCGTCGGAGGAAGGTAGGCGTCGACCACCTGGGCGGCCGTCTTCTCGATGGGACGCGCGCGAGGGTCCGCGAGGCGCGGGTAGGACGCGGTCTTCACGCCCCCACCGAGAGGGGCCGCCGCAGACTGGAGCTTCTCGATGAGCTGCTCTGCGTCGACGGGCGTGAAGTCCACGCGCCGGTCGTTCCCCGTCTTGGAGGTGTAGGTCTCGGCGAACATCGCGGTGTTCACCGCGCGTCCCAGCCGCCGGATCTGCTCGGGGAGAAGCGCGTTGTCGCGCGCGGTCTTCTCGATCAAGGTGCCGAGGTCGTTGCCGCCCACGCTCGCCCCGGCGCGGAACGCCTTGGCGATGGATTCGGCCTGGAGTTCATAGTCCTTGGGCTGCCACATCCCGGTTAGGTTAGGTGGCGGTCGGTGGCACCGGACCCGTTCGGACCAGCTCTTCGGGTGCGATGTTGAGCTGCTCCATCCGCACCGTGTGTTCGGCCGCCTGGAGCACCGTGATGAGCTCCTGCGCCGCCGAGAGGCCGCCGCCCTTGGGCTGCATGGCGCGCAGCGCGGCGCTCCCGTCGATGGTCGCCCGCAGGCACTTGATGGACTCCTGAGCCGTCCGGCTCGTGAGGGGCATCCCGCGATGTTCTCGACCCCGGAGGCTGAGCTCGGCGAGGGCCCGCTCGGTCGCCCGTAGCGGGTCCACCGGGGGAAGCTCCCCGAGCCGGTACCGGGCGAGGAGCGCGTCGGGTCCCTCGTGGAGCGCGAGCTCGTAGGACCGGAACTCGTCGCACCCCTCCTCCGGCAGCGTGCGAACGTACTTCCGCGCGGCGAAGACGTGGGGGAATACTGTCACGTCGAAAAAAAACGACCGGTAGTGCGCCACGACGCCCGGCGCGATGCCGAGACCCTCGGCCAGGAGTTCGTCCTTGACCTGGACCAGCAGCAGGGCGTCGATGACGTGGTGCTCGGGGCCTTGGTAGAGGGAGAGGGCGACGCGGAGATCGTCGTCCACCTCCTCCCCCGCGTCGGCCTCGGTGAGCAGGGTGTACAAGGCCCGGTCGGCGGGATCCTCGGGGGGCGTCCGTTCGTCGGCCATCCGTTGGATCCGCCGCCCCCTGGCGTCGGGACGTGTCGTCGACATGTTGACCGTTATACGGCAGGTTGACCTTCTGGGCTCAACTGATCGCCGTACTGCTCCAGCAGGATCACGGCCTCGCCCAGCGAGCGGAAGACGTCGCGGACCTTCTCCTCCAGTTGCTTGTGCCCCTCGTCGCCGATCTGCTCCCGGATCTCGCGCGTCTGGGTGTAGAGCAGGAGGAGCGCGCGGCCCAACTTGTCCACCGCGTTGTCGAGCGTGGGCGCGTAGTTCTGGAAGATCTCCCGCAGCGCCTTGGACTTGGCGAACGTGGCGACGGCCGCCGCGTCGAAGATCTGCGGGTCCCCGAGCAGCTTCGCGTCCTGAAGGAACGCGGGGCTGATCTGCTGCGCGATCGTGTCGGGCGACGGCGAGTCCGGCATCACCGGGGGCGGGGGCGGGGGCGCGTTGGGGTCGCCGCCCGGAGGCGCGCCGCCCTGCGGCATCGCGTTGGGGTCGCCGCCCGGAGGCGCACCCCCGGGAGGGGGCCCACCGGGAGGCGCACCGGCCGGGGGCGCGCCCTGCTGCATCGCGTTGGGGTCGCCGCCCGTCGGGGCCATGGCGGGTCCGCCGCCCACGCCGGCAGGGGGTGCGCCCATGGCGCCCGTCGCGCCCGTGGGGGCGGCCATGGCGCCGCCGCCCTGGTCGATCATGGAGGCACGCTGACCGACCTCCGCCAGCATCTGCATCTGCTGCTGGAGCGCGGCGATCTGGGCCTGGATGAGCTGGGTCTTCTCGGCCACGGCGAGCTCGATCCCCGAGGGCGGGGGCGGAGGCGCCTGCGGCACTCCGGGCATCTGTCCGCCCATGGAGGGGTCACCACCGGGCGGGGCACCGCCGGGAGGGGCGCCCCCCGGAGGGGGCCCGTCGGCCTTCTTCACGAAGAGGCTCACCGGCGCGTTCGCCTGCACCGCCTGAAGGACGCTGGCGGCGTCGGCCACGTGCAGGCCGTAGCGGCACGCCACCTTGGCCAGGGCGGGGAGGCCCTTGGCCACCGCGCGCTCCGGGCCGATGATGAACGAGCCGTCCATCGCCTTCTTGACCTGCACCTTCTCGGCGCCGCCCTTGACCGCGCCCGCCTCGATCATGGACCAGATGAGGCGCGGGTCCGTGAGCACGTCCCCCTCGCGCATGTACCGGCGCTTCACCGGCATCCACAGCGTGTCGTCGCCCACCATGAGCGTGTCCTGGCCGGGGGGCTTGACGACGCCCCCCAGGATGCCCGGCACGCGCACCACCGTGTGGCAGCCGCCGAGGTGGTAGACGGTCCGCCCGCCGGAGGTGGTGACGTCGCTCGCGTTCTCGGGGGCGGTGACGTGCAGGGCGAGCTTGCGGAAGCTCACGAGACAGCCGACCTCCTGTCCCGACGGCTTGTCCTTGGCGAGCTTCTTGACGAACGCGACGAGGTCGCCGAAGTCCGCAGGGACGACCTCGGCGAGGAGCCGGTCGAGGATGACGGCGTCGCCGTCGGGGAAGATCACGAGGTAGCGCGGGTGCTCGCGTCCGGGCCCCCGCGAAGGGCGGTCGGACATGGAGCAGTCGCGGTGGACCGAGTCGGGGTTCGGCACCACCAGGGCGGTGACCGCGTCGCCCTTGGCCATGTAGATGCGGTAGAGGCCCTGCTCCTTCGGCTCTACGAGGGCGATGGAGGTCTCGGCCAGGGCGAAGAGGTCGTCGTGCTTCGCGCGGAGGTCGCGCACGTAGAAGCCCTTGGAGCGCGACTGCCCGAAGGCGCGGGCCACCTCCCCGGGTTCGAGCTCCCGCTGGAACTCCTGGAGGGGGGTCGCGGCGTTGGCGAGGAAGACGTCGCGGCGGAGGGGGCGCTCCGAGCCGACGGACGCCTCCTTGGCTCGGGGCGCCGTCCGCAGCGCCTCCCGCAGGAGCGGTACGCCGTACTGCTCGGCCAGGAGGGCGGCCAGCTTGGGCGTCCGCTGGAGGGCGCCCTGGACCGCGACCTTGGTGCCGTCGCTCAGGCGGGAGAGGGCCTGGGGGAGCACCAAGTGCCCGTCCCCGAGCTCCCGGCGCATGCGGGTGAACACCTCTCGCCCGTCGAGGTGCGACTCGTCGCTCGCGTAGCTCGTGCGGCCACCCTGGATGGGCGGGGCGGTGAGGTGGCGGATGTCGACGTCCTGGGCGAGGGTCTTGGGCGGCTGGAGGGCGCGGCCCAACTGGGACACGCCCGAGTTCATCACCTCCCGCAGCCACGCCGAGGAGAGCGGGTAGTACCGGTCGCGGCTGCGGCAGTAGAAGAGGTCGAGCGGCTTCACCGCGTTGTCGACCAGGACTACGGGCACGAAGAGGATCTCGTCGCCGCGCTTGACGATGAAGGTGCCCACGGCCTCGCCGTTCTGGACGTCCTTCTCCAGCACCCGGAAGGTCACCACGTCCGCGAGCAGCGTGGGCTGGCTCTTGGTGAGGGCCTTGTACGCGAGGTCGGAGAACCCCTGTACGAAGAGGGACTCCTCGTCGCCGGGGTCCTGCGGACCCTGCGCGAAACCTTGGGAGCGTGGGGACTGGAGGAGGGAGAAGGGGTCTGGCATGGGCCTCGACCCCAAGGGTAGGCGGGATCAGCCGTGGAGGCTCTGGACGAAGGCGGCGCGCTGCGAGGGCGCGTAGGCGGCGATCTTCTGGATCGCCTCGCGCTTCCGCTCGTGCGGCATGGTCGCGGGGAGCTTGGCGCCCCACTCCTCGGCCACCTTGCGGAGCGACTCCCAGTAGGCGACCTCCTCGGCCACCTTCTTCTCGTCGCCCACCTCGCCCGACGCGGTCTGGAGCGTGGTCTGACCCTGCGCCGTGGAGTAGGTCCCCTCGGGGCGGTTCTTCTGGTCGAGCTTGGCGACGGTGTCGTCCTTCGCCGCGTCGGCCAGGGTGTTCTCGCCCTGCGGGGTGAGAGAGCCGTTGTTCTCGGCGGCCTTGCCCAGGACGTCGTTCCAGAAGTCCTCGGCCGTGACTTCCTTGCCCTCGTCCTCCTTCTTCTTGCCGAAGTGGTTCTTGGCCGCGATGCCGCCGCCGATCGCGAGGGCCGCGCCGCCGACTCCGAGCGCCGTCCGCCCCTTGTTGTTCATCATGGCGGTGCCCGCCGAGCGAGCCGCGCCGGCGACGGCGCCGGGGGCCTTGCGGGCGGTGTCCGCGACGTGCTTGCCGGCCGCGCGAGCCGCGTCGGCGACGGCGCCGGGGGCCTTGCGGGCGGTGTCCGCGACGTGCTTGCCGCCCGCGCGGATCTTGTCCATCACGTCGGAGGCGGTCTTGGGGTCCATGGGGGGCTCCTCGCCGCCCTGGGGCGGGCCGGGCGGCGGGGCGGGGGGCGGGCCACCGGCGCCGCCTTCGTCCCCGTCACCGTCGTCCTGCATGGCCTCGGTGATGGCCTGCACGAGCTCCGGCGAGGGCGGGACGCCCTGCTCGGTGAGCGCCTGGAGGATGTGCTGGAGCATGCCGTCCGCCTCCTCGGCCGTCTTGGCGCGGTCGAGGATGTGGGCCATCACCTCCATCCCGGGCTCGCCCTGCTCGCCGAGGCCCGCCGCGCCGATCTGCGCCTCGGGGCTCGGGCGCATGCCCGGCAGCTTGTTCTTGAGCGCGTGGAGGAAGGTCATCACGCGGCCCATCTGCTCGGGGCCCGCCTCGCCGCCCGGCTGCGCGCCGCCCTCGGCGCCCATG
>ERZ650304.141-NODE-141-length-44981-cov-5.512109_pt1 | contig 44981 bp, 38 predicted proteins | sample MGYA00376240_ERZ650304 | MGnify/ENA primary metagenome ERZ650304 (study PRJEB26733, sample SAMN07839271) | wastewater metagenome | biome: small river; feature: stream; material: water | place: USA: North Carolina | collected 2016-03-01 ...
ATTCTAAGGATAAGCGAAAGAACAATAGGGGAGGGAATCGTGCCAATTACATTAGATCAAGCAAAAGCCAATTGTAAGGCAGCGCGAGCGAGCATACAGCGTGCGCGAGATGGGCACTATGCTCTCGGGGCCTTCAATCTCGACAACCAAGAAACCCTCATCGCCGTTGTACGTGCAGCAGTCGCCACCCAAGCACCGGTACTCGTCGAAGTTAGTCACGGTGAAGTTGAACTACTTGGGCTCGAAAATGTCCGTGACATGGTAGATAACTACAAAGCTGAATATGGCGTAGAAATCTATGTTAACCTGGATCACTCCCCATCGGTTGAAGCAGCTAAGGCTGGCATTGACGCCGGATTTGAGTTTATACATATAGATATTTCTCAGGCAGACCATAACGCGACTGAAGAGCAGATTATCGCCAAGACGAAGGAAATCGTCGAGTACGCCAAGAGAACTGGTGCACTGGTCGAGAGTGAACCACACTACTTCGGTGGTGGCTCTAATCGTTTTACCAAGGCTTTTGACTACAAGGAGATCCAGAAGACCTTTAGTACCCCAGAAGGAGCCAAGGCTTTTGTAGAGGCAACTGGCATAGATACCTTTGCAGCAGCAGTCGGCAACCTGCACGGATCATATCCGGTGCCAAAACGACTGGACCTTGATCTTCTTAAGGAAATTCGGGCAGCGGTTCCATGCAATATTAGTCTGCATGGCGGCAGTGGTACACCACTCCATTATTTTGAAGATGCCGTAGAGATTGGGGTTACGAAGATTAATATTAACTCCGATATGCGCGTCGCCTACCGCACAACACTAGAAGAACAGCTTAAAGAAAACAAAACTGAGTTTGCTGTCATTAAACTCATGGATGCTGTGATAGAAGAAGTCCAGAAAGTCGTTGAGAGCAAGATTAAGTCCTTTAACGCTTCTGGTAAGGCGCAGCTATAGGACCGAACGGCTAACTTTACTCTTTTAAGTACTGGTCAGATACCGTACAATAAGCATAAGCAAAACGTAACTAGAGGGTGGTATGAGCATAGACGTGTTATCTGTAGGAGGCATCGTAACGGATACCTTTATTCGACTTGAAGATGACCAAGGTAAAGTCACAAAAGATGACCAAGGTAACAAGACGATTACTATACCCTTTGGTGTAAAGATTCCGTTTGAGCATGCTGAGGATATTCAGTCTGTAGGTAACGCCGCAAACGCCAGCGTTAGCTTTGCTCGTCTTGGCCTTAAGAGCGCCCTCCATGCCAATGTTGGTAACGACCAGGCTGGTCGAGATATGCTCATGTACCTGGAGAAGAACAAGGTTGATACCCGACTCATGAAGGTCAACCCTGGTAAAGCTAGCAACCACCACTACGTACTCTGGTATAAAGAAGAACGCACCATCTTAGTGCATGACGAAGAATATACTTACCACTGGCCACATCTCCGTCCGGACGAAATGCCAAAGTGGATCTATTTCAGTTCTATTGGTGAAGGCACCGAGAAGTTCCATGACGAGCTAGCCGAATGGCTGGAGCGACATGCAGACGTCAAACTTGCTTTCCAACCTGGCACATTCCAGATCGAAATGGGCGCTAAGCGATTAGCCTCGCTATATAAGCAATCCGATGTACTTGCCGTGAACCGCGAGGAAGCAGTCCTTATAACCGGCGGTGACCACAAAGATCTTAACGACCTGTTCGACCGATTACACGCACTTGGTCCAAAGATTGTCGTAATCAGTGATGGACCAGACGGAGCCTACGCTTCCGACGGCACACAACGACTCAAGATGCCTATTTACCCCGATCCATCTCCACCGTTCGAACGAACCGGTGCTGGAGATGCCTTCACCTCTACCTTTGTGGCTGCCCTTATTCACGGTGCAGACATAGAAGGTGCCTTGCAGTGGGGACCCATTAACTCTATGAGCGTAGTGCAACACGTGGGGGCACAAAAAGGTCTGCTTACCGAAGGACAGCTGAGCAAGCTGCTCCAGAACTCACCAAAATGGTACCGAGCGACACCGCTCAAATAGTTTTTCTGTAAATTAACTGTCAGTAAGGTAGAGTGCGCAAAATATGTCGGGAGTGTTATCACAATTACTAAATGCCAAGGAGCCGCTGTTTTCGCAGGCTATTGCTGAGTTGGAAGATAAAAGTGGAAACCCATCTGTTGATGTACGCCTGGTAGCTACTATCACAGCTCGAGTACACCAGAAGGTGAGGGAGCTCGCACTGGATCCTGACGACACAACCGGCAAAGAGTTATATCACGCGCTGCAGGCATTAGTGAAGTTACATGACCAATACCTAGCGACCGCCATTGGCACCGACCCAAGCGCGTCACTGCACGAACAACTGCTGCATATTAAACAAACGGTGGACAACCTGCCGCTCCCGAACAAGGCATGGGTTATTAAGCATAGTGTCGCCAAGAAGCTATTAAAGGCTCAGCCGCCCAAGAAAGTCATGAAGCAACTTGGCTACAAGTCGATTGACTCACTTTTGAAGCGTGAGAACGTCAGCGAAATCCTGGCTGCCACCAGATTCCTCGAGGCTAAGACCTGGCAGAACAAGTTTGTAAAGTCATACCATAAGCTTGGGCCCAGTGACTTCGAGATTCGCCCAATAGAACTCATAGTTTTAGATAAGAAGCGCTTCGGTGATTCTGCCGAACCCTTTATCCTACAGCAGAAACATAACATTACACACCTGAAAGAAATGGGCGTCATCTTAATTCTGCCGCTCCCCATAGACCGCATGCCGGGAGCTACTATTACCATTCTGCCGTTTGTACTACATTACCTAAACGAAATCCGCTCCTACTCTGCGTTCTTTAAGATGCAGCAGGTACGTCCTGATTTTGGAACGGTACTCGTGGACACCATCTTAAATGATCCACACAAGGCAGCAAAGATTGGTAAGCAGAATATACACTGGCGAATCGTGCAGCGCCACTTTGGGAACCAGAATCCAAAAACTCATCCTGAACTCTTTGAGCCGCACGTCCAGCCCGAGGATCTACACTGGCGTAAGGCTGAGTCTGTTATTTACTGGCTTGAACCCGCTCTGAAATTCTGGGAAGACCTGGATTACATTGCTGCACTGTATCCAGACAGTATCGTGCCGCTTAGCCTCATGGATAACGCCGTCAGTTATTGTAACGGCCTGGAATATGGCCAACAGTCAGTCGGGCACTTCCGTTCGAGCCTGTGGAACGAGATATATGCTGAGTATATCGGGCAAGAAAACTTCGAGAGCCAAATACTAGCACAGTTAAACGACGAGATTCTTGCACCAGATTTAATGGAGAGCGTCTAATGTACCAAATATGTGTGTCGGCTGCCGCTAAAGGTAAAAGCGTCAGTGACGGCCATGAGTTGGCGGAAGCAGCGGGTAAGGCTATTGCAGATGCTGGGCATGCTCTTATGACCGGAGCAACAGTCGGACTGCCTAACGTAGCGGCCGAGAGTTACAAGAAACACAATGGACAAATGAGTCTGGGTATCAGCCCTGCATCCAGTAAAGTAGAACACGTCCTCAAGTACCGCCTACCAACTGAAGCATATGACGTAATTCTATATACCGGCCTGAACTATGTTGGCCGAGACGCACTGCTAATCACCTCTTCCGACGCCGTGATTAGCATTGGGGGGCGTATTGGTACACTGCACGAATTCACCATAGCACTGGAGACAGATAAGCCTATTGGCTTTATCCAAGGGGCAGGGGGCATTAGCACTGAGATTGTGGACATTATGCATGCTGCTGGTATGCGAGCAGATGAAGATGTCATATTTGGCGATACAGCAGAAGAAGTGTTAGAAGGCCTCGTCAAGTTGCTCAACAAGAGGAATAAGAAGTACGCTCACCTCTATAAATAATTCCTTAGCGATGCGTGAGAATCTAGCTTATTTGTTAGTTTTGTGATTTAATATGTTCATGGAAGTCATGCATTCTCGGGGCGACATTACCCATGCTGGACAAATACTCAACCCCTTGATAGCCCAGGCATTCGGTCAAGCTATTTTAGGTCACCATGCTCAGGTCATGCGCCGAGAAGGTGAGCCGATAGGCACCTCACGGAGCTACTCACCACAAATATGTCGCGGGCTATTGGGCGAATCTCTGGGGCGGTTTGATCTGCTAGATGAAATCGGTCTCGGGAGAGCAGCTGAATCGACGTTTAAAGAGCTCCTAGCTGAACAAGGTGAGGACGTACTGTCGCTGGCCTTTAGTGGCGATTACTTTGTGGGTACGCCAGGTTTTGGGGTTTGGCACATTGATGGCAATGATTATCGACTGCTTGTTAATCTGGGGACACTCCCTATTGAGCTGGAAGTAGCGGATAGATGGGTGTGGACTGAAAGATTTCCAGGTGCAAACCAACCGCAAGCACTAGAATCTTCAACTATCAGGTACGTCACAGGTGAAGGGATATTCTTGAACAACAAGAAATCACCAACTGAACGGCAGCCACATGCAGGTAGAGATAGAGCTAGCAAGGTGTTCATGCGTCTCAGAGCCTATGCCCAGCGGGGAAGCAATAGCTAAGCCATATGTGCTAATGCGTTGTACAATATAGAGATGGCTAAATTTGAACTCGTTAGCAACTACACACCCAAAGGCGACCAGCCCACGGCTATTGCTCAACTTACCAAAGGACTAGAAGACGGTGTCAAGGAACAAACACTCCTCGGCGTAACTGGTTCCGGTAAGACTTTTGCCATGGCTAATATTATCCAGAACGTCCAGCGACCTACACTTATCCTCAGTCACAACAAGACGCTAGCCGCACAGCTATATGGGGAATTCAAGAAGTTCTTCCCAAACAACGCCGTCCATTACTTTGTAAGTTACTTCGACTACTACCAGCCTGAAGCCTATATTGCCCGTAGTGATACCTATATAGAGAAAGATAGTCAGATAAATGAAGAGATTGACCGACTACGGCACGCTGCCACGGATGCTCTGTTGTCGCGCAAGGATGTGATCATCGTAGCTAGTGTGAGCTGTATTTACGGCATTGGATCAGTAGATGACTATGATGGCATGGCCGTCAGCATCGCCACGGGTGAGCGACGAGTACGAGATAAATTCCTGCGGCAGTTAACCGACATCCAGTACCAACGTAACGACATTGACTTTCACCGTGGCACGTTCCGAGTTCGTGGAGACGTGGTAGACATTTTCCCAGCCGGTGAAGAAGTAGCCTACCGCGTAGAATTCTTTGGTGACGAGATTGAGCGTATTACCCAAGTCGATCCGCTCACTGGTGAAGTACTCAAAGAAAAGACCGGTTTGAAAGTTTTCCCAAGTTCCCACTATGTTACCCCACATGACAAACTCAAAGTGGCTCTGGGAAGTATAAAGAGCGAACTAGATGACCGAACAACATTCTTTAAGAAGAACAATCTGCTTCTTGAAGCGCAGCGTATCCAGCAACGTACTAATTTCGATATCGAGATGTTGGAGGAGACCGGCTTTGTAAAGGGCATCGAGAACTACAGCCGATATCTCACTAACCGTGAACCTGGCGAACAGCCTGCAACCTTACTTGATTACTATCCCGATGACTTCCTCATGTTCGTCGATGAGTCACACATGACCATGCCCCAAATTCGGGGTATGTATAACGGTGACCGGGCTCGTAAGGAAGTGTTGGTAGAACATGGCTTTAGGTTGCCGAGCGCCCTAGATAACCGTCCCTTAACCTTCACCGAGTTCGAACGTCACGTAAACCAGGCGATATATGTCAGTGCCACGCCAGCGGAATATGAACTTAGTCGTAGCCCTGCGCCTGCCCAGCAGGTTATTCGCCCAACTGGTCTCCTGGATCCACCTATTGAAGTCCGTCCTACCGCTGGACAGGTAGATGACCTTATTGCTGAAATTCGGGATACGGTTGCTAAGCAACAGCGAGTACTGGTGACCACTCTTACTAAACGTATGAGCGAAGACCTTACTGAATACCTGAAAGAACTCAACATCAAGGTAGCTTACCTACACAGCGATGTAGACACTCTTGACCGAACAGATATCTTGCGAGATCTAAGGCTTGGAGTATACGACGTACTCGTTGGTATTAACCTGCTGCGAGAAGGTTTGGACCTTCCAGAAGTAAGCCTTGTGGCAATCCTGGATGCAGACAAAGAAGGGTTCCTACGTAGTGAGCAAGCTCTAACGCAGACCGTAGGACGCGCCGCCAGACATAGTCAGGGTCACGTTATTATGTATGCCGACCGTGTAACCGGTAGTATGCAGCGCACCATTGACGAAACTACCAGGCGGCGAAAGATCCAGGAAGCCTACAACGCGGAACATAACATTACACCACGCGGGGTATCTTCTGAAATTACCGGTAGTATGAACGTCGAGTTACCCGAAGAGGCTAGGAAAGCTAAACTCAATCTCAAGAAGATACCGAAAGATGAATACGGTCACCTTATTAAGGATCTTTCTGCGCAGATGGATCTAGCAGCCGCTAACCTGGAGTTCGAAAAAGCCGCCGAGCTGCGGGACATTATTGAAGATATAAAGTCTAAGTCTTAGATTCGCGGGGCAACTCTTTGATGTGCATTCTGAGCAAGCGTCTGGCGTTGCATTCTTGTGTATAGACTCAATATGCCCGGCAGGTGTCCAAGCCCAGGTGTTAGTCGGCCGTCAAGACTTGTTAGACTAACCTGCTCAATATCTCTTACCGGATCCGTGAATGGATCATCCCCAAAGATCTCAACGCGACCCCTCTGTCCCTCTGGTGTTGCACTAAGTGCTCGACCTGAGTCGCCGTTCCATAGCTTGGGTAGTACTATTCCATGATGATGTGCGTCCTTAAGCGCGACAGATCGAGCAAGTGCAAGCGATCCTGCGAGGCCAATCTGCTTCATATGGGCAAGCAAGCCTACACCCTCTTTGCCAAGTTTATGTGCTTCTTTGAGTGCCTTGGCCCAAACAATTTCATTGATAAAGCAAGGTGCAACTGAGAGTAGATCATCAAGTGACTCTCCACAGTAGCCTTCGGCCACAGCAGCTGCAGAAAGAGTCTTACCACCGCCCTGTGATTCTCCATAAGCAGATAGGTCTAGGATCCTACGTATCACTCCTGCGTTTACTACTGCATGCACCAATCCAAGTGCTTCGTTAGCATCTTGACCCATAGAAATTGCGTCTCTGGTAGCTTCGTAGTAGCGCGGTGGCCCTTTGAGGATTACCCGCATGCCAAGAGTCATGAACTCGCGGGCGACCATATCATTGTGCGAGCCGTGTCGTGTGCCAGTTCCGAGCGGTGTTTGCATAAGTACTACTGGTAGTACGTCAGACTCGTCGGCACCAGCCGGTGTATAGACGCCACTCCGATGCTCTGCAAGCTCAGTGCCATATGTTCCAACCGCCACACTACCACCGGGGAGCTTCTTTACTCGCTCTACAAGTAGATGTCCGGCATGCGGCGCAAAGAGACTACCCACTCGTTTCTCAAAGTCAGACGTTGGAGATAATGTGTCGGGATCAAAAAATCCCCTTGCGATGGGCAAGGGGACTGTATCGGCGAATTGATTAGCTGTTTGCGCTCCAGGATCTCCTCCTGGCTGCATTTCCATATGTTCGGTTAGAACAGGTACTTCCGCCAATGCCATTTTTGTATTCCTTGAGCTAGGTTACCTTCATCGTAATCGTAACCGTAAGCTTTGTAAAGTATTTTACAGACCTCTCCTGTATTGTTTGCTGATTGTGTCCGCTGGATATTAACAGCGTAACCGTGTAAACTTATTCTTAAATGGCAGACCTCACGCGCGAAGATATATTACAATTGGCCCGACTTGCTAAGCTCGAGCTAACTGATGAAGAAATCAAGAAGTTCCAGAATGAACTAGGAGATATTTTAGGATACGTCGAAAAACTATCTGAAGTAGACGTCAAAGGGCTCAAACCAACCACACAGGTTACCGGCCTCGTGAACGTTATGCGTAATGATGAGATCAAGCCCTACCAGGCCGACCAACAGGCTCTACTTAAGAATTTGCCAGACCGTCAGGGCAATAACATTAAAGTTAGGCGTGTCCTGTGAGTGATACTACTGCAGCCATTCCTACCACTTCTCAGTGGCCAAGCCTCAAAGATCTTACTAGTCAAGTACAGTCCGGCAAAGTTACTGCTGTCGAACTTGTAGAACGAGCCCTAAAGACTATTGGCGAGAAGCAAGACTACCAGGCCATTATCGCGACCATAGCAGAGCGAGCACGAGCTCGGGCAGTTGAGATCGACAAACTTATTGCAGATGGCTCACATGTTGGCCGGCTAGCTGGTGTACCATTCATTGCCAAAGATAACTTCCTGGTGTTCGGTGCCGATACGACTGCTGCGAGTAATATCCTCAAAGGCTTTGATGCGCCGTACCAATCTACGGCTATTGAACGACTTGAGGCAGAAGGCGCTATCTGCGTAGCTAAAGCTAACCTAGATGCCTTTGCCCACGGGGGTAGTACCGAGAACAGTGACTTCTTTACAACCAAGAACCCTCACGACACTACCCGTGTGCCCGGCGGTTCTTCTGGTGGGTCAGCAGCCGCAGTACTACTTGATATGGCACCATTTGCCCTGGGTACCGATACCGGTGGCTCTATTCGTCAACCTGCATCCTTTACTGGTATTGTTGGTTACAAGCCAAGCTACGGTTTGGTGTCTCGTTCTGGTGTTATCGCTATGGCGAGTAGTACTGATACCATTGGACCGCTAGCTCGAACGGTGGAAGATGCGGCGTATGTAATAGATATCATGGCTGGGAAGGATTCGTTAGACAGTACTACTATCGACCGAGATGCCGCTGGGTATGACATTACAAGTCCTGAAAGCCTTGCTGGCAAGAAGATCGGCGTTATTAAAGAATACATGGGCGAAGGCCTCGACGCTGGGGTTAAGAAACAGATCGAGACGTCTCTTGAATCTCTGAAGGAAGCTGGAGCAGAGATCGTAGAAGTTAGTTTGCCAAGTCTCGAATACTCGCTCGGTGTGTACTACATTGTCGTTCCTGCCGAAATTAGCAGCAACCTGAGCCGCTATGACGGCCAGCGCTTCGGCTTTAGCGATAAGTCTGCGAAAGATCTTGAAGCAAGTTACGTACAAAGCCGAACCAAAGGCTTTGGTGCTGAAGCTAAGCGTCGCATCATGATTGGGGCATATGTACTTAGCAGCGGTTACTACGATGCCTATTACAACAAGGCTCAGACTGTGCGTACCAAGCTGATCAACGAATTCAATGAAGCCTTTAAGGATGTGGACTTCTTGGCTGGACCAACAGCCCCAACCGTCGCCTTTAAGATTGGCGAGAACGCCAGCGATCCACTACAAATGTACCTGGCCGACGTTATGACCGTAGGCCCAAGCCTGGTTGGTATTCCGTCATTGGTTATTCCTGCAGGTAAGGTAGATGGTATGCCGGTTGGATTACAGCTCATGGCTCCCCAAAAAGCTGATAGAATACTACTAAGCGTTGGAGCGACTGCTCAAGAAAAACTCTCAAAGGAACAAAAGTAACCCCATGAAACTAAAACTCATTCCACGCCGCAAGATCAAACCTGCCAAGTTCAAAGAGCAGTGGACTGAGCTGCAAAAGTTCTGCAAGAGTAAAGACACCTGGGCACTCGCTGTTATTAATGCCGACAAGCTTCTCGACGAAGCCCTCAAGAAGAAGCACCTCAAAGGCAAGAGCATGGGTGAACGCCTAGTAGACGCCCAGAAGTCTCTCACCGACAATGACAGTGTATGGTTTGCACATAACATGGCTAAGAAGCTCCTGGATGATTCATACGGCCGGCTCAAGGAAAGTGACGTTAAGAAATCTTTGGTGGGAGTCAGGCAGGCACTGCGTGACTTAGGGGCACTGGAGTAGGTCAGTAATGGTAACTAAAGAAGTTCGCGACCAGTACACAGTAACCATTGGTATCGAGTGCCACGTACAGCTCAAGACAAATACCAAGTTGTTTGCAGCCGTTGGAAATGACGCCCGAGATGCTGAGCCCAATACCCTTATTAGTCACATCTGCTTAGGCATGCCCGGGGCACTACCCGTTCTCAACGAACAAGCCGTAGCCCTGGCGAGCAAAGCTGCCTTTGCGCTAAATTCAGTACCATCTCCGTTTAGTACCTTCGACCGTAAGCACTACTTCTACCCAGACCTTCCGCTTGGCTACCAGATTACGCAGTTCTACCAGCCCGTTGTGCTCGGTGGATCGGTGGATATTTTTGTAGATGGTAAGCCAAAGACCGTGAACATTACCCGTGCCCACTTAGAAGCAGACGCCGGTAAAAGTTCTCACCCAGCTGGAGCAGATTATTCATTAGTAGATCTTAACCGAGCCGGCACGCCGCTGCTCGAGATCGTGTCCGAACCAGACATTAATAGCCCTGCAGAAGCTCGAGCCTATGCTCACGAGCTGTATCTACTCATGAAGTATGCAGATGTGTCAGATGCCGATCTGTTCCATGGCAACATGCGTTTTGACGTCAATGTCAGTGTCAGTAAGACAGACGAACTTGGCACTCGAACTGAGACCAAGAACCTAAACTCCTTCCGCAGTGTCGAGAAAGCTGCTGAGTTTGAGGTTAACAGACAGATAGAGTTACTTGAAAAAGGGCAGAGTATTACCCAAGAGACTCGAGGCTGGGACGACGCTAAGCAAAAGACCTTTAGCCAGCGCGGTAAAGAACAAGCACATGACTACCGCTACATGCCCGAACCGGATATTCCGCCTGTACAACTAGATAGCGACTATATATCTCGGATTAAGGACAGCATGCCGGTCATGCCTGGTGAATGGCGCACTAAGCTCAGTGGTCTAGGGTTAGATGTTAGCCAGACAGATATCTTGCTTGATGCAGAAGTTGCGGACAGCACCGTAGACTACCTTGAGATCCTAGAGAAGAATCTCACTGACAAGGCTTTTGCCAAGCAGTTAGCTAACTGGTTTGTGAACATCGAGATCCCATTCCGAGCAGACGAGAACAACACCGTGTCATTGTCTAACGAAGGTCGGGCTACCGTGTACGCACAGACCGCTGCACTTGTCGGCGATAGCAAGCTCAGCTCAAGCAATGCGAAGCTCCTTATTACCGAGCTCCTGACTCACGAAACATTGCCTGAGAGTATCGAGAAGTACGCCGACGAACAAGGCTTTATCCAGGTGTCTGACACTGGTGAGATCGAGAAAGTCGTCATTGACGTTATTACTGCTAACCCGCAAGCAGCAGAAGATGTACGCAATGGCGAGATGAAGGCTATTGGATTCTTAGTAGGGCAGGTTATGAAGGCCAGTCTTGGTAAAGCTAACCCGGGTCTAGCACAAGAACTACTACGTAAGCATCTTCAATAAATAGCGAACAATGTAGATTTGACATCCGGTCGATTTAAGATTTGGCTGAGATAATGTAGCGATGGAGATATTCAAGTCTAAAGCCACATTGCTCGCAGGTACTTCCTATGACGAAGTGTACGTACACGCTCGTAAAGAACACAAGAAAGTCGAAAGCCTAACCAAACGGCATGCCTATGTTCGATCAAAATACTTTAATAACGCAAAAATTTTTCTTGATTTATTCTGGCCACATCTACTTCAGAAGCATATAGAGAAAAGAACTAAGCGACTCAAGTTATACACTGCCGCGATAGACCTTATGCGAAATACACATTCTCATCCACATACCGTAATCAAGCACGGAGATTACCTGCATAGGTTTTATGGAAAGACGAGGGACGGTGAAGAATATTGTGTGCAAGTAAAGCAAGATAAAAGATCTGGCCGGCTAGACTTCATGTCTGTCTTTCCGAAAAAACTTCCCTAAACAAAAAACCCTCCGCTGTGTAGCCTAGAAACTACGTGCCGAAGGTTTGATGCGGAGATAACAAAATGACATCTGTTATCGAACAACATAATATCATTATTCCGCCATACACTCAATCCAATATCTTACTGTAAGTAGACAATGGTCAACATGCTACACTATAGGCATGCAAGGTAAACCAGTACGCAAAGCTGTTATTGCCGCCGCCGGGTTCGGTACTCGCTTTTTGCCGCAAACCAAGGCTCTCCCCAAAGAAATGCTCCCGTTGGTAGATAAGCCAATTATCCAGTACATAGTAGAAGAACTCGTTGAAGCCGGGATAGAAGATATTGTTATTGTAACGGGGTATCACAAGCGGTCTATCGAAGATCACTTTGACCATATGAGCGCGGATCTGCGAGCTAACCTCCGCCAAGGTAACAAGTTGGAGCTGCTTGAGGAAACCAAGAAGATTTCTGAGCTTGCTAACTTTGCCTACATTCGACAGAAGGGTCCGTATGGAAGCGGCACACCGGTCATGAATGCCGAACACCTCATTGGTGACGAACCCTTTATCTACACCTTTGCCGATGACTTTATCGTGGCTGAGCCTTCACGATTTAAGCAGATGATCGACGTCTACGAGCAAACTGGCAGCAGTGTACTTACCTGTATTGAAGTTGAGAAAGATATCGACTACAAACGCTATGGTATCGTAGCTGGTGAAGAGATAGAACCAGGACTACTTCGTATGTCCACCATTATTGAGAAGCCGGGGAAAGAGAACGCACCGAGTAATCTTGCCAGCGTCAGTGGCTACTTGCTCACGCCGGACATTTTCCAACATCTGCACACGGAGGTAGGCAATCTACAAGAAGGTGTCGAGTTTTATATTCAGCCCGCTATGCAAAGGCTCATCGAGTCGGGTAAGGAAATACTCGCCTACAAGGTTAAGGGCGGTAAGTACTACGATACTGGCAATAAACTGGAGTACTTAAAGACCGTCGTAGACTTCGCACTTATGCACGATGGCCTCAAGGATGACTTCCGTGAATACCTCAAAAGTATTGTCGCTTGACATGACAGAGGTATAATAGAGATATGGATTTAAACACTACTCAACAAGTTCTCCTCGTTATTCTGTCCTCGTTCCTGGCAATCTTCTTACTAACCGGTATTATCATCGGGGTATTGACCATCAAGGTGCTCCGTAGTGTGAAGCACATTACCGAGAAAGCTGGTCAGATTGCAGATAAGGCAGAGGCTGTCAGCGAATTCTTCCAGCAGAGTGCCGGACCAGCTGCCATCGCTAAACTTGTTTCCAATATCGTGCATTCAGTTCGTGAAAATAAGAGGAAATAAGGAGTTATATGAATAAAGACACTAAACGTTTTGCTGTAGGTGCCGCAATTGCAGGGGCTGTAGGCTATCTAGCTGGTATCCTAACCGCACCAAAGAGTGGTAAAGAGACTCGTGAAGACGTAAAGAACACTGCCGTAAAGGCGAAGCGGGAAGCTGAAAAAGATCTGAAGAAACTTCACAGTGAAGTCATTAAGCAGATTGAACGTGCCAAGGGTGTTGGCAAGAAACTCAAAGACGAGCACAAGCCAGAACTCGACAAAGCTGTTGCCAAGGCTGTGAGCGCTAAGGACAAGGCTCGTGAGATGCTCACCGCGCTCCATGAAGGTGATGCTGACGACAAAGATCTTAAGACCGCTATTAAGGATGTGACTGACGCTGTTAGTCACCTAAAGACTTACCTCGATAAGCAATAGACAGAACAAGCCAACAAGAGTTATTATTGACAGTATTTATATATTATGTTAATATATTGATATGTATCGTACTAGTCTTCCCTTAAGTGGCAATCCTGCAGGCTTTATTGAAGCATATCCAAACATCGTCCCCCTACCTGGTGAGCAAACACTAGTTCTGGGTCCTGATGTAGATCTAGTAGTGCAGAACGTCTCACATTCTCACGCACCCTTACAAGGTTATGAGACGAGAGATATAACAAATATAGTAGGTAACTTATACCAGCGAGGTTCCGCTGTTCTTGACGGTTCTGCTCATGGCGGTGATACTCAAAAGATATATCTGCAGACACATCCTTCTGCCGGCGCAATAAACCAGCTCAGTACTGAACTAGGCGGTACACCGGGTGTAGACGTACCACTTGCCGTATACGTACCTGGCGCTAAAACTCCGCCCTCACAATTTACGAACACATACGAAGCTATGCACTGGCCGCTGGCAACAGAAATCTCTTACGATTCGGACGGGGCAGGCGACTTCTTCTACCACGATCGTGGGAAGGCACACTTACCGGCACTCTGGGGTGCCCCTAAGGGGTTTTGGGGAAATATGATATTTGATATACGCACTAGTGGCTTATCCGACGAAGAACTAACTGGCCTCATTGACAGGGGAACAATGGATGTAGCTCTCAGCCTAGAGCATTTGGATCTACACCAAGTTACGCCAGATACCGAACACACAAGGATGCCTTTGGATGACCGCTACGTAGCAGTTGCCCGGTGGCTAGGTATTAGTACTCGACTCGCAGCGGGCGGTCGAATATCATACTATGACTTTTTTGCAGCTAAAACTAGTAGACTCCTGGAACGTGCAACTCAATTAGCGCCATTGCTTAGGACAGCTCGTATGCGAAGAGGATTGCCTACTGACGTGAGTCCAGCGTCATAAGAATAACAAGCTATAAGTTCGTTGTAATTACGTGGTCCCCGGCATAAAACCGGGGACTTTTTCTATATAATAGAAGGGATAAGCTCGTTACTACGAGCACTGAGAGACTTAAGAGACAGGTAGGAGAGCTCGAGCCAGTGGCGACCAAGACAACACTAACACCAGCCGATTACGTACACCTGCACAACCACACACAGTATAGTTTGCTGGATGGTCTTACCAAGGTGCCTGCCCTCATGGACTACGTCAAAAAAGTCGGTATGGAAGCCGTAGCTATTACTGACCACGGTACTATGTCTGGCGCTATTGAATTCTACAAGACCGCTCATGCTAGTGGCGTGCGGCCGGTTATTGGTATGGAAACATACGTCGCTCCTAGAAAACATAATGACCGAGATCCTTCTAAAGATAAAACACCATTTCACCTTATCTTGCTAGCCATGAACAACCAGGGGTACGAGAACCTTATGCGACTAAGCAGTATTGCTAATCTGGATGGGTTCTACTACAAACCTCGTGTCGACCATGATCTTCTAGAGAAATACAATGAAGGACTCATCGTGCTCAGTGGCTGTATTGGTGGTGAAATCGGAGATGCGCTCCGTAACGACCAGTACGAGCAAGCTAAGAAGACCGCCGAGTGGTACAAGTCAGTCTTTGGGGACCGCTATTACATAGAGATCCAGGACCATGGTCACCCCAAGCACCAGAGCAGGTGGGATGAACAGGTAGCGGTAACCGAACAGAGCTTTAAACTGGCCAAGGAACTAGGTATCGAATGCGCACTAACCTGTGATGCCCACTACCTCACGCATGCCGACCAGGAAGCGCATGAGTTACTGTTATGCGTACAGACTGGCTCGTTCTTGAGCGACGAAAAGCGTATGAGCCTCAAAGAATTTGAATTGCATGTAACAGATCCGAATGAGATCATAGCCCGCTGGAGCGAAGAACATCCCGAGGTCATAACCAACACTAAAGCCATTGCCGACCGCTGTAAGGTAGACATTACACTGGGGCAGATCCTTATCCCTAAATTTCCCGTACCAGAAGGAGAAACCGAGAGTTCACACTTGCACAAGTGGGTATACCAAGGGTTGGCGTGGCGATACGGTGGCGTCAGTCAGGAGGACGCAGCAAAGCTAACAATCCCGCTGTGCAAAAAAACCCTTCCTAAGGCTATCCTCGAGCGGGCGGAATATGAACTATCTGTTATTAAAGAAATGGGTTTCAATGGCTACTTCCTGATTGTTGCTGACTTTATTAACTGGGGTAAACGAGAAGGTATTGTCTTTGGCCCGGGTCGGGGTTCGGCTGCTGGGTCAATTATTGCCTACGCTATGCGTATTACTGAGCTTGACCCGATCGAGTACGACCTGCTGTTTGAGCGCTTCTTGAACCCTGACCGTATTAGCATGCCGGATGTGGATATCGATATCCAGGATACCCGGCGGGATGAAGTTATCCAGTACTGTGTCCAGAAGTACGGCAAGGAACGGGTGGCTAATATTGTAACATTCGGTCGTATGGCCGCCCGTAACGCCGTACGAGATGTTTCCCGTGTACTACAAATTCCCTATGCTGAAGCTGACCGCTTATCTAAGATGATCCCACCGCCAGTACAGGGAAGACACATTCCACTGGCTACGTCTTTGGTCAAAGACCAGGACCTCAAAGCCGAGTATGAATCGAGTGAGCAGAGTAAGCGCATCTTTGACTTAGCTGTGCAAATGGAAGGCACCATTCGGAGTCACGGCATCCACGCCGCTGGTGTCGTGATCGCGCCAGATGAGATCGTCAAATTTGCTCCGCTCGAAATGGCACAGAAAGGCGTGGTATCTACGCAGTACTCAATGGGTCCCGTAGAAGAGCTCGGACTGCTTAAGATGGACTTCTTAGGGTTATCTAACTTGACCATTATTAAGAACGCTCTGCGTATTATTAAGCGTGTTAACGATGTAGACATAGACATATCGACTATTCCGCTGGATGACAAGAAGACCTTTGAGCTCTTGCAGCGAGGAGATACTACCGGAGTATTCCAGCTAGAATCTGCCGGTATGAAGCGCTACCTTCGTGAGCTTAAGCCCAGTGAGTTCGCTGACATTATTGCCATGGTAGCCTTATACCGCCCCGGACCAATGCAATTTATTGACGACTTTATTGCTCGTAAGCACGGGCTTATGGAAGTTACCTACGAACACGAAGGGCTACGTGCCGCACTATCTGAAACCTATGGTATTCTTGTCTACCAAGAACAGTTCATGCAGATCAGTAAGGATATGTGTGGCTTTACTGGGGGCCAAGCAGATACCCTCCGTAAGGCCATTGGGAAAAAACAGCGTGAGACTATGGCCAAGATGAAGGTGGCCTTTATCGACGGTATGATCGAAAACAGCAAAGTACCAAAGAGCTTTGCGGAAAAGTTCTGGGCCCAACTGGAAGCATTCGCTGACTACTGTTTCAATAAGAGCCACTCCGCTTGTTATGGCCTTATCGCCTACCAGACAGCCTATCTCAAGGCACATTACCCAGAGTCTTTCATGGCTGCCCTCATGACCAGTGACTACGACGATATTGACCGCTTGGCTATTGAGATCACCGAGTGTAACAACATGGGTATTACCGTGCTAGCACCAGATGTTAACGAATCGTTCGTGGAGTTCGCAGTCGTACCTGACAGTCACCAAATCCGCTTTGGCATGGCCGCCATTAAGAATGTCGGTACGGCAGCAGTAGAAGAGATCCTGCGAGCTCGTGCCGAAAGCCCATTTGCCGGCCTCGAAGATTTCTTCGAACGCGTCAGTGTGCGAATCGTGAACCGCAAAGCTCTGGAAAGTCTTATAAAGACTGGGGGACTGGATCGCTTCGGAGTACGAGCCCAACTGTTGGATAACCTAGATGTTCTTCTAGCCTACGGTAGCCGCATCCAGAAAGAGAAGGCTAGTGGACAAATTGATCTGTTCGGAGATGCTATTGAAGCCAGTGACGAAGTACGCCCCAAACTTAAGCTGACTGAACTTGCTGGCGAACCTGTCATGCGCGAGCAGCTACAATGGGAGCGAGAACTACTTGGCCTCTACCTTTCACAGCATCCACTGGAAGATTACAAAATCTGGCTTCGTGAACAGACCATACCAACGAATCTGCTGACTCCCGAGCTTCACAACAAGGCAGCAACAGTGGGTGGTGTTATCCTGGATTCTCGTGAAATTACTACCAAGAACGGCCAGAAGATGGCCTTCGTGCAGATTGCTGACGAGCATGGCGAGCTAGAGCTTATTCTATTCCCAAGAGTATACGGTGAAAGTGTGGACCTGTGGCAACGAGACACCGTCGTGCTGGTAACAGGGAAAATATCCGGAGAAGACCGAGATGGCAAAGTGTCGAACGAGGTAAAGATTCTGGTAGACTCGGCTCGAGAAATTACCCATGCCGAAGCTAAGAATTACATACCGAATATGAAGAAGCAGAAAGTACCCAAGAAGCCCGGAGCAAAGAAAAAGACGGAGAAGGTTTCTGGTAAGAGTGTGGATAGCACGGGATCTGGTGGTGAGCCGCGGCTCTATATAAAGTTAGCTAACAGCAACGACCAGCAAACTCTTATGCAACTTAAGTCTGTTATTGACCAACACAGTGGGTCTACGGAAGTAGTCCTGGTGCTCGGAGATAGCGACAACCGCCAAGTCATTAAACTCCCTATGCAAATTGGTCATACTGACGAAGTACATAAATCTCTGGCAGCTTTGGTTGGGGAAGCTAATATAAAGCTTAGCTAATAGCCTATCAATGCGTTAGTTGCTACAGATTATTACTTGCTTACTTGTTATGTTGCTATAGGATCACACCAACGTTGCGGGTGAGGATATACAGGGCGATAATAAGAAGTATTACGGCAATGTCTACCAACTTGTGCTTGTGCATGTAGCGCTCGCCTTTGACGAAGAATTTGTGTGCGGCAATACTGTGCTTAACAAGTACGTATGATCCGCCACCTAATACTAGAAGAACAAGTAGCCAGGTGAGCTCTAGACTGAAGTTGTTGATAAGCAGATCTATTCGACTAACTTTCTTGGGCTTTGCTGGACTGTAGATTACTGATGAGTCACGCGTGGTCTGATTACTAGACAGTTCTGGCTTAACTATCGTCATCTTGAAGTCAGCCGCCTGACCAGTGAGGTCAATAGGGGTCTCTGACTTAGCGCCACTAATCTCAACAATAACGGTGTGCTTACCCGTCTCGACATCCTTAAAGGTGACTTGTCCCTGCTTGTTTGTTATTGCTGTCTGTGGGTCTGAGTGAAGGGTTACTTTAGTATTTGCAGACGCCTTATTATTCTTGTCGGTAATGGTAAGTGTCACGGTGTGTTTTTGTGATGATTCAGCCGTAGGAGCAGCACTGCCAGTTGCTTGTGAGTTGACCGCAGGTCTAGTAGCTACCGGACCACCGCCACTCGGAGCTGGTGTTTGCGCTTGGGGTTGACTTGCTGGCGGACTGTACGGAGTGCCGTACATAGCGACCACAATGGTTTGCTCGGTTGCTGGGAAGTCCCCACAGTTATAGCCTGCGGCGTTGGCGATTCCAAAGCCTACATCTTGGTAGTCACCCAGAAGGTTGTCTCGGTGAGAAGGGCTGTTGTACCAGCCGGTTATGACAGCCGTACTGTCGTTAAAACCACATGCCAGGTTTTCACCAGCTCGGTTATAACTGTACCCGGCGTTGTTAATAAAGACCCATGGTGGGGAACCGTCTGGAGTATTGTGTGCCCAATAGTTTCGGGCAGCCATGTCATTAGCTTTGGCTTGAGCCGCTTGGGCCAATTTACCATTGTTACTGAGGCCGCCCAATCCGGCGGCAGAGCGTCGTTGATTCGTAGCAGCCAGAAGGCCACCTGGATCAATATTGGTAGCATAGGATAGGACCTGCTCTGTATTTACTGGAGTATTGTTACTACTTACTGTTCCTGAGCTTTTCTGACCAATTCTCAGTGTTGAAGTCGACACAAAACCCAGCGTGATAACGACGAGAAGCAGTAACGGCAAAAACGGCTTATACACTTTCAGGAAATGTGTAGTGCGTTTTTGGTGATGACCGTGGCGCTTACGGTGCGCCGAATGATTTCTGGTACTGCCAGGCATATTCCTTTAATTGTACCCCAACGCGCTTACGCTCGCCAAGTAAAGTCCTGGAAACGACAGTGATACATGGCCATGGCAGCGGCTTGGACCACGTTATATGACTCCTTGTGACCAAGCATGGGGATTTCTAATGCACCATCACACAGGTCTATGATTTCTTGTTCCAATCCCTCAACCTCACGGCCTAAGATAATGGCAACTTTTTCTGGCGTCTTGAGAGTCTTTAGTCTCACTGAATCGGGTGTCTGTTCGAGCGCGTAGACGATGAAGCCTTGCTTCTTGAGCTCTGCAATGACACCAGGCAAAGATTCAGTGTGCTCCCACGGCACAAGATCTTCTGCACCAAGGGCGGTTTTACTAATCTGTTTGGTAAGCTTGGCAGACATATGCGGCAAGCGGGTATCGTGCTTAGTGACTGGATATGGTGTGTATCCACTTAGGTAAACTTTGGCTATTGCCAGACCCTCCGCTGTGCGCAACAAGGAGCCAACATTGTGGGTGCTACGCATATTGTGAGCAATGACGATAATTTGTCGCATGGCCACTACTATACAAGAGGTGGGCTAGGAGTAATAGCATTAGTTTGACTGTATATATCCTGCTTATGCCTATATAATAGTAGTAATGTCTGAAGATATTCGACTCACTGAAGAGCAGTCCACACTGCGCCGCGCCCGTTTACTGGGGCTTAATTATATTGATACTTCTCAACCCGGGCCTAAACCTATCTTCAAGGACTTCATGCCCAATGAAGAACTCTACTCTCTAAAGATCATTCCGCTGGAAGTCAGTCAGAATAAAGTTGTCTTTGGTATTACAACGACTACTTCACAACAGACCATGAACGCCCTCACCCAACGTTTCATGGACCAGCGTGTTAGTTATGTTCTTATCTCTGATACTGGCTTCCGAGATTACATGAAGCTCTACGACCCACCAAAACAAGTGGTCTACCAAGACATCTCTATTAATGGCACAGCTGGTACGCAAGACTCTCTTATCGAGCAGGTGTCTGCAACCTTAGATCAGGTGCGGGCAGATGACATGCTGGCCTATCTCACCGACCAGGCCCACAAGCTTGAAGCTTCTGACATTCACATTGAGAACCAGCCTGACATTGTACGCATCCGTTTCCGTATCGACGGCGTACTGCATCCAATTGCCCGTATCAGTCACGAACGTAGTCGTATGCTCACGTCCGCCATTGCCAGCAGCGCCAACGTCTCGACTTCTGCCAACGAAGCACAGCAAGGTCACATCACTCAGCGCGTCACCATGGCTGACAAGTCTACGGTAGATGTAAACCTCCGTGTTGAGACCGTACCCGCTATTAATGGTATGGACATCGTTATGCGCCTGTTCAACATGAAGGCAGATATGTACAACCTGGACCGACTCGGTCTGGAACCGTATGAACGTGCCGTCGTAGATGCCATTATCCGTAAGCCAAGTGGCCTGGTACTAGCCGTTGGTCCTACTGGCTCCGGTAAGACTACAACACTGTATTCCATGCTTAATACCCTTAACAGTGATACCCGGAAGATTATTACCATCGAAGACCCAGTAGAATACCAGTTCGCTGGTATCACTCAGGTGTCTATCACTACACAGAGTAGCCAGGAGACGTCGTTTGCCGAGAAACTCCGTGCCGTGCTACGTCTTGACCCAGACGTCGTCATGGTTGGTGAGATTCGAGATAACGATACCGCCAAAACCGCACTGCAGGCATCGCTCACCGGACACCTTGTACTTTCTACCTTTCACGCCAGTTCAGCAGCGGCCGCTATGACTCGTATGGTAGATATTATTGGCCAGAACCCACTGTTTACTTCTGCTATCCGGTTGATCATGGCTCAGCGTCTGGTTAGAAAACTGGACGATGCCAGTAAGGTTGCTTACCAACCTGACGAAGCGACTAAGAAGCGACTGCAGGCTATTGTTGATACCTTTCCAGAGAACGTGCAAAAGCCAGATCTTAGTAACGTAACATTGTATAAAGCTGGCACTTCACCAGAGAATCCGTTTGGCTTTAAGGGCCAGATAGCTCTCCGTGAACAACTAGTAATGACCGATCCACTTCGCGAATTACTCACGAGGCCAACAGCCGAAATAACTACCCAGCAGCTTGAATCAGCCGCCATCGAGGGTGGAATGCTAACCATGCTGCACAATGCAGTGCTGCGTCTACTCAAGGGCGAAACAACACTCGAAGAAGTGTTCCGTGTACTTGGCTAAAACTTCCGCTAGCGCATCAACAGTATCTGTACTATACTATCGCCTTTATGAGTGCGAATCTTACTTCAACTGGTGAAAGCGTCTACACAGCAATCCCTATAGGGCAGAGGGGAGATAACTCGGTATATAACACTGTTGCAGCTATTTTGAGAGACTCAGAGCCAGGGAAGATACTGGATATTGGTGCGAGCGATGGAGTAGCCAATTTTGCCGAGCGACTAACTGAGTCTGGTTCTGTTGTGGGCCTGGATATAACCAGTGCCGCAACCGAGCATAATGAGACTGAACTTCCGATTCAAGGCAACGCCCTGCAGCTACCATTTCGAGATCGTAGTTTCTCACGTATCTTAGCGCTCGACATTATTGAACATCTTACAGTAAAAGAAGCTCGTCAGGCGTTGGCCGAAGTACAACGGGTTGGTACTCCAGATCATCGGCTCATAGTGTCCATGCCCATCATTAGTCCGACACGGGTAATGACGTGGGTTGAGGGGTTACGCTCCGTAAAAGAAGGTCAGCGGCCAGAGACCGGATTGTTTGATCGCACTCACCGAATATTAGCCGGGCCACTACTCCACTCATGGCTCTTCAGGGGTGCTGGCTATGAAACAACTGCCGCATACGATACTGTTGCGCACACTAATGGCGCACGACGTGTTAAAGGCGCAGACATACTGCCGGCGGCCATCTCCAACGAGGGCACAAGCCGTCAAGCCAGATTAGCGCAACTGTATGACGCATTTCAAGGTTCCAGAACCGCTAGCTCGATACTTGGTCATGCCATGGCATATCAGCGTCTATACGTATTACGTCCTGAGAAACCCGCAGGCCTGTAGATTATACGATAACTTTAGCTATTTCAGGCACCAGACGATCGTCCAAGTTGCTTGGGATAATCTGATCCACAGTAGGATTCTCAACTAGTCCGGCAATAACCTCAGCTGCAGCGATCTTATGTTCGTCAGTAATTTTACTTACTCGGTTGTCGAGGGCGCCACGGAATATCCCCGGGAAGGCCAGTGAGTTATTAACTTGATTAGGGAAGTCACTACGACCAGTAGCCATAATGGCTACCCCAGCAGCCTTTGCCTCGTCGGGCATAATCTCAGGTGTTGGGTTAGCCATAGCAAAGACAATAGGGTCCTTGGCCATAGTCTTGACCATATCTGCGGTGAGTAGTCCAGCCTTAGAGACACCGATAAAGATGTCCGCACCCTTCAGTGCGTCTTCGAGGCTGCCAGATACATTATTCTTGTTGGTTACTTCGAGCAGTTTCTTCTTTTCGTCGTTGAGGTCACTGCGATCGCTACTAACAATGCCCTTACTGTCTACCGCCAGAATTTCTGGTTGGGTGTATAAGTAGAGAAGCTTTATGATGGCTGTACCAGCAGCACCAGCTCCCACGCAGACGATACGACAGTCGACAAGGTTGCGTCCGGTGATCTTCATTGCATTAATGAGGCCTGCCAGTACAACAATAGCTGTTCCGTGTTGGTCATCGTGAAAGACCGGGATACTCAGTTCTGCTTTGAGACGCTCCTCTACTTCAAAGCAAATAGGGGCAGCAATATCCTCTAAGTTAATACCACCAAAACTTGGAGCAATCGCTTTCACGGCTGCTACAATCTCGTCCGCGCTATGCACGTCTAAGATAATAGGCACGGCATCGATGTCAGCAAAGTGCTTAAACAACATAGCTTTGCCTTCCATAACGGGGAGGGCGCCATATGGCCCAATATCTCCGAGGCCGAGTACGGCAGATCCATCACTGATAACTGCCACGTTATTATTCAGCCAGGTGTAGTCTCGGGCTTCTTCCGGATGCTCAGCAACATGGCTACTCACCGCAGCCACACCGGGAGTGTAATAGGTACTTAGTTTACCTTGGCTATCTAGCTTGTCTTTCAGACTTACGGCTATCTTACCTTTGAGTTCTTTGTGTTTCTTGAGTGCTTCTTCGCTAAAATTCATGCTTACTACTATACGGAGACTGGGGCTCAGAAACCAGTTTCAATATAACAACAGATATGCTATACTTGTGGGAACGACAAAAATAGTGTAAGGTTAATAGGATAAATTCAGGTTATTTTGTTATGGAATCAGTACTAAAACAAATCGAGAATCGTTATAAAAAGCACGCCGTGGTAGATGTTCGCCCTGGCGACACTGTTCGCGTGCACCAGAAGATTAAAGAAGGCAACAAAGAGCGTGTGCAGATCTTCGAAGGTCTTGTCATTCGTGTTGGCCGTAAGGGTAGCCTTACCTCAACAATTGCCGTACGGCGTGTAGCCAGTGGTATCGGTGTTGAGAAGACCTATCTCCTACACTCACCACTCGTTGTTAAGGTAGAAGTTACTAAGCGAAGTAAAGTTCGACGTAACTACCTCACCTACATGCGTGCTCGAACTGGTAAAGCTGCTCGTCTAACTGGCGTTGCTTTCGACAAGGAAGTTAACGACATTCCTGAAGACCCAGCAATTCTAGAAGCAGAACGCATTGCCAAGGAAGAAGCTGCAAAAGAACATGCCGCAGCAGAAGCCGCCAAGGCTGCCGAAGAAGCTGACGCTGAGGCTAAAGTAGAAGCTGCGAAAGCTGCTCACGAAGAAGCGGAAGCAAAGTAGTAGCTCGAACTTAAGATTACTAAGCCGCCCTCCGGGGCGGTTTTTTGTTATGATGTGCTAATGAAACGAGTAACAATCGTCGGGTGCCCTGGTGCCGGAAAATCAACATTCGCCCGTGCGTTATCTGAAAAGACAAAGATTCCGGTACAGCATCTTGATTTCTACTACCACCAGAAGGGCTGCGACTACGAGAACAACAAGCAGGACTGGCTCGATACATTGGCAGAGATTACATCTGGTGACTCATGGATTATTGAAGGTAATTACGGTTCATCTTATAAGCAACGAATACCTAAGTCGGACACACTAATCTTTATGGATATGCCCAGCTGGCTGTCGATATGGAGTGTCCTGAAAAGACGTTTTCAGTATAGGGATAAAAGACGAACAGAGATGCCAGATGATTGGGTTGAGAAAATAGATCCCATTTTCTTTAAGTTCGTTGTACTCTTTAGAATAAAGTCGAGGAAAGATGTAATCGCTGGAATTGAAAAATACAAACATGACAACCTAGAGGTTATAACCTTCACAACCCGCAAAGCTGCCTACCAGTGGCTAGAGGAACAAGCACCTACGCTAGAAACGGGCAGGTAATCGTGAATATAGTCGGCATAGATGAGGTAGGCAGAGGCTGCTGGGCAGGACCACTGGTAGCCGGTGCCGTATTACTACACCCTGACTTTGTTACAGACGACTCGCACCGTCTCTGGAAATTAGGTGACTCTAAGAAACTAAGTAAGAAACAACGTGAGCTAGCTGATACGCACATTCGCGATGAAGCCCTGGCGTATGGACTTGGTTGGGTCAGCCCAGAGGAAGTGGACAAACTGGGCCTTACGCAAGCCGTACGACTGGCTATGCAACGAGCGGTTATGCAGATCAAACATATCTATGAGCAGATCATTATAGATGGTGACTATAACTTCCTGCATGACCACCCACTGGCCAGTACACTTGTTAAGGCAGATAGCCTTATCCCGTCTGTAAGTGCAGCCAGCATTATCGCCAAGGTTGCTCGAGATAATTACATGGCGGAGCTTGCTCAAGAGCATCCGGAGTACGGGTTCGAGAAGCATGCTGGATACGGGACAAAGCTGCACCAGCAAGCGCTTGCAGAATTTGGGATTACCATGCATCACCGAAGGAGTTATAAACCGATACAGAGATATAGCTAGATGGACTTAAGTATGGCACATTATATATTTTTGTTATATAATATACGTCATCATGGATTATACGTCAGGACCCTGGAGTGCAGAAAAGTATGCGACTGTAGCAGCACAGTTTGTTACTCGTGAAATTGGAGCAACCTGCCCGATGCCCGATGAAGACTGCGAACTTGAACAGGTAGAGGCACAAATCCATCCTCCCGCGGCAACCGAACGAACCGAAGTGGCCGGCACGGATATACTTCCAATAGGGGTAGTGGTAACATGCGCGTTGGATGACCAATGTCCGCTCAGTCCAGAAGCTCTTAAACAGTGCGTAAGTCGAGGACTGGAACGTACTGCCCTCGCCGGTAATAGTCCGATCAACTAGCCTCTAGGCTTGCTTAAAGAATGCCTTAACAAGCTTCAGATCTCGTTTCTTCCAAGCAGACTGCCACTCGATCATCTCCAGGCCTTGGTTGTAAGATCGCTCGAAGGACGGCGACAGAACTCCGGTAAAGAATTCGCGGTACTCTTCAATGAAATTCTCATCACCAAAGCCACGGGCTACATATATAGGGATACGGTAGAAAGCTAGGTCGTTGCCGAGGTTGTCATCGAGCCATTTCCAGTTCTCTTTGAGCCACTTCCATGCAGCGTCTCGGGCAAAGCGATTAGTAAAGCTATATGCCAGCCAATAGGCAACGTCTTGCAGACGCACATGTTCACTGTTAATCAGACCAAGTGCACGTTCCACGAGTTCTGGTTGTTTAAAGCCAGTCAGGGCTGCGCAGAGATTGAGCTTTTCTTCGTTGGAGTGAGTACTGTTATGCATGGCTAGCAGTTTATTAAACTCTGCTTCGCCACCAGTGCGAGCAACCGTACCGTACACCACACCACGCAGGTCAGGGTCCAGCGCTGCATTGCGTAGACTTGGTCGACGACCGGGTACACGCATTTCAACCGTCAGTTCAGTTGGGTCGTGCATATCAGCAAAGCGCTCTTTAGCGTAGGCTACAATTTCAGGGTCTTCGGCAGAAGAAGCCATACCTAGTATGGTAGGGCGGAGTAAGCGGTCAAAGTGTGATTCATGCGACTCAATGGTCCAACCGAGGCGTTTCACTTGTTTAGCAGTTAGTTTACGTACATATGGCTTCATGGCCTCGCGGACTTCGTCGTCATCCATAACCATACGGATACTACCGAGTGTACCGGCCATGACGTCCCACACAGCATTATCTTCCTCGTTCTGGTAAGCGCTCAGTAGGTTCAGTGCTTCTGCAGCGTCTAGCTTACCGGCTTTAGCGGCTTCAGTTACGTCGGCCAGGATACCAAGTCGATCTAGCGGTTCGAAGTGACCAGTCTTGATGCGACTGGCAAGTGCCTGCAGATGACTAGCATTATATACGGTGCGGTAGAAGCCACTACCACCAGTGTTAAGCTTTAGTTTAGATAGATCGTCTGCGGGGATTTGCTGCTCTTTGGTCTCGAAACGATCTGGTAGACCCTTTTGTGAGGCAAGTAAAGGTATTGGCCACAGCTGGGCGTCGCCTTGGGCCTTAGACTTCGGATTAACAACAAAGCGTTGCTGAGTAAGGTGCAGGCCGTTTTCGTCTACATCTGCGTGCACAATCGGGTAGCCGGTTTGACTAGTCCAGGCATGCATGAAATCACTAACGGGCTTCTTAGATACTTCTTCCAATGCCTCCCATAGGTCACTGGTTACGGTGTTCTTATATGAGTGCTTTTTGAGGTAGTATTGCAAGCCTGATTGGAAGGATTCAGGACCAAGGTAGTTGTATAGCATATGAATAACACTGGATCCCTTGCTGTAGCTAATGGCGTCAAAGATAGTGCGGATTTCGTCAGGGTGGTTGATAGCTACTTCAATAGGGTGGGTGTGTTCCAGGGCATCTAGCTTAAGAGCCTGCTGTTGCTCGTCCACGATGAACTGGGTCCACATCTTCCAGTTTGGATATAGGTGATCTACCGCCAAGTACTCGAACCAAGAAGCAAAGCCTTCGTTAAGCCATAGGTCGGTCCACCACTGCATGGTGACCAGGTTACCGAACCATTGGTGGGTTAGCTCATGGGCGACTACCATGGCCACGTACTGCTTCATACCAAGGCTGGTGTTCTCAGGATCAACAAGTAAGGTTTGTTCGCGGTAGGTAATACAACCCCAGTTCTCCATGGCGCCACTAGCAAAGTCGGGCAGGGCGATCATGTCACATTTCTCAAGTGGGTAGTCAATGTCAAAGTATTCACTGTAGAAATCCAAACACTTTACTGCAGTTTCTAGGGCGAACTCAGTGAAGGTTACGTTGTCAGGAGTAGCGTAGGTGCGTACCGTAACGCCTTTCTTGGTCTTAGCTTCGAGGTATCCCATCTCGCCAAACACAAAAGCGAGTAGATAGGTGCTCATGTGTGGTGTCGTCTCAAAGGTAGTGTGTACCATGTCACCTTGCTCTACCTGCTTCTTTACCGGTGTGTTGGCTATGACGGTCTCGCCCTTTGGCGTGGTCAGACTGAGGTCAAAGGTAGCTTTGGCTTCTGGTTCGTCAATACTAGGGAAGACTTCACGGGCGTGGTGACTTTCGAATTGAGTAGCAATGAGTTTTTTGTCCTGGCCATCGTGCTTGAAGAAGCATGGATATACTCCGTTCATGGCCCGGGTGATGGTACCTTCGAACTCTAAGGTTACGGTGTACTTGCCTGGGTAGAGCAGTTTTTCTGAGTGTAGACGTACTTCGTCGAACGTACCGTGATGGTTAATACGGTCAATGTCTACTTCTTTGTCACCTTGTTTGTCGTGAAACACCGCGTGCGCTTTAGTAATCTTGAGATCTTTCTGGTGGAAGGTCAGGCGCTGACTGGGACGGCCAGTCTTCTGGCCGGAAATAATAACGGAACCGGTGAAGGTCATGGCTTCTCGATCCGGAATAAGGTCGAGAATGTAGTGCGTTGGTTTGAATTGGTCGTAGAGTCGGGTTACTTTTTTCATTCTCTCTAGTGTAGCATTTAGTCTTAAAGATATTACAGACTTGCAATAAGTAATAATGCTACTGCTTGCAAAGTAGCGTTTTTAAGTAGAAAATTCATGTCATGATTAATCGAGCAAACGGTGACCCCAGCTTATTTTGGCGACGTGTAGCTCCTGTAGCGCTAGGGGTAATGATGTTAACTGGCTGTAGCGACTCAAATGAACCCACAACAGTAGTAAGTGACCGACCCGTAGCTGCTGCAGAAAAAGCAGAGCGTAATCGACTCTTTAGCATTGATTACGAATTTGTAGATGGTCGTATGGCTAGAAGAACAACTGCCAATGATGGTAGCCTGGACGTGAACGGTGCGACGACTATTGGATGGTGCGAACTAAACGACTTAGTCGAAATGACAGACGTATCTAATGGCTCGACCGAAGAGCGCTCCCCCAATCATCCGGCATGTGATGATCGCAGACTTGATCCCAAAGACTTCGGCGTAAAAGAGTAGGCTTGAATATTTCTGCGTAATCGCTATAATATGTCTTAGTTCATCCGGCCACCTGGTCGGATTTTTTCATATAAATGATAAAAAGGAGAATTGATATGGAACTAGATATGAAAGGTCTGGCATTAGCCGTAAAGACCATTGCCGAAGAGAAGAACCTACCAGAAGAATCAGTACAAGAAATTGTAGAGCAAGCACTTGCTGCTGCTTACCGTCGTGATTACGGTGACCGCGAACAAGAGGTTCGTATTACCATGAACCTCAACAACGGTGAAGTAGATGCCTACATTAGTAAGGAAATTGTAGAGCGTGTTGGTGATGACCGCTTTGAGATTAGTCTTAGCGATGCCCAAGTTATGCGAAAGAATGCAGCTATTGGTGAAACCGTAGAGATCCACGAAAAAGTAGAAAACTTTGGTCGTGTTGCTGCCCAGACTGCCAAGCAAGTTATCTTGCAACGTCTTCGTGAAGCAGAACGAGAGATAGTAATGGCTGAATACGACGACAAGATCGGTACCATTATTAATGGTCTCGTATCTCGTGTTGAAGGTATGATCGTCCGTATCGACCTTGGTAAAGCCCAAGGTATTATGCCAAAGAGCGAACAGATCCAGGGCGAGCGCTACTACCCAGGCCAACGCCTCAAGGTATTCTTGAAGGACGTCGAGCGCGGTTTCCGTGGCCCACAACTTGTTGTTAGTCGTGGTAGCTCAGAATTTATCCGTGACCTATTTCAGAACGAAGTACCTGAAATGGAAAGTGGCATGGTAGAGATTAAGAATATCGCCCGTGAAGCTGGTGTACGCAGTAAGATTGCTGTTGCAAGCAGCACGCAAGGTGTAGATCCAGTCGGTACCTTTGTTGGTGGCCATGGTACTCGCGTGAATGCCGTAATGAGCGAGATCGGTGAACAAGAGAAGATTGACATCGTAGTATTCGACGAAGACCCAAAGACCTACATTGTAAACGCCCTGAGTCCAACCAAGGTTACCAAGGTAGAGATTAACGAAGCTGAGAAGAAGGCAACTGTTATCGTACCTGAAGATCAACTAAGCATCGCTATTGGTAAGAGCGGCCAGAACGTCCGACTTGCTAGCAAGCTTACTGGTTACGACCTCGATATCTCCGGAGAAGAGCCAAAGCCAGAACCAAAAGCAGAAGCAAAGCCAGCTCAACCTGCAGGACCAAAGCCAATGCCACGGCTCAAGCGAAAAGAACAGCTTGAGAGCAGCCTACTTGAAGCGATCGAAGAGCACGGCGAATAGTTCTCGCTAAGGCCCAGTATGGCTGAAAGCCTCAATCCCAACCTCACCATATATCCTGCACTTCTAGACAAAGGATTAGTCCAGGCTGCTCGACAGGATGTGCTAGATATGGTTGACAGACGATACGAAGAACCGTTTATTTCTAATGCAGGTGCATGGGAAATAGCTGGCTCAATGTATTACGCGGTCCTAGCCAGGAGTTCACCTCGACAGCCTGATCGCGCCGCAATATCTGAGAACACGGCAGAATTTGGCTACACCGCACTGTGCGAAGTTATAGCTATTGTGGAAGATAAAATGAGAGTAAATGATCGTCCATTAGGATTTCTTATTGGCGTATCACCGGCTGGAGTTGACCTACCAATACATGCTGATCCTTACCACGACCGATCGTATGTAACTGGGCTGAGTGGTACAGTTGAGGCAACCGTCGGAGACTACGTATTTACGCATCGCCCTGGCACAACATACTCATTTGATCGAGCAGACATAGCGGGGAGGCGCGTTGCGCACGGATTTACTAATGGGGATAGTGAACGAATTGCTCTTCTACAACGTCAATTCCACTAGATAATTAGCACTCTTGCACGCGGAGTGCTAATTTAGTATTATGGACTTAGCGATCCTAACCGCTAGAAACATGGGTACAAACACATGCAAAACACACCTGACTTCCAAGACTTTTTAAATCATCTCACAGACAATGCGCTGCAGAGCCTGAAGCACGCCGATGCAATTGCGCGCAGCTTTGGTAGTGCCTATATCGGCACTGAGCATTTGCTACTGGGTGTCCTTGCTCAAGACAGCAGCATGGGCGCCAAGTTACTTGAAGGTGCAGGCGTTACCCTTGACCGCGCCCGCCTAGCACTCAACCTCACCCCTAAGACCATCGTTATGAATACCACCCAGGCAAAGGGGCTCAGCGAAACCGCTAAGTTGACCCTCAAGATGGCCTATGACGTCGCCCAGGACTTCACCCAGGAGTACTGCGGGACGGAGCACATCCTGTACAGCATCCTTTCTCAGAAGAACGCTCGGGCAACTTTACTACTTAAGGATATGAACATTAACGTCGACGGCCTTACCGGTGAACTAGAACAATTCCTGAGCCGGCAGCAGAGCGAAGAAGGTGGCGATACCGCCACCCGTAAGCGTGGCAAAAAGGCACGTAAGACTGCTCTTGATTTCTTTGGTACTGACCTCACCGCTCAAGCCCGTGAGCAGAAGCTGGATCCGGTAGTCGGCCGTGAGAAGCAAATCCGGCGCGTTATTACGATTCTTAACCGTCGTACTAAGAACAATCCGGTTCTTATTGGTGAACCAGGTGTTGGTAAGACGGCTATCGTTGAAGGCCTGGCCCAACGCATTATCGCTGAGGATGTGCCTGACAGTTTGATCGACAAGCGTATTATTATGCTCGATCTTGCTGCCATGATCGCCGGTACGAAGTACCGTGGTGAGTTCGAAGAACGACTCAAGAAAGTCATGGCTGAACTTGAAGACGACAAGAAGACCATTGTCTTCATTGACGAGCTACACCTTATTGTCGGTGCTGGTTCTGCTGAAGGCGCCATGGATGCTGGTAATATCTTAAAGCCCGCTCTAGCCCGCGGCAAGATGCAGATGATCGGGGCTACTACAACCGACGAATACACCAAACACATTGAGAAAGATGCTGCTCTCGAGCGGCGCTTCCAGCCCGTACAGGTTCCTGAGACAACCGTGCCTGAGACATTGGCCATACTAAAGGGTTTACGCAAGCACTACGAAGCATTTCATAACGTAACAGTCGATGACGAAGTCCTGACAGACATTGTCAGCTTTGCCGAACGCTACATCAACGACCGCTTCATGCCTGATAAAGCTATTGACCTACTAGACGAAACGTCAGCCCACCTCCGCGTCGATCGCGGCAAGACACCGCCTGAAGTACGTAAACTCCAAAAGGAACTCAAGCTGGTTAATACCCGTATTGACGAAGCAGTAGAAGCAGAAGACTACGAGAAGGCTGCACGCTCTAAGACTCGTGCCAGCCAGATCGACGAAGAACTCAAGGAACTACAGAAAACCACAAAGACTAGTTCTCAACTTGTCGTCACGAGTGACGATGTTGCTGATGTCGTAGCTCGCATGACTGGTGTGCCCGTACAACGAGTTATCCGAACCGAGGCTAAGCACCTGCTTGCTCTAGAGAAAACTCTTGGTAAGCATGTTATTGGCCAATCTGAAGCTGTTGAAGCGGTAGCTAAAGCTATTCGCCGCAGTCGCTCTGGTGTCGGCAGTGCCCGACGACCTATTGGGTCATTCGTGTTCCTTGGCCCAACCGGAGTTGGTAAAACCGAACTTGCCCGCGTACTGGCTGACCAGTTCTTTGGTAGTCGTGACGCCTTGGTAAAGATCGACATGAGTGAATTTAGCGAACGACATAACGTATCGCGTCTTGTAGGTGCTCCCGCTGGATATGTCGGCTATGACGAAGGAGGTCAGTTAACAGACAAGATCCGTCGGCAACCATATAGCTTAGTACTCTTTGATGAAATCGAGAAAGCTCACCCTGAGGTCTTTAATATGCTCCTCCAAATTCTAGAGGACGGTGTGCTTACTGACGCCAAGGGCCGGAAGATAGACTTCACTAATACGATCATTATCATGACCAGCAACGTTGGTGCAGATAAACTCCAGAAAGAAGCATCTCTCGGGTTCCAGGCTACAGATAAGCAAGATCAGAAAGATCTCGACAGCCTACATGCCAGGAATAAGGACAAGGTGCAAGACGAACTCAAGAAACTCATGCGCCCAGAACTACTCAACCGTATCGACAAGGTTATCGTTTTCCGAGCACTTACCCAAGCTGACGCCCTCAAAATTCTAGACCTCCAGCTTAATGAATTATCTGATCGTCTGGTTAAACATGGACTTGGTATCGAACCGACCTTGAAAGCCAAGAAGCACATGCTTAAAGAAGGCTATGATGCCCACAACGGCGTGCGTCCCATGCGAAGACTTATCCAAGATACTATCGAAGATAATATCGCCGAAGGACTACTCAAAGATGAGTATCTCAAGGGAGATATCGTCAAGGTAGATGTCAAAGACAGTGAACTTGCCTACACTACCGCCCAAGAGTAGACAGTAGTCACACGTCACTAAGACTAGCTACAACTATGCATTACCGCTTATACTAGCAGTATGCAACCAAAGAAACGATTGCGGCTTTCCAGAGTTCTGTTTTACGTTTCCGTCATCGCCGCTGTCAGCATTGGTTTCTGGCAACGTCAGAACATCCAAGATTGGTGGCAACTACGTGACTACCGACCATCTGTGACCATAACGTCACTGGCCACCAATGCCGAGATGACAGACAAGGGTCGCCGAATCTTCTACGTCAGCAAACCAGCCGTCCAAGAGAAAACAGCGTTCTATGTCAGCTGCGAAGAAGGGGAAACCACCATAGTCCTCGGCTGCTACAAACCAGGCCGCGGTATATATCTACTCAAAGTAGATGACCAGCGACTGGCAGGTGTCGAAGAAGTAACTGCCGCCCATGAGATGCTGCATGCTGCATATGGTCGTCTTGACTTTACTCAGCAGCGCCGTGTTACCAAGCTCCTAAACGACACGTATGCATCACTAAACGACAAGGGAATACAGGATAAGATCGACCTGTATAAGCAGAGTGGGGCAGACATCACTAATGAGCTGCACTCAATCCTAGGGACCGAAGTTGCTAACTTGCCGCCAGAACTTGAAACCTACTACAAACAGTATTTTGAAAATCGAGCAACCGTCGTCAAGCTAGCAGCACAATACCAAGCTGAGTTTACGAGTCGTAAGAATAGAGTGGCAGAACTCGATAAACAACTCGAAGAAATTGAGAAGCAGGTGACTGCCAATAACGAAACTCTCAAGGCCCAGAAAGTCGCTATAGATGCCGAGGCTGCACGGCTTACCACTCTGCGGCAACAGAACCAGATCGCTGAGTACAACGCGGGCGTAGATGCATACAATCAGAGCCTACAACCATTTAGGGTTCTGCAGGGACAGACCCAAACCCTCGTTGACCAGTACAAGGCTATCCTTGACGAACGTAATGCCGTAGCCGTGGAAGCACAAGAACTCAATAAAGCATTGGATAGTCGCATCCAGACAACGACTGACACAGTTCAGTAAGCATCACCTGCTTGGTCTGGTAGAATAGATACACACGAGAGGGAGTTTCACTAGATGGCTAAAAAGAATGTCCGGTATGAATGCAGTAACTGTGGAGCAATCGCCTCTACCTGGACTGGACGTTGCCACAGTTGCGGTGAATGGAACACCCTACAGGAACAGCTCCTTGTTGATTCTGTAAGCGCAGCCACGCAGTCCGGAACTGCTCTTGCCCCAGCCAGTATTCAGAAAATTACCAAGTCAAGCAAAGAGCCTAGGTTATCTACCGGCATGAGTGAAGTAGATGACGTCCTCGGTGGTGGATTTGTAGCGGGAAGCGTTACACTCATCGCTGGCCAGCCCGGTATTGGTAAAAGTACCTTGCTGTTACAGCTTGCTAGTGCTCTTGGTAAAACTCACCCTATTCTGTATGTCAGCGGTGAGGAATCAATGCACCAGGTTGCTATGCGTGCCGAACGCCTCAATGCTAAAAGCTCCAAGTTGCAGCTTGCAGCCAGCTCAAGCACTGATGACATTGCGGCTACCATTGCTAAAGGCGATTTCAGACTAGTCATTGTGGACTCTATTCAGACGGTCACGGCTAAAGATGTTAGCTCTGCTCCCGGTAGCGTCAGCCAGATTACCAATAGCACACATCTACTTAGTGTCGTAGCTAAGCAGACTAATACTGCGTTAGTACTTGTAGGGCACGTGACTAAAGAGGGGTCCATTGCCGGCCCTAAGGTGCTCGAACACGTTGTAGACGTTGTCATGCAGCTAGAAGGTGACCGCTACGGCGGCTTTAAGCTACTACGCGGCATAAAGAACCGGTATGGCTCTACGAATGAAGCCGGTATATTTGAGATGCTCGATACGGGGCTCCAGCCAGTAGATAACCCGTCGGCTGCACTACTCGCAGAACGGCAGGTCAGTGACGGCTCAGTTGTACTAGCTACCATGGAAGGGAGTCGACCGTTACTTGTAGAAGTACAGGCATTGGTTAATAAGACAAGCTACGGATACCCTAAACGAGCAGCAAGCGGTATCGACCTTAACCGTGTGAACTTGCTTGTTGCTATGCTAGAACGTCGTACTAAGTTAAACCTGGCTGACCAAGATATATATGTAAACATTGTTGGTGGTATTAAGATATCTGAACCCGCGGCGGACCTGGCTGTAGCCATGGCTATTGCCAGCGCTAGTAAAGGCATGCAGCTCAAACAGAATGCCGTGGTCTTTGGCGAATTAGGCCTCAGTGGCGAGATACGTCACGTTCCCTTTATAGATAAGCGAGTACAGGAGGCGAAGAAGCTTGGCTTCGATGGAGCCATTGGTCCTGTAATCCGAAGTGGAAAAGCTCCGACAGGGCTGAGGAGCATTAGTGATATTCGTTCAGCACTGAACCAGTTCCTAGAAAGTTAAACTAGCCCTTTCGGGCTAGTCTGTATAGGCAAGTTTTATTTGTTTCATGCGGCCTATCTGGCTATGGTCCAGAAACAGTAACCTGCTTACCTGAGCTGTCTTTGGCATATGCACCGGACAGGTTAGATACATTGTAGGTGCCAGAGCCGCTGGTACAGCCGCTTCCTGACGCTGAACCGTTACAAATACTTACTCCATTGGAGCGGTAGACCGTAATGGTGCCCGTTCCGCCAGCTGACCATGCGAAGGTGTAACTGCTACCGCCAGCGCTCGATGCCAGCACCGTAAAAGCACTCTCGTTAGCCGTAACTGTACCCGTTTCACTTGATGCGTCATACAGTGCACTGTCCACTATCTCAGCAGAGATTGGCTTACTGCCAGTGAAGTCTGGGGTGTAACTAAAGCTTGCAAGACCTGAACCAGGGTTATCTACCTCGAACGAACGAACAATCTGTCCGTCTACCTTGTAGTTAACGGTACCCTTGAACTTGTCGCTAGAGAGCGGGTGAGTACCTTGGGATATATCTACCGACAAGTTGTAGCTTGAGCCAGCAGAAGAGATGTTGAGGGATATGGACGGCTTAGAGTCCTCACACTTGTGTACGTCATCTTTATCACTGGTATTAGCGTTACTACCGCCGCCAACGAATCTGTCAGCTGAGAATTGATTTGCAGAGCCACCGGTGACGGTTTCCTTAGCACGGTCAGGTGTACAATCTGTTGCTAGTTTCCCAGATACCTTATCGATAGTTTGGCCAGCTAGGTTTTTGTTATTGCCCTTGTACCAGGATGGAAAGAGGTCATTGTCGGGGCTTGGCACAACGGCACCAATGCCGGGATTGTTACGCACCACGAAGGCAGGTAGCGTCTGCAAGCCAGATGGCTTAGCCCGATCGAACGCTGTAATGTTATCGTGGGCGGCATTCATCCAACCCTGCCAGATAGGCTGGGTCATGTTTTCCATGGTGCCACTCATCTCACGACGATCATAGTTACCCACCCACACACCTGCAGCATACTGTGGTGACATACCCATCATCCAACCGTCTTTACCGTCATTAGTGGTACCAGTCTTCATACCGAACTTCCAGTTCTTATAACGATGTGGTTTACGACCAGCAGGGAAGTAGCTGGCGTTTGGATCACTCATCATGTCTGACACTATATAAGCCGATTCAGCGCGCACCGCTTGAGTACCTTTGCTTGGCTTCCACTCATTGATTACTTTATTGGATGAGTTGGTAATCTTCAGAATGTAAGTCTGTGGCAAATTAAGTCCGTTTCGTGACAGACTGGCATAGGCGTGCACGTGTTCGTCAAGGTGCAAGTAGGCACCGTCACCAATAGCAGAAGAGGCATAACATGGGCCTTCCTTGGTATTCTCTTCGTCAAGGTAACACTTGTAGCCACTCTTCAGCCCGAGCTTCTCAGCCACCTGGATAGTCTTGTCAACACCTGCGGTCAACATTGCTTTTACAGCTGGTACGTTACGGGAACCACCAAGCGCATAGCGAAGCGTGACGGGCCCAGGGAACTTGAGGTCATAGTCCCACAGACAGTTACCACCTTGTTTTGGCACTGCTTTATTAGTACATGGATAGCCGTCTATAACACCTTGCGTGTCATACAAGACACTACCAGCGCCAGCATTAGTACTGTTATCGATCATGGCGGTATAGTCATACGGCTTGAAGCTTGAGCCCGGAGGTAGCGGACTGGTGGCGTAGTTGTATTGGCCATGCTCCGCATCAGTAAAGTCGACACCGCCGACGAGGGCCACCATTTGTCCGGTCGTGACATCTTCTGCGGCGAAAGCTGCTACGTTACCACCTTGGCGGCGCACTTGGGCCATACCCTTAGCTACTTGGTCTTCTGCAATAGACTGTTTATCAAGATCAAGGGTTGTAACAACGCTCCAGCCACCAACCTTAACTGAATCAACACCACGCTGCTCTTCGAGCTGCTTCTTGGCAGCTAACACGAACCATGGGGCCTTTATTCCAGCATACTTAGCCTGCGGCTCCTTGACCTTTGCAAGAGTATCTACTTTCTTAGCTTCGTCGCGCTGCTTAGAGGTGATCATGCCCTGTTCAACCATGAGGTTGAGAATATAATGCTGACGTCCAACAAGCGCCTCACGTGATTCTTGCTGGTTAGCTTTGTAGTAGGCACCATATGGTGAGTAGAAAGATGGTGATTGCGGGATAGCAGCCAGGAAGGTTGCTTCGTCGAGCGTCAAATCCTTAGCATCCTTCTGGAAGTAATCTCGAGTAGCAGCTTCAACGCCGTACTGCACATTTCCATATGGAGCAGTGTTCAGATAGCCAGCGAGAATTTCTTGCTTAGAGTAACTACGTTCAAGCTCGACGGATAGAATAAGCTCTTTGGCTTTCCGAGTGTAACTACGGTCCTTGGTCCAGTTCTGGGTCAACTTAACTAACTGCTGGGTAATGGTTGATCCACCCTGTTGGCTCGAGCCGCCAGTAATGTTATTAAAACCGGCACGCATGATACCGCGCACATCAAAGCCGCCGTGATGGAAGAAGTCTTTATCCTCAATAGCTACGGTAGCATCCTTCATATACTTGTTAATGGCCTTATCTTCTACGGGAATACGCTTTACAGCATCATAGTCTTCCCAAAGCAAAGTCTTGCCAGTCCGGTCATAATAACGGACACTTCCACCGAAGTTGTTACCGGAGATATCACGGAGGTTCGGAAGGTCTTTGCGGAAATAGGCGAACAGTCCAACAAGAAGTAAAAAGCCAGCAATAAGCCCAACGCCAGTAATCTTGAGGGCCATAATGCCACCATCACGACTAAACCAGTACTTATACATGCGCTTTGGTTCAAAGTGGTACAAGAAGCGCTTTAGCCGGCCTTTAGGTAGGGTCGCCAGGCGTTCCGCTTTACGATTAGCCTTAGCACTCTTGCGAGCTGAAACCCGCTCACCAAGACTACGGTTAATCTTGATAGTCTTACCACTTTTGGTAACATGTTGATTTTTGCCGACGCGGGGAGATCGTCGACCCCCTCCACTTGTTGGATTCTGCATAGCGTTGTTCCGGGCTCCTTTGTATAGACATTAGTATAGCAAAAAAGCGTCAAAGCAACCTGAAAAACATAACTATTTAGCAGTTTACTTATAGATGCTTATTGGCAACCAGAAAGTCACTCTGGTCTAAGTGTGTGTTTTCAGGTAACTCACTAAACCATTCTGAAGCTTCTGCTTCATCGTTGACGGTAACTTGACCATCATATTTGGTTATCTCAAACACCACACCAAACGGTGAATCAAGGCCGTTCTGGTAATGGCTTGGGTATTCAACAAAGCCGACAGAATGAAGTTCGGTTATCGTTATGCCCAGTTCACGGCTAGCAATACGTTTAACTGAGTCAGTCAGTGCTTCACCAAACCAAACCGTACCACCGGGCAGGTGCCACTGACCTTTGCATGGCTCAATGGAACGCTTAGTCAGAAATACTTCTTTTGCCTCATTCTTGAGTAGAATCTCAACGGTCAGTCGAGGAACTTTGGCATAAATATCTTTGAATTCTTTGTCGGTGAGTGGGAAATCGTTTTTAGTCATAGGTCTAATCATAGCAAAGCGTATCCGCTGTACGGTATACTTGAGGCTATGAAACAAATGACTCTCAGCGAAGAGCTCGCCTGGCGAGGCTTCGTTAATCAAACCACGTTCAAAGATGTCAAACAGTTAGACGGTCCACCTTTGACGTTTTATTTCGGCGTAGACCCCAGTGCTTCTTCTATGCAGGTCGGCAACTTAGCCGCTGCCATGATGGTGCGGAGCTTTATTAAGCATGGTCATAAAGCCATTATTTTAATCGGAGGCGCCACAGGTCTTATTGGGGATCCAGACGGGAAAGCTGACGAACGTAATCTCAAGTCGTTAGAGGAAATTGCCAAGAATAAAGCAGGTATCGTCGCCCAGTACCAAACCATCTTTGGGGATCTCAAGTTTGAAGTTGTCGACAACTACGATTGGTTCAAAGACCTGGGCTACCTAGAATTCCTCCGTGATGTCGGCAAGCACGTCCCTATGCGTCAAATGCTCGGCCGTGACTTTGTACAATCACGGCTCAGTGAAGATGGTTCTGGTATTAGTTACGCCGAGTTTAGCTACGTGCTCATCCAAGCCTACGATTTTGTGCACCTCTCCAAGTCCAAGAACGCGAGCCTACAACTGTGTGGCTCCGACCAATGGGGTAACAGCATTGCTGGTGTCGACCTTATCCGTCGCCTTACTGGCAAAGAAGCCCACGTCTGGAGTACACCACTCATTATTAATAAGGCTACGGGCAAGAAGTTCGGGAAAAGCGAAGCGGGAGCTGTCTGGCTCGACGCAAGCCTGACCAGCCCGTACCAGTTCTACCAGTTCTGGCTCAATTCAGACGACGAAGGAGTCGAAGACTACTTGAAGGTATTCACAGAACTTACTAAAGACCAAGTAGATGACATTATGAAGCGCTTTAATGAAGAACGAAATATTCGTTTAGCTCAGAAGACGCTGGCTTACGAAGTAACGGCTATGGTACATGGCAAAGAAACTGCCGAGAGCGTTACCAGAGTAAGTAAGGTACTATTTGGTGGGGTGTCATACGACAAGCTGACTGCAGCAGATTTCACAATACTTAAACAAGAGCTGCCAGTCATACAAGCCAAGGCGCCTGCGAACCTGATCGACACACTTGTCGAGGCTAAGCTCGCTTCTTCTAAGGGTGAGGCTCGTCGCTTTATCGAGAGTAAGGCTATTTACGTCAACGGTGTTCAGGTTGATCCTAGCATGACCGAGCTCAAGGCCTCAGATGCCATTAACGGTCATCTGGTGCTTCGTCGTGGCAAAAACAGTCAAGCGGTCGTAGAATTGTAGTATACTGCTGCATTGAAACTAGTACTAAGGAAACAAAATTAAGGAACAATCTAATGCCAAAATCTACTAAGAAATCTGATCAGTATAACGATCCCAGTCATAACTACCTCCGTTATTGGGACGGTCGTGACTACGAGAACGAGTCAGAGCGCATTGCTCTCAAGCGACTCCTCAGCGGTAAGCACTTCAAGCATGCTGCCGATATTGGTGGTGGCTATGGTCGCCTCTGTGTGTTCCTGAAAGACTATGCTGACCAAGTTACCTTGGCTGAACCAAGCCAGCAACAATTAGATATTGGTAAAGATTTCCTCAAAGACCAAAAGGGTATTGATATGGTCCTCACCCAAGCTGACGACCTGAAGTTCAAGGACAAGTCACTTGATCTCATTACCATGATCCGTGTCATGCACCACCTGCCAGATCCAACAGCAGAGTTTTCAGAGATTAAGCGCGTCATGACCGACGATGCCTACTTTGTCCTCGAGATTGCTAACTACACGCACGCTATGAACCGAGTACGCCACCTCCTGAAAGGCAAGAAACTGCCAGATGAACCAGTGGACATCCGTTCCAAGAAAAATCAGAACAAAGACGAGATTGCCTTTGTTAACCACAACCCTCGTACGGTTATCAAGCAGCTCGCCCATGAGGGCCTCAAGGTTGAGTCTATTCTGTCTGTTTCTAACTTGCGTAGCCCAGGTCTCAAAAAAGTACTACCAAAGGGCGTTATGCTTGGTCTCGAGAAAGTCATGCAAAAGCCTTTAGCTAAGTCTTTCTTTGGTCCAAGTACGTTCCTAGTTATTCGTAAAGCTAGTTAGTGCAGGATATTCCAGTCGGCGTTGCTTACTTACGCCTTCTGCCTACCTAAGTCTACAAATACTGGAACAGCAGTCGTAATAAGAACATGCTCCGGTGAACCTAGGGAAACAGGCTGATGGTCGGCTAGATATAGGCCCGTCTCATCTCGTGGTGCTCGGAGGTAATCAAAAAGTCGTGTTGCAGTAAACTCCAGTATAGTCTCTGGTGTTGGAGCGGCTCTTACTTCAGCACCAGGCACCTGCCACCCTAGAACACCCTCGGCATAGCTAAGTCCATCCTCACGCTCTGTCAGTCCTCTACGTATCATTAGACACATACGACTTACGTCAAGCGCGTATGGCAAGTGAAGCGCACATACTAGCCTATCAGCACCCGCACCTTCGACAAAGAGCGTTCGTGATTGGCCTCTATTTGTTTGGCCCATATGTGAGTCGGCCCAGCTAACGACACGAGCAGCGACTCTATTATTCTCGAGTACCTCCTTACGATGTTCAGCTTCATTTCGTTGTCGTTCAATAATCTGCTCAGACCTTTGGTGTAACTCCAAAATTGCCTGCGTAAACCCGCCCTCATTCATTGCTCTATCTACTTCAGCTCCAGGTATTTCCATATCAGACCTCCTTACTCACATAACGATTAGAGTCATTATGTAATGTTACTAATTACATTACAACAACTATTCATTTTTACAGCGAAAGATGATGATATAGTAGCTCCATGACTCTATCGAGCCCGTTAACGGAGGTAAAGGGTATTGGCCCGGCTGGCGCTTCAGTATTTGAACAACTGAATATCTTTACTGTCGGTGACCTTATCGACTACTACCCTCGTAAATACGACGACTATTCAGAAATTACACCTATTAAGGCTCTGAAGCCTGGCATGGTTACCATTCAAGCTAGCATCAAGCAGCTTACTGGGCGATATGTGCGACGGGGTATGCATGTAACGGAAGCAGTGGCCAGTGACGATACTGGCAGTGTGCGCCTGGTATGGTTCAACCAACCATATCGGGCCAATGGTATGAAAGCAGGTCAGAGCTATTTCATTTCGGGTAACTTTGAGCTCAGTCACCAGCGCATGGCCATTATGAACCCCAGCACCGAGCAGGAAAGTAACTTTCCAGTTAATACTGCCCGGATCGTACCTATCTACTCCGAAACAAAAGGACTCAAGTCCACTCAAATCCGTAAGGCTATTCGTGAGATAGCCCCTTTAATTAGTAAACTACCTGAGACCCTACCCGACTGGTTAATAGCAGAACAGAAGCTCATTAGCCGCAGTAGCGCCATATTGGGCCTCCACTTTCCGGATACACCCGAGATTCTCGAAGCGGCCCGCAAGCGCCTGGGCTTCGAGGAAGTGTTCGGACTAACGCTCAGCGCACTACTCACCAAGCAGGAACTGGGTACTGAAACGGCTTTGTCGGTACCGTTTAAGGAAAAGCTAGCCAAAGATTTTGTGAGCCATCTGCCATTTACCTTAACGGACGACCAGCGTCGAGTTATCTGGCAGTTGTACCAGGATATGCAGCGTAAAGAACCCATGAACCGTCTGGTAGAGGGAGACGTTGGTTCTGGTAAGACTGTTGTTGCCACAATGGCTGCTCTTATGGCTATGGAGCAGGGTTACCAAGTTACCTTTATGGCACCTACTGAACTTCTGGCTCGACAGCACGCCGAAACTATATATAACCTATTGCGGCCGCTGGGCTACGAGAACCAAGTGGCGCTGCTGGTTGGTAGTATGAAACCAAAACAGAAAGATGCAGTGCGGGGCCGGCTTAGGAGCGGGGAAGTCCGCTTAGTAGTAGGTACCCATGCACTCATCCAGGATAAAGTAGGCACCCACAAATTGGGGCTCGTTATTATCGACGAACAACACCGCTTTGGTGTCGAACAACGTAAGAAACTGCAAGTCAAAGCCGGGCATATGCCACACGTATTGTCCATGACAGCGACACCCATTCCGCGCAGCCTAGCGCTTACTCTATATGGCGAGCTAGACATCTCAGTTGTAGCTAGTAAGCCGAGTAACAGACTGCAGATTGTCACTGAACTTGTATCACCAAATTCGGTAGCTACGCTCTACAAGAAAGTGGATGCCCAGATTACCCAGGGTCGACAAGTCTTTGTAGTCTGTCCACTTGTTGCCGAATCGTTCGTACTCAAGGGGATAAAGTCTGCCGAGAAAACATTTACCGATCTATCTAGGGGTGCGTTCAAGCACCGATCCGTAGGGTTACTGCACGGCAAGATGAAGGGCGATGAAAAAGCTAAAGTCATGCAAGACTTCATCGAAAAGAAATATGACATTCTAGTAAGTACCACGGTCATTGAAGTGGGCGTAGACGTGCCTAATGCCACCGTTATGGTCATCCAGAACGCCGACCGATTTGGGCTAGCACAGTTGCACCAGCTGCGGGGTCGTGTCGGACGAAGTTCGCACCAGGGCTACTGCTACCCAGTACTAACGGATTCCAAGGCACCAACGAAGCGTCTACGAGCTTTTGCCCAGACCAGCGACGGCTTCCGCTTAAGCGAGCTAGATCTTGAGTTACGTGGACCGGGAGCTATATATGGCACCCTGCAGCACGGCCAATTAGATCTGCGTATTGCTAAGCTTTCCGATACTAAACTAGTGTCGCTGGCACGTAACAGTGCTAAGCAGTTTATCGATAAGCACGAAAGCCTGGTACAATATAAGTATCTGGCGGCCCGAGTTTCTAAATTGCGAGCCATAACCACCCTAAACTAAGAACACATACCATTTAATATATGCAAAAACAGAGAGCCACGTAATGTACTCTGGGACAACCCTTACCGTTAAGTCCGGTCGAGTCATTGGCGCCCACCAAAAGATTGATCGAGTCGCTCGTAAGAATCTCCGTATTCTTGGTGTAAAGAACACTGCTTTTCCAACCAGCAAGCGCATTCTGCACTTCGAAGGCAAGAACGGCCCTGACGGCATTAAACGTAAAAGCCCGGCTGTCAATGAGCCATGGCACTACTTCAATCCTTTTGACGACGAAGATACTGCATTAATCGACCTTATTGGTGCCCACTACGACGTACTCGTAGCAGCACTCGCAGAAGGGGAGCAAGAACGTACTGCTTTTGAAGCCGCCTGGTTGGCGCACGCCATTGTGGACGGTCTAACGCCAGCTCACCACTACCCATACGAAGAAAAACTCAACGAACTCCGGGGTGGGGAAGGCGTCGAAACCCGCACCAGCATCAAGGAAAAGTTAGTACTACCGGGAGATACTAGACGGGAGCAG
>ERZ650304.142-NODE-142-length-44813-cov-11.245051_pt1 | contig 44813 bp, 58 predicted proteins | sample MGYA00376240_ERZ650304 | MGnify/ENA primary metagenome ERZ650304 (study PRJEB26733, sample SAMN07839271) | wastewater metagenome | biome: small river; feature: stream; material: water | place: USA: North Carolina | collected 2016-03-01 ...
TCACCACCTACCAGAAGATCGTCGCCGACATGACGCAAGAGGCCGAAGCCGCCGAGGCCGATCTCGCCACGCTCCGGGCGCAGAACGAGAGGCTGACGGGGGCGCTGAAACTGTGTCGCCCCTGGCTAGAAGGCCCCGCCAGCGGTGATTGTAGCCACCCCGAACACGCGGCGGCAGACCTCGCTGAAATCGACGCCGCCCTCACCGAAGGGGGCGCGCCTTGAGCCCAACACCAGTCCCCTGTAAAATTCGCGGGATCGAATACCCCAGCATCTCAGCCGCCGCCCGCGCTCTTAAACTATCCCGGCAAGCAGTTCAAGACGGATTAAATCGGGGCACTCCAGATACCATAGGTCTTGGGCGCAACTGGTGGCATAAAAAACCTCAAGCAAACAAGGAAGCTAACACCTGACATACAGGCTTGTGTCGAATAAACGTGTGCCGTGGCCAAAGAACTATATGAAACTCTACACCCCAACAGAAGGATTGAGATATGATTTGCTTTTTTGATACGGAGACAAGTGGAGTTCCAAACAAGCGGAGCCCCCGGCTGGAACTCCAGCCCCACATCATGCAGCTCGCCATCTCTCTCTACGACAGCGAGCGCCGTCCGGTATACGAGGTATCCACGCTCGTGGCGCTACCGGAGACGGCGACATGTGATTCCAAGGCCCTCGAAACCCATGGCATCACGCCAGAGCTGTCCCGCCGCTACGGTGTCCAACCAGCCCAAGCCATCGCCCTTCTCCGCTACGCCTGCACGAGAGCGGAGTTGGTTGTGGCCCATAATCTCCAGTTCGACGAGAAGCTGGTCGAGTATGCCGTCCAACGTGCCGGACAGGATTTCTCCCCCCTCGCTCCGATCCGCAAGTTCTGCACCCTCGAGGCCACCACCCCCCTTCTCCGCATCCCTCCGACCGAGTCCATGATCAAATGGGGCCACGGAGATAAGTTCAAGTCGCCCAAACTCGAGGAGGCCTATCGCCATTTCTTCGGCGAGGAAATCTCCGGTGCGCACGATGCCCTTGTTGACACTCGCGCCTGCGCTCGCGTCTATTACCACCTGCTTGACAACGGGTTGTTGCAGCCCTGATATGGCTCCACCCGTTTCGGGTTAAACCATATCCAACTGAACAAACCGCTTGACAATCCCCGCGCCGTAGTCTATCTATAGGGCATGGCGCGGGATGACCCGGCCCGATTAAGAAGTCCCCGCGCAATCCCGCGCAGAACCCCGGCCAAAGGAGCCAACATGTCCACGAAAGAAATCACCATCGCAGGCCAGACCTTCGCTGTCCTCCAGCCCTACGCCGAAGGCCACACGATCACCGAGGCCGAGGCCAAGGCGCTGAACCAAGTCCGCGCTGAGAACGTCCGCAACAACATGGCGGGCAAGGTCAAGGCCGCTGCCGAGGGCACCGCCAAGGAAGGCGAGCCGACCGCTGACAACATCGTCGCCTTTGTCTCGGCTTACGACGCTGCCTACGTCTTCACCCTCGCCAGCGTTGGCGGCGGGCGCAAGTCCACCGATCCGACCGAGGTCGAAGCCCTCAAGATCGCCCGCGGTATCTTCGCCGACTTCGTTGCCTCGAAGAAGCTCACCGTCAAGGCGGTCCGCGAGAAGATCGGCGAAGACGCCTACGAGGCCAAGCTGGCCGAGATCGCGCTGCGCGACGAGGTTGTCAAGGAAGCCAAGCGCCGTGTCAAGGCCCGTCAGGCCTCGGCGGAAGAAGCGATGGGCGACCTGGACCTCGGCGACCTCGCCCCGGCCCCGGCTGCTGCCGAGTAACCTCGGCAAGATTGGTGGGGGCTTCGGCCCCCTCCAGTTCTTTCGTCATGTGGGCGGCAACCTGACTCCTCCCCCAAAGGCGCAGCGCGATTGGACTCCCGCTCACGCCGCCCACATGACAAAGGAACTGGTCAATGAACACGATGACACACCCCGACCTCGCCTTCCTTCTGCTCCGCGCAAGCGAAGCCGACGTGGGCATATCCGTCATCACGAGCAACGTCCAGCTTCTCCGCAACAAACTCTACGCCGAACGCAAACGCCTCGGCCTGCTCAACCTGACCTTTATTCAGCCCCCCGTGGACAGCGACACGCGGCTCTGGATTGTTAAGAAGGAGGCCCGCAATGGCTCGACCGAAGACTGAGGACTTGCAGAAGCACACGCTCAACCTCCGCTCCGGCGACCTCGCCGCCATCAAGGCGCTGTTTCCTCGGCAAGACCCCTCGGTCATGGTCCGCCGGATCGTCAGCAAATTCGTGGACAAAATGTCCGACGTGCAAGAAGAACCAGTAGCCGCCCCCGATCTCGAACTCTAGGAGTCCATCCCCATGTCCGAACTCGCCCCGATCTCCGAGCTTATGGCTCGGGACCCCCTCAAGCTTTCCGAGCAAGACCTCGACGCCATCATCGCCGACCTGCGTAAGTCCCGTGCTGGCTTCGTCCTCGCCGACGACAAGAAGATCGGCACCCCTGCGGCCCGCAAGTCCGGCGCGCAGAAAGAACGTGAGGCTCGCGCCAGCATCCTCGACAAGGCCACGCTCGGCGGCCTGCTGGACGGGCTTTGACTATGGCAAAACTCATGACAGCTATTGAAAAAGCTAGGCAACTTCTGGCCGAGGCCAAGTATAAAGGCGAGTGTCTTGTTCCTAAGCTTGTGCCCAATGCTAAGGGTTACTGCTATATTACTCGTGGCCGAGGCATTCGTCTCCGCGCGCATCGTTTCATTTACGAGACGCTAATCGGGCCGATCCCTGATGGAAAGCTCGTTCGGCATTCCTGCGACAACAGAGCTTGCATCAACCCTGAGCATCTGTTGCTTGGCACCTCCTACGATAACTCACAGGATATGGTATCGAGAAACCGTCAAGCTCGTTTGGGAAGACCGGCGACAAATATTGATGAGTTGCTAGAGGCTGTCACGCTTCGAGAAGCGGGTTATACTCTCGAAGATATTGCAATAAAGCAGCAGTTGTCCGGTGCTTCGTCGGCGGCTGATCGTCTTCGTCGGGCAAAGGAGTTGGGGCTGTGACAGATAAAAAGCTTCTCTCGTTTGACGAGACCGGATTTCAATGGGCCTGGGATAGCACTTCTCTTTCCAGCTTCGTCACCTGCCCTCGCAAGTATTACTACTCCATGCTTCAGGGCTGGACGGCGCAGCAGAAGTCCGTTCACCTGATCTTCGGCGGGCACTATGCCTCGGCTCTCGAGCATTTCCACAAGCACCGCGCAGCTGGCGTGGACTACGACACCGCCCTCCGCCTTGTCGTTCGCGAGGCCCTCGAAGCTACATGGGACTACGAGAAGGACGCACCGCAGGACTGGATGCACACCAGCAAAACTCGCGACACGCTCATCCGCTCCATCGTATGGTATCTCGAGCATTACCGCGACGATCCCATGCAGACCGTCATCCTTTCCGATGGCCGAGCCGCTGTCGAGTATTCCTTCTCGATCGACCTCGACGAGACCTACACCTACTGCGGCCACATTGACCGCCTCGTAAACTACGGTGGCGACATCTATGTGCAGGACCAGAAGGCACAGCCGCTTTCGGAAAACATCCTCACACCCGGCGGGTGGCGTCCGCTTGGTTCCCTCGCCGTTGGTGATTTGGTTGTGGGAGTTGACGGGGGCTGGCACAGCATCACCGACATTCTTCCGAAAGGCGAGGTCGAAATCTTCGAGGTCCACTTCGTTGACGGCACAAGCACTCGCTGCGCTTGGGACCACCTTTGGGGAGTCTACGATCAATTCGGAAAATACGCGGTGCTCTCCATGCAGGAAATGGCAACCGCGCCAAAGCACAAGAAGTTTCGTGTGCCCCTTGTTGCACCTGTCCAGCACCCAACAGCGGACCTTCCATTGGCCCCCCTAGCTCTCGGGCTATTGCTTGGCGACGGATACCTTGCAGGTAGCAGCGTTCAGTTTTCCGATGCCGACGGGCACGAAGCTGCTATGCTTGCCGCGGTTCTTCCGGCAGGGGACAAGATAAAAAAGTCCGCCTCGGCTAACCATTCTTGGATAATCTCCGGCGGAGGGACTAAACGTGCGCTGCAGCAACTCGGCCTCTTCGGCAAACTTTCTGGCGGTAAGTTCATCCCTGAAAGTTACCTTGTCGCCGACGAGTCTCAGCGCCGCGCCCTTCTCCGTGGGCTTCTCGAAACCGATGGGCACAACCTCGGGACCAACTGGCTTTACGACTCCACGAGCGAACAACTTGTCAAGGATATTTGTCAGCTCGTTCGCTCACTTGGCGGCATGGCGCGTTACCACACTCGCAGCGGCAACGCTTTCCGGGCGCATCTTCGTATGCCCGAGTGGGGCAATGGCGTAGGCTCGCGTTACATCAAGCGGGTCGTGAAGCTGCCTTACGTCGAGACCGCTGCCTGTCTCAAAGTGTCCGCCCCTCGCCAACTCTACGTTACCGAAAGCTACATCGTAACGCACAACACCACCGGCTCCCAGATCACCCCGCGTTTCTTCGAGGGATACTCGCCCGACTACCAGATGACGGGTTACACCTGGGCCGGGCAGATCATCTTCAACATGCCTGTCAAGGGCGTGGTGATCGACGCAGCCTACATCGCCGTTGGCTTCACCGCCTTCGGTCGCCAGCCCGTCACTCGCAGCGACCGTCAGCTCGAGGAGTTCCGCACCGAAGTCCTCCACTACATCGGCGAGGCCAAGCGTTGCCATGAGTCCGGCTACTACCCGATGGACCGGACGGCCTGCGGAAATTACGGTGGCTGCGAGTTCAAGCAGATTTGCTCGGCGGTCCCCGGTATCCGACAAAATCTTCTTGAGGGGGGGTTTAAGCATAGAGATAGATGGGACCCATTGGCTCGCAGGTGAGATGTGACATGAAACCGACAGCAGAAACACTACGGCATTTGTTTGCTTATGAACCTGATACAGGGCGGCTTGTTCGCACTAAATCAGATCGTTCTGATATGGTAGGTGTAGCCGCCGACTATAGAACAGTTGAGGTTTTTGGTGAGCGTTATCGCACCACACACGTCATCTGGGCTATCCTTACAGGTGAGTGGCCACAAGAGTTCATCGACCACATAAACGGGAATGATCAGGATAATAGGCAGATAAATCTCCGTGAAGCCACGGCTTCGCAGAACCAGTGGAACAAAATCCAAGGCGGTAAGTTACCTAAGGGCGTTGTGTTTAAGAAAGACGCCCAACGCTCCAAGCCGTGGTCCGTTCGTTTTCGCTGGTTCGGAACAAAGTTTTATTTCGGAAGCTATGCCACTGAGGCAGAGGCTATCGAGGTAGCCAACAGAGAACGCGCCAAACTACACGGTGAGTTTTCTTCACACGCATCGAGGCACTGACATGTTCGGCAAACCCCACCTCGACATCAACTCCCACGTCTTCGCGGCCACTCGCGCCATGACCACCATGAGCGAAGTCGCCGCCGATCCGAACCTCACCGACTTGCAGCGCCAGCTCGCTCGTCAAACCCGCGACCTTGCAGCAAGCCTGCTGCGCAGCCTTCGGGAGTCCACAAATGGCCAAAGCTAGCACCGACCTCATCACCGGCAAGCCCGTCCGCGCCCTCTACATCGGCGACAGCGGCACAGGCAAAACCGGCAGCCTTATCAGCTTGCTGCAGGCGGGATACTCCATCCGCATGCTCGACCTTGACAACAACGCCGACAGCCTCATCCACCTTTGCAAACACACCGACCACAAACTCCTCGACAAGCTCGACATCGTATCTGTCCGGGACAAATTCCGCGCCAGTCAGATGACCGGCCTCGAAGTCGCCGGACAGCCGAAGGCTTGGGTCGATGCCCTCAAGTATCTCAACAAATGGGATGACGGCAGCACCATCGCCGAATGGGGCTCGGACACCATTTTCGTCCTCGACACCCTCACCAGCGCCGGGCGCGCCGCATTCCATTGGGCTCGCGGAATGAACCCTTCGTCCAAGGACCCTCGCCAGTGGTATGCCGCCGCACAGGACAGCCTCAAGACGCTGCTCGAGCTCCTGACCTCGCCCGACTTCAAGTGCCACATTCTCGTCCTCTCCCACATCGACCTGATCGAGCGGGATGACGGCACCACGAAGGGCTACGCCAGCTCCCTCGGCAAAGCCCTCGGCCCACAGATCGCCAAGGTTTTCCCGACATTGCTGATGGCAGAGTCCAAAGGATCAGGAACGAACACCAAGCGAACTATTGCTACTCAATCCACCATGTTGGTTGATCTGAAAAACCCAGTTCCATTCGCTATCGAAGGCCGATATCCTTTGGAAACTGGAATGGCGTCTATCTTTGAAGCTTTGCTGAAAGCGTAAGAAAATGTCCCGCGAACTCCTCATGTGTTGGCATAGTATGCAGAACAGGTGCAATAATCCTGATAACGTAAACTATGCGGATTATGGGGGTCGTGGGATATATGTATCTGCTGAGTGGGATTTGGTCTTTGACTTCATTGTCTGGGCTAGGCGTAATGGCCACAGAAAAGGACTGCAAATTGATCGTATAGACAACGACCGAGAATATAGTCCTAGTAACTGTAGGTTTGTAACTCCTTCCGTTAACTCGAACAACCGGAGAAGCAACCGCAAAGTAACGGCGTTTGGTAAGACCCTGACTTTAGCTGACTGGGCGCGTGATCCTCTTTGTGTAGTGAACCGTCAAGCTTTGCGTATGAGACTGAATAAAGGTTGGTCTGTTGAGACTGCCTTAACACAACCCCCACATAGGGGTATACGAGAGGGACTGACGGCGCCCTGCGTAAAGCCGTCATGCAACTGAACGATCATGATGATGATCCTCAACAAGGAAAACTGACGATGAACTTTTTGGAAGCTCTGAATACCAAAGTCGCCGACATCGAGAAGCCCGCGCTTATGCCGATCGGCACCTACATCTGGGCCGTTCACAAACCGCACAAGGAGTCCGTCTCCAAGGACGGCAAGTGGTCCACCATCGAAATCCCCTGCGTTCCGAAGATGCCCTACGAGGCCGCTGAAGACGTGGACATGGACGAGCTGGCCGAATACGGCGACCTCAAGGCCGGCGTCAACTCGATCCGTTTCATGCTGGACAACACCGCCGAGGGCAAAGTCGCCGTCGAGAAGTTCCTCTGGAACATTCGCCGGTTCCTGCTCGACACCCTCAAGCTCGAGGGCGACGAAGATACCACCGTCAAGGAACTCCTGGGCAAGATGGTCGGTGCCGAGTTCATCGCGCAGGCCGCTCACCGCGAAGACCCCGAGCGCGGCGAGACCTACTGCGATGTGAAGAACTACGCGCCGCTCGACTAAGCAGCCGTGACAAGCGGGCGGGGGAGCAATCCCCCGTCTTCCCATATCCAGCATTCTGAGGTCCCCCATGCTTTCCGGCTCCTTCCGTTCCTACCCTATCGCCTCAATCGTCCGCGCCCCAGATCGGCAGCGGAAGGAGTTCTCCGGCATCACGGAGTTGGCCGAGTCCATCCGCCAGTTCGGTCTTCTCCACCCCATCATCCTCACCCCTGAGGGTGTTCTCGTCGCCGGTGAGCGTCGCCTCATCGCCCACGAAGAACTCGGCCTTACCCATATCCTTGTCCAGTTCACCAACGAACTCCCCCGCGAGGAACTCGAGGCCATCGAACTTGAGGAGAACGTCAAGCGCAAATCGCTGACGTGGAAGGAGGAGGTCAACGCTGTCGCCCGCATCCATGCGCTGAAGCGGCTCAAGGACCCCGACTGGACCCTCTCCGATACCGGCGCCCTCCTCTCCAGCTCCGACACCGTAGTCGGCAAGTTCCTTCTCGTGCAGGAGTATCTCTCCTCCGAGGAACCACTTGTCGTGAACGCCGACAACCTGTCCACCGCCTACAACATATGCTTGCGCAAGAAGCAGCGCGCCGAGGAAGCAGCCGATGCCGACGTTGACAGCGCCATTGACAACCTTTTCGCCAAGCCGGTCTCTGTGAACCCAATGGCCGCTGCCCGCAGCAAGGAGCCCACGCTTTCGGTTTCTGCCGAGCAGCCGGCCGCGCCGTATCGGCTCGCCGACTTCCGCGAGTGGGTCAAGGCTCCGTGGGCCGGGCCGAAGTTCAACTTCCTCCACTGTGACTTTCCATACGGGATCAACTATGACAAGCACAATGGCGGAGCAACTGGACTTCTTGGGGGCTACGAAGACAGCCCTGAGCTTTATCAACAGTGTATCGCCGCCCTCCGAAGCGCCATGGGAACTCACGTGGCTGACTCCGCTCACCTCATGTTTTGGCTATCCGCTCGGTTGGAGATTGTGCATCAATCACGCCTTGCTCTTGAGGATATGGGGTGGAAGATCAACCCGGTCCCACTTATATGGCACCGGAGCGACAACTCTGGAGTGCTTCCTGACCCTCAACGCGGCCCCCGTCAAGTCTACGAAGTCTGCCTATTCGGCAGTCGCGGTGATCGAAAAATTGTCCAAGCGGTCTCCAACCTCTTCGCGCATCCAAAGACTAAGGAAGTCCATGCGAGCGAGAAACCTTGGGCAATGCTACAGCATTTCTTCCGCATGTTCGTGGACGAGTCCACCGTGATGCTCGATCCGACCATGGGCAGCGGCAACGCGATCCTCGCCGCCGAAGAGTCTTCCCCTATGTTCGTCCTCGGCCTTGAGGCCCTCGACGAAATCTACCAGAACGCACTGGCCTATCGGAACAAGGTGAAACGCCGAGACTGATATGGCTGCCCCCGATTAGACAGCAACCATACCAGTTTGGAGTCCGCTATGTCCATCCTTATCCTCGCCGACTTCCCATCCCTGAACGAGGCTGGCGGGGCTTTCACAAACGGCTACTGGAAATACTTCCGCGCGCAGCTTCGTCGGGCCGGTATCTCGCCCGAGGACTGCACGTTCATGAATGTCTTCGATCAGCCCGCCGGTTCCTTCTACGCCTTCACCCAGCAAGACAAGCGCGGCGCACTCACCGCATTCCCCGCCATCGCCCGTAAAGCCTACCTCCGTGCTGAGTTCGGCCCAGCCTTGCACGCCCTCTACACCAACATTCGCCGCATCAGGCCCAACATCATCATCACCTGCGGCGAGCTCGCTCTGCTCGCCATGACCCACCAGAGCAAGCTTAAGTTCGCTCGTGGCCGCGTCACTACCTCGATCGCCAGTTGCGGCAACGTCAAGGTCCTCCCTGTCCTGCACCCCCGCGCCGTGCTTGCTGAGATCAAGCAGGAGCCGGTGCTGCTTATGGACCTGATGAAGGCCAAGCGCCAGTCCAGCTTTCCCGAGGTCATTCGCCCGCAGCGCTACCTGCACCTGCGTCCGACGCTCGAGGACCTTGAAGACTTCTGGCAGGAGTTCATCCTCCCGTCCTCCGCTCTGTCCGTTGACATCGAGACGAAGAACCCCCTGATCACCTGCGTCGGCATCGCCCCGTCCCCCGAGCGGGCGCTTGTCATCCCGTTTTACAACGGCGAGGTGCCGTCCGGGAACTATTGGTCCACTCCCCGCGAGGAACGTATCGCTTGGAAGTTCGTCGAGCGCTGCATCAACTTCGAGGGCAAGCGCGTCTTCGGCCAAAACTTCCAATACGACGTGCAGTATCTCTGGCGCTTCATGGGCATCCCGGCTAAGAGCTGGGCCGACGATACAATGCTCATGCACCATGCGCTGCAGATTGAAATGGACAAGGGACTTGGCTTCCTCGCCTCCATTTACAGCGAGGAACTCGCATGGAAGTTTATGCACAAACGGAGGGTCGCTGACCGCTCCACTAAGAAAGAGGACGAATGATGGGACGCCTAATCGGAGAAGACGATGGCTACATCGCCTTCGGAAAAGCTGGCTTGGACAAGAACTTCACCTTGTTCAAAATCTACACCGGAAAGCTGAAGGACGAGAAGACCGGCGAGGACGGCCAGTTCCACATGGACTGCCAATACCCTCTGGTCGATTTCGAGCAGCACCGTGATCCCGTTGGGCTGCTCAAGTATCTCTGTCGGAAATACCTCCTTCATTGCAAAACCTCAACCGGGGTTCCGTTCGAGCAATGGGTGATCGAGTTCTCCCCGATCATGGAACGCTATCAGGTGCCCTCACACCTGTTCTTCAACACCGCTCGCGATAGGAATTGGATACTATGATCTACCTCGCCTCGCCCTTCTCCCACAACAGCTATGCCATGCGTCAGCACCGCTTCCTCGAGGCCCGTCGTTTCACCATTGAGGCACTTAGCGCTGGCATCCCCCTGTTCTCCCCCATCGTCTACGGTATGGATATGGAGAAGGAGATAGGGACAAACCATGAGCCGTGGCTGGTTCTCAATGTAACCATGCTCAATCTTTGCACCGAGTTGTGGTGCCTCTGCCTTGACGGTTGGTCGGACTCCAACGGCGTTCGTCACGAGCTCGAGTTCGTCCATGCCCTCGGCAAACCCATCCACTTCTATTCCTCTTTCGGAGTCCGCATCAATGCTGGTGATTGACACGAGGCAGCTCGACGAGCAGGCCGACAAGCTTTCCGACAGCGAGGTCTACTGGACCTATTGCGCCCTCGACTGCTGCGTCACCTACGACGTGTTCTTGCAGGTGGACAAGCAACTCGACGCCGTTGCCCGCGCCACTTACAACACCTCCCTCGCGACCCTCCCGGTCGTTCTTGAGATGATGCTCTCCGGCTTCCCCATCGACATCAATCGGCGGCGGACAGTCCTTGGCCATTACGAAAAGCAACTCGAGCTTCTCGAGTCTCAGTTCAACCGGCTATGCACCGAGGGTCTTGGCATCCCCGCCGACCGTAGCAAGCGCGACAAGGGCCGCTCCGCTGTCCCCATTAACCCCGCCTCGCCTCAGGACGTGCAGTTCCTTTTCCATACTGTCCTCGGCATCCCCGAGAAGAAGAAACGCCGCAAGGGCCAGTCCGAAGCTACCACCACCACCGATCGCGAGGTCCTTGAAAGCTTTCGCAGCTACTACTTTGCCGAGCCATTCATCAACCATATCCTCGCCATTCGCGATTGCAACAAGGCCATCGGCTTCTTGCGGAGCAAGCTTGACGCCGACCACAAAATCCGCTGCAGCTTCAACATTGCCGGGACAAAGACCGGACGGCTTAACTCCAGCTTCTCCGACATGGGCACCGGCACCAACCTGCAGAACGTCACTGGCAAACTCAAAGACATCTTCGTGCCGGAACCGGACGAGGTCCTTATCGACGTTGACCTTGAACAGGGGGACAGCCGGGGCGTTGGCGCCATCGCCTGGAACTGGTTCGTCGAGAGCCACGGCGAGGCTTGGGCGGGGAGCTATCTCGACGCCTGCGAAAGCGGCGACCTGCACACCACTGTCACCCGCATGGCATGGAACAACCTCGGTTGGCCGGAAGACCTTGACCCCGCTCTATGCAAGAAGATCGCCGAGCAGAACGCCTATCGCGACCTAAGCTATCGAGACCTGTCCAAGAAACTCGGGCATGGCACCAACTACCTCGGCCAGCCTAACACCATGTCGCAGCACGCTCACCTTCCTGTCTCCACCATCACCGACTTCCAGAAGAATTACTTCGGCGCTTTCCCCTGCATCAAGGCTTGGCAACTCGAGACGATTTCGCAGGTCCGCGAATACCGCAGCCTCACAACCCCGTGGGGTCGTCGCCGCTACTTCTGGGATGACCCAAACGCAGTCCCGACGCACAACGCCGCCATCGCCTACTCCCCCCAATCCACCACCGGCGAGTTCATCAATCGGGGGGCCATTCAACTCCAGCGCCATCGCGATCGGCACAACCTCCCGATCCGCCTGTTGCTGCAGGTCCACGACAGCCTTGTCCTCGCCGTGAAGTGGCGGCGGCTTGAGGAGCTTGTCCCCGTCATCTTGCAGCAGCTCCGCGTGGTCCTACCCCTTGCCAAAGGCAGGGAGTTCACCATCCCCCACGGCATCAAGGTCGGGTTCAACTATGGCATGACCGAGTTCGACAAGGCCGGTAATGTCATCGGCAACCCTGACGGAATGCGTAAGTGGAAGGGCCACGATCCCCGGACTCCACCTAAGCGTCTCACCACCATGACCCAGCTCCTCAACGCCCCCGCAATATCGAGATAAGAATGCCGCGTAAGATCAAAGGCTGGGTGGCTGCGTTCGAGCAACTCACCGCGCACACAGGTAGCCCCGCTCGCCTTCGCCGGTGGGCCGGGATTGCCTGTGTCGCCGGGGCGCTTGAGCAGAAAGTTTGGGTCCATACAAACGGCTCCCCACTCTACCCCAACCTATACACCATCTTCGTCGCGCCTCCGGGAGTCGGTAAGTCCGAGGCCCTTAAAGCCGTGCGGAATTTTTGGGGCAAACTCAAGGACCACAAACTCGCCGCGAGCAGCGTTAGCAAGGCGTCCTTGATCGACGAGCTGGCCGACTCTCAGCGCATCCTTGTCCACCCCGGTCGCAATCCACCGACCATTGAGTTCCACTCCCTCAAGATCATCGCCTCAGAACTCACCGTCTTCATTCCAGATTACGCGACGGAGTTCATGAGCCTTATGACCAACATCTACGACACCGAGCCCTTCGCCGAACGCAAGCGGATGCTCAAGCACAAGATTGAAATTCCTCGCCCGCAGATCAACTTCATCGCCGGGACAACTCCGTCCTCGCTGGTGCAGCTTCTCCCCGAGGGCGCTTGGGACCAAGGCTTCCTCTCCCGCAGCCTTCTAGTCTATGACGCGGACGTAGTCCTGCAATCCCTGTTCGGGCAGAAGGCCGAGGACGAAAAGCTAAACGCGAAGCTTGAGTCCGACATTCAGGAGATCGGCAACCTCTACGGCGAGATGAAATTCACTCCCGAGGCCGCCGACTTCATCGACGCTTGGCACATGGGGGGCAGGCTTCCCGTTCCCGATCACCCGAAACTCCAGCACTACCTGTCCCGCCGTGTCGCCCACCTTCTCAAGCTTTCCCAGGTCGCTTGCGTCAGCGACGCCAACGAACTCGTCATCACCGTCGAGCATATTCAGCAGGCGATGGATTGGCTGTTCGACCTCGAGGCCCACATTCCCGAAATCTTCAAGGCCATGAGCAATGGCGGCGAAGGCAAGGTGATGGAGGAGGCTTGGCACATGCTATTCCAATTCGCCGCTCGCTATCAGAAGGGCGCACCACGTTCTCTGCTGATCGAATTTATATCCCGTCGCGTTCCCTCCCACGCGGTTGAGCGGATCATCGACCTGATGGAGAAGGCGGACATGATCCGGGCGGTGGCGGAGAAAGGACAGGGAGTTACATATAAAGCCAAGGAAAGGAGTGCTTACAGATGACCACGCAATTCCCCTGCACCAAAGATGAATTGGCCGATGAGCCACTCCACGACATCGCGGCCTCCGGGGCAATGCGTGAAAAGCTTAACGCCCCCCCATACGACCTCATCCCCTATCAAGAACTCAGCGAAGCCTACGCTCGTGTGGCCGAGCATGGCGCCGCAAAATACTCTCCGTGGAACTGGAGCAAGGGCCTCGCCCGCGTTCAGCTTCTCGGCTCCTTGCTCCGCCACACCTTCGCTTATCTCCGGGGACAGGATCGGGACAAGGACAGCGGCCTTCTCCACACCGACCACATTCTCTGGAATGCTGTGGCACTGGCGCACAATGTGCATTGGGAGCTGGAAGACGGGCGAAGGGGTGAGCCGCCGCGGGACTACAAATAGAAAGAGGGCGGCAAGTTTCCCTGCCGCCCCTTTTCATTTAGAACAGAGCGCAGACTTTCTCCTGCACTCGGATACTGTAGTCCACCTCATCCTTGGTCTGCTCCGTGTCTTCATCCGCCCAGCTCGCAAGCGATCCCAGCCACGCGTCACAGAGCGCCTTCTCCGTTTCCCTTGGCGCTTGGTCTGCGACCTCGACGTAGGGACTTCCCACCGTCGTCGGCTGGAGGTTCGCTTGGCACGCTGGCAGCATCACGCAACACGCGAATGGCAGCAGCTTGATCGGCAATCCGAATGTCATCCTGCGTCTCCTCTGCCACCAAGTTGTCGCGCTCCTTCCGTTCCATCCAGTCGGTGATGAAAGAAAGGAGCGCCTTCCACAGCGCCCGCCACATTAGCTGCTCGGCTTGTTGCCCCAGCCCTTGATCAGGGCCGTGAGCGAAAGGCCGCCGCTGCCGATCATCGTGACGAGATAGGTCACCATCGTCGGAATGTTCACGACGACAGTGTAAGTCCCGGAGTCGGGGTCGTATTGGCCGAGGCCAGCGGCGGCGGCAGCTGCTGCCAAGCCACCAAGGCCAAGACAGGCGACATAGACAATCGCGCGAAGAATTGCAGGGTTCATTGTTCGTCTCCGTGTTGTCGCCGGAAACCCTCCGGCAGGGATTTCAAGGGTAAGCCTTCCAAGAGAGCTGCCAATGCGGCCCGTCTTTGAACGTCTTCCAGTCGCCGCCCCATTCAAGCGCGACGCCCAGATCAGTCGCCGCCGCTTTGACCACCGGGGCAAGCTGGCGAATGAGGGGCCAGTTGAACAACTCCTCCGTTTCCAGCTTGCCGTCCCGATCCAGATCGACCAGCGGCACGATGTCGACAGCATGGCCAGTCAGATGCCGACTGCGCATGGTTTTGGAGGCGCCGATCCGCACCAGCTCTTTTTGCCGGGTTACGGTGCGCAGGCCGTCGATCACCCGGAAGGGAAAAGGGGCATCCTGCAACGCCTTGTGCATAACGCGCACCAAGTCAGGATGCACACCTTTCAGCCGCTCTTGGCTGATCTTGTCCCAGTCTCTTGGCATTTCCATCTCCTCAGGTTAGGTTGCCTTGCTTCTTGCGGAGGATGCTGAGCAGTTGTTGCTCGTTCCCCGTACGCCAGCCCTTGTCCAAGAGTTTCTTATGTGCCTCGGACAGAAAGCTTTCCTTCTTGAACGCCTCCTCGAGGCGCTTCGCACGGGCCTCTGCCTCAAGCCGGGCGGTTTTTTGGTATAACGACTCTCCCGCCCCCAAGAACTTGGCCGAGGTGGTGTTGTCGTCGCCGGGCCTCACGCGCTTGGAACCTTCGGCGGTTAGCACAGGAGTTCCGAAGATGTTCTCGCCGAGCGGCTTCACTCGCTTATTGGTTGAGTGGCGCTTGGGGTCGAGCGGGGGATGCTTGTCGAGGGTGGCCATGGTCAGTCCTTTCCCAAAGAAAACTCGAGGCCTAGCACAGCGCCGGTTTCTCCGTTTGCGTAGGCCGGAGCGACGAAAAGCCGCGCGCCGTTGTTCAGTTCGAGCCCTGCCCGCAAGAACGGCAGCACGTCAGCCCCGGAATATCCAGTCACCGCACCGATCTCTGCGAACCAAGCACCGCGTCTCAGTTCGATCCCGGCATAGGCCGACACGCGATCTTCGCTGTTCAGGAACGCTCCGGCGATGAAGGCGTCCCGCTGGTAGCGGATGCAGGGATGCACCTCGTTCCAGTCGCCGGGGAGCGAAAGATGCGTTGACAATGCAAGACAGATAGAAAAGGCTGACATAGTATACTCCTCAAGGTTTCTTAGAGGGTTGTTTCCAGATACATCTGAGAAAGGTTGATACCAACAACAGAATTCGTTCCGCCGGAAGAAGCTTGAATTACAGGACCAATACCCGTAGATGTTGCTGGAAGATTTGTTGTTACTGTCCCAGAAGAAGTAGCCCCTGTTATAAGGTTTGTAACTGTATAAACAACTGATTGTGCAGTCCCAGGAGGAGAATACATGTTTAATCTGTACATGGTCGAGTCGTCAGCCGTCGGCACTGGAAAAGAAGCGCCGAGATCAATTTTGTTTGCACTACCAGAACCGTCGTTTTTCATAAACTGGATATTCGTATCTGCTGCGTCCCAGCCCATTCCAACCATGTTCAACAGCGTAGATGGTTCGACATCAGTCGGAGCAACGATGCCGCTTCTCATGCCACAGAAAGCCCTGTGGGTTGGGTTTGAGCAACCTGTCCCCATGCCCCAAACAAAGTCAGCTTCGAAGCCGCCAAAACCCGCGTTGACACCGCCCACCGAGTAAAGGGCGTCTGCTGACCTAAAGCTTACGATAGCATTCACTGCAGCGGCAGCATTAAGCCGCATTTTTTTAATTCTTCCCCAAATGGTTCCGAGGTTCGGTGTGGGGGTTCCAGTGGAACCAGCGAGAAGGGCGCTAAATCCTAGTTGTGTAGCTGCAGCTTGGTCTCCAACAGCCTGCCAAAGGGCTATAGCTTTCTTCTTTGGATGGACAAGAAAGTTTTGCGCCACGTCCAAAGTCAAGAGGGCTGTTGCAGCATCAGCATCATCCAGCAGCGTCCTGGCAAATGCCGTGAAATCCGTCAGCGCCCAGGTGCTTGCCCCCGTTGGATAGGCCAGCTTGTTCGCCGAGAGGGTCAGTGACAGCAACCCAGCAAGGTTGCCTGGATCAAACAACGCCGCCGCTGCTGCGCTGGCCGCCGCTGCTGCCGCATCAGCTTCTGCCGACGCTGCCGAAGTTTCCAGTGTCTCGATCAACGCATCCGGGTCCCCTCCTGGAACCGTTTTCACCGACCGATTGGCCAGCTCCGAGAGCTCCTGAATGAGGAACGCAAGCTTGTCCCAGACGCCCTCAGCCACTTCCGGATTATATCGGGTTTGGTTGGATACGCTGACAAGCTGGGTTTGAGAAGTCTCTCGAAAGATATAGAGGTTCGCCCCGTTAATCGGGGCAACGGTAAAGGTGACAGTTCCCCCTACGCCATTCGGCTCAATCGCCACAACGTAGTCAGCCGGGTCAATCGGGGTCAACGAAAGGCCCACAATCTCGCTGACGAAAATCTCCGCCGCAAGTCTCGCCTCAAAGGAGAACGAAAACTCCAGCGTGACCCCGTCGCCGGTCCGGGTAACACCCGAGGTAGTTGTCGAAACAGTCATGTTCAGTTTCCTTGGATTGCGTCGCCAACCCGGTCGAAGAGCTGGCGAAAGAGGAAATGGTTCTGGAAGGGGACGAAAACTTGACGGAGTGTGCGGAGGTTGCGAGCGTTCTGTTCCTCGTCCCCGGTGCCTGACTTCATGGCAACCTCCGCCATTCGGTCGAACTGCGTATAGGTCGGTCCGAGCAGGGTTCCGAGAATGCCGCTTGATTTGCGGAACAGCGTGCTGGTGTCGTCGCCGGAGATAGCTGGCACCGCTGCCCCCACGTCGCCGGGGATGGAGAGGACGCCGAGGATGCCGCTCCGCTTAACCGCCTCCCAAGTCCATTCGTCCACGTTGCCCTCGTTTGCTTTCTCAAGGGTCTTACCCCCTGCGCTGATGGCGTAAGTATAGTATGAAAGCGCCCCGAGTGCAAGGGAAAAGACGACGCCCTGCATTAGGTATGGGTCATTCCCCTGCAGCGAGGACATCGCCATACGAGAGTTTGCGCCGAAGACGAAACTCTTAAACTGGAACAGGAGAGAGGCCACCATGTTCTCGTCCACTACGTTAGGGCGCTCCAGCCCAGGCGTAACGATTAGCTTGTTTACCTCGGTCAACACAGCCGCTTGATAGGCCTGATATGCGGCGGGATCGTCCCACTTATCCATGTTGGGGAGGACGCCGCCGTTGGAAAAACGTTCAACTCCGTCCGGCCTACGCATCTGCTCAGCGATCCGATAGATGTCCATGTCTCGGAGGCCGAGGTTGCGTAAGTAGGTCAGCATCGTAAGAGCGTCACCATCCGCCACCGCATTCTTGGCCAGCGCGTCGGCCACCGCTGGAATATACTCTGCCAACGTAGCATGAGTCACGTTGCCGGTGATAGTTTTCATCCCCGCAGTCCAGTAGTCATAGAAGGCGATAAGCCCCATCTTCTGGGCGCCGACATTCGCCGCACGTTCCAGTCGTGTCCGCCCGATCGTTTCGTCGGCCAGGTCGAAGGCTGCTTGCGCCCGGCTATGCAACACTGGTTCAAGGTTCAGGCCGATACGGCGGTTGATCTCCTTGGAGCGAAGACGGAACTGCTTATCTCGCGCTGTCGTGCGTTTAATAAATGGGGCCCAGCCTTGGCCCAAGGTCTTGCGAACACCATGCTGCCAGATTGGGCGGGCAATGTCGGAGATAGAGGAAGTCAGCACTCCCCCCATCATCGTCAGCACGTTCATGTTTTTGATGAAACGACCTGCTCGCCACCAGCCCGAGCCGCCATTCTGCGGAGCCCCGCGAGTCCGACGAAGGCGCTGGATAGCCACATCAAAATCCCGAGTGACGGCTTCGGCGGCATCCGCCACACTCCGGCCGAGTTGCGAACGCAGCTCCGGGGTGATTTCCACAAAGCCTTCGCCGGGCTGGTCGGAGAAGTTCTTTTCCCCCAGATGCACGTCGGTTGCGTCGCCCACCTCAGCCAGTCGTTTCGTCACCTTGTCCCGCAGTTTCGCAGCTTCGTCCACCCACCCCTTTGGCAGCTTGACATATTTCGCCAGAGCGATCCGGGCTTGCTGCGCCGTCACTTCCTCCTGCATTTCGGCAAGCACCGATTTACCATTGACGCTGCCGTCGAAGGCGCGCCAGATTTCCAGGTCAGGCGCCATCGTCCGGTCATAGACCTTGGCGACAAGCTCGATGTCGTTGACCAGCCATTTCTTCTTCATGTCGAATGGGAGCTTCATCACGCGGAGAAGTTCCGCCCCGCGAGTGTCCTGACGCAGCAAGTGGTAGGCCGGAGCCAACTCCACTTCGCCCCCGGTAAGTTTCTGTTGGAGCATGGTGGCGGAGGCTACTGCTTGCTCTCGAAAGTTTGGCTCCTCTGTGGTGAGGGGATCGCCCGAGCGCTCGCCTTTCTGATACCACGTATCAGCAAAGTCGGCATCAAGTTTCTCCATGTCCTCCCCAACTTGGTCGAACATACGGGCACGTTCCTCGGGCGTCAGCGCCGTCGCCGGACCGGACTCCAGTTTGTCTTCCAGGTCCGCTAACCTTGCCGCCCGGCTCCGCACAAGCTGCGTCGCATCGGCGATGGCATCCTCGCGAAGTAGCTGCAGTTCGCTGAGCCGCTGGTCAAGCGCCACCTGCTTTCCCTCGACAATGGCAAGCCGCTCCAGCATTCCAGCATATTTCGCCTTCGACTTCTCTACGAGGTCGGCCACCTTCTGCCGTGAGGCGCTGTTCGTTCGCTTGCTCGCAAGCAGCTTAGACATGCGGGCTTGACGCTTGCCCAGCTCCGATACAATCCGTTTGATCCCAGCCGTCACCGGGGCCAGCGCCTTCTCCCCTTTCGCCTGAATGTTAGCGATGGAGATGTCGGCAGCCGCAATCTTCGGCATGGTCTCACGGAACATTCCGTCGATGGAGTCGTCAAGCTTGGCAATCGCCGCTTGCAATTCCGCCGTCTTCTTCTCGGCGTCAGCCCCATATTTCCGCAGCGCCTTCGCCGTCGCCATGAGCTGCTTGCGCTCGAGTTGCAGTTCCTTGAACGCATCGGGCTGGCGCTCTTGCAAGTCCTTCTGCGCCTTCTTCAGCGCCTCAGCGGACCAGCCTTCGTCCCGCGCTTGCTTGTTCAGGTCAAGGCGCTCTTGCCGCACGGCCTGCCACTCGGGAAGTTGCTCGATCAGCTCAAGGTCCCCTTCGACCTCGACCAACCGGGCGTTCAACTCCGCCGGTTCAAGCTTGGCGATCAGCCGCTCGAACTCCAGCTTCGCCTTCCGCTTGGCGTGACGAGTGCGGGCCTTGGCGAAGGACTCCAGCAGCTGCTTCTCGTAAACACCGGCGAACTCCTGGATGAAGTCACCCATGTTCTCCATCAGCTTCTGCTGGTCGAAGATATGGTGAGCGTATTGGGAAACACCTTCGCCAAGTTCATCGGCCTCGAGTTCCTTGAACAACGGGGGAACGTCCATTCCCATCGCAGCAAACTCGGCCATGTATTGCGACTGGCGATCGGTAAAGTGCTGAAAGAACTCCTTGAAAGCTTGCGCGGCAGGAGCTAACTCAGCGGGGATTTCACCTCCGACGTTATGCGCCTCAAAGACAGCGGCTTTGAACTCGGGCCAACTCATCTTGCCCTTGGGCGTCATGCTGAAGATGGACTTGAGTTGGGTAAGCGCCGGACTGTTATAGTCCAGCCCCTTGGCCCCGTCGTAGATGTAGTCGTAAAAGGCCTGATCGATCTTTTGAAAAAGGGTCACGAGATAGGCGTCGTAGCCCCGAATGCGCTCGATAACTGTGCCGCCGGAAGCCGAGGGCTGTTGCGTTTTAAGGCCTGCCTGCTGGATGCCCGCCATGTCAAGCTTCGCAGCTGCGTCCCGCATTGACGCGAAAAAGGGCTGAGTAAGCATACGGTAGACCGGGGACATTTTCCCCAGCACATTCATCGCGACCTGACGCGCCTTGCTAGGCGCAGCCTTAGCCCCGAGGGTGTTGCGAGTGCGGACGCTGGCCGCGCCAACGGATTTGCCATCGGCGCCTCGGCCTAGCCCAGCGGTGTCGTCGAGGTTTGGTATGGTCCTACCCGTATCGGGGGCAGCCATACCAGTGGGTTCGTCCGCCGCTTCCAACATTTCATAGAATTGGTCGTCGAGGCGGCCTTCTGCAATCGCCTGTTTCAGCTCTGCTTCTTTATCGATCCCGGTATTCCCCGCTTTGTTGTGCGAGTCCACCGCCTTACTCGGAATGGAGATTTCCTGCCCGTCAGTGGTGCGCAGCGTAATAGCGTATTCACCGCCGACGAACCATTTGCCGCCGCTTCCAGCTGGAACCTTCGAGAAACGGGCCACGACTCCTTGGGCGATCGGAACCTCGAGAAATGTCTTACCGAATTCCAGCTGTTCCTCGGAGGACTTAGCTGTCTTCCGAGTTACCTCACCGATTTGCAAAGCCTTGTCACGGAGTGCGGTGGGGCCTACCTCGACTTCGTCCAGCATATCCTGCACGGTTTCAGGATCGCGAATGCCAAGTTCGCGGACTTCTCGTTTTACTTCGGAGGCCACCGGGTCTTCCACCCGCACCTTCCTCTCCGCCACCGGCGCCACATCAGCTGGTCCTTCCGGCACCAGATCAAACTTCTGGTTGTAAGGAATATCGGCAGCCAGCTGCGCTCGCCCCGCTTTCGTCAGCTTGAAATACGCCCCGCCCATCAACCCCATCAGCAGCGTGTCCATCGCAATGCCGCCATAGAGTTCTGCCTCCGTCCGCGTTTCCTGATTGAGAAACAGCGCGGCGTTCTGAGCCGTTGCCCCCGCCGCCGCCAGCCCCAGCATTTGCGCCACGGCTTTCCCGCCACGGGCCTGGCCCACGAACGGGATGAACGCGGTCGGAGACAGCACGCCAGCCGACAGCGCAGCAACCGTGCCGCCCCAGCCACTTGCCGCCAGCACCGCTTTGTCCTGATACTCTTTCTGTATCCGCCCGAGGATAGCGTCGAACTCGGCCTGCGATTGCGCTGGAGCGAGCATCGGCATTAAATCCAGTGGCAGTTTCTTTGCCTTGAACGTCGCCTTGAAGTCGAACTCAGGGTCGGGGTCGAACGTCGGACGAGTCAACCAGTCGTAGACGTTTACCACGTCGCTCTCGAGCCTGAAGGCCGAGGACATGGTCTGTTTGAACGAGGGGTTTAGCTTCTCGGCGTCGGCACCGGGGAGGTAGAGCGGGGAAAACAGGTCGGCCATTAGTATTTCTCCAGAACTTTTTCGGCAAGAGCGGCGCCGACCTCGGGGAGTAGTTTGTATTCCTGCGCAAGCAACGTAGCGAGGGCTTTGCGGTTGGCGTCCTCGCGGGACAGGCCCTTGTAGGAGACGGCAAGCGCCGCAGCTTTGCGGGCAACAGTGGCATCGTTGGCAAAAGACTCGGACACGATCTCGGCCAAGTCATCCAAGCGGGGGTCATCGACAGACTGTGGCATATCGGCGCTGAGATGCTCGTTTTCGACCGCGGCGAGTTTGGCGGCTTGAAGGCCGGTCTCAGCCTTGCGAAGTTGCTCTTGCAGCATAACGAGCTCTACTGGGTCCTTACCCAGCTTTTCGGCCGTCAGCACCTGTTTGCGCAAGTCTTCTGCATGGGCGCTGAACTTGGCCACGCCAGTAAGAGAGTGTTCACGAGAGGATTGATAGTCCAATCCAGCATCGCCAATCGCCCCGAGTTCCTCCCCGCCGAAGCGTCCCGGCAGAACAATAGCCTCGCCGTATTCGCCGACACCGATGACCTGGTAGGTCGGGCGCTTGCCTTCGCGAACCTCTTTGTCCGTGGTAGCATCCGAGACCAGCACCGCGTTGTTCGGCTGAGCCCCGCCTGCCACCGCGAACTTGGCCAGCTCGTCATAGACGAAACCGGAGCCCCCGTCGTAATCGCGGAAATACTTTTCGGGTGGATGCTTCATCAGCACCGGCTTCAGCACTGTCACCCCATTCGGGGCATAGTCGTAAGCCGAGCCGGGCGTTCCGTCGCCGCCAAAATACAGCGACCGTGTTTGGGTAAGTCCCCAGGTATTGTCGAGGTAGGCTTGCATATAGGCTTCGGCGCCTTCTTCAGTCCCGGTAATGCTGTAGCCGTCCTTGAACGCCGCCCGAGCGTCCTGCGAAAGCAGCCCTTCCACCGAGGGATTGAGCGATGTGATGTCCGTCTCGCCAAAGAACCACGGGACCCAGCCGACAAAGTTGCTGACCAGATCATCGGAGGTGGGATACAACTCTGTGAACAGTTCGTCGGCTTCCTTGGCGATTGCCGTGGGGGTTTTGCCGAGAAGGGCGCTGGCATCACCGGCTTTGCGGAAAGCTTCCATGGCAGTTTCTTGCGAACCAGCTCGAGACGCTACATTCGCGTAAAGCTGCACCGCACCGATATCGTCCTCGCTAAACCCACTCCGTTTGAGGATCATGCTGTCGTTTGCGTGAGCCATTGCCAGAAATTCTAGCGCCAGTGGCTGTGTCTCCGGGTTCCCCATCGCCGCGCGAAAGGCGTCAACCGATCCTTCAGGGAAAATCCGCGCCGTGTTGACAGCGGAGCCAAGCCTCGCGTAGGCAGCCTTGTCCCCTGTCATAATTCCAGCAAAGCCGTCCTCACCGAACCAACGCCCAAAATCCTTAGCCTGCGTGACGGAAAGTGGGGTGCCAGCATTCAGCGCCGACCCCACGTCCATCGTGCCTCGCTCGCTGGCCCGGAAGACCTCTCGCCCTGCGTTGAACTTAGCCTGCGCCTCAGCATCCCACTGGCGCGACGATTGCAGCGCCGACACAATCGCGGGGTCTCCGGAGTAACCAGCATTGTAAGCTTGGTCGAGGAAGGTCTCCCGTTCCAGCTTGGCTGCCGCCGCCATAGCCGCCTTCTGTTGCTCCGCCGCCGCCGCTGCAGCATTGGCAAAGCTTTGCTTGGCGTCGAGGCTTAGCCCCGAAAATCGGGGGTCGGTCCAGACGTTCGGCATGTCAGCGGCACCAGTGCCACCTCCGGCAAAACCGCTCTGCCCGGTCAACATTTCGATGAACTCGGCATCGCCCATTTGCCCGAGACCGGCCCATTCCAGATCGTTCGGATTGGAGCTGCGCGGTTTGCCCAGCACATCGCGGATGATGAGGAGTTGCTGCGGATCGCCACTTGCCAGAATTTCCCGGAACGTCGCTCCAGAATAGTGCTTGTTGAATTGCACCTCGGCCCAATGCAACGCCACCCTGTCCTGCCATTCCGGCGAAAAGTCCGGGACCTTTACTCCAGTGGCGCGCTCGTAGGAGGCGGAGGCGGCTCGCCATGTCCCCAGAATAAATTGATAGCGGCCCGCAGCAGTACTTTCGCCCGGTGCCGAGCTCGTCGCCGCAGGGTGATCTTCATACCCTTCAAAGGTTGAACCCCCGTTCCAGACGTTATATCCGGGCGCTTCGTTCTTTGCAATGACATTGAGAACCCCCCGTTCTTGAGGCAGCAATCCAGCCGCCACTACATCTGAACCATTCGAGCCATCGGCGACGGTGCCAAACCCCAGCGCGCCCTGCTCAACCAAGGTGCCGAACTCCAGTCCTTGCAACGTGGCCTTGCCACTTTCGATGAACTGTGCCTTGGTAGCTGCGTCCAGCCCGGACTTGTTGACCGAGGATTCCCATTGCGCCTCGGCATCCTCCAGCGTAACCGAACCACCTTTCAGTCCGGAGCCGAGAGTGTTGAGGTTTGTGTTGAGCGTGTTGGTGTCGGCGGTGTCGAGGAGGGTCAGCTCGGAGACGAAAGCCGAGCCGACTCTAGAGGCTCGATCTTCGGCCAGCTTGTTCTTCACTTCGTCCTGGAAGCGGGGCGGCACGGTCTTGAGGAACTCGGCCTCTTGTGCCGCAAGCCGCTCGTCGTATTCGCGGGTCATGCCGAGGGGACTGGCCGACCGCTCACGGGAAAACTCAGTGAACTCTTTCGCCCGATCGGACTGGTATTGGGCGAAGCGGGTGTCCAGATCAAGGGCGATCGAACCCTGTATCCGAGCGTCGTAAACCCGCTGAATATCCGTTTGCGAATTGAGGTAGCCAAGTCCGGCCTGCGCCAGACGGTTGACCGTATCACCGAGACCTTGTGCTGCTTGCGCGGTGATGGAGCTGGAGTTATCCTGCACCAACTGCGTTTGTAGCCCGCCGCTTGCTTTGACTGTTCCAAGGGCCATGTTCACTCTCACATATAGCTAGGGTTGGAGAGCGCGAGGCGCCCCTTGTTGTATTCGTTGACCATGGACTGGCCGGATAGCCACGACGTTCCAGCGCCAAGAACCGTGGACAGCAGTCCCAGCTTACCGGCCTTCTTCAACGCCTTGGCCTCAGCTCGCTGCTGCGCTGCTTGCCGCTTGGTGTTCTCGAGGGCGATGTCACGCTTTTGCCCCAAGCGAGCGCGGTCACGGGCGGCCAAAGACTCCATCCCGGCTCGCTTGAACAGCATTGAGCCGGTGCTGGAGTTGATGCCGCTGGCGTCCATCTGAGCCAACATGTCAGCGATTTCCGCCCGAGCAGCTTGGTCCTGATCTGCGATGTCTTGGTTAGCCGCGAAGGTTTCGCGAGTGGCTTGTTCCTCCAGCAGCGCAGCATTCTGCGTTGCCACAGCGGCTTGGTATTGGGCGTTTTGATATTGCGAGATACCGCTGACCACGGTTGAAGCGGCCATGAGATACGGCGCTATCGGGGCAAGGACTGCCATCAGATACTCCGTTGGTAAAGTTTGCGTTCGTATTTCTCGGGGAGTTCTTCGAAGCCGATGAACTCAAGAAAAGCCTGATTGGCGGGAGCGTCGTGAAGGGTCTCGGCGTAGACGATCGGCATGACCAACTGCGTTTGCAAGTCATCCAGCATGATCTTGGCCCGGCGCAAGTTGCGCAACCCAGCGTGCAACACCTGCGCCCACAGGACAGGGGGGCGAAGAAACGACCGGCGCATGATGCCGACCTGCACTACGTCATCATATTGCCAGATGGATGTCGTGTCGTTTGCCACTTCAGTGGGCAACTCAATTTGCACTTGCCGCCACATTTACTCCCCCACGTCGAGATCGAAGGTGAAGCCGATAACTCCAGCAGGAAGCGGATACTGTTGCTCGAGACAAATTTGTGCGTCGAGATCCCAGCCGCCATTGCCCCAAAGTTCGGCTACAGTAAGTTCCGTGTAGGGCTCGAGCGGGTTGCCCCAAGCTTCATCACGACGCGAGGGAAGTTCCTCGAGGTCATCGTAGGAGGTGCCGATGGACAAGCCGCGAGTGCGAAGCTGGCGCAGCGCTACCCCGCGCAATGTCAGAGGATAGCCGCCAAGGACAAAGTTGGGCAGGGCCAACGGAAGCGTTCTCGCCCGAGCGGAATAGCCGAGGCCGCAGACAACGTAGGCTGACTCGTTGGTGAAAGTGACCGTGCCATCTGTGACAACACGGTCAACCGCAGCATCTCCATCATTGAAGACACTGAGCGTCTCGCCCTCAAGCCACCACAGGCCGTCAAGCTGGCTGACCTGCGTGTTGTAGCCCCATGCCCCAGCAGCAACGCGCAGGCGGTTTTTCTGATACAAGGTGCTGATCGTTGGGCGGCGCATCACGGCGAGCTGGACTACTCCAACACCGACTGAGGTAATCCGAAAAATGCCGTTGGCGATGTAAACTACCTGATCCACAGCGGCCCAGGCCACGTTGGAAACTTCCATGGACCAGTCAGGGTCTTCCGCGTCTTCGTCGCCATCTCGGATAAGTGTCGCCGTGAACGCCGGGTTTTCCAGCGGACGATCCACTCCGGCATCAACATACCAGAACCTGTCGAAGGCCCGGTCATTACGAGGCATTTCCCGCTCGAGGAACATGACATCGGTGCCGAGGATGGTGCGCCGAATGGTTTGGTAGGCCAGGTTGTGTCCGTCTTCCTTCACCACGATGAGGTTGAGATAGTCTCCCTGCGTCCGATAACGAGACCAGCCGTAAACCTCGAGGTTGCGCTCGTAAGTTAGCGTAGCCCGCTGGCCATCTTCGCGAACGAAGTGGAGGAGCTTGTGCGGTTCAGGCGCCCACGAAATCTGCACCGCTTGGTTTTCCGAGCTGAACAAGTGCGAGGACAGGACGAGGATGTCCTGCATCTTGAAGCTGTTGGTATACTCGGTGTAAACCATCTGGTTGAGTTCGCTGCCAAGCGCCGTCATGAACAGCACGTCCATGTTGATGGCGATTGGATCGAGGTCGCTGACGCTGACATAACCTTGGGTCTCGGCCAAAGCGGACAGAGCGGTGATGGCGACACCATCGCCCCCGCGAAGCTGGGTGATCCCGTCTTCCGTGAACAGCATTAGTCCGTAGCGAAGCGCCAGCATGTGCTTGATCGGGCGCTCGCTCTCGGCGTCGAGGGTGTAGCTGTAACTGTCCGTGGCGACCGGAGGAAAGGCAATGCTGAAGCGCCCTTTGTCATTCGCCAACGAGCCAACAATGGTCAATGGGTCATTCGCCAGTCCAGCGTATACGCCGCGTTGCTGGAAGCGCGAGTAGACCGCAGGAAAGTTATCACCGGTGAAGAAGTCAACGGCAACTGGCGGAGTCTTTGTGTTATCGGCAGTTATGTTGCGGTCCACAAAAGTGGTGCCAGTGCTGTAGCCAATGTAACCAAGTTGCGCACCAGCGGGGTAGGCCGCCGGATAAACAAGCGAGCGATATACGTTGTAACGTTCGGCCCCTGAAACCGCCGACCAAGTTAGCGTGAAGTGGCCTGTGGTTGTGGTGTAGTTGACGATGCTGCTGGTGACGAGTTCCACCGAGGAAGCCGACTCCACTCCGGCAACAACTGCCGTGACAACGAAGCCGACTGAGGCGGCGCCAGCACCAGAAGGTGTTCCGATAAGCCCGGTAGGCGCAGTTGGCAAGACGTTGGTGTATGTTGTCAGGAGCCAGTCTGTGTCGTCAACTCGCTCAATGAAGGTGGGCAACCGAGTATCTCGCGTTACCACGAGCTTTTCCAAATCCTGCCGAACTTTCATTTCGGCCAGATCATCAGCGTCAAAGGTTGTGGCGAGTTCATAGACCGGTGCCCACTGCACAGCACCGTTCGGGATAACCTGTCCGATCGGGGAGGTGATGGTGAAGTTGGCACCCGTGCGCGCCGTGACCGAGAAGTAACCTTTGTAGGTTCCGTCATCCACCCAGACGAGCTGGTCGACAACCAAAGTATTTGCTGCGGTGATAGTTCCGGCGGACATAGTTCCTGCTGCCAGTGCGGCATCCAGCAGGAACTCCATATCCCGAATAACCCGCATCTTGTCCTCGGTAAAGAACAAGGTGAGGTCGTGGGACTTGGCGCGGAACCGAGCGAACAGGTGTGGTTGCTCGGCCAGCATTCCGATGAAGCGATTGCCCGCTCGATTGAGCAGCCCGCCGTGATAGTCGATGAAGAAGTTCTCCACCTCGGCCATTCCGAGTGGGTATTTCTGCAGGTCGAGTCTGCCGTAGAACGCCTCGGCAACTTCCCCGACGATGAAGGCGAATGTCTGGTTCTTCTGGGTCATGGGGAGTTTGCATCCAAGCGGAAGGATTGGACAGGGTAATAGTATTTCGTTTGGTCGCTTGGGATGGAAAAGCCTGTGCCGACATAGAAGGAGGGAACTGCATCGTAGTAGGTGTCGTCGGAGTTCGCGGCCTGCAATCCGGCCTGCGAAATGATGTCGGCTGCTTGCGTCTCAAGTTTCTGCGTCAGCGCCATCTTCCCATTCTTCGCCATGTTGATGCAGGCGGCGAGAGTCCAAATGACGCAACGATACAACTCCGGCTCCCAATAGATCGGGGTGGCCTCGTCGATGGTGTAGTTCAGCACCGGAAATTCTTGGTTGGAGAAGAGCAAGCGTTCCGTGCCGACCCGGCCCAACTGGAACCGAGTGAAGTCCTCGAGATACTGCGGCTGCAACATATCCGAGGGAAGGGCGAAGGCGTAGCGGAAACCGGGAGCGGGATCGGTGTTGGCCCACTCAACCGAGGTATCGCGTTCAGATACACGGGCGAGCCGCTTGATGACTTTGAGGCTCGACCAGTGCGCAGCGGTAAACACCGCATGACGCGCCACCGGGAACCAGAGGTTGAGAATGTTCGTGGCCTTTGTGCTGGCCGAGGGGTCGGAAACTCCTGGAGCATCCCCGATTGTGGTGAGCGCCTGATTGTAGAGGTTTTGAAGCGTCTGCATGGCTGGCTCTTTTCTCGAGGGAAGCAGCGGGACCGTAGCCCCGCCGCGATTTTATTGGAGGTTATTCTTCCTCGGCCACTTCGGCCGCGGGGGCAACCTCTCCGGCCCGAAGGACCTTGGCCGAGGAAGGTACCTGCCCCACGTCCAGCAGCGCCGGCCCAGCAACGTGGTATACACCCTCCCCATCGTAGAAAGGACGGGTCAGTCGGACGCGAACCTTGCCGGGTGGAACGTCCAGCTGGCCCAATTCCGCGTCTTCCTTGGCCTCGCCCAAGGAAACAGCCTTTGCTTGCCGCGCGATTTGCGCCGCGAGTGACGTGGGTTTCGCCATTTACATGTTCCCCTGTGCCGGATAGGCCCGGTAGTTCCGGTTGTTGGCGGCGTATTCAACGCTGAGCGTGCCGCCGGTGAAGACCGCGGTGCCGACAGTTGCGCGCCAACCGACGTAGCGCTCCCAGGTCGTGACGTTCGGCAGCGGAACCCACAGGTCGTAGGTGACGAGCGAGGCCAGCGCGATGGCGCCCGTGGTGTAGAGGGTGGTCGCCGAGGAAAAGGCCGCGTTGTCGTCCGTGACCAGAAGTAGGGTCAGGGTTGCGGCGCCACCCGAGGTTGCACCACGAACGTTGATTTCCCAGCCCGGGCCGTAGGGCGTCGAGAGAAGCCCTTGGTTCCGGGCGCTGCCCCAATCCATCGCCGTGCCCAAGGTTTGGGTGGAAACGGTGAGAACGCTGAGGGCCGAGTCGATGGCGGGGGAGAGAAGTTTGTCGATGATCATTTGCTGGGCCCTCCTTAGACCACACGCGCTTCGTCAACTCGCAGCACGTCCATGCGGCGGATCGGAATATCCTGGAAGGCGTCAACCTTCTTCCCGCCGACGTCCATCGCGGTCAAGGTGGAGTTCTTGATCACGTTGGGAATTTGCTGGCGAAGCTTCGTCTTCAGACTGCGGTCCATGTAGAAGGCGCAGCGGCAGTTTTCCATCGACGGAATGTATTCCATCGCCTCGAACATGAGGTTCGGAAGGTTCGCGCCGGTGTAGCCGGTGATGGTCGGATCGGCACCGAGCAGCGAGCGGTCGATGTTCGCGATCCGCACGACGTAGCGATAGTCCTGAACAACGAGGCCCAGGTCCCAACGGTAGTGCGTCGAGTAGCCCTGATAGTAGCCGGTCGCCGAGCCGTCAGCGGTCTTGGCCTGCAACGTACGCTCACCCAGGTCCTTGACCGACAAACCAGCCTTCGAGCCCTTGGGGAAGATGCCGTAGACGGTGTTGGGGGCCCAGCCGACAAGCCAGATGGTGGCGTTGTCGGTGCCGGTGCCGCCAGCGTCGATGACCTGATCAGCAATGCCGGTGCCTGCGACGGTGTTGAAGTGGGCGGCGAGGCCGGTGATAGCTTCCGGGTTCGTGTCTTCGCTTTCGTAGACCAGCGACCGAGCAACTTTCTGGTTGTAGCCCTCGACGTGCGCCGCGTCTTCCTGCAAGCGGAAGCGAACGGTGTTGCCGTTGAGGTCGGCCAGCGCCTTGTCGACTTCCGAGTAGTCCTCGAGCATACCGGTCGAAGCGGTGACCTGTGCGCGCGTGGATTTGGTAGGCTGGACGCCTTGGTAGAGACGGCGCCAGGTCGGTTCGGGCAAGCCGGTCCGGACGCTGAAGCGGTGGCCGGTCAGCAGGTTGCCCTCGGACCAGGTCATGTCTTCATACATCTGGTTGGTCTGCATAAGCAGTTCGCCCAGGTCGGTGACTGCGTCATCCGGCCCGAGAGCCGTGATGAAATCCTGCAGCGTGGGGTTGTAGGGAACGTCCGGGAAGAAGGTCATTCTTCACTCCTGTGAGGGTTTCGAGTTCAAGTCTTGGTGGAGGTGTAGATATTCGCCCCCAGTTCTTTCTTCTGCGCTGCCGCGCCAGTTCCGGTGACGGCTCCGCCCTCCATGTAAGGTTTGGTGAGGCGGTGAAGGACCCGGAGGATTTCCGGGTTATTTCCGGCGCCAGTGAGATCAAGGGCGTCGAAAAATTTCTGGTCCGCGCCGATGGAGATAAGGGCTTGGATGACCTTGCCGCCCTCGGCTTCGGGGTTGTCTTTGAACTCGGGGAGGTTCGGAATTTCCTTGCGCCAAGCATCGTTCATCTTGGTGTAGGTTTCGAGGTTGGCAGCTTTGACTTGCTCAACGGCGCTCTCGGCGGCGGCTTTCAGCGCGGTGGTGTGGAGATCGAGGAGTTGCTGGCCACGCTCTTGCGGGGACAACTCGGCGTTGGCGAGAATGTCCGAGAAGGACTTGCCAACATCGGCGTCCAGCTCGACGCCCTCGGGGAGCTTGACGGCGGCGAGATCGAATGCGGCAGGGGCTTCCTCTGCCTTAGCCTCGCCACCTTCTTCGACAACCGGTTTGCCCTCGGCGTCCAGCTTCGGCTCGGCCAGCTTGGCAGCGGCCTCGTTGAGGAAAGTTTTCGGGGCGGTTTCGGGCGCAGCAGCAGGAGCAGGGGGATCGCCAGCCGCGCCCTCACCTGCTCCCGCACCAGCATCGGACCCCGATCCGTCGTTGCTGGCTCCGCCGCCTTCGCCATCTGCAGGGATGCGCAGAATGGCCAAACGATATTTCCACATCGGGTTATTCGGGTTCATTTTGGGTCAGCTCCTCGAGTGTTAAGGTGGGCACGAGTCGGGGCTCCACCGAGGTTAGAAGGTTTGCGAACATCAGTCCAGCGGCTTGGACGCCTTGATTGTAGGCGTTCTGGACTGGGTTCAGGTCGAACACGGAGGCTTGCGGCAATACCGAGCAGTTGCTCAAGAAGTATCGGACGAGAACGCGCAAGTGAGGGTCGGCCTCGATGGAGCGGACTGCGAATTGCAGACGCGCCTCGAGGGACAGCTCGCCTTCAGCTTGCGTTGAGTCTTCAGCCATACCTATGTCCTTCCTCCGTTCAGCCTAACATACCCGCCCCGCCCCGTCAATACCCCATCAACCAAGGAGCGACTGAACCGCATTCAGCCCTCCTCCAACATCGACCTTGCCGAGACTTGCTCCGGCGCTGCCAAAGTTCTTGGCAACCTCGGAGACTTGTTGCAGTTGGGCCATCTCGTTCTGCGGAGCGGTCGCCGCCTGAACCGCCTCGTCTTCGTTGAGGACGGATGGACGGACGCCAAGGCCCTCGGCGTATTGCTTGACCACATCGAGGATGTTGACCTTGGGCTGCGCTTCCGGCCAGGCCGGGATGACTTGACCGACAAAGGTTGTGAAGCGCTCGAGGGTGGCCACGTCGCTGGCCTTCTGCACGTCGGAAAGGATGTTGGAGAACTCGATTTCAGCGCCCTCACCTTCGGGCATCTCGGGCAATAGGCGCTTGCGCGAGGCAATCCCGAAGACCCGCTTGATAACGACACCGATGTCATCGAGGTAGCTGCGGTGAAGCACCGGCCCCAGCACGATCATCTTCTCCTCGCGGCGAGCGTCGATTTCGGTGGCGCTGCGCACCGTCTCGAGAGAGGAGATCATGTCGAAGAGGTAGTTGTAGAGGCCGTCCTTGATGGCCTGCACGATCCGGCTGCGTTTGACTTCCAGCTCCTGGAACGGCATCTGGGTTTGGTAGACCGGGCGCGCACCGCTGGCCGGGCTCACGTCGTTGGTGTAGGTGATGCCGCGAGCGCTGAAAGCCTTGGGCCGATTGCGCAGGCTCAAGTGCGCCAGCATCGGCGGCGAGATCATTTTGTCGAGACCTTGGTCGGATTGGTATTCCAGGTTCTGCAACTGAACGGCTTTGCCCAGCACGGACATTGTTGGCGGGACGCCGTAGGTGGAATTATCCGGGCAGCTCCAGCGGAGCACGGCGGCGGGCCACTCGTGCAACGGGCGCTTAGCCAAGTAAGACTGGCCCCCGTTCATTGGGGCAGCGAGCCAATAAAGCTCGCGGAACGGGTGTGAGGTTTTCAGCACGTCGTCTTGCGAAGAGTTTTCCTCGATAAGATGGCAGACGAGATAGGGGGTGCGGGCGACGGCACCACCGGCTTTGGCCTTCTCCACGATCTGCTTAGGCAACGCGTCTTCACCGAACTCCTTGAGGAGGTCGCTGGCGGACATACGAAATTCCCGGCTGAACTTGACGACATTGTTCGAGGCATCGGTGGTGAGGTAGTAGGAGCCTGGAGGGCAGACGGTGAATTTGCAGATGTGGTCACGGTCCTCGTAGCACAGCAGCGCCCCCGTGCCAATGCCGCAGCCATCATAGACCTGCTCGGCCCGGCTGTCGTAGTAGTTGGTCCCGGCGAGGATTTCCAAGATTTTGGTGCGGATGGCGGAGTGGACGGCGCTGTTACCTTTGTCGCCCTCCTCATAGGGCTTTGTTCCAGGCCGCTTGATGTTGACCCACTTTCGCGCGGGGGAGGTGACGCCGTTCATGAAGCCTGCCGACAGCACAAGCAGCGCAAGCGCGGGCTCGCCGTCCAGCATCTTGGTGTTGCCAATGCGATCTGGCTCGCCGGGAGTGAGCGCGGTGGTCCCGCTGAGATGCGCGTAGATGAACGGGTAGAAGGCCTCGTTGAGCTTGCGCCAGACGTGAACCCAGCGCTGCTGTTCGGCCTTGGCCGCTTGCAGGGAGTCCCGGCTGATCTTGAGTTGGGCGGCGTCTTTCATTTCACACCCCAGATTTCTTCGGAACGGTCGGAATTGCAGGCATTACAACCCCACTTGGAAGGGTTGGAGTGAAGCCCTTCTTCGGAACCGAGGGTGTGGAGAACACTTTGTTCACGCGAACGCGATCGGTTCCCTGGAACATGCGACCGAGGAAAGAGTTGCCCTGAGCAGCACCTTGATCGCCGTAGAAGCTGGCAACGCTGGACGCATAGGGCAGGTTGATTTTTTCGACCTTAGGTTTTTTCATCATTGCACCCGAAGTGGATTGAATTTGGAACTTGTGACCTGAGCGTAGGGGTTGCCTTCTGCGTAGCTATCCCCCTCGTCTTCAAGCGGCGGCCCGCCAGTATGGCCGGGTTGTTTAGACATAGAGAAGGCTTCCTCGAGATAGGGGTAGGCGAAGGTGATGGCGAGGGCGTCTGCATCGTCTGGCGAGACGCCAAGGCGACGGCGCAGGTCCTTCTTGCTTTCCAGCTGCAATTTCACGTCCTGCGCGAAAGTGTAGGTGGGGGCAGTAAGCTGGGCCGAGAGGGAGTTCTTGGCGTCAGCTGTCTTGGCGTCGGCAGGTAGACAGCCGCCCTTACGGAGCCAGTCCCGCACCCGGCCATACATCTCAGCACGCTTGTTGAGATACTTCTCCTTGTCGTCGTTGTCCGGTGAGTTGGAGAAGTCAACTGCGTAGACGTTGATGCCCATGAGTTCGAGTTGGTCGTAGACGCCGCCACCGATACCCCCGCTATCCACGACGAGGGCGGATAGGTTGTGGCGGATATAAAGCTCGAAAGCCCAGCGGGCGACGGCGACGGTGTTCTGCCCGTTGATCCGCTCCCACGGGCGCGAGGTGGCGTCACGGCCCTGACGCATTGCCAACACGGAGTTGTCTGGGCCGAACCGAGCAACGTCGAGGCCGCCTATGATCGGAAGGAACTCCTGTCCCTCTGGTGTGCGAGCCTGCGCCTCTTGCACGTCACCGAAGGAGATGAAGGAGACGGCGTCCACTCGCGGGAAAACGCCCTTGACGCGGACTCGAACGAAGTCGTGGTCCTCGCCATAGTCGTCCACCCAAGCTTGAAGCTGGGTCTTGTTGCTGATCTTGACAGTGCGGGAGTCAATGGCGCGAGACTTCCAGCGGTGCGCAAAGCGTCCGCCGTCAAAGCACTCACGGAAGCGCCCGGTGTTCTTAGTTGGGTTGCCGAACGCACACCAGATGATCTGGGTATTGGCGTCTGTCATGGCGCCCTCGGCGACTTCCCAGATGATGTCCTCGATTTCGGAGGCTTCATCGAACACCAGTAGGATGCGCTTGCCGTGGTTGTGGAGACCGGCAAAGGCGGCGCTGTTTTTGGCGCTCCACGGAACCATGTCAACGCGCCAGGTCTTTTCGTGCTTTGGGTCGATCGAGAACCGTGAAGTAGCGGTCATCTTGAACAGGTCGGCGGAGATGGAGAGGCGATGCCACTTGGCGAGCTCGGCCCATGTAGTCACCTTGAGCTGCGTCTCGGTGTTGGCGGTGACGCGACCTCGGCAGTCGACCTCGGTGGACATGGCCCAATCGATGATCCACGCGACGAGGGCGGACTTGCCGATACCGTGGCCGGAGGTGGTGGCCTCACGGATGGGTTCCGCTTGGTAGGCTTCGCCGGAGGCCATTGCCGCAGCGATGGCTTCGTCAACAGTGCGAACGCCGTCGCGAATGCTGCATAGGACTTCGGCCTGCCAGACATCGGGGCCGTCATACTTGGCCAGTTCGCCCACGCCCCATTCATACGCCCCCAGCACGAATGCGTAGGGATCGTTGCGGACCTCGGCCAGCCACAGCATGAGGGCGTCGACGTCATCCTCGGTCATTTGCAGCCCTGCGCCAGTAGCTGTTTCACGTCATGGCGGAGTTCGGTGAGCAACTCGTGGACCTCGCTCCGACTTTTCTCAGCCTCCCGCTGGTCTTCCTCACGTTGCTTCCACAGCGCCCTAACGCCGGTGTTCGCCTTACCCACTTGTCCTTCCATGCGTATTCCCCAGATAAGCCCGCCGATGGCGAAGGCGATGATAGGCCAGTAGTCGCGGAGAAAAGTCTCAATCGGCATTAGAAAAACTTTCATTCAGAGGGTGGAGCTTTGCGGGCGAGACGGCGCTCGAGGATTTCGGCAACAAGCGGGGAACGTGAAGACGGCGCTGGCGACGGCGCTGACTCCGGTTCTTTCGGTGCGCGGGTAAAAAGGCTTTTGATGGCGGAGACGAGTCCCATATTGGTTCCTCAATCAAGCTGCTGGTAGAAGACGGTGGAGCCAGCTTTGGCGACGATGGCACTGGCGGCAACCTCCGAGGCGAAGCGGGCGATAACGGTGCCGTCGGCGCTTGGCATGATGATGCCCTCGATGGTCGCGAAGTTCGACGTGGTGGTGGCGCTGGAGGCGTTTGAGGCGGCGGGCAGATCGTAGGCGGTCTGCTGCGCGTTCCGGGTGCTGGTCGAGGTGGTGAGGGAATATTCGGAGATGTAGTTCAGCATCGTGAATGCGGGGCCGTTGATGGTCCAGCGGGAACCGGTGGTCGTCGCCGCCGCAGTATAAAAGATGACGAACTTGAACTGGTATTTCTTTCCGGCCAGCACGGGGAAGCTGAGCCCGGTCACATCCTGGATCGTATTGGCGACGGCGTTGTTGTTGGTCTGGTCGGAGGGCAGGACGACCGCTGACTGTCCGGTAGTGCTTGGCGCATTGCCTTGGTTGATCGAGGTTTTCACCGCCCCCGTTGTCGTGAAGCAACGGAAACCTTGGCCGTCGAGATACTCAAGGCGCTCAAGCGGTCCCAGCACCACGGTGATGTAGTCGTGATCAACGGCTGAGATGTCCTTGCGAACGGTGACAGTGCAAGCTGTGGTGACGCTGGTGTTGAGAATGTTGATCATCTTGACCTGGCGCTTGGTGGATGCGGCAGGAGCGGAGAGGATCGTCGTGGTGGTCGCGGTGGTGCTGTCGGTGGTTTGCTCCCCGAGGGTGCCGCCGCTGCTGGTGTGATCGACGTATGTGACCTGCGCGTCGATGGCGACGGCAGCCGAGGTGGTCATCTCAAGAATTTGTGTAGTATCTGCAAGCGTGATCATGTTAGACCCTCAAGGAAAGCATGGACAGCAGCTGGGCATAGGTGTGCCCATTACCATCGCGGATTTCGGAAACCAGCACGCGCTTGAGCGCGCCGCCAGCAGACGTGTCGCTGACCAAGGCGTAGTCGGCAGGATCGACTGTGGTGGTGGCGACGGCGACTGCGGCGGCCTCGACCGAAGCATCGAACCCAGCAAGCAGCGCATCGAAGTCGGCGTCCAGTGCGTTGAAGTCGGTCGCCATGTCAGCGCCGGTGGTGACTCCAGTTGTCCACGGCATTATGGCACTCCCAGAATAGTTGAGGCTTGCAAGGTTCCGTCGGCTTGGAGGATAGTGCCGGAGAACAACTCGAGGAGACTGGACACGATGGCGCTGATGCCGGGGAAGCTTACGCTCTGCGGAAGGTCGGGGAGGTCTGGGAGTCTATGTTTGGTCCTCCGCGGCATTTTTAGACCGCCAACCTGACAATCCAGGTCGGTGTCGTGTCGACGGCCTGGGCGTATTTGATGGCGGTGATGTCGATGACGCTGCCTTCGGGCCAGACATGAAAATCCTTGTCCGCAGGTGTGGCGGAGTCTGCCACCCGGACACGTCCGCCGAAGACCTGGACGCGGGCGGCGGCAGAGTTGATCTGGGTGTAGGTATCTGCGCGAGTTACACTTACAACAGCCATTAGGGGGCCTCCTGGGGCGTGATGTCTTTGAACGTGGTCTCAATCCGCGAGCGGGCGGAGTTGAGGCGATCGGCCAGCCCGATCTTGTGGTTATGCTCGACTTTCTGCGAGGGACCGTGGCCAGTGCGGTCTGCGCCTACCTGGATGATCTGCAGCACCAGCGCGTCGGAAAGTTCGTCGGGATTGTCCTCCATCCGGCTCTGCAGGATAAGGGCGGCGTCCAGCGCCAGCTCCGCGAGCTTCGCTTGGAAGTCCACGAACTCCTCGTTCACCAGCTCGGTGTAATGCGCGACCAGCTCCATGAAGGCCGGGTCGGCCAGCAGCACACTCATTCGGCTTTGCGAGTAGCGGCAGAGGATGGCGGCTTCTCCGGGCTTCTTTCCCTCGGCGATGTGCCTTGCAAGCGCGTGGTGTCTTTCACGAAGCTGCACAATCTGCGGCGCAGCAACGCCCTTCTCCTCCAGCAGCGACGCCACGTCATCCAGCCCCAGCTCCCTCTCCACTTCCGCGGAGAACGCTTTCTTGGCCCGTCCAGTTGTTCTAAGGTCAAGTCCCAAGGCGAGGCCCTCCGCTGGCTCCCTCGCACTCTACCACATCGCGCGCGAAGGCGCAAGCCCCGGCTATTCCATACGGCTGCCCCCGGATCGGGTGGAGCCATACCATTCCCTCCACGCTTCGCGTAGGATTTTTGAGGACCATACGCTACGCAATCCGATAGAGATTTGCGAAGGGCCCATATCATACAAAACTGGACATATATTTGCGAGGGGCCTTGCGGGGCGCGCGAGGCCCCGGCACCGTCGAACCCGCCCCCCGGTTGACGTGTTCGAGGGGTGGGGTGTTGCTTTGGGGACACAGGTTGGAAAAGGGATTGCCGGGAAGAAAACCGCAATGGGGCGATGCAATGGGCTTGTGACTGGGTATGGTATGGTTATAATGGGGGCCCCGAATCATCCGCGCCACGGCGCTAACATGGAGTCCACCAATGCAAGACGTTCACATTCTTCGCGTGACTAACGAGTCAGACTTTGGTCGCATCATTCATGAGTCTGCCCATAGCACAGAAGCCAAGGCTTGGGCATATTGGGAAGCGAACAAAGCTGATATTGAAACCGATGTCGATTTAGAATGGCGGCGGGCTATTGATGTTCATGTTGTAAGCATGGATTATATGGGATAATACCTTGCGCCATGTTGCGGCATGGCGTTATGGTGCAATCCCGCATCCTATGGAGTCCTAAGATGGAAACGCATATCTATATCGTATATGTCCTGCACGGAGCAGACTTCGATAAGCAGCTGGCTCATGCCGCCTATCGGACAAGGGAGGAAGCGGAACGCCTCGGCACAATCCTGCGGGATGACTGCCGGGATATGGAGGAGCCGAAATGGCGTGATAGTATTCGGGCGGAAATTCATCCTATCCCCTTTGGTTGATTATAGCACAGCAACCCGTCGAGGCGGGTTGTCATGCTGCAATCACGCAGCCTTATGGAGTCCAATATGACAATGTTTCAACTTGAAGTCCCCGCCGTTCCTGTTGCCGTCGAGTCCCGTGGCGTCACCGTGTCGCTTGATCTTGCGGCAATCCCGCATGACGTGTTGCGGCTTGTCCTTGTGCATGGGATCAAGCAGAAGGTCGCCGATGCCGCAAGCGGCGCGACCGGCGCAATCTGGCTTGAAGTGAAGGGGAAGGACGCGCCTAAGCCTTCCAAGGACCAGCTTGCCTATTTCGTGGAAACCCACGAGAAGGCGATCAAGGACCTGACGCTGGCGCTGATGCAAAAGGCGGCGGATGCCTTGCTTGCCGGACAATGGCAGGTCCGGGTGGCGGGCGATGGAACCAGCACCAAGTGGACAGAAGAACAAAGCTTGGCGCTTGATATTGCCAAGGGTGCGCTTCAGTCCATCTTCGCTGCCGCGCTTGCTAAAGCAGCGCCGGAAACCAAGGCCACGGCAAGCGCATTCGTCGCGCTTGACCCTAAGGTAGCGGCATTCTTCAAGGCCAATGAAAAGCGCCCGACATGGAATGACGCGGCGGTCATGGATTGGATCAAGCGCCAGCTTGAAGCCAAGACCCCGCGCGATATCATGGCGGAAGCGCGGGAGGAGCTGGCCCGTCGCGAGGCGGCAAGCGCGGCGATGACGGATGACTTGGGCGAGTTGCTTGGTGATCTTTGACCACGACACCGGGCGGGGGCGATTGTTCCCCGCCCGGACTCCCTTGCTATGTCACGCAATCCCGCGCGGCATTGTTTAGGAGTCCATCCGATGAACAAAGCCCAAGCCTTGTTTCTTGCCGAGCTTGTCAAAGACGCCTTGGCCAGCCCCGAGCTAATGATCCTATTCCGCGCTCGTGTCGGGACCTATGGAGAAGAATTGGCGCGCGAAGGATTAACGAGTCTTAAGGAAAGTTTTCAGCTTTCTGACTAAAAGCCACCTCGTCACAATAGCGCCGCCTTGGGAAACCTTGGCGGCGCTTTTATTTGCACCACCGAGTCCCATATGGCTTGGCCCCGGCAAATATCGCCGCACAAGCGCGCTAGCGTTTCCCGCCCCGGACATACCCGCCACCCGCTTGACCCACCGCCACGGCCCGCTTTGCCCGGTTCCCGGCCACGCCCCGCCCCATCCCGCCCCCATATTCCCCCGCGCCATGATCCCGCCCCCATGCCATGCGCTTAGTTGCAAGCCCTCCCTTTAGGTCCTTTCCCATCCGGTCTCGCATTCGGCCCTATCCCCATGCCCTGAAAGGGGCTGCTTTCCGGGGGTTTTCCATTTGACCACTGTGTGCGGGGTTCAATACGGCTCCCGCCGAATCGGGGCGAGCCATACCGGACTCCGGTTTTTTGTTTGTTGCGAGGTTGGTTGTGTTTTTTCTCTTTTGAGTTTTTATTTTTTTTTTTTTATAAAATTTCAGAAAGAAAGCCATATCCCCTCGCCCCAAAACAACAACCGCCCAGTGCCGTATGGCTGGCCCCGATTCGGGTCGATACGTATTGAACCCCATAGAGGGTGGTCAAAGCGCAAAAGGGTCAAAATTAGCCCCTTTCAGGACATACGGCTAGGCCGGGTTAGAAAGGACCTAAAGCGAGGCCCCAAGGCGAGGCCATACGGCTAAGGCAACAGCGCCGCGCCAAGCAGCCCACGCTAGGACGGACGGTCAGCCCGCTTAGCGACCGTATCAACTGGGCTTCGCCCTTGACATTCCCCGCAGAACGTGCTAGGAAGGGATTGTGCCGCGTGTTGTGGCCGCGAAGTCGCCCTGTGTTGTGGGCGAAAACCAAGATGGAGTCCAAGCCATGAAAGAATTGACCTTCCCTCATCGCGTTTACAGCAACGGCCTGCACAAGGAGCGGGTGACGGTTCACGCGCCGACCGTGGCGCAGCTTTCCAAGGCCGTTCGCTTTTATCAGGACAACACGCGGGAGGGGATGGACACGACCTCGCGGATCAATCGAGCGATTGCGCTGCACGAGCAGTTCGATGCCGAGGTACGGCACAACATCGTCGAGGCGGCCTGACATGCGTCAGCGCATCCGGATGCTGCCGAAAGCGACGCAATCCCTCATCAACAAAATGACCGACGCGGAGTATAAAAAGCTCCGGCACAGGTTCGATGGGCTGCTCCGAACACGGGCGCTCGAACCCGAGAACCACGCGCAGATCGCCTTGGAGGCGAAAGCGATACTGGAGGCCCGCTCGATCTAGGACGAAACAGGCGTTCGCGCCTGTCCCCGGAAGTGACGTGTCCGGGCTGATGAGTCTGTCAAACCAATGGAGTCCATGCCGTGCAGCTCAAAATCTACCATCTGGCCCGCTTGGGCGTCACCCACTACGACGAGGTCTCAGCCTTCGTGATCATCGCCGCCAGCCCGGACGAAGCCAGTCGCATGGCCTCGGACGACGCGGGGGACGAGGGAGCCTACACTTGGGTCGATCCGGCTGTCACCAGCTGCGAGGTCATCGGCACCGCGCTGCCGGACGCCGTTCCCGGCCCCGTCGTCCGCTCCTTTCATGCAGGGTGACAGCATGGCAAACCCGGAGCTTTTCATCGGCGCCGTTCGCGAGGCCCACGCCGTCTTCACCGCCCATCGAACTGGTGAAGTAGAGGTGGCTGAAATTGCCAAGCGCGTGCATCTGCCCGTGACCACTGTCACCAGCTGGGCCAAGGCCCTTCGCCTTCCCGTGCTGAACACGCAGCACTTTCGCCCGGCATACCGCCTCAACGCCATCACGCTTGCCGCGAGGCCGATATGACCACGGGCATCATCACCGAGACCTTCTTCTATCTCGAGGGCCAAACCCACCAAGGCGAAGTGATCGGCCTCGCCGTTGGCTTCGACAAGAAGGGGATGATCGCGCTGGCGTCGGAGTTGGCCACTACCATGACCGAGGTCTTCGCGGGATTTCGCCTCACCGAGCAAGGCAACTACATCTTGCGCGGCAAGGCCAAGCCCGCAACCCACGAGGCACCCATCCGCCCCGTTTGACCCTCTAGCAGGGCGGCACCGCAACGTGCCGTCTCACTAGCGGATCATCAAGGAGCTTATGATGAAAGTTTTCGTTTGGAATGAGGTCGCAAAGGCGACTGATCGTTACCACTCTGGTGGGGGAATTGTAGTGTTCGCAGAAACGCTGGAACGCGCCATTGAATTGGCCTCCGCTGAGGGAGCCGATATCCTTGCGGAAGATTTTCCTGATGATGTGCGGGATACTCACGGGCCAGAAGCCTGCTATATCATGCCAGATGCCGGGTGCTGCTGATGGCCCGCTATTCCAAATCCGTCGCCAGTTTCGCCGATGTCCAGCAGGCCTTCGAGGCCGCTGGTTCGCTCGGCTCCCTCACTCTCACCTTCGGCACCAGCGCCGCCGCCACCGTTTGGGTCGGCAGGGCAAACGCCTATCGCGTCCTGCTCGCCAAACAAAACGAGGCCGCTGGCAAACCATACGCCAGCCCCTTCGATCACCTCATGGTCCGTCGCCCTGCCGATCGCCTCACCGTCCTGATCGAGCCGCGCGGGTTCAGCTTCAAGTCTGCCGTGGGGCCGAACGGCGAGCAGGTCTCCTTCGACAAAGCCACCACGCCAGCCGGTGCGCCGACCAAGCTTACCGAAGCCGAGCGCGAAGCCGCCGCCTTCCTTGCTGAACTCGAGGGGGGCAAGCTGAAATGAAACGCTATGAACTCAGTGCCACCGACCTCCGCCAATACGAGGCCTTGACCGACGCCGAGCGCGAAGCTTGGCTGCACCCGCTACCCAACTCCTACCACTCCTTCCACGTCGAGCGGATGGGAGCGGACACCTTTCGTTGGCGGGACAGTCGCTCCGCACATTTCTATATCGGCACCGCTAACGAGCTTCTTTCGGCGCTTTATGATCTCCAGCTCCGCAAGCCCGACCCCAACTACCAGAACCACGTCCAGACCCTTCGCATCCTCTCCCAAGCCGAGGTAGACGATCTGCTGGCCGACCTCTAACATGGGGGCATTCATCGTCTTCGCCATCCAGCTTCTTGCGGCGTTCGCCGTCGGCCTTGCCGTCTTGCTTTGCTTCGCCTATCCCCTATCCCACCTCATCTGAGCGCGATTGACAGCGCAGAAAGAACCAGCCATGACACCGCATATCGGGGGCATTCCAGCCGACGCCCCGCTTTTCCGGCAAACCCCCTATACGACCCTCGCCGAGGTCGTGGAGCTGCTCTCCAAGGCCAGCTACCACTACGCCGATGACAGTGCCGGGGAGTGGGGTCAAGCTTCGCAAGCCAAAATGGAGGCGGCAAGCCTTATCAACGCGAACTGTCTCGGCTACACAGCCATCGAGGCCCTTTACCGGGAGGCCCCGCAACTCATCGCCCTCGGCGACCTCATCAACGCCGTGCTGAAGGATGCCCGCAAATGACCCACCAGTGGACCCCCGAACAACTCGCCATCTTCGCCGCCGCCCGTGACACCAAGGACAACCTCCTCATCGAGGCCCTCGCCGGCGCCGCCAAGACCTCCACCCTTGTCGAGCTTGCTCGGCACCTCAAGGGCACCACTCTCTGCCTCGCCTTCAACAAGAAGGTGGCGGACGAGATGACCGAGCGAATGCCGAAGACTGTCGTCTGCAAAACCCTCAACAGTCTCGGCCACGGCGTTTGGGCCCAGCACATCGGCAAGAAACTCCAGCTCTCCCAGAGCAAGCTGCACAACCTTCTCCTCGAGGAAATCGAACAGTGCCTACCCGAGGAGCGCACCTTCCTCTACGACAATCTCGCCGACATTGGCCGGGCTTTGCAGATGTCCAAGAACCACGGCCACGTCCCAGACGACATCGCCGGTGACCTCGCCAGCAAAGTCACCACTTTGCTCTCCGACGAGGAGTTCTTCGAGCTCCTCCCTGAGGAACCCACCGGCCTCCAGATCGACGTGATGCTTCGCGTCCTGACGCGTTCCTTCAACGACGCCCTCGCCGGTCGCATCGACTACGCCGACCAGCTCCTCATGCCCACCGTCATGCGCTGCTCCTTCCCCATCTACGACAATGTCCTCGGGGACGAGGTGCAGGACTGGTCCGAGCTGAACCACGTCATGGTCGCCAAGGCAGCCAAGCGCCGGATCATTTGCGTAGGCGATAGCCTCCAGGCCATCTACGCCTTTCGCGGAGCCCACACCGCCGGGATGCCCCTGCTACAGCAACGCTTCAACATGACCACCCTCCACCTCTCCACCACATTCCGTTGTCCCGACACCGTTTGCAAGTGGGTTCGTCACCACGCCCCCCGCATCCAGTCTTGGTCCGGCAACCCGCACAATCCCGGCTCCGTCATCTTCCTCCACCAGTGGCGCATGGAGGACATTCCCGACCGCTCCGCCGTCCTCTGCCGCAACAACGCCCCTCTGTTCCGCTTTGCCTTGCGAATGCTGAAGGAGGGCCGTCGTCCCAACCTCTGGGGCCGCGATGTTGCCGCCGCGCTGATCAAAGTCATGGAGGGTCTTGGCCCCATCAACATGCGCCAGCCGGACGCCGTCTCCGCCCTCGCCAGCTACAAACGCGAGAAAGAGGCCAAGATGAAACGTGCCTCGGCCAAGCAAAATCTCGCCGAGCGCGTGGAGTGCATCCTCGTCTTCCTCGAGAACGCGGAAAGCCTAGGTGGCGCCATCAGCCTCGCCAAGAATGTCTTCAATTCCGAGGGCAAAGTCGATCTCGCCACCGGCCACAAGGCTAAGGGCGCGGAGTGGAAAGAGGTCTTCATCCTTGATCGCGACCTTATCGGGGACGAGGGTCAGGAGCTTAACCTCGCCTACGTCCTCGCCACCCGCGCCAAGTCCCGCTTGACCTACATCAACACAGACGACTACATCGACCCACTGGCCTAGCCCCTTGCCTTTCCCGCCCACCCGTGCTATATAGCACAAGCAACCAAAGGAGCCCGCTATGCGCGCCGAAGCCACTTACGAAACTGACGACATCAAACTCACCTTCGAGGGCGAAATCGAAGAATACGAGGAGGGCAACGAAGTCACCAACATCAAGTGCATCGAGGCGAAGTTCTTTGATTGCGTCGTGGACCTGGACACGTTGCCCGACCCCGTGCAGGCGGCCATTCTTGCAATCGGCAACACCGAAGTCGAGTTCGAGCCAAGCGACTCGAGCGACTTTGACGACATCGACGATTGAGGAGGAAGTCATGGGCTTGAATTTTTACCACGTCAACCACGTTGGCGAAAAGCACGAAGAAACCCCTGACTTCGACCCAGCCGAACAGCGCCGCGAGATTGCCGAGAAAATGGCCGCGCGGGGGTATGCCTCACCGCTTGGCGGGGCTGGTCCGCAAACGCCAGAGGAAGCCGCCGAATACTTTGGCCGCGAAATGTTCCGCCTTCACGGCAGGGCATGGCCTCTGATGATCGC
>ERZ650304.143-NODE-143-length-44802-cov-7.958768_pt1 | contig 44802 bp, 56 predicted proteins | sample MGYA00376240_ERZ650304 | MGnify/ENA primary metagenome ERZ650304 (study PRJEB26733, sample SAMN07839271) | wastewater metagenome | biome: small river; feature: stream; material: water | place: USA: North Carolina | collected 2016-03-01 ...
GCGAGAGTGACCGCCGCGACTTGCAAGGGGCCGATGGTGGACGAACAGCGCGTGCATCCCCGCACTGTTGCATCTGAATTGAGACGCTCAGGGCCACTGCCCCCGCCCGTAGCCACGCGATCTGCGCAGGAACGGCGTTGGCCCTGAGTCGTGTGAGACGCGCCCAAGTGGGTAGGCGCGGAATCACCAGCTTGAAACCGCATGAAGCGGCGGGCGATGCTATGCGCGTCCGATTCGGGATAGCCGCGCTCGATCAAACGATGCGCGATGCGGTTCTGGAATCGGATGCGGCGCATGATGGCGCGGGCGCGAGTTGGGCGCTGCTTGGTGACGAGTGGAAGGATGCCGGTGCTCATGATTGCACCTCCACGCCAAACGTCTGTTTGATGCTGGCCTCGTGCAGTGGCTTGATCGCGGCATTGAGTTCATCGGTGATGCGCTGCTCAATGCGCTGGTGCTCTGCCTCGGTGAGTAGCCCGCGCTTCAAGTGCTTATCGTTGGCATCCCAGCGATTCATCGCAATGCGGCGAAGGGCCACGATCTTGCGTCGGTTGGGCAGTCGCAGCGGTTGCGCGTAGTTGGTGCCGTTGCGCTCGCCCAGCAGATAGTTGATGCGGGCGGGGGAGTCGGCGCGCTGGGTGTTATACGTTTGGCCAAAGCTGGTCACAGTAGCCCACCTTTGCGCTGGTTGCGCGAGTTGCGCTGCACGATGGGCCGAGCGTTGCGAGCGACGGCAATCACGCCATCAATGAATTTCTGAATATCGCGAATGCTCGCCAGCCCGCCGATGAATAAGCGCTTGGTCGATTCGGCAGCGGCTTGGATATCCGCCAACGTGGCTTCGAGCGATTCGACGCGAGTCTTTAGCGCGTCACGCTCAACGAGCGCATCAAGATAATCCTGAAATTCGCCCACGTCGATGGGCTGGGTGTCGTTCGTGCTCCATTCCTGATTGTGATCGTCGTATTGACTTTCCATTTAGGGTAGCCTCCAGATGGAGAAGATGAAACAGAGATAGGCTGCGATGAAGTGGTGCAAATATCGAGTTGTGCATACGAAGCCCCCCGGCTTGTGGAATCGTGTATGATTCCAAGCACTAGGGCTGATTGGGTGATTAGGTTCATTCCTATCGGTTTCTGCGAAACACCGGTTGTGCTCCCAAGCTTTCGACCGGTGTTTCTTTTTTAGGCAGCGATCACCTCCTGATACTGCTCCTGTTTCTCATCAATCAACGCCTGCACGACCTTGCTGGCTGTAACACCCTCTTTCTGAGCGATGGTCTTGAGCCAGTCGATCTGTGTTTTCGGCAGGCTAATGCCTGCGTTCTTGGCGCGGTCGCGCTGAACCTTTAGCCGCTCAGAAAACCGCGTTCGTTTGTCCATCTGCTCACCTCCATTCAATTTCAACTTGTGGTTGAAATATAGTCTTTGACATATAAATTGTCAACTATGAATCCTCTTAGACTGCGTAGAGTTGAACGGTCTAAACTTGACTGCGGGAGCACATATGGGAAGCGGCAACGCGACCGGTTTCGATGACTGGTTGCGGGATCAATTGCATGTAAAGCGCTGGAACGTCATGGACTTAGCGCGAGAAATGGCACGTAATGAGGGGATGGTGCCAGAAGAGATCGAAACTCGCGCACGGGCGATTAGCAGCAATATCTCGAAAGCGCGGCTAGGGAAGGGAGCGCTGGGGGACGAATACGCGCGCAAGATTGCGGCAGCTCTGGATGCCGATGAAGTCGAGTTATTTCGTGCGGCTGGTTTGCTAAGCCCGCTCCCAAAACCAGCTCCGATGAGTGCTGAAAGCAAGATCAGGGCGCTTGTTGATATGCTCAGCCCAGAGGAACAGCTTCACGCTATCAAGGTTTTGGAAGAGTTCACCGCGAGGCGCAAGGCAGAGATTAAGGCGGCGGCGCAGAGGAAGTTGAAGCGCAGCTAGTTATTGCGGTCGCAATAGACCGCTAACAACTCAATACATGGGGGGTCACATTTAGGCACATTGGAGGCATATGTCTATTTTCGACGCATTCAAGCCCAAACCAAAGATCAAGGGAGAGATTGGCTACTTTGGGTTGGCTGATTGGTGGCTTTCGGAATTCACCGAAGCCGAACGCAACCATATTGAGACTGTATTTAGGCCACTTTCAACCGGCGGCGCTCAAAAGTCATTGACCGAAGGCGAAATCTATTCAACAACAGGGACTGCTGTTGGGCTGCTTTATGCACTTGCGGGATGGTTTAAGAAGCCGGACGATATCCATATTGCTAAGCGGATTTTGGCTAAGGCTGAGGCGATGCTGCCCACCGCGCCCGTCCTTGATCAGCATTTTGCGTATCACACGATGATTGAGATATACGAGAAGGATAAGCAAAACCCGTCGCGGCTTGATTTGGTAGCAAGTTACTGCCGAAAGCAGATCGAGATTGCGCCCAACGCAATAAAAGCATTTAAGCGGGATGGACGTAAATCTGGAGACTTACGGTTGCCATCGCATGGTGGGTATTCAACCCTCGGCGACATTCTAGAGAAGGCAGGGGCAACGGACGAGGCTATCGCCATCTACCAGCAGGCCAAGCGGCAGGGATGGGCTGGGGCGTGGGACAAATATATCGAGCGAATGGAGAAACCGGCCAAACCCAAGACGCAAAGACGCAATAAGGCCGATGCGCCTACCAGCGGGGGAAGTCCAACGCCGCCGTAGTCAGCAAGACTTTTGCGATATCGGCAAGCGGGGGCGGGGCAGAATTGGCAACCAGCGCGATGAACTCAGCCCAAAGCTTATGCTCTTCATCGCTTGCCGCTTCATAGTCCTTTTGCTGATTCGCAAGAGATTGAATGTCAGTGGTGCGATTGATGACTTCATCGATCTGCATGGGCATATTGTAGTTTTGGTTTAATACATGAGGGGTCACATTTCAGAACATGGAGGATCATAATGAACCGCAGACAGTTTGCATTAGCCACACTCGCTCTTATCCCGTCACTCTATAGCGCATCGGCGCAGACGAAACCACCCACGCGAACGCCGCGTGCTACGCCCCAGCCCGAGCCAACCGATACCCCGATTGCAATTGAAGCTATGGAGGAGTCAGACTATCGAACTCGCATCGTCACGGATATAAAAACAATGATTGATGCGATGACCGAAGTCGAGAAGAAAGCCATTGAGGCACTCAAAGCCCCCGCGCGAGTAACAAGCGCGTGGGTAAATGCCTATGTCAAGCAAGCGCTTACTGTAACGAACACAGGCACCGGGCTATTTGCGATCGACCCGCCCGCCAGTGTGGCACTGGGTCATGTGTATGTCTTGCGCTATGCCAACGCGATGCGTGAATCCGTAGAGAAATACAACAAGGGCATCGAAGAAACCGACACAGACGCGATCTTGGCGGCGCAGCGGTCGGCCACATTCGCATCAGGCGAATTCAACAAGGCGATATCGCTACTCAAGCGGAGGTGATTGCGATACCACCTGCAACACCAGCGATATGCGCTAGAACATCGTTGCAATTAACGTATAAACAACGCTCGCGCTATATCACTTCCCTTCCTACAAAGAGAGGGGATGTGAATTACGACAGATCCACAAACAACGATCACGGTTCGCTGCGCTCACGACAATCCAGCATGAAGCGCTTGGCCGATGTGCTCACGCGCCTGCGGCTTGACATTGCCATTAACCGCTCGCGCCATTGGACGACAACCACCGAGGAGCTGTGGTTGGAGTTGGCCGGGCTGTTCCCGGTGCAGGCGCTGGTGATTGATCCGCTGACCAGATGGCCATCGCATTGGCTTTGGCGCGGCGCTGGCGGGCGGGTGATGGCCGTGGTGATTGGGGGTGAATAATGGCCCTGTCCCCTATACTGTTTTGCAATATAATAGCCATACCATTTATGGATAGCTCAACAGGCACGCCAACGACACGCTGAGCACGCAGCCGAACGCCGCTGCACGCTCAGGGGGGTGAACATGCAGACGGTAACGATTCCAATCGCGGGGACCATCCCGCAGGCGCTGGCCATCATCCAGCGCATCCACGACAGCGACGCAGCACTGCGAGCATGGCGCGGTATCAGCGGCTCCGATCTAACCGCATGGCGCAACAGCATGCGCGAGATCGTCATCGCCGCCGATGGCGGGCCAAACAGTGCGAAGGTTCAGCTACTGGCTGACCCACTTGGAGCGCATCGGCTACGCATCGACTACGAGGCCGACCGAGACGGCTTGTTTGGGGCCGCGTTGGCGTTGGCGGCAGCGAAACAGTAGGGAAGAACGCAAAAACTGAATAACTGGCGATATAGAAAGCGCGACTTGCGAAATAGCAAGTCGCGCTTTTTGTTTCGACGTTGACACGATACCGCAAACCGCGCTACAAGCTTATTAATGAAGTTCGCTACCTCTGTCCGGCTCAGTGACGAAGCCATGCAACTGTGGAAGTTGCTCAGCAAAAAGTTGGGCATCAGCCTCACCTCTATTTTGGAGATGGCAATCCGTAAGCTGGCCGAAACGGAAGGAGTGGGGGGTGCACCTGTTGGCGCAGGTGCACCAAATGCGGGTGAGGGCAACCCCGCCCGCATCTAGATTTTACGAGAGGGCAACATGAATGAGAAATTGGAGAAACGGATAAGCCGGTGGTTGATTATTGGCGCAATGCTGGTTGCAGCGCCGAGATACATAGGGGTCAACGCTCACGCAGAGGGGTGGCTGATCGGCGGCGACGTGTGGCGCTGGGTGGTTGCATTGTCTGGTTTGGGCATGGCCGTGCTCGAAGGCGTTGCGGTTTGGTATTGCTGGCAGCGCTGGGGCGACGCGCAACCCGGCCCAAAGCGCAACGTGCTGATGGCGCTGATTGCAACCATGCTGGTAACGCTTGCGCTGATGGTTGCGCCTTACACCTACGCCGCAAGCGAGGTTGCGCTGGTGACGGCGGCGGTTGCGCAGTGGTTGCGCGTGATTTGGTCCGTTGCCGTTTCAATCGCTCCGCTGATTGTGATGGCGGCGAGCGGGCTGGCCGAAAAAATACTGCCTGTGGACGCACAGCAGGCGCAAGGCGAGGCAACAGATGTGCAGCAGGTTGTCGGGGCCATGCTTGCCAACTTCGAGGCCAAAATCGGCGCAACGCTGAGCGGGTTTGCCTCGGTTGCCGATGTGCAACAGGCGTTTGACCGTGTTGATTCGAGGTTGCGCAAGCTGCAACGCGCAGAGCAACCCGCGCAACCCGACGTTGCCCACGTTGCGCAACATGAGCCGGTCGAGGTTGCAGATGTTGCGCAACCTGCGCAACTTGCCAGCGGCTTGGTGTGGAACGTTGACAACCTGCGCAACATCCTAGAGCAACATCCAGACATCAGCGCAACCGATGCGCGCAACCTGTTTGCAGACCCGCCAACCCGGCAAGCGGTGGCCAGCGCAATTGCGCGACTGAAAGGCGGTGCAAAGTGAAATCCATTTCTGGACTTATTGCAGCGGTTGCGCTGGTGCTGTCGGTGGTGAGCGCTGGGCTACTGTTTATGAACACCAACCCGCGCATCGACGCGGCTGAGCAGACTGCCATCACCGCGCAGCAGACCGCCGGCGCAGCGATGACGCGAGCCGACGAGGCCTATGCGCGGGCAGAGCGGGCCAGCGATGCCGCTGAGATGGCCTTGGCAGCCATTGCCGCTGCGCAGCGCGGCGACAGCGTGGCCATTGTCGGCATTGTGATTGGCGTTGTGGCACTGGGCCTGTTTGGGCTGCTGGTGTTTCTGATCTGGGATCGCGGTGAGCAGCGCAAACAAGAGCGGCTCGTGCTGCAAATGCGTGCGTGGCTGTATGGGCGTCTCCCGCCACAGCGCCAGTATTACGACATCGAAACCGACGCATATACGGTATTTGAGTTGCCGCCGGGGAAGCGATAGACATGAAGATCAGCGCCATCGTGTGTGTCTTGATCGTTTGCGCGACGTTTGCTGGGCGTGTTTCCGCGCAGACCTACACCCCGGGCGAGCTGCGCGCCACGGCCATCATGGCCAACGCACAGGTAATCGCTGATGCGCAACGCAGGCGCACAGATGCACCGACATCAACGCCCCGGCCAACGCCAACGGAGACTGAGACGCCTGAGCCAACCGCAACACGCACGCCGACGGGGATGCCCACAGAGACAGCCACGCCAACCATGGTGCCGACCGTCACGCAGATGGCGACGGCATCGGCAACAGTGCAGCCAACGGCGACCCCGGTGCCAGCGGCGACGATAAAGCGCAACCCAATGACATTACTTGGAATCTTGATCATGTTCGGCATCTTGATTGGTGCCGGTGTGGCAGTGTTTTTGTATGCAAAACGGAGGGCGCAATATGGTTAACGGTCAACTTGACCCGCACGACGCGACAATGCGCGCCTCCGCGGGTTTCATCTTCGCGATGATCGCTGCGTTTGCGGTCACGATTGGGCTGTATCTGGCCTTGGGCGATGGCTCGTTTGAGCAACAGCTGGTGGTGTATGGGCCGGGGGTGCTCATCATCATCTTCGCGCTGCGCTGGTGCTGGGTGACGCTCAATGAGGATCGCGCCCAGCTGCACTACCAACAGCAACAAGAGATGGACGTGCAACGCGAAGAACGATTGGCGCGCATCCATGTGGCAAAGGAACAGGCATTGGCGCGGGTGCGCATCGAGGAGAGCCGCGCACAGGCCTTGTTGCCCCCGCCATCTCAGCCCGCAGCAGCTGGTCACACCTTCCAGATCAACCACGGCAAGAACAAGCGCATTGAGACCCTTGGCCCGGCACGCAGCTGGACCTACACCCTGCGCAACGGCGAAACCGCGCGCGGCGACATCATCGATGGGCTGGTGCAGCTGTATGGCCGCGAGGGCGATGTGCGCGAGCTGCTGCGCAAAGAACTCAACCTGCAATTCAGCAATGGTGCGCCCACCAAGGCGGTGCAGGCCCTTATCGAATCTGGCGCGATGTGCTCGACGGAAGAGGGGCCTGAGTGGGCGATATCCCAACCAGAGGCACACTCACGCGTGGATGAGATGTATCGGCGCACCACACAACCCCCCACTTCTATCCCCAATTACATGCGCCCCAAGAGCGAAGACAGCGAGGGGACATAGGGCGGACGGACACGGACACGCGGACGGACGCGGCAACGCTTCCACAACTCAGACAGATTCGGAAGCAATTTATACAGTAACAAACATGGCGAACCTTATCCCAGTATCCCAAGGCTTTGACCCTGAATCTCTTGCCCCGATCGCAGCGGCATGGGCGGAGGGATCAACCGACATGGATAACCCACGCGCAATCGAGATCAGCGTCGGCAAGGCTCAATACGTGCTCGACTTCTTCCGGCTCACGCGCAGACCCCCGCAAGAGTGCCACTCTGCCGATGTGCAGCAGTGGATTGAGGCGATGCGTGGGCGTGGATTGGCCGAGGCGACGGTTTACTCGCGCTGCTCGCGGCTAAGCGCCTTCTACCGATGGGCGCTTAAGAACGGCGGCGGGGCGTTCGTGAATAACCCAGTGGCATCGGTGAGACCCAAGGCCCCGCGCCCGTATCAATCCGACCGCACCAAGGCGATGACGGACGAACAGATGCGCGGCATCCTCGCGCTTGCCCGGTCGCTTGCGGATGGCGCGAAGTCCGACCGGCGCAAGTTGGCCGCGCTGCGCAACTACACCATGTTGCTGATCTATTTCGCAACTGGGCTGCGACGCGAGGAGGTGGCGCAGCTCACTTGGGGAAAGATCGCGCAAACCGCGAACGGGATTGTGATCGAGACGCGATTGAAGGGCGGCAAGGTCAAGCAGATTGAAATTGCGCAGATCGTCATACGTAATGCGTTAATGACATATGCCAAGGCCAGCGGCCAACCGCCCTCCCCTGCCCCGGATGCGCCAGTGTGGTTGGCGCACATGAATAACCAGATGACCAAGAGCGATGGCCGGGCTGTGTCATCACGGGCGGTGGCGGAGAGCTTCGCTATCTATGCGGCTCGACTTGGCATCTCCAATGCCCATCTACACCAGACGCGCCACACTTTTGCGAGGATTGTGGCCGAAGACACTGGCAGCTTTGTTGAGGCACAGGACGCGCTCGGGCACCAGAACGTGCAGACCACGCGGGTGTATGTAGACCGGCTGGGCGTGAAGCGCGACCGATTCAGCAACAAGGTAATGGCGCGATTGCAGTAGGAGGACAAATGCAGACGTTCAAGTTGGGCAGCTTCGATGGTTATAAAAAGGGGATGAAGTTCCCTGCGGTGTATGTCTTTCGATCTGGGCGCAGGATTTATTACGTGGGCGCGACCAAGGATTTTGGCGAGCGCATGAAGGGCCACGCTAGAGGTGCAGAGAAAGGATTCCCTCTACCACCAATTGCCGAGGCTATGTATAAGTCGCGGGGCGCTTGGCGCAATTGGGATGTGGTCGTTTACACCATCGAAGAATGCGCGGGAATCGTTGGTAACGTTTCGGCTGGACTATACAAAGAGGCTTTGTTTGTGGCCGAAGATAAGATGATCAACAAATTCAACCCACGCTTAAACGTAGTGCGGCCAAAAGATTATGCGAGTTGGAGCGACTCGCTGGATGGCGCGTCTTCTAAGGCGTTGGATGCGTGGCGAACGGGCGATAGATCCTTTGCGCGTGGGTATGCCCAAATGTGTTTACACCCGCGCACGGTGCAACGGACTTACCTGCAAGACAACGCCGCTGAGCGCATCAAGCTGGCGCAGCGGACGTTTGTGGAGGGATGGCAATAAGAATGAAAAACAAAGCACTAAGCACAATCGTTTCTCGAATCAGCGAATTGATTGACCTAGCCGCCTACTCGTGGATACATTGGCATTCAGAGCGCCAATACCGCAACAGCCCTGACTTTGAAGAGGTAAAGCTTTTGCGCTCTGAACTCAAGCCCGGAGATTGGCGGTTTGATATGCAGCACGGCATGGTTGGGGAAATGTGTGAGGCGTTTGCGGCGTTCTTGGATAGCGCGAACGCAAAGAACCACGTGCAGTTCGATTTGTTCCCCAAGCTATCCAGCGCGCGACAACCAATACGCATCACCGTGCAGTGGGCTGGTGGGCTATCGCCCTCTGCGGTAAATGCCATTTTGCGCGAAACGATGGAAGAGATTGCCGCCAATGGGGATGGGCGCGCGATTCGGGCGCTGGAGCGATGCCGATATGAGATCGAAGCCAAAAAGGATTACGGCGTTGGCGAGATTGCTAGTGCCCAAGATGGAGACATATGAGTCAGAACCCACACCTAATTTCAATCTGGAGTTTGCTGGACGGCTATCGCAAGCTGACCGGGCAGGATAAGACGACGGATATTGACGCGGCCAACTTCATCATATTTATCCAAGGCGTTGACCGTCTCAAGGCTGAGAATGAAAGGCTTCGCCGTGCGCTGGCGGAATACGCAAATCATGACAACTGGACACAAATGCCAAGCGATTTTGGCCCATCGGATAGTGACCCATTCAATTGTTTTCTGAGCGACGGTTGGGACATAGCAGAGACGGCCTTGGCAGGCAAATCAACCCCAAAAGCAAGTCAAGCGAGTTCCGTAAACGGAGATTAAAAAAACATGGGCGAAGCTAAACCATTGGTGCTGACAATTGAATGGGTTGCGCTAAGCGATGAGCGTCTCAAGGATGAAAACTATATGGGCTGGATGGGAGGATGGGTCCACGGTGAACAGTGGGATGCCTATATCGCTGACTTCGCGGACGAAGCGCGGCCATATCTAGAGGCACTCAAGGCTAACATCGTTGAGCGTGGACTGCAATACACCGGCCAACAACATTGCGAACACGAGGACGGCACGCCGCTATTCAACGATGGGAAATACATCAGCTTGTCTTGGCGTGCGTGGGGCGATCTGATGGCCGCTGTTTGGAACACAGCAGAAAACACTAACAAATACACTTACATGAGCTTCTACATGTGAGATGCGAAAGGGAATCAATGAAACTATGAAGGAACCAACTATTGCACCAATTTACTGGGTGCTGTTCCCGCAGATAACTGAAGCCGCGCGCAAATTGGGCTATGCAATCGCAGTTCATGGCACGATTCAGCGTGATTTGGATTTAGTGGCGATACCGTGGACGGATGAAGCCGTTGACGCCGACGCACTGGCAAAATCAGTGATAGAGGCGTGCGGTGGCTATTTGGCCGACTGGCGCAAAGACACTGAAGACCCGACGGCTAAGCCACATGGGCGTCTAGCGTGGTCTATCCACATTGACCCTCATGCGTATATCGACCTGTCGGTTATGCCGCGCATCACTGCACCACCGGCGAGGGGGCCAATTGGCGAAGTGCTGCAAGATGTCTACACAGAAATCACGCGAGGGGTCGAATCCTACCCAGATGCCAGCGGGTTAATGGTGGCGTTGATGGAAGAGGTCGGCGAGCTGGCGCGAGCCATGATGACTCAATCTCGGGATAGTGTTCGCAGTGAGGCCGCGCAGGTGGCGGCGCTTGCTGTTCGTGTAGCAATTGATGGCGATCCAACGCTTGCCGAGATTCGAGCCAAAAACAACGCCGATGCGGTATTGCCGCCAATTCCACTATATGAACCCTAGTTGCGTTAAGCGGCATTAGCATGGGCTTTGACCATTGGAGAAGAGTGTGCCAATAAGAGTAACTATTGAATTGATCCCGCATGGCAATGAAAGTAAAGCCGAAGTTATCGACCGCCTTTTTATCGAGAACACCGGGGCTGGGGACAATGAGAGCGGAATCTATCGCTATGCGCTAATGCACCGCGATCACCCAGACACAATCCCTAAAGACTATCAGCTGCTGACAGGCACCTTTACAGGATTCAACCGAGGGCGTGGTCGGCTTGCATTGGTTTACGAAATTCTCAACAAGATCGTTGGGCATTAGCGCTGTCTTCATTGCCCTCAACGGAATCTCTAATTGAAAACTATGAATTAATGCAATCTATCGAAGCAATCAGACTAAAGTCCTAGACGCGCCTGCGGACAAATGTTCTGACAGCGACTAATATAGCAACAGGCAGCGGCACCGTAGCTGATTGGGGCATAGGCCCCGCATTACCTTCTGGGATGGGGCCACGTTAACGGCGTGGCCCTGCATCCTTTCCCTGCCCCACCAGCTCAACCTGCGCCACCCCACAGCGCGGCGCGGGCGCGATGATGAGCCAAACCAGCACAGCACATCAGATCACGTTAGAAGACGCGCAAGAGCTAGCCGCCGTCGAACGCCTATTGCGCATGATGCGCGCAACGCGCAAGCGGCTTGGCACGCTAGAGTTCAACTGGGCGTTTGAGATTCGCAGGCAGGGCCGCGATGTGCTGGGTGCGCTCACTCGCATCCCCGGCCATGTCATCGACCCCGACGAGGCGCAATGAGGCATGAGTGCGTATAATGCGCGCAATTGAAGAGCACCGAACCCGAACGGGCGGAACCATGTGGTTCCGCCCTTTTTGTTTTCCTCGGTGCACGGAGGATTTGGACGATGAACATTGGAATTACCGATTTAGCCTCGCTGCTGGCCTTCTTGGTCGCCGGCGGACTGGCGTATTACATCCCCGGATGGTTGGATCGTTTGGATTGGTTTCGAGCGCTTGCGGCAACTGGCAAGCAGTTTGTGGCGGGCGTGCTGTGCATTTTGCCCGCGCTGGTGGCGGTATTTGCACAATCGCTGCTCGTGCAATACCCAATGGTGAGCGCAATGGTGGACCCATATATCAAGGTCGCGCTGATCTCGCTCAACATCCTTATTGCCCAATACAAGCACGGCGCGACCAAAGCGGCGCTGCTAAAGGCGCAAGGCTCAACCATTCGCGGCGAATAATTTCTAGGCTCAAAGGGTGCGTGTGTTTTGCTCAGCAGTAGTGATCCCATTGCAAGTGCTATCTCTCTCGTCGTAGGGATTGCCGCCTTAATCTTTGTGATGCGCGTGAAGGCCGAGCAGATCCTGTATAGAGACAAGGTGATTGCGGAGAAAGACGCAAAGATCGCAAGCCTTGAGCAAGACAAAAAGAACTACGCAGATAAGGTCGAAGTGATGCTGGGGGAGATTGCCGAACTCAATAAAGCAGTAGGGTTAAACCAAGGCATATTTGCACGCCCCGAGGCGGACGCGCGGCAAGAGCGAACGATTGAGGATATCCATAAAGCGCCATCCCCTTACGACGAACCCGCAACAACGAAGAAGCGAGGGCGACATGCGTAATAGGCTGTCATTACTTTCGATTGCCCTTAGTGTGGTCTTCGCCCTCGCAGTAGCCAACTTTGCGCGTCTCTCCGTTCAGGCCATGAGCAAACAAATTCAGGTCAACATTGCCCAAGCCAAGACTCGCGCTGTGACCGAGGCCACCCGCGTCGAAGCCGATGCGCGGGTCACGGTTCGCGCCACGGTGATTGCCGCGGCTGAGACGACATTCACCGCCGAGCGCCCCCCTGCCCCAGACCTGAGTGTGATTCCACTGGCGCCGGTCGACACCATCCCGGTAACCATCCTGCCCACGCCCACGGCGGCCACCGAGCAGCCAGCCAACCCAACACTGACCGCCGTGTTTTATGCTGATGTGCTCAAGGCGCTTTCAGGCCAAACCGCAACGGCCACCCCGTGGGGGACATTCACCCCTACCCCGATCGCAATCCCAACCCCAGTGCCCACCGAACCATTCATTGACCCGACACTCGCGGTCATCCTCATCACCCCCCTCATCCCAACAGACACCTATGAGCCAACGCTGACGCTCACGCTTGAGCCGACGTTCACTTCAACGCCCATGCCGCCAACCGATTCGCCGAAGCCAACCACTGGGCCAACTGATACCGCTATCCCCGAACCAACGTCCACCGCGACCAGCTCGCCACTCGATTCGCCACTGGCCACGCCGGCGGCGACGGAAACGCCATTCACCACGGAGACCCCCGCACCATGAGCGCATCTACCCTCACCCTTATCGTCAATCACAAAGCCATTGCCATCCCTGCCAACAGGTGGCAGATGGTCGCGGCAAAGGTTGCCTATTCCGCCGTGCAGATCATGCAGGACTTCAGCGTCAAAGACGACGGCGACGGCGAGCACAACGCGGGGCAAAGCGGCAGCGCAGGCGATTACATCGTCGAGCTCAGCGGCGGCCCCTGCGTCGTGGTCCCTGCACGGTTGTTTCACGCTCTCTTTCGCGAGATTGGAGGTGAGGCGGCATGATCATCGAGCGCATCACACGCATCAGATACGGAATCGCCGACGCGCTGTATCGCCTCGGTGCGGTCCTGCTCGCGCTGTATTTGCGGTCCAAGAAGCGCGTATTGGCCGCCATCCCGTATGCCACGCCGGAAGAATGGGCAGGGTTGGCCGTACTGGCCAGTGTGGTGTTTGTCGTCGCGCTTGGCACCATTGTTGTATGGCATCTATTCGGCACGCCGGGCGCGACGGCGATGGGCGGCATCTGTTTTGGGTTCTGGCTGTGCTGGCAAACGGTGCGGCCCCGCGAGCCAATGGACTGGCGAGCGATTGGCTATTTGGCGCTTGGCGGGGTGCTGGGCGCGATGCTGGTGGCGCAGGCCTTTTTGGTGGGGAGAACGACACCGTGATCAACCCAATGGATTACTACTACCGGCGGGTGGCCGCCATTTTGCTGGTTTTGGTTATTGCCATGCTGATGGCGAGCATCGGTGTGGGAATGTTTTTTAGATCGCAATAGGAGCAATATAGAGAAATAGTCGTGATCGTTTTGTTTTTGGCTTTGTTTGTGTTAGCGCCCCAATTGGCGCGCTGATATTTTGAAGGTAAATAGATGTCTGAAACTGTAACTGTAACCACAACAATCACCGATCCAACTGCGAACGACATTGAATTGAGCGTTGTTGATGCAACAATGCCTGCCGGGGCAAGCGCAAAAGTCCAAGCGATAGCGCTGGTGGATTTGGTTCCAAATGGGCAAGGCGGCTATACATCAACTGGTTTTTATGGCTCGCCCGACTGGCCCTTTATGGTGCGCGATCAAGGGGCCAACGTTGTTCTAAATAGCATTGATAACACGCTAAGCAGTAGATTGACCGCGTTGCAAAACACGGTCGAGCTTTCAACGTCGGCGGTGTTTGTTGCTGAAGCACTGGATATTAACGGCGATACGGTTGTTGTCCCGCTGAGCAATACAACCCCGGCAACACTGTACGCTGCGCCCGCAAATGGTGAGCGTATTGATTTGCGCGATTTGATTATCACCAATACGGACACCGTTGACGCGCTGGTTGATTTTGTCTGTGGTGCGCGAACAACTACCGTCATCGTCAAAGCTGGTTCGACTTTCCATGCTTCGTCCGTGGTGCGTGGCATTGCCAATACAGAATGGACGGTTGCGCTGCAATCTGCGCCCGCAACGGGCAGCGTTCAAATTACCGCTACGGTGCGAATTGCGCCAGCGGGGTTCTAAATGGTTTCGCTCCTACTTCACCGCCGATTCCCGCGACGCGGCGCAGCGCCCCCCGCGCCACCAACGTGCGTCGTATCAACGCTCCGGTTTCGCGCCGTGTCACTAGCCACCCCCATCGACGACACGCTGCGCACGCTGGACGTGGCTGTGGCTGACGCGCTATTCGCACAGGTGGATAGCCGTACATACGCGGGTCATGCGCAAGGGAGGCGCATTGCAGTGGCGATTGCCGATGGGCATGCGGCACGGCTTTCACCCCGGCGCGTTGATGCAAATATCACTGTGATTCGCAAAGACATTGCCACGCGCATCGACCCCGTTGTGACCCATGAAACCAGAGTAGTGCGCGTCGGTGTGGCTGCGCGGTCGGTCAAGGCCACGATAAAGGAGTGTTGTTGATGGAGCGATTAAACATCGAGGTTGTGCGGGGGGCGTCAATTGAATTCACCGCGACGCTGACAAAGAGCGACGGGTCCGCCATCGATGGCGCGACGATTGACGAGGTGTGGTTCACCGGCAAGAAGGCCATCACCGATGCGGATGGCGCGGCGGTGTTTCAGGTCAAAAAGAGCACGAACGGCATCACCCTTGTAGGTAACGTGCTGACTGTGAAGGTGGCGGACGTGGCAAGCGCCCAACTCAATAAGGCGCTGGTGCTCGCGTGCGATCTCAAAGTGAAATTCAACGACGGGTTTGAGGCAGTGGTGGCGCGAGGGAATGTGCAGGTGTTGGAGGCGGTGACGCAGAGCGGCTGAACTTGAATATGGCGAATTCAAGGGGTAAATCAAGTCACGGCGGCAAGCGCAAAAATGCGGGGCGAAAGCCCAGAGCGTTTGCCGTGCTAAAGCGCCGACTGGAGGAAGAGCGCGTTGAAGATGCTGAGTGCGCGTTTGCGCTATTCGCAGGCGTGATGCGTGACCCCGAGCAGGATTTGGCCCTACGCCTAGAGTGCGCACGCGAGGTGATGGACCGCGTATTGGGCAAACCTAAGCAATTGAATGAGCACACTGGCAAGGACGGCAACCCGATTGAAACAACCCAAGTCTTCCGGCACGAGGCCGCAATTGCCGCCATTGCGGGAAGACCAGATCAAAATCCTGAGTCACCCAGCACAAACGAAAGTGGTGGCTAACGGGCGGCGGTGGGGAAAGACCTTTATGAGTGGCGTGTATTCTCTAACCTGTGCGGACTATGGTGCGGCGGTGGCGTGGGTGGTGCCGACGTATAAAAACTCGCGCCCGGTCTGGCGCTTTGCCGAGTCGCAGGTGGTGCGCGCCCAAGGCGTGGATATTCACAAGTCCGACCGCATTATTTCATTCCCCAGCGGCGGTTGGTTGGGCGTGTATTCAGCGGACAATGATGTGGGCCTGCGCGGTGAATCCTTTGATGTGGTCATCATCGACGAGGCCGCGCAAGTGTCTGAGGATACCTATAGCGATGTGATTCTGCCCACCCTTGCAGACCGCGATGGGCGGCTGCTCATGATCAGCACCCCCAAGGGCCGCAATTGGTTTTACCGTGAGTGGATGCGTGGCGCGAGTGATGGGCGACAAGTGGCCGCGTTTACCGCGCCTACCTCAGACAACCCCAACCCCAACATTAAGCGTGCGGCTGCGCTGGCCAAGGAGCGCGTCTCAGAGCGCACCTATCGCCAAGAGTGGCTGGCTGAATTCGTCGAAGATGGCGGCGGTGTGTTTCAAGGGGTGCGCTCGGTAGCGGTGGCCAAGCCGCAAGAAGGGCCAATTGAAGGCCATGCCTATGTCGCAGGCCTTGATTGGGCGCTGTCGGTCGATTACACGGTGCTGGTGGTGATTGATGTGACCGATCACGTCATGGTGCATATGGAGCGCTTCAACGGCATCGAATACGGCATGCAGCGCAGTCGAATTGCGGCGGCATGCCAGCGCTTCAACGTGCATACGCTACTGGCCGAGGATAACGCGATGGGCGGGCCGAACAACGAGGAACTGAGACGGATGGGGCTGCCGTGCGCAAACTTCCACACTTCCAACATCTCAAAGGCGCAGATTATCGAGAACCTCGCGGCAGAGTTCGACCATCGTCGCATCAAAGTCTTAAACGATCTCACGCTGATTGGCGAGTTGGAAGCGTTTGAGTCTGAGCGCCTGTCGAGCGGAGCTGTGAAATACAGCGCACCAGATGGCATGCACGATGACTGCGTAATGGCGCTGGCCATAGCGATGTGGGCAACCAGCAACAACTTAACGGGGCAACTGTTTTACTAATATGGCACAGACAAACATCATCAACCGAGTGCGGGAAGGCTTTCAAGCACGGCTGCGCAGCTTCGTCTTGGGCGAGGCTGTGGTGCAAAACTGGGAGCGCAGCTGGGGGCACGAGTCGGTCTACACCCCCGAAGAGTTCGGCGACTACATCATCAAAAGCAATACTGTCTACACCTGCGCCACGCTGCGTGCGCAGATGCTGGCGGGGCTGCCGCTGAAGCTGTATAAGAACCAGACCAACGGCAAGGCAGTGGAGATTGAGAGCGGCCCCATCTACGACCTTTTTCAGAAGGTCAACCCGCACTGGACATGGAACCGCATGGTGCAACAGACCGAGCTGAGCCTGTGCCTGTGGGGCAAGGCGTTCTGGTTTCTAGAGCGCGGCGAACAGATGCGCCTGCCGCCCCAAGAGGTTTGGTGGGGCAAGCCCAGCCGCGTGGTGATTGTGCCGCATCCGGTTGATTACATTGAGAGGTTTGTCTATCAGCCCCTCACCACTGCACGGATGATTGATTACAGCCCGCAAGAGGTGATCTGGTTCCGCTACCCAAACCCCCTCGATGAGTTCGATGGCCTCTCTCCCATTGCGGCATCGCGCTTGTCTGCCGATACCTCGGTGATGGCGATGAAGAGCAACTATGGCATTTTCAAGAATGGCCTATCGATGGGCGGCTTGATCGTTCCTAAGACGGGCGCAACGCCATTCACCCCAGACCAAGCGCAACTGCTAGAGAAGCAACTGGAATCGCGTTTCAAGGGCGAGGACAAAGCTCACCGCTGGGGCGTGCTACGCGTGGAGGCAGATATCAAGAGCGCGGCGGGGATCACCCCCAAGGAGGCCGAGTTTACTGGCTTGCTCAGCATGACGCTTGAGGAGATTTGCCGCGCGTTCAAAGTCCCGCTTGATCTCATTGGCGGCCAACGCACCTATGCCAACGTTGAATCCTCGCGCATGTTGCTGTGGGAAGAGTGCCTGATACCAGAGGCGCAGTTCATTGAGAATGAGATCAAAGAGCAGCTGCTGCCGATGTTTGGCGACGATTCGATCTATGTGAAGTTTGACCTTGATCAGGTGCCGGTACTGCAAGAGGCTAAGGGTAAGGAATGGGAGCGCGATCGCGAGCGCATTCAGACCAACGTCATCACCATCAACGAGTGGCGCAAGAAGCAAGACCTTGAAGCGTTCGCGTGGGGCGACGAACCCTATGACAAGATCGTGGCTGAGTGGCGCAGCGCGGGCGGAATGTTTGGCGGTGGTGCTGACGGCGGCGATCAACCCGCAACAGATGCACCCACCGGCACGCCCACGAATGAGCCGCCCAAGACCGAAGCGCCAACCACAGAACCCCCACCCCCACCAACCCCGCGCAAGGCCAAGCGAGCCGTGGCTGGACCCGCCTATGGCAGCAACGAGCACCGCGCCATGTTGGCCCGCTTCGATCAGCGGGTGGCCGCCAAAGAGAAAGCGCTGGGGAAAGTAGTCGCGGAGATGTTGCGTCGACAGCAGGATAGCGTGATGGCAGCGCTGCAGGGCCGTGCGGCACGTGGGGCAGATGCCGTGGCTGAGAACCCATTCAGCAAACCGGAGTGGGTCAAGAAGTTTAGAGAAGCCGTGCGCCCCGCTATCCGCGATATCGTGAACGCGGCGGGCGATTCAGGCCTTGAGGACATTGGTGTGAAGGTCGATTTCAAGCAGCTCGACCCAAACGTGGTGCGCTTTATTGAGACCCGTGCCCAGCGGTTCAGCGTGCAGGTCAACGACACCACGTGGAACAAGTTGCGCGACACGCTGAGCGCAGGCATTCAGGCGGGCGAGGGCGCGGATAAGTTGGCCGCCCGAGTGACCGACACCATGACGCTGCGCATTGGGCAGAGCGCAGAGAACATTGCGCGGACGGAGGTGGTGGGCGCTGAGAACGGCGGCATGCTGTTGTCATGGAAGCAGAGCGATATCGTAAGCGGCAAGACGTGGTTGGCCACCATGACCGATGGGCGCACGCGTGAGACGCACGTAGAGGCTCATGGCCAGACAGTGGGCATCGATGAGGACTTCGAGGTGGGCGATGGCGCAGGGCCTGCGCCGGGGCAGATTGGACTCGCTGAGGAAGATTGTCAGTGCTTCCCCGCTCAAACAATGGTCGAATGCCCATCTACCCCTATCGCGGCAATGCAGCGGCAATACTCTGGGCTAATGGTGTCAGTTAAGCTGTCCAGCGGCAAAGAGTTTGCCGGAACCCCTAACCACCCAGTATTGACCACGCGTGGGTGGGTCGCGCTTAATGCGCTCAAGGAGGGCGACTACCTGCTGGGCCGCCGACTTAATGAGAACCCCATCACGACCAACCCACACCCATATGGTGGGCCAACCACGATCCGCGAAGTATTCTGTCTTCTTAATACATCTGGGTCTCTTCATCGGGTTGTTGGTGCTGGCCCACAATTCCACGGCGACGGAAGCCGTGGCGAAGTCAGCGTTGTATCGGCCAATAGGGAGTTGGATGGAGTGGGCGCAGCCAAGCTCAGTCAGCCAACCGGAGAACTTGGGTTCATCCTGCCCAATCCTGCTGACGTCGTTCTGTCTGAGGATCGCCATGTTGGCGAGAGTATCCTCAGAGCGGGGCTTGCTGGCAGCAACATGGGCGGCAGCGCTGAGCCGGGCACGCTCCTTGGCAGAGGTGTTAGCCATGCGGGTATACATGGCAGCGCTGCGATCACGGATGGCGACACCCGACTCAATCAATCTGAGTCTAATGGCAGTCCTTGCGACCCCGTAGAGTTCACCAAGGGACTTCTCGGAGGTGCCAGCGAGGTAGCGCTTTATGAGGTCGTCGGTATCAAGGTCGAGTCTTTTCATGGCTACGTCTATAATCTCGAAACAAATAAAGGAGCCTATTTAGTAGAGGGAATTGTAGCACACAATTGTAGATGCACTATGATGGCAGTTGTGAAATAAGTGGCAATGCTTGACGAACCCGCAACGTGCGTATAATGCGCGTTGTTAGTCAACTAAATACGACCGAACCCGAATGGGCGGAACCGAACACGGTTCCGCCCTTTTTTGTTTCCTATGCCCACAGATTTCAAGAAACCGCAGTTTATGCGGGCCTACGCTGAGCGCGCGGCCGAAGCCAAGCCCGGCGACCCCGTTCGCTTTATTGCCTCAACCGGCAACGTCGCCCGCGATGGTTTTGTGATCGATCAGTCCAGTTGGCAACTCGACAACTATCGCGCCAACCCTGTGGTGCTGTGGTCGCATGATTACACCTCCTTGCCCATTGGCCGCGCTGAGGTGATGCCCGCCGGCAACCGCCTAGAGTCCATTGTGTATTTCGACCAAGGCGATGAGCGGGCGCGGCAGATTGAGCAGAAATACCGCGATGGGTTTTTGAGCACGGTATCGGTGGGCTGGAACTCGCACGATGTGCAACCGCCCACGATGCCGGGTCAGCCGTATGTGCTGCGCGAAAACGAACTCCTCGACATATCCTGCGTGAGCGTCCCCGGCGATCCGGGCGCACTGATTGAGCGCAACGCTCGCGCACTGGCTGCGATCTCGCAAGAGTTCAGCAGCCGCCTAGACACACTACTGGGCGACGATGCAGAAAACGGCCGTAGCAACAATGCTCGCGACGAAGCTCGATGGGACGATACAGCGATCTTGATGATGCGGCTGTTTGTCCCCGGCCTTCCGATGTCGGAGCAGGACCGCCGCCGTGCCTATAACCGCATCGCCGCGCAATATCGCCGCGCAGGCAAGACCGCGCCTGAGTGGATGCCGATGGAGGCGCTGTCGCCCCTCGGCCCCGACCAGCTGCGCGGGCTGTTCCTTGAGGACGAGCCTGAGCTATTCCCCTTCCTCTTCAGCGCTGAGCGCGCCGGAGCCATGATCTCGACCCGCAACCGCAACGACCTCGAACGCGCCATCGCGTGCAAGCGCGAGGCGATGGGCTTGGTGCAAGGGGTTTTGGACCGCGCCAGCAAGAATCCCGACAACGACCCTGAGCCTGACCCCGAAGACCCCAATGAACCCGCAGAGATCATGGACGGCGAAGACCCGGAGATGAAGAAGAAGGCGGCAGCCGACGCGGCCAATGTGCGGAAGCTCGAAGAGATCCGCGCCACATTAAGCAATTTCAAACTAGGAGCGAAATAGACATGGAAGGACTGGACAATCTGGTCAAAGACATCAATGAGCGCATGACCTCCATTGGCAAAGCCACGGAGCCGGAAGCGCTCAAGCAAATCGTCAACGAGTGCTTGGCCGCGATGGCGGCTGACCCAAACAGCGCACTCGCCCGCAAGATTCGCTTTGGCCGCGAGGGCGATTCCAAACTCGTCGGCACCAAGTATGCGCGCTGGGGCCTGAATGCCAGCGACGTGGAGTGGTTGCACGACGTGCAGACCTCGCTCAAAGGCACGCGCAAGGCCGATGGCTCATCGTTCTACGGCGGTCCCAGCGAGGAACTGACCCGCACGTGGAAGGCCGTTTCGGATGCCTTCTACCTGTCCGAGGCCAAGGCCCGCGAGATCGACAAGCAGGCCATCGACGATGTGTTCCCCCGCTTGCCCGCGTCGGCATTCAGCCGCGCCAGTCGCGCACTCGTGAAGAAGGGCGCATGGGAGCAAACCAAAGAATACCAAAACGCCATGCGCGCGATGGACACCAGCACCGCTGGCGAGGGCCTTGAGTATGTCGGTCAGGGCTACGTGGGCGAGTTGTGGGAGGAGGCGCGCCAAGGCAGCGTAATCTTCAACCAGCTCGACACGTTCGAGATGACCGCGCCGACGATGTTCCTGCCGTTCGAGGTGGACATCCCCAAGATGCAGTATGTGTCTGAAAACACCGACGACAACATCACCCCGGTGTATCCGGTTCAGACGCTCACCTCCAAGCGCGTGCAGGTCGATGCGAAGAAATTCGTCATCCACCAAGTGTGGTCTGGCGAAATGGAAGAGGATTCAATCATCCCCTTCGTGCCCTATCTTCGCGCACAGGCCCAAAAGTCGCTTGAGTTCTACAGCGACTATGTGGTGCTGAACGGCGACACCGTGACCGCTGGCACGGGCAACATCAACAGCGTGGACGCGGCCCCGGCTTCAAACGAGCCATACCTCGCCTTCGACGGCATCCGCAAGGCCGCGCTGGTCTCCGGCACCGGCACCAGCATGATCCCCGCCGGTGGCGCTGGCCTGTTGGCGTTTGCCGACCTCATCAACGTGCGCGCCCTGATGAATGACGCGGCCCGTTTCGTGAACTGGGGCAAGCCGAGCAACCCCACCGATCTGATCTACGTCACCGACACCGCAACCGCCGACGCCATTGCGCTGCTGACCGAACTCAAGACCTACATCAACAACTACAACAACGCCACGGTCCTGAACGGTGAGCAGGTCCGCATCGGCAAGAATCCGTTGCTGTGGACGCCGGTGATGGCGACGAAGTATGACACCGCTGGCAAGTTGGCAATCACGACCCCGGCCAACAACGTCCGCGGCAGCGTGATCGCCTTCAACCGCAACGGCTTCAAAGTCGGCTGGCGCCGCCGCGTGAAGATCGCCACTGAGCAGCTCGTGGGCCGCGACCAGATGCGCCTCATCTATAGCCTGCGCATGGGCTTTGGGCGCTTCTCGGCCACCGGCGCAGCGTCCGGCATTAAGGCCGCTGCCGCGATCTACAACGCAGTCTAGTCATCGTAGGGGCGCTGGGCTATCTCAGCGCCCCATACAAACAGATGCAAACGTATCAATTTCTTCGCCCCTTCGACGTCTACACGGCAGGTCAAACCGCCGAGCTCAGCCGCGAGATGGCGGATGCAATCGAGCAATACGCGCCCGGAACGTTGCGCCCTGTGCCCGTTGCGCCACCCGAGCCGACTGATGTGCCGCCGGATGGGCCACAGCAAAACCGCATGGTGGCTGGGCCATCGAAGAAGCGCGCAACCCCTTAATCCTATGGCGATAGAGAACGGCTATTGCACCCTCGACGAAGTTCGCGCTTGGTGTGGCGTGAAGGACACCGACGATGACCCCAAATTTGAGGCCTGCGTCGAGGCGGTCTGTCGCACCATCGATGAGGTGTGTGGCCGGTTCTTCTTCATCTCCGACGAAACGCGTCGCTATCGCGCTGAGCAAGATGGCAAGGTGTGTTTCGTCGAGGATGTTGTCGCCATCACGGAGCTGCGCAGCGATGATAACGGCGATGGCGTCTATGAGACGTTGTGGGACCCCAGTTGGTATCGGCTCGAGCCGTTCAACTCTGGCCCCACCAAGAAGCCTTACCTGTGGATTGAGACGATGCCGTATTCGCCGCGACGCTTCCCCAACTGGTGGGATGTGCAGATCGTGGGGTCATTCGGCGTGCCCGCAGATTCGCCGTGGCAAAAGATCGTCAACGCGGCCACGAAGATTCAGGTGCACCGCATGTTTAAGCGCAAGGACAGCCCGTTTGGCGTGGCCGGGGCGAATGACATGGGCTTTCTGACCATGCTGAAGCCGCGACTAGACCCAGACGTGGAATTCATGCTTGCGCCAATCAGCCGCAATACCGAGGTGATCGGTGTTTGAGTGGAGCGCGACGGGCCTCGACTTTGCCAAGACGCTGAACCCCAGCGCTGCAAAAGCGGCAATGGTGCGTGGTCTCGGTAAGGGTATGACCGTTGTCGCCAATCAGGTCCGCGAGGAGACACCGGCAGATACCGGTCTGCTGCGAGCGAGCATCAACACCGGAGAAGGCAATGGCGTTCGCCAGATGGGCAATGACCTTGTTGGCGTAGTGGGAAGCAACAAAAGCTATGCGCCTTTTGTTGAGAACGGCACGCGCCCACACTTCCCGCCCCCGCTCGCACTTGCAGGCTGGGCCGAGCGCGTCGGCGCGAATCCGTTTGCGGTGGCGCGAGCCATCGCAAAGAAAGGCACCAAGGCGCGCAGGATGTTTGGCAAGGTATTGGAGTCGCCGTTTATCAGCGGCATGGTGGAGCGCTTCGTCAGTGACGAGCTGCGCAAGGCGATTTGGGGATGAAACTAAAAATCATTAGTGGCGGCACGGCCTTTGACACGCGTGTTGTCAATGCAGAAACAGGCGAAGAAGTTGAAGGGATCACGGCGATTCGCTGGGAAGCAGACGCTCATAGCGAGTTTCATGCCGTAATCACTTTGGAGCGCGTGGCGATTGAAGCGGTTGGCGAGGTGGTGATGCCAAATGAGCACAGCGCTTGAAGCGGCCATCGCCGCAATCCAAGCCAAGGTTAAAACCCTTGAGCCATTCATCCGCAATACGCCCGATCAGCCACCCGAGAACACCAGCGTCTATCCGTTCGGCGTCACCTATATCCGGCGCGTGAACTACACAAAGCAAACGGGGACGCTCACCACTGGGCTACATACGGCAGCGGTCGAGATTCATGTGGCACGTAAGGACTTGCCACGGGATATCGCAAGCGCCATGCCGTATGGCGAGACGTTGCAGGCAGCGCTGTGGAGTGAGACCACGCTGGGCGGCAAGATCGCCCACATCAACGCAATCCGAGGCACATTCGGCGCTATGAAATGGGCCGATCAAGACACGTTGGGTTGGGATTTTGAGATTGATTTCAAGATGCTCAACCAAGGAATGTAAATGGCAGACCAAGAGAACACCCCCGCACCAGCGCTGATTGTGCTGCGATACATCGGCCAAAGTGGTGCGTATTTCACGGGCTATCCCGCATGTGATTTGACCGAGGCAGATATCGCGGCATCGGGCCACTCAATCGATGATCTACTCAAGTTGTCGATTTTCGAGCGCGTGGGCACGCCCCCAGCGGGACCTGAGCCAGTTGTAAACACACCCCCAGCCGCACTGGATTGGGGCAATAGCAATGAGGTGAGCAATGGGTAGTAGTGATCTACGTGTAGCGCAAATTGGCAAACAGGCAGGCTTTGGAACACCAGTGGCGGCCACTGCCAAACTAATGGCACTCACTGACCTCAGTGCCAAGCCCGAAGTTACCATTAAACAGTCCACCTACCTACAGGGCGACTGGGCACCTTCGCATGTGGCCCGCGCAACGGATAAGCGCGGCAGCGCCAAATTGGTCGGTGACTTGTGCTTCGAGGACGCGCCGATTTATCTGAGTGCGGCAGTCAAGGGCGGCATCACTGGAGCGGGCGCAACAGCAGACAAGACATGGGATGTTGCAGCTCCACTGACGACCTCACCCGCGCTCGACCTGCGCACATTGGAAGTCTATGACGGCAACCAAGAGTATGAGTTGACCGATGCCTTTATTAGCCAGCTCAACATCGCGGGTGCAGCGGCCAACGATGGTCTGGTGACATTTGAGGCCGACTGGCTTGGTCGCGAATTGGTCAAATCTACGTTGACTCCTGCGCTGGCCAATCGGGCGATCGACACCATTCCGGTCGGTGGCATGTCGCTCTACATCGACGCGATTGGCGGGACGATAGGCACCACGATCAAGGCCGCAACACTCATCGACTTTTCGTTCCAATTCACGCCAAACACGCACCTGAAGAAGTTTGCCGATGGCGATGTGCGCCCCAGCGCGGTGGGCTATGCTCGCCCGGCGGCGCAATTGTCCTTCTCGGCAGAGTTTAATGCCAACGCGATTGCGGAGTTGGATCAGTATCTCGCGGGCACGACTGGGCGTCTGGTGCGCCTCGTCGCAACTGGACCGACATTGGGCAGTAGCGCCAAGAAGTTTCAGTTGGATTTTGCAGGCGACATCATCAGTTCCGGCGACTTCTGGGGCAATAGAGACGGCAACACCACCGTGCAACTAACCCTCGCTGCCCGCTACGACAGCGCAACCTTTGCAAACTACGTCAAATTCCAAGTCATCAACAGTAGCGCAACCCTCATTGGCTAGTAGCCTATGGCTGATTACACACCTATCTACACCCCCCTAAATTTGGGAGAGATTGACGAGCGCTATGCTGGTCAGTCTCTCCCGATTCTGCGCAACCCAACCCGCAAATTCCGGCGCGAGTTCATTGCCTCAGTCGGCGAGACGTTTGCCGACAATCTTGCCTTCATCCTCGGCGTTGAGCGCGACAAGCTCAACGAGATCCTCGATGGACTAGAAGACGCGATGGTGCGCTATCTCTTCGCTGGGTCATGGGATGAGAAGGGCGTGGCCGTGTGGCCACATATGTATAAGGTTTGGGATAACTACGCGGACGAACAGGCAAAAAAATACTCCACGCCTTCAGCCCAGTCGCGCTAGAGCAAGCAAAGAAGTCCGGCAAAGGCGTGTTGATCCCTGACCCATATATTGCCGACGCGTTGTTTGTCCGCGAGGTCAACGCATATTTCGGCACCAACTATCGCATTGAAGAAATCGCGGACTGGCCCGACCACCGCATTGATCAACTACGCGTCACGATGAGCCTGTGGAAGTGATATGAGCGGCAACACGATTGAATACCTGATCCGTCTCAAAGACGAATTCACCGCCAAAATGCAAGGCGCTGCAAGCGTCGGGCAGAAAGGCGGGGCGGCCATTGCGCAGGGTATGGCCGTCGCGGTTGCCGCTGGACTCAAGTTCAAAGACCAGATCAGCGCGGGCTGGGACGTGCTCAACGGCAACTACGAAGCACTTGGCACGGTGCTGGGCGCACTGCCGGGTCCGTTGGGCGAGATTGGGCAGATAGCCGGTGAAACCCTCGGCAAGATGATCAAAGACACCGAGGACGCGGCGGAAGGCTACCGCAAGCTCAGTGCGGCCACTGGGTCATCGGTCGAATTTCTTTCAGGGTTCAAAGAAGCAGCGGACGATGTGCGCGTGAGTGGCGAGGCCGTAGATAGCGCGCTGACCAAGTTTGCACGCGGGCTGGGCGGGGTTAAAGACGCATCGGACGGCGTCGCCGAGAATGGCAAGGGCATCGCGGCATCACTCGCCGATATTGGCGTGAATGCCAACGACGCTGAAGGCAAGGTGCGACCACTTGCCGATATCCTCCCGGATGTTGCCAACGCCTTCTCGCGCATGGCCGATGGGCCACAGAAGACCGCGCTGGCCATACAGCTCTTTGGCAAGCAGGGCGCGGAACTGATCCCCATATTGAACAAGGGCAAGGAAGGCCTTGGCGAGATGATGAAGGCTGCCGAAGAGGCGGGCCTCACCATGTCGGGCAAGACCGTTGCGGCTGTCGACAAGCTCAAGCAGGCCCAAGATCAGCTCGGTGACTCATGGGGCGCACTCAGCCGCAAGATCGGCACGGCGGCAATCCCCATGCTCACCAGCATGGTTGACTCAGTGAACCGCCTGACTGGTTCATCGGGAACGATGTCTGAGGCGTTCCAGATCGTCAACACCGAGCTGGAAAAGTTCTACATGGTGGGCCGCGTCACCGACGACGGCATGAAGAAAATTGCCGCGACCGGCGCGAATGGCGTGGAGGTGCTGAAGCGCTTTGCCGAGGGCGGCGCGGGCAGCAACGCGGTAACGCAGCAATGGGCGACGAATTTGCTGGCGGCCCATCCTGAGCTTGAAAAACTTGCAGTGGAAGGCGACAAAGCCGCGCAGTCTACGGAGCTACTTGCCAATGCGCAGAAGAAAGCCGCTGAGGGTTCGGTCGAATACAAAGATAAAACGCAGCAGTTGACCGACGCGATGTCGAAGCGAGACACGCAGCTCGACGACATCAACAAGAAGGAGAAAGACCTCGCCGAGGCGTATCAGAAAGGGTTCATTTCATCGACCCAATACGCGCAAGGCCAAGCGCATCTGCAAGATCAGACGGCGAAAGTCAAGGACGAGTTCGACAAAGCCGCTGGCAAAATCCACGATGGTGCTGACGCGACCGAGCGCATGGACAAAGCCGCACAAGGGGCGGCGGACCGCGAGCGCGCATACGAGCAGGCCACGCGAGATGCGGCGAAAGCAGCCGAAGAACTCAAGAGCAAGACCGACAACCTAACCGATGGCTTCGGCAAGTTGCCCGAGAAGATGGACGCGGCGGCCAAGGCCGCGATGGCGTGGAAGCTGGCAACAGGCCAGATCAGCGCGACGGATGCCGAGCAAACATTGGTCGCCCAAGGGCTGACGCAGGCCTACGTCAAACACAAGCTGTCCCTTGAGGACATGATCAAGATCGGGCAGCAATATCGCACCGGGGAAATTACCGGCGAACAAGCGCTGCAACAAGCGGGAGCATGGAAAGACCCAGCGTTTATCAATGCCGCCAAGGGATATCGCGAGGTTGAAAAGGCGTCAGGCACGGCCACCCAATCCGAAATAGAGCACGCTGACTACATCAAAGTTACAACACGCATCCTCACACAGAAGAAGGCCAGCGTTGACGATCTGGCCTATGCTCAGGTCTATCTCAATAAAGCCAATGAAGCCGACGCCAAGACGCTCAAGCAAGCCAAGGCGGACATGGATGCCAAGCTGATCACCGAGACGCAGTATCAGGCAGTGGTGATCAATACCGGCATTGCCCACGACAAACTGGCGACAGCGACCAGCAAGCTAGAAACTGCCGTCAAGAATGGCACCGTCACCACCACCGGCGCAACCAGCATCACCGATACATGGAACAAGCATTTGGCTGACTTGGGATTGACTGTAGATAAGACGGGCAAGATTGTTGAGGCGATGCCATCGCAGAAAGACATCAAGATCACCGGCGACACCAAAGGGCTGGATGACCCCAAGAAAGAAGTGGAGATGCTCAAGTCCGATGCGGATAAGGGCGCGACAGTCAAAGTCGGCAGCGACACCGCCGGGCTGACTGAGCCGATCAAGACCGCCAAGGCCGATGCAGAGAAGCCCATCACCGTGCCGGTGGAATACAAGCTAAACAATGCGCCCTCGTTTGGCACGGATAAGACATCGCCAAACGCGTCAATGACACTGCCGGTTGCGTTTGATACGTCAGGATTGGATAAGCAGGCGGCGGCGGTCAAGGATGAGCTAACCAAGCTTGGCCCTGCTGGGATATCGATCTCGCTCGATACCGTGAGCTTCGACCAAACCCTATTGCGCGTAAAAACGGACCTCGCGGCGGTTCCTGATAAGAGTATTTCAATTGGCACGAGTGCCCCCTTAGGCGGATTTACAAACTCATCGATCACTGTGAGCGTGATTGGCGACACCGAGAGCGCGACCAAGGCCATTAAAGCCGTGGTCGATACCGTCATCCCGGAGAAAGTCGCCTTTATCAACGGCGACTCAATGGGCGCGATGACCATCCTCGATGCGGTCAACAATGCCACGGTGAAAGGCAAGACGCTGGTGATCGAGGGTGCACACAAGGCCGCGCTGGGCGCAGAGAGCGGCAGCGGCGGCAAGACCTTCGCCATGGATGCCATTGGCGAAGTCAATAACGCCTTCATCCCCCTCAAGACATTGATCATCGCGGGCGACAACACCCACGCCATGGGTGCGATCGCGAACACGAAGAACGCGATGGATTCGCTGAAAGACAAAACCGTTTACCTAACTGTCGTTAATCGCATCATCAATGAAAAGGTGGACGACAACGGCGGCGGCGGGGGCAATGGGAATGGGAAGGATAACCGCCTGCCCAGCAATTCAGTCCGCGACAGCAATCGCACCATCGTCTACCTCGCACAGAACCTCTATGTGCGCGATGACATGGACCTGTCCGCGCTGCAGCGCACTGTGAAGGACTTCGTGGATGTGCGCATGGCTGAGGTGATTAGCCGATGAGTTACGTATTCAAGTTGACCGTCTCCGATGGATCTGTGCCCGACGTTGACTTCATGGACACCAGTTACGGCGGCGTGGTCGATTACAAACCGGAGCCACCCGAGCTTGGTGCGGACAGCGTGACCGAAACGGCGAAGGTAGAGCTAAGGCCGGGCAGCACGCCCAGCAGCGCCATTAAACTCTCGCGCATCAATCGCATGTTCACATTGGCGCGGGCACGCAAGGCCTCCGGCAAGGGCCCGCGCGTGTTTGTGCTGTTTGAGAAGGCGATCACCACGCCCTACCGCGCTGAAATTTACGACGGGAAGGTGGCGTTCACCGACGAGCTGCTAAAGCTCGACCTCATCAACGAGTGGTATCAACTTGTCATTACATGGGTCCATTCGCCATGGTGGGAACTCAACACCGAAACACAAATCCCCATGTCCAACGGCAACGGCGGCGACACGCTGACCGCGCTGACCGTCTACAACCACGACACAGCCACCGCCGGCGTGGATAACTGGGTCAATATTTCATCGTCAAATACCATCGCGGGCGAGTTTGATCTAGAGACGCCGGTGCGACTAGAGATCACCAACACCTATAGCAGCGGGCTGAGCACCAAGCTGTTGTATGTGGGCATGGTAAAGAGCGACGACTTTGCTTCAAACCGCATCCCCGTTCTGGAGGGCGAGGCAGGCACGGCGGGCGCGGGTGTATCGTCGGGCAACAGCCCGCTGGCCAGCGCGTCTGGTGGGAATTACAAAGCCACAACGTGGACCGGAACGGGCATCACCACGCTCGTCACGTGGCAGATCGCAGCAGCCGACCTGCAGCGGATGCACGGCCTGCGGTTCCTGCCGATTCTGCGTCTCGCCAATGCGCTTGGCACAGCGGATTTCGACTTTGGCTGGCGGATGGTATACAACACACTCACGCCACTCACGCCCATCAAGTGGTTTCGCCCATCGGCCACCGATCAATTCATCCCGCTCAACAGCGGCGAAATCCCGCCCTATCTCGCGGATGTGTCCGGGCTGGCCACGCTGACGTTTGCGCTCATGTGCAGGCGAACCACAGGCGGCAGCAACGCGGTGGACGTTGACGCGGTGTATCTCATGCCGTGCGACCCCGTGCATGGGGGCCTACGGATATTCACGCCTGCTGGGCCGGGCTTCGATTACACGGATAAGTTTATCGACGACAACAACACAGGCCAAACCTATGTAGACGGCACGGCGACCGGCGGCGGCATCCAAGGGTATTACCGCGCCGAGGGCGCACCACTCACCATTCGCCCCGGCACCAATAACCAGTTCTATTTTCTACAGACGGACTCCAATAACGTCCCTGATGCGCGGCGGACGCTAACCGTTAAAGCGTTCTACAGGCCTCGAAAGGCGACGATCTGATGGCGGAGAACCTCTACGGAATCTACCCATACTTTGGCAAGCGCAACGCGTCGCAGGTTGAGCCGCGCCTATTGGCAAAGTTCACCCCACAGTCCTATTCATTCAACGAGATTGGCGGCCCGCGTCAGGCAACCATCAAGGCCACTGGCGACGCAGCGGCGATGGCTTCGATATTTGATCTATTGGGTTGCCCAATCGAGCTGCGCAACCTATCCGGCGGGGCGGTCTGGTGGGGCCGCGTTGTCAGCGTCAACGTGGGCAATGAGGGCGTGTCGTTGGATGACATGGCGAACAGCATCGCTATTGTCTACACCACCGTGGATAAGGATGGCGCATCGACCAGCGCCAAAACAGGCTGGTTGACGGATAGCGCGTCCATCGGCGAATACGGCACCAAGCAACTCCTCAAAACCGCGTCGTCGATCTCAGCGGACGCGGCAGCCAAAATGCAGGCCTCAGCGCTGGCGGTCAAGAAATACCCAGTCGTCAAAAACGACATCAGTGCCCGCGCTGAGATGAGCGCAACCATCGTCTGCCGCGGCGACAGCGACATGCTGAAATGGATGTATTACGGCGCGTCATCCATTGGTGTGGCCAACTGGCCGGGGACGGGCGAATACAGCGTGAGCGATTCGCAGACGGTCAGCTACAAAAACGAACCAGAAAACCAGACGTTTCAGTTCGGGGACGCGTCCACCTCGCAATACATTCGATTCGGGTTCAAGATCACCGGCACGAGGCCGATTCAGTTAAAGACCTTGCGGCTCAAGGGCGCGAAGATTGGCGCGCCGGCCGATAACCTCATCATCGATGTGTATGGCGACAATGGTGCTGGGTCGCTTGGCACACTGATTGGCACAGTGCAATGCGCAAACGCGACGGTGCCGAACAATAGCCACGCGTGGTTTGATATCGCGCTCGACGATGCCAAGGCGATTTTAATTCCGGGCATTCAATACCATTTCAAGATCAGCCGCGCGGGCGCGATCAGTGGGTCAAACTTCTTCCGCATTGCGTCCCACTCTGCGCTTGGCTATCCCGATGGCTCAGCCTTTTTGTGGAACGGTTCGGCGTGGGTGACCACCTCGCCCAGCGGATCCCCGAGCGTGTCTGGCGATATCCTGTTTGAGCTGTCCGCGTCAATCAGCGAGGCCTCAATCGGCCTCAACACCACCAGCGCCAACCAGCGCATTGCGATTCCGTTTCAGCTGGGTGGCTCGCAGAATGCCGCCGTGGGCACCATGCAGATCGAGGTGGCGCGGGTGGGCAACCCCACCTTCGATATCGTCGGCTACCTGTGCGCGGATTCTGGTGGTGCACCGGGCACGGTCATCGACTCGCTATCCATCACCTGCAGCACGCTGTCAACCAACCGCACGCGCATCTCATTCAACCTGCCCCTCAATACGCTCAATGCCCCAGCTACTACGCTGTGGTTGCAGGTCTACGCAGGCTACCCAACGTCTGGTGTGGACTATGTGCGCGTGTTCACGGACCCCACCAATACATACACCTTCGGCGTGACAAAGGCCTATAACGGCTCGGCGTGGAGCGCGGTGACACCAGTGGAGAAGATGTGGTTTGAGATCGTCGGCACGCTTGAAACCACAACCCAGATCAAAAACATTGTCACCGCTGCAGGCCAGTTCATCACCGGCGGGACGGAGATTGAAACGCCGTCGGGCGTATTCACGTCGCCATATAGAGATGGGCAGCAGACCGCTTGGGCCATCATCAGCGACCTGCTCAAGCTGGGCACCAGCGCGGGCGGCGTGTTACTAGCCACCATCACTAAAGACCGGCGGATGCGCATCTATGCAGCAGGCGATGCGTCCAACCCGCTTGAAAACTACTACATCGACGGAAAGAATAACCTGATGACCTCGCTGAATATTCCGGTGGATAAGTCGGTCTGTCCGGTTGGGGTTTACATTTTTAGGCGCGATTCGTTAGCGGGGATGAGCAGCAACAGTTATCTACTCAACGCCTCGTCCTATCCCGTGGCCGACGCTGAATATGACATCGAAAACAACTACCTGCGCTTCATTGCACGCGGGGCGCGTGACCCATTCGACATCGGCATAAAGGAGGGATGACACAATGCAGCAGACCGTAACCGAACAATACAACCAGATCAAGCCGCTCATCCAACAGCAGATCGAAGCCGCAATCAAGTCAGCGCGCAGCAGCACTGTGGCGGGCAGCAGCGGCATTTCGCTGGCCAACTACCTGCTTAAAAGCGGCGACACCATTTCCGGGGATATCGCGGTCGCGGTGGGCAAGAAGATCGACGGCTATGACATCAACGTGTCATTCGACGATATCTATGCCCAGCTGGCTGCGACCGAGGCCTTCGCACATAGTGGCCTTGGGCTGTCGCACACCGATGATGGCACGACCTATACACTGATTCTGTCGTCGTCATCCTATCCCGGCGCAGCGGCATCCATCCTCGCCAGCGATGCAAGCGGGCGGCTGGGCGTGCAAAACTTGGGGCTCGGCATCGCCGCGCAAACAGGCTATGCGCTTTATAGCAACGTGGCCAATCCGTCATACTTCGCCAATGACCTGCGCGTGGGCACCAGCGCGGCAGGGACGATGGCAGCGCGGCTGCATGTGCTGACCACCGGCACGCAGGCACAGTTCAGCTACGACGCAAATAACTATGGCTTTTTGGCCGTATCCTCGTCGGGCGCGATGACGCTGGGCAACACAGGCACCACGCCAGCCAACGCGCACCTCTATCTCAACCCCGGCGGCGGGGCGGGCAAGATCGGGATCGGCAACAGCATCCCCACGCCCACGGCCAAACTCGAAGTCAACAGCACCACCGAGCAGCTGAGGTTGGCGTATAGCGGCGCGGTGTATGCAACCTTTACCGTCTCTAGCCCCGGCGATCTGACGATAAACACGACCGGGGCAAACATCTACACCAGCGAGCATGTCGGGCATCCAAACTATGTCTCGCAGACAACCGCGTGGCGCATGAGTTCGGCGGGCGAGCTGGATGTCCGCTATCTCTACACGGACGAGTTGCATGCCAAAAGCTTTATCGCGGACCTCGAACAAGCGCTCGCGGGGTCTCAGTGGCTGGGCAAATCGGTTGCGCCCATCTACGCAACCATTACGCTGCCCACCGCTGGCAATACCGCGAACCTCGATGTAGAGGAGTTCGCCGGATTCCCCGGTTTCCACGTCTTTGTGGATGGCGATCTGGTGCGGCTGCGCCAATTCAATCGCTCGGGCGGGCTAACCATCGCCGATGCGTGGGGGACAGTGGTTTACAGCGCACAGGTCGCGGGCAGCAACCCGCCGGCGCAACGCTATGTCTTCACCCGCCACGCCACCTATCCCGGCACCGCCACATCGACCGTTAACGCCAAGGTGCTGGTGCTGGACTATGGCACCTCGGGTAATGGGTATCTAGAGCAAAACGCCATCGATGGCGCGAACGGCAGCAATTCCCCATATCATCAGATTGTCACGTGGAACACGCACCCGAAATCGGTGGTTGCTGGGCAAGGCCTGCAGGTGCGCTTGCGCATGGGCCAGTTGCGCGGGTTGACTGGGGTCTCGCAATACGGGATCTATGCGGGCACAGGCTGGACGGCACAGCCCAACGAGGGCAACGTCGCGCAATACACGGTCACCACGCCGACGGTGGACAATAACCACCGATACATTTTGGCAGGCGACAACGGCGTGAATATCTACAACGCCGATCTGGCCATCTATTCAAGCACCACCCAAGTCATCACCCTATCCCGCACCGCGCCATCGATCGCAGTGGGCAGCGGGTCCGACACCATGACGTATAGCGCGGGCGCGGCGGGGTACTGGGTGGGCAACGATTCCGGCACCTACAAGATGCGCCTCGGCAGTGTGTCCGGGGGGGCGCTAACGCAAGGGCTGTCATGGGACGGCTCACGCCTGAACGTCATCGGCAACGTGTCGCTAGGGCCTTCCGCATCGCTCAACTATGGTCCATCCATCGCCGCGCCGTTGCTGGTGGGCCGGTTTGATGGCGACTCGACCGCGCACGATGGCACCCCTGCCGCCATCACCGGCGGCGTGGCCTATGTGCGCGGGAAGTTTGGGCTTGCAGCCAGCGTGGCGCAGGCGACCACCAACCTCATCACCAATCCGTCATTCGAGGTGGACTTGTTGGGCTGGACCGCCACCACTGGCGGCAGCACCATGAGCGGGGCGCGATCGGCGTTGCAGTATCTGTGGGGGTCGTATTGCCTGCGCATCACCAACAGCACCTCTACTGCCGATGCCTTCTATGAGTTCAGCATCTCGGGCGTGGCCGCCAGCACGGTCTACAGCATCTCGGTCTGGGTGAACTGCACCTCATTCACGGCGGGGGCGATCGGCAACCGGTGCCTCGCCGCGTATGACTCGGCCAACGTCGGCACCACATTCACCGCGTCCACCATCACCGCCAGCACCAACGGCTGGGTGCGCCACACCATCACCTGCACCACCACCGCATCGCCCGGCACCTTGCGCGTGCGCCTGTATTCGCCCAACGGCACCATCCACTATGACGGCGTGCAGGCCGAACAGAAGACCGCGCCAACGCCCTACTGCGATGGCTCGCTCGGCCCAGCGCACAGCTGGAGCGGCACCGCCAACGCCAGCACCTCTAGTCGCACAGCGGCGGTCATCAACTACACCAAGTCCACCAGCCTGCACGTGCGCGGATCTGTGGCCGCGTGGGTGAGGCTATCCAACACCAGCGGCATCCACACCGCCTTCCGCATCGACTCTACTGGGTCCAACCTCATCATCCTGCGCACCAATGGCACAGCCGCAAATGCCTATTGGGGATTGTCCGGCGGCGTGGTCAGCGCGGGCACGGTCGCGGCGGGGGCTTGGTATCACCTCGCCATGACCTTCGATGGCGCGACGCTCACCCTGTATGTCAACGGGGTCAGCGTGGGCAGCGGCGTCCAAACCAACTTCAGCTCAACCGATTCCGTGTTTCGAGTGGGCGCGTTTTCGGCGGGCACCGAGTCGCTCGATGGTGAGCTGGACGATCTGATTGTGACTGATGCGGTGCTCAACGCCGACGAGATTGAGGCGATCTTTAATAGCAACGCGCCAGTAGCGGTTGAGTCGTCGCCATTTAGCCTGTATCTATATGGCAATGGGTCAGCGGGCTATGTGCGCGGCAACTCGACGGGCTTGTTTGGCTACTCAGACACAACCGGCGGCGCTGGCACTGGCGCGTTTGCGCTGGTCACAACGGCATCAACCGCGCTCGGCACGCCGTTTGGCGGGCTGACGCAAGGCGCGGGGGACATGATTATCGGGCCGGGGGCATCGGCAGGGAAATCATCACTACGCTATACCGCATCGCTTGGGCAGTTGGGAATTTACACAGCCAACGTCGAAAAGGTTCGGATTGACAGCACTGGCACGGTTCAAATTGGCGAGAACATCGGTAGCGGGTCAGGCAACCGGTTGGTATTTGACTCATCGACTGGCGTTTTTAGTGTCAACAATGGGTTTATCAAACGCATCGAAATGTCGAGCGCGGGCGTGTTCTCCATCAACGACTCCAGCGGCAATCCACAAATCACGATGGATGGCAGCGGCAATGCAACCATTGCCGACACGCTCACCATGGGCGCGAGCGGGTCTATCAATGTTGGGTCAAGTGACGTAATACTGGATAACACGGGCATCGCCATCAAGTCCGTGTCAGCGTATGCCGATATCAACGCACTGAAATGGAAGTCGGGCGCGGTGAACGTGGCCACGCTGTGGTCAATCATCGACACGGGCGCAACGGTCAGCAGCACGCTCAACATTCACAGCAAGCCGTATAGCGGCGGCACCTATGGTTTCTTGGATATTGTGGCTGAATCGTCGAGCGGGGCAGCCACGCGGCTCTTGTTGGACGGCACGCCAAACAACGCCACGCGCGGGCCAGCAGCGACGTATACGTTTTACAACACCAGCCTGACCAAGATCGCCGGGGTTGTGAAGCACGCCTCGACAGCAGCCACGAGCGCAACGGCGACCGTCTCCAGCGCGGTGCGGTATCGCCTGAATTACACCGTGGTTGTGCGCGCCAACACCAGCGGCAACCTTCAAACACTCACCGGGAATGTCGCGGTGAATGCCTCGGTCACGGCGACGGTTGGCACCGCCGGCAGCGACTTCAAGGTCGGCGTCGATGCGACTGGGGCGATCTATTGGCAACGCGTGGCAGGCACAGAGACCTACGACGTGTTGCTTGTTGGGAACTACATCTAATGCTAGGAAATGAACCAATCACCACCACGGGCGACAAGCTGCGCGAGGTCATCGCCACGAAGTTCGCCGAAATCGCACAGGCCATCGACACCGCCGAGACGGCGGAGAAGCTGCCGCATGTCATCGCGCAAAAGGACGCCGAGGCAGCGCTGGCGAAGGTCGAACTAGACGACGAAACGCTAGAGGCCACCTATGACAACAATCTCGCGGCGGCAGACATTCGCACCACGATCACATCTAAATACACGCCCCAAAAGGCGACGGCAGATGCCGCCATTGCGAAGATCGAAGCCGAAGCCAATGTGAAACGCGCCAAACTGCAAGCCGTGGGCGATGACGTTGGCACATCGCCTGCTGCCGAGATACTGGCGCTGGTGCAGGTGGATAACGCGGTGACCATTGATGGCGTGCGCACAGGCCTGAGCCTATGGATTCAAGCGCAAATCCAACAAGAGCGCGATGCAATCGAGGCAGCGCAAAACTTGCACTCAACCAATATCGGCGTATTCGCCACGCTGGGCCTGCGCCTAAATGACATGAGCAACGACGATATCTTTGACTCGTTGAATATTCAGCAGTAAACGACTAATAGCTATATGAAGATTTCACACCTCTTAGAGATTGATGCCGCCATCACCTCGCGCGACGGACAGGTCGTAAAGCCCTCGATTTCGAGCGCTGTATTCACATGGAAGCCCAGTGGCGGCGGGCGGCAGGCGGCCATCGTCGTGTCGCGCTTGGCCACCAATCGTGCGCGCATCGTTCGTCTGATTGGGCCGGACTCGGAATATCAGCAGGCGCGGCGAACCATCATCGAAGAGAACACCAAGAAGGATGAGAGTGGCGAGCCAATCATCATGCCGGATGGGCGGCCTGTGTTTGTGGGTGAAACACCCGAGGACGAATTCAAGACTGAAGCGCTGGTGAAAGCGTCGCTGGGTGAGCTGGTGAGTAAGGAAGTCACAGACAAATTCGAGCAGATCGACCTTGGCATGCTGTTCGATCTTGGCTGCCAACTCACGCCCGAGCAGGTGGACGCGCTGTCGTTCATGCTGGACACCTCCTCACTGAGCGCACCAGACAGCAATGGCTAACGTTCTCAAGGCCACAAAAACATTTGCGTCCGGCGGCAAGCGCTTTGTGCCTGCCGCCGGTGCGCCGGCTGTGCCTTGGTATAACCTCACGTCAACCACGCGCGACAAGCGCAAGCGGCCATTCAACGAAAACACCGCGCACAGTAATCTAGCGATCGGGGCCGGGGCGTCGTATTCGCCTGCGGGAATTACAATCGAGACGGTCTATGGCTATGACACGTTTCTCTATTCCAACACCATCATCTGGCAGCCCGACGAAACCGCGCCATCGCTAAACGTCGAATACAACGCAGCGGCATGGGGCGGCGGGGATCGCTGCACGGATGATGGGGCAACGCTGCAAACAGTGCGCTGCCCGAGCACCTTTGTGGTTGGTGGCGCGCCGGGAACCTACGACAACAATACTGCCGCGTTTCTGGATGCGGATGGCATCACGCTCAAACAAAACCAGCCCTTTACGCGCTGCGTCGCGGGGAGCTTTGCCACAACCAACGTTGTGTTCTCCGATGAGTCCATTTATGGCGCCGGTCAAACGGGGGCGCATGGTGGCTCAAATATCGGGGTGGGCGTGGCCATTCTGCCGGGGGAGTTCTCAGCGGGTTACATCCACCACGAGATGGGGATACTGCTACGCGAATCGCGCTACTACTACCGCGATGCTGTCACCCCCGCCAACATGCACCGCTGGCCCGCCACGACGCACGACAACTACGCGCTCAATGACCCATCCACGGGCAACCCGCCGGGGTATGGTGGGTCTAATAGCCAGATCAAGCCCGGTGCGCTGCTCGCGCTCTCCACATCGTTCAACGTGGCAGGGCTGGCGACCATTCCGGGTCGCATTATTGGGCAGGCCGCGCAGGACTATGGGTTTCGCATTGTGGACGGTGTTGGGCGCACGAACGGCATTGGTATCGACATGGCGCGCACGCCAGATCTGGACAGCGTTGATGAGTTCTTTGGCCTGTATGGATTCACCTTTCGCGCCGAACCGCTCACCAGTGGGTCGAGCTGGGCCAACGATATCAAGGCCATCATGGAGGCCCTCTACGTCATCACCAACGACAGCTCAGTCAACATTGCGGGCGGCGGGGTGCGCAGGCGGGCAAACCATTCGCCGATAGGGAACTGATGGCCAGACAAATCTTTCGAGCGATTAGTCATTCCCATTGTTGATTACCTCGCCGACGCTCAACACGCTCAACTCATAGACATCGGTGCCAAACTTGCCCCAATCCCCGCGATGGAAACCGTCGTATTGTTCCTTTGATTCGCGCTCAATGTATGACAATACAGCCGCCCTCGCGTCTTGTTCGCTCTCAGCCATGACGAAATAGGAGTCTGGCCCATGCCCTTTGGGCTGGAATGCATACAGTTTCATCATTGGTGATGAATTAGGACTCGTCGCCCTTCTTCTTGTCTTTGTCCAATTTGAGTTTTGCCAGCGCCTTGGCGAACTGCTCCAATGCGGTCAGGCTCGATATAGTCGCCTGCATTGTGGCATTCATGGACACTCGGAATTTGCGCACCGCCTCATAAATTGCCCAGTATCGCTGTGTGCGATGGACAGCCTCCGCATGGACAGCGAACATTTGAGGCGTGGGCAGTGGATATTTGGTCATTAGGTGGATGATTCTGATGGATAGGCCAGTTTGCGCAGGCGCTCGATTTCGCCCAAGAGCGCTGGGATATCCTCACGAGCATGGGCAATGAACTCTGCATCACGCTCAAAGAAACATGTAATAAAGCCGCGATAAGTCCACTGCCAATCCCCGCGATCTTTATATGGTTGCAACCAAAACTTAGTTGAATTGCTACGCCGTGGGGGAATCCCCCAAGGTCCTTTGGTGGCTGCCTCTATCCGATTACGGATTGCAGCTAATTGTTCATCGGTCATTTGTATACCCCTTACGCAGCCCGCTTCTCAGCCAGCCACGCTATACTCTCATCCGTGGCTTTGTTGCATACTCGACACCTGTCCAGCGCACTATTAAGCCACGCATCGTTGATTGCAATGAATGCGTGGCCAGCCCACTCGACGAACTCCAGCCGCGCAATCTCCCCGCCCTCGGTAATCTCGATCTGTTGAAACACATCCCCCACGGCGCGCTTGCGCAGCGGCGGCGATGCCAGTTTCAGTGTCTCACCCAATGTCGTCAATTGCACCATGAGCCGGTCCGCGTCCGAAGTCACACTGAGCGACTGATTTAGCTCGTGGATTTGGTCATTAATGGCGCGAAACTGCGCGTCGAACTCAGCGCGGGTGTATACCCCATCGGTGTATAGCTCTTTGACGCGGTTCAACTTGCCCTGCAGACGCTGCGCCTGAGCGCGCTTGGCCTCGCGGTCGCCGGTTGTGTCATTAGCCGATAAGTGGGCCTTGATCATCAGCCGCGTGTCTTCGTTGAAATGGATGGCGCACAAGCGATCTAATACCTGCGCATCGATCGGGTCGGCGGAGAATGTGCGCGATCCTTTGCCATTGGTGCGGTAGACGTGTTTGTCTTTGCGCGTCTGGCTATATACCCCTCTGCCCTCGTAGCGCAAGATGCCCTGCAACATACCGCACCACGTGCGTGGCTTGCGCCCGGTGCGCTTGGGCTTGTAGTTGCGCTCGATGAGCGCATTGGCAATGTCCTCATCGATCAGCGCCTCAATGTGTGGCGTTTTGACCGCATCCCACGCGCGGGCGTTGCGCTCTAAATAGGTGCCTGAGCCTTCGAGGACCGTGATGGCGCGGTGGGCGTGGAAGTTCTTGCGCTTCAGATATCCCGCATAGGTCAGCGGGTCATTGAGGATGGATTGCACCACGCCAAGGTTGTAGGGTTCCAACTCGCCGTTGCGGTTCTTGTGCTGCAACCCCTTGGCGTTGGCGCGTCGCCACACAGCGCGGTAACTGAGTCCTTCGATGCGCCACTGTATGAGCTGCACGATATTGGGCGCTTCCTCGTCGCGCACATATTTAGCGTCCAAGCCCTCACCGATGCGCTTGTAGCCGCTGGATGGGTAGCCCCACGGCACGCCGTTCTCACGCAAGAAACTGATGTTGTCGATACTGCGCTCTTTCGCCAATTCTGATTCCTCCTGTGCGTCCACAAACAGCCGGTGGACACGGGCGATCTCATTTGCCGTGCTGTTGCGGCCCGTGTCCACGCGGTCGATGATAGACACAAGCCGCACGCTGTTGGCTAAACACCACTCGACAAACTCGGCGCTGTCACGCACTGAGCGACTGGCGCGGTCGAGCTTATAGAACACGACAGCGGCAGGCCGGTGGCTCATCACATGCGCCTTAAAGGCTAACCAGCCGGGGCGAGTGTGCTCGTGTCTTCCGCTGCGATGGCCCTTCGCATCACTGAACCCGACCGGTGTAGCGCCCTCACCCACCAACCACTTCTGGCAGCGGTCGATTTGCTTCTCCACGCTCGTCTGGTCTGAGCGCCGCGCCACCTTCGACCGGCGGGCGTAGAACGGAATCGTTTGGTTGCTGAGGTTCAGTTGATACATTTACTTGTGATGCTTCTATCTCTCGGAGGATTTGCGCCATCGTCGCGCAAAAGCGCAGGTATCGCGCGTCCGCTCTGAAATTGTATGTCGTCATATTACTAACCATTTTTGGGCTGCCGCCTCTGGAACTTGAGCACCAAGCACGGCAGTGGGCACACATACACAGCGCGACGCGCTCGGTCGATGTAGACGCCCACCCAGATGTCATACCACGCGAACGAGAGGGTGATGGTCACGCGGTCACCTCCAACAAAACCGGTCGCTCGCGCTCAATGATGGCCTGATCGATGTATTTGCAGGCCCATCGGAAGTAGCTGTCTTTCAGCTCAAAACCCACCGCGTTGCGCCCCATCATCACCGCCTGATATGGCACGCTACCAATTCCAGCGAAGGGATCAAGCACCACATCGCCCGGATTGCTCCACAGCCGAATGGCGCGCTCGATGAGATCCAATTGCAGCGGGCAGATGTGCTTCTCATCCTGTGCCTCGCGGGCCAACGCCTCATTCAATGTGTCGGTAATCTGAATGTCATTCCAGATATTGGGGGCTGTTGTATGGATGCGTGGGCCTGCGTGCTTGCCGATCCGGGCGTGCGACTCTACCCATGCCTCACCGCCACGGTCAGGCGGGAACAAATCACGGCCGTTTTCTAGCGCGGCCACGCGGGCTTCGTGGTCATATTTGGGCTGAATGGCCAGTGCCTCGCCCAGCGCATCGCCACTGGTTTGCCACACTGCGTTGGCCTCCAGTTGCCACCGGCGCAGAGTGAACTCGCGCTCGTCATGGGTGACCGGTTTGGCACTGAACATGCGCTCGTCGGGCAGATCGGCCCACTTGCGATACACCATTAGGTATTCAGGGATGCCCGGTGTGCAGATCGACGCATCCTGTTTGATGTCCATGTAACGCAAGCCTGCGCGCTTGGTCTGCTGTAGCTCGCGCACCGGATCCTTGGCGATAGTGATGCGGGCGGCAAAGCCCCACCCTGCTTTCAGCATGGCTGCCGTGGTCATATCGCTGAAGGGATTCAGGCCACCGGTGCCAGAGCGGTTCTTGTAGCGCAGGCGGTCTTTCACATGGATGGCGCACAATCGACCCGGCACCGTCACGCGCAACAATTCTGGCAACAGCCAATCAAGATGCTCAAAGAATCCATCGTCACCCAAGTTGTTTCCCATGTCATGGTCTGAGCTGCTATAGGTGTATTGGTCGCTAAATGGGATCGAAGTCACGGTCAGGTCAACCGAGTTATTCGGCAACCCGCGAATCAGCTCGACGCAATCACCATGATAGATGGCGGCGCTGTCGGTGATGTGTTGGTTAAGGGCTTTCACGCTAGGCATAGATCGGTTCCTTTGTGCGAACAAATGGCGGCAGGTTCATCCGCCGCGTCGGGTTGTAGTCGTAGTCGTCGAATCGCGGAGCATTGGCCAACAGGCCAACTTCGCGCATGGCATCGTTCATCTGCAGTTGCATCGCCACAAACTGGCGTTCTTTGTCACGGTAGCTCTGCGCGATATTGGCTTCATTGGCTGCCGTAATCATGTAGGCATCCACCGGGCGCGTCTGGCCATATCGGTGAAAGCGCTTCAGGCCTTGATAGGTGCGCTCGAAGGAGAATGACATCGAGGCAAACACGGTCCGGCGGCAGTGCTGCCAGTTCATACCAAACCCAGCGATGCCAAGCTTGGTGATGAGCACGCGCTCGCGGCCTTCACTGAAGGCGCGTAACGTGGCACGCTTGTCGTCGAGCGCATCATTGCCGCGCACCTCGATGGCATCTGGCAACAGCGCCTGCATGGCGTCGGCCTCATCGTTGGTTTCTACCCATACCACGCAAGGCTCACTTGGCTCAGCGTTCACAATATCTGCAGCCTTTTCGCAGCGGTCCTTCAAGGTGGCGCGCTTGTTGGCGTGCATCTCGGTCGCGCTCAGGCTCTCCAAGTGGAACAAGCGCCCTGTCTCCCACGCGCTCTCCGGATCCTGATCAACGGTGATGTGGTGCACGTTAAGCGGCGGCAGGTCAAAACCGGTGTCGTCGAAGCCGAGGTCGGAAGGCTTGGTCATGCACACAGCCCACGATGCCACCCAGCGCCAAAAGTCGCGGCGGGCATGGCCTTTAAGTCGCAGCGTGTCGGCTTGGTCACTGTCGCGGATAAACCAGCGCGTAATCATCTCGTGCCACGGCATGATTCCAAGGGCCTGCGAATGGTTGCCCAGCTCGTCATACTCGTTGGGCGCAGGCGTGGCCGTGGCAAATAGTCGATAGGGCGTGTGTGCCCACATCTTATTCACCATGTTGCGTGTCTGGCTGTCGCTGTGTTTGATGATGCTTGATTCATCCATCGAGACGGCCACAAATGCGCTGGGCGTGAAACGGTCCATCAGCTCATAGTTGCTAATGACGATAGGGCATTTGGTCTCATCGGCCTGCGCTTGGTCGCGCACATAGGCAATCTCAATGCCCCATCGTTCGCCCTCGCGCACCAATTGATCGGCAACCGCAAGTGGCGCAAACATGATGCAGCGCTTGCCACTCAGCCGCGCCACCTGCTTATTCCACTCCAACAGATCGAAAGCCTTGCCGCCGCCGGTGTTGATAAAGAGCGCGGCGCGGCCACGCTTCAGCGCCCACGCCACCACCGCGCGTTGGTCGTCGCGAAGTGACGGATGGAGATCTCGCGGATCAACCTCGAAGCCGGTAGCGGCCACGCCTGCGCGCCGGGATGCGCGCCATTGGCGATACTTGCGGATGTCGGTCACAGCAGCGCCCCCTGCGTCGGCGCATCCGCATCGCCCTCAGCGCCCTGCCCCACCTCGCCCGCGTCAATCACCCACGCCACGCCGTGCCACTCGTTGAGGCCTTCGCTAATGGTGGCACCAGTGGATTTGCTGCAGCGCAGGCCTGCGCCTCGGATGTGTCGCTCGAACGTCGGAGCCTCAGCGCCTTGCAGCGGACCATTGGGGCGTAGCGCGTAGAGGGTTTTGGCCTTGGGGCACCACCACAACTCAGCGCCACCGCTCAGATGCACCGTGACGTAGACGGCCTCGCCCAAGACCTTATGTGCGCCCGCGTCATGACGCACGAGTCCACTAATGCACTGCGCCAGAAAGCCCTTCGCGCCCGCATAGCCCTGCGCGGGGCTGCTGCCATCTTGGCGTCGCCAGCTCATCTTGTTGGTGGGGTGGC